>Ga0163150_10007637_pt1 | contig 12602 bp, 13 predicted proteins | sample OliLakLV19P2IB_FD_148628 | JGI IMG/M metagenome (GOLD analysis project Ga0163150, IMG submission 148628) | Freshwater microbial mat bacterial communities from Lake Vanda, McMurdo Dry Valleys, Antarctica - Oligotrophic Lake LV.19.P2.IB | ecosystem: Environmental > Aquatic > Freshwater > Lake >...
CCCGTTGAAAGCCACCTTTATACCCACTAGCCCCAGGATTGCTATTTGTGGAGAATTCTGTTTCCCCTGCATGAATTAGCGCATACCCAAACCACGGTGGTGCTTCATCCTCAACCATATTTTCAGCTGCTGCCATTCGGTACATCGGATAGTAAATATCTAAAGATTCAACAACTTGGCTACGAGTAAGGCCGTGAATGCCAGTGAATACTGAAACCAATTCTTGATCATTTAAGATAAGTGGTAATTCTAATTTATACTTATCAAGTTGTTTTTTCTGTGATAAAGTTGCTTCTCCAAGTGGCAATATACGAGCCGGGAAACCAGGTAAAAAAACCGGAGTAGGTGAGGGGCTGACAACAGGAGGTTTATCTACTGAAGGGTTCGTTTGCGCTGACGCACCTTCCGCAAATAACAGCCGTGAAACTGTACCCACAATAGCCGTGGTAGTAACAATTTTCTTAAAAGTTGGGGATTCAACAACATGGCGGAATAATCTCGATTCCATAAAAATGCCCGAACGACTATTCTAAGCGAATCAAGCAAAAAGATGCAACCCTCGATCTTAGCGACTTTACCCTGAAGCTATTCAGTGCTAAAATACCAAAAGTAATCCTCGATAGCTCAATGGCAGAGCAATTCGCTGTTAACGAAAAGGTTCCTGGTTCGAATCCAGGTCGAGGAGCATAGAGGTTTTTAGTATAACCTGCTGATTATCGCGCAGTGTCGCGAAGATCGGAGTTGGGACAGTTACAAAAACCTTCTTGTTTTTGACCATCACCTTCTCGTAAAAGAACCTCAAGTAGTGTCGCTTCATAAAGGGCGGTGCGTCCTTATAAGTCGCGTAAATGTCGCGCGTAAAGGCGAGAGTTTCATCAATCAAATCAACGTCAATCCGGCAGCGGTCATCGACATCCTGTAGTTGAGTCTCTGTGTGCAGTATTTGATTCTGTAGCTCGGTGTGCTTGCGCTTGAACGCTTCCCGGTCAATAGTGCCATCTATCAGCGCGTCCTCCAGTTTGTTGCGCTTGCCCTCAAGCGCCATTTTCTGGTTCATGATGCCCTGCTTGATGCTTGTGGCACTTGCGCGGCTATCCTCGAGCTTTTCGCGTGTCTTTCGCACTACCGCTTCGATGAACTCCGGCGCAAACTGCATGTTTTTAAACTCATCCTCAACTAACGTCTCAATGTCGCTCATTTCAACAAACGGCGCGGTACAGCCGTTCCTGTCGCGCTTGGGGCAATGATAATAGGCTATCTTTCCGCCTCGCGCGCGAAGTTTGCTGGCATTATGATGCCATTCTGCGGTATAGCGCTGGCCGCATTGCTCACAATACAGGAACCCGCGCAAGAGAAAGTCGTGAATCCGGCGTCGCGTGAGAAAGTTGCGGTGTTTTGCGAGGACATATTGGCAGGTATCGTACAGATCTTTAGAGATAATAGGAACGTGATTTCCCATCTTCCCTTCACCATGCCAGCGAATCCAGCCATAGTAGAAGGAGTTGTTGAGGATTGTTCCGATGACGCTGTGTCCGAGTCCAGTCCCGGATCGCGAGACTATATTGCGCTCAGAGAGCCAATCTTGAATCTCAATGATGGAATAGCTGCCTGTCGCGTAAAGTTCATAGAGTTCTTTAATGATTGGCGCAGCATATGGGTCAGGTTCGCAGGTTTTGCGCTCGCGATCACCGCCGACGCTGCGATATCCAATAGGCGGAGGGGTTGGCTGCCAACCCTCGCGGAACTTCTGCGTTAGCGCGTCGCGCGTGCGCTGGCCGTTCACATCCGACTCCCACTCGGCGACACTTGCGAGGATATTTGCGATAAGGCTCGATCCTTGCGTGACATTTCCCTCCAAAACGGAGATCATTTGAAGCCCCTTTGCCTCTATTTCCTTTCGGGTGTCGCGGAAGTCGGAGACATTGCGCGCAAATCGGTCTATTTTGTAGATAATCAGCGCGTCAACTTTGAAGTCCTCAACGTTTTTAAGAAGATCTTGGAAGGCCGGACGCTGTGTAGTGCGACCGCTTTTGCCATCATCAAGGAAAATGCGCTTAACATGATATTCATGGCTCGCCGCGTAATCCGTACATGCGCGCTTCTGGTTCTCCAACGAGAAGCCCTCTGTCGCTTGTTCGTCGGTAGACACGCGCAGGTAAATGTAGCAGGTTTTCATCTTTTTAGCTTCGTTGGTCACAGTAACGCTCTGTTTTGTCATATAGTCAAGTCCTTTTTATAGTGTACGGATATTCATGTCGCAAGCTAAATTTGCTCTTTTTTTATAGTGTCTCAATAACCTACTGCGCAATTTGCGCTAACCCCTTTTTTATAGTGTCCCGAAACCTCCACCGCAGGCTAAATGCGCTCTGTTTTATAGTGTACGGATACTCGAGTCGCAAGCTGCGCGTATTTGTCGCTACTTGCGCGACTTCTGCGCAAGGTAGTCTTCAACTTTCTTGTTAAATACTGCGCCACTGTTTTTGATATTCGGATCTTGTTCGATTTCACTGGCAAACTGATAAAACAATCCCTCTGGTAAACCTTTTCTTGCTGCCGTCAGATATGTAGACATGAATGCTTGGGGCTTATTAGATTCCAGCCTTTCCCATACCTCTTTAGCTGCCAGCTCGATACTGTTAGAAGGTTCAAACTGATCTGGGTAAATAACCCTAAACTCCCTTTTTATCGTATGTAGATCTTTATCAGCGACCCTTTCGCTATTTGAACTATTTAAGTTAGTTACATTAGTAGGTCTTGTGGTGCCTTTGTCATTAGGTTGGCTAATGCCTCTTTGAGCGGTACCGTAGTGCCTATCACTTTCGTCATTCCGGTAGTACAGTGCCTCATTGGGATAATACACATTTGACTTACCGTACCCGCGTCTTTTCCAGCCTTTTAACCAGCCGTGTTTTTTCAATGAAGACAAGCAAGACCTTATGTGTCTGGGTTTATAACCTTGATTATTTGCTAATGTTTGGTGACTCGGGAAAGCTTCACCTTTCACTCCAGCATAGAGTATGATGTCCATCATCAAAACTTTTTCGATCGGCTTTAATCTTGGATTTCGAATCATTTGCGCAAGTGTTTTCCAATGAACCTTTTTAGTATTTTCCATCTCATTGTTATTGTTATCTGTTTTGATAGATCAACTGCTTCAAATCTTTTTGCGCACTGAAAAACCGGTGAGGTTCTACTAACGCCTCGTATGCTAAAAACTTATGAGTAAGGGCTTTTCTTTGCTCAGACTCCTCAAAAACGAATAGGACGCGTCTTGGATTGGCCTTATCGAGAGAGAGAAGTTTTACTGATTCTGCCAAGAGATAACAGGCAAGTTGGAAGTTGTCGGATTGGAAGATGATTTGACTATTTGATTGCGTATCCATACTTATTACTTATAGTTATTGGCTCTTTTTTAGAGAGCTTTTTTGCGCGAATATGCGCGAGCACAAGATTTACCCATTGTTCTGCGATTGCATCAATGTTGGGTTTATTGTTTTGTTTATCCTTATCGTTATTTCCCATTCCATAAACACAATAAACCTTATTTTCAAGTTAAAAGAGTTGTGAAAAGAGGAGGGATCTATTTCGTAACGCTATAGTACGTTTGAAGCCTTGAGGAGTAAGAGTTTATTGCGCTAACAACTGTAGTTAGTGTTTTCTTTTGAAGCTTCGCGACTTTTCTATAGCCCATTGTCTGATAGAGCCAATACCAGTCGCGATCTCTTTTAACAGTGGCGATTGATTTGTTGTCCTCCTTAGTCGCAAATCCATGAAGGTCAATCTCTCTTGTATTGTTTGAAAGAAAAACTCTTTTATCCGATAGTCTAAAGACGTCAGAAAGATTATCTATCGGATCTTGTTCAAATACCCGAAAATAGTCGCCTTCGATAACGGTTCCTGATAAAACTGCGGCAGAGATAGGCTTTATGAAGTTCTCTTTTACTCCATACTTCCGGGCAATCCGATATACTTGAGGCCAATAGACGTTCAAAAAGTCTCTGGCTTCTTCGAGCGACCTTTTCTTATTGATGAAATCGTCAATCTGATCGTGCGGGATGAGAGCGTTTCCTATCCATGCTTTTCGCAGATTAGAGACATCATTTAAAACATCTTCTCTATCAAAGAAAAAGGCCAAGTCAGCGAATATGCTTGGATCTCTTTCCTCAATCCTTATCTGATCGATGAGATACTTTTTCCTGCCACCACTTATTTTCATAGTTATACTTATTAGGCAGGAGTCCTATTTTAGCAGAAAATCGCTTCTATTCCCCGAGTTTGCTGAGAAGGTTTTGCTTCTCTATATCCATGGTTTCTTTTTAGCAAAAAGATTATGCTTCTGGTGTTACCCTGCCCTGAAACAGCCAGCTGCACCAACATTAACTCCTGAATAGACATTAGCCTGTCGCGAGCTAAATCGAGATCTTCGTTTTGTTTGGCCCAGTAATAAAAAGTGCGTCTGCTAACCCTGTTTTTATAGCAGAACTTTTCGACCCAAGGGATGTGATGCTTCTCATAATACTCGTCGACATATGTATTTAACCTCTCAGCGAGAATGGATTCGTACATTGTCGAGCCTTTGGATCTACCGCCTGCGTGTTTCATCCTTTTTATAGTGTGCAAAAAACTACTTTGCGCACATATCTATTTTACCTTATTCCGCGATAAAACCCTCGTACTTTTTTACGCCATCTCGCACTAAATCCTCGTGATAGTATTGCGCGATTTGATATCCGTGAGACGTTGCGCGAAGCTCGACAACCAGTCGCGACACCTTCGCGCTGTATCCGACCCATTCGCCTCCGGAGGGTATTACGCGCAACTCATCGACTATAACGCGCACATTCGCGCCCTGTGCGCTCACGTTGCGAATGTAATGCGCAGAAGTGGAGAAATTGTAGCCTGCGGTGCGAAATAGCCGCGAGCCTCCATCCTTGCCTGCCGGATCAACATCTTTCCAGAGTATGAAGTCGAGATCCTCTTGCTCTTCATCTGTCTCCGGCGCGGAGAAGAAGCTTAAAACCTTCTCGCTGTCGCGCTGTGAGATCGCACGCTCAAAAATATCAACGAATGAAACAATGCGTTTTTGTTCGTCCTGACTTACGCCTGTTGCGACAACTTCGCGATCTTCCATTTGGAGTTGTTCTACAGTAACAGGCGCAACTTGAGTGTTTGTTTGTATTTTTGGTTTTGCAACGTTGACCAAAACAACCCAGATAATAAGTCCTAAAATGGCAAGAATTGTCGCTTTTGCAAGGTTATTTTTCATCATATTTTTTAGATTTTAAGTGTGTTGTGACAGACTGGGCAAGTGCATTTGCGTAAACCGCTTTTCTGTATTGCAAAACATCGTTGGCTTTTTCAACCTCCTTTTCCTTACCTGATTTTTGAGCATCTTCCAGATTAGCTTTTGCTCTTATAATATCCCATTCGAGTGCATCGACTATATTAGATCTGAGACGTCGGTTGTTTTCATTTAATCCTTGCTCCAGTTGTTTTTCATTTAAATCGTTTCTTCTCTGGATTGCAGTGTAAATAAAATAAGCTGCAACTAAGATTGATCCTGATAATATAATCCATTCCATCTGTTTTTTCACCTCCTTGATCGGCTTTGATTGCGAGGGAAATCAAAAAGCCCCCCGCGAGCGATGACTTACGTCACCTACCGACCTTTCGGTCGATAACCGATCAAGGATGCTCTCACGAGAGGCTTACTGCCCTTGATCGGTTTTATTGCCATGCGCTGTTAGGCGTTTAGGCAACTATTGAACTAAATGCAGTATAGCAAATCTAATCGGAAAAGTGTACACTTAAGTACAACTTAGCGAGTATATTATGCCCGAGAAGATTAAACTGTTGAGAATCCGCGTTGTTGCCGAAATGCTCGGAGTAAACGTGACGACGCTTAGGCGTTGGGATAAAAGCGGAAGATTGCCTGCAATCCATATCGGTAAGCGTAAGGATAGAAGGTACAAAGAAGAGGACATTTTAAAGTTCGTCTCTAAACAAGAGAAGTGAAAATATGAAGAACACAAAGCTTGAGCTGAAATGGTCAAACAAAGATAAAGCCCTTTTTTATGATATGACTGCTGGAAAGTACGAGTGGGTAGATAAAAAAGATCCCCGCGTATCAGAACCGCGCATTTTGGTTGAAAAACAAACATACGGAGATCCAGCTACAGACAATCTACTTATCAAGGGAGACAATCTTCTTGCTCTTAAAGCTTTGATTCAAGACTACTCTGAATCTGTAAAGCTTGTTTATATCGATCCACCTTTTAACACTGGTCAGGCATTTGAACATTACGATGACGGCTTGGAGCATTCTATTTGGCTTTCAATGTTAAGGGACCGCTTATTGTTATTCCAAAAGCTACTCCGCAAAGATGGGAGCATTTGGATTCACCTTGATGACAGTGAGTCTCACTATTGTAAAGTTTTGATGGATGAGATCTTCGGTAGAAACAACTATTTAGCAACGATTGCATACGAACGCTCGGGGAGTGCAGGCATTGGTCAAGGCGGGCGTTTCTTGGTCAATACTCATGAGGTGATACTTGTTTACGCCAACGACATTACTCGATTCGGGGTTTCCCAAGCATTAAGTCAATCTCCATTGGAGAAAAAAGTGATGGTTAGATACAAGCATGTATTGGAAGACCTTGGTGAGAAAGAACTTGTTTCCGAGTTCTTATCGAAATCGAATAACGAGAAGGTGAGAGTATTTAAACACAAAAACTACAAAATAAGGTCGATTTCACTAAAGGACTTCGAGAATAGAGAAGAAGAGATTAGACTTGAATACTTAAACAACTTTGAGAAAGTATTTAGAACTACCAATCCACAAAAAGAGAACTCCTTTCAACGAGAACTTATATCCAAAATGGACAAAGACCTTTACTCCGTAGATTACATTCCAAGTAGAGGTAAGAAAAAAGACCAACAAACCACCAACTACTATTTCAATAAAGAGATCTTTGCGTGGCTGAAGGACTCAGCGAATCTTGTCGATAACAACATTGTAAAACAAAACAAACTTACAGACTTCTGGTCGCATGCTGACATTCCAAAAGCGGACTTGGCAAATGAAGGAAGTGTTGATTTCAGAAGAGGTAAAAAACCTGAAATGCTATTAAAAAGGGTTTTAGATATAGCAACTCAGGAAGGAGATTTAGTATTGGACTCTTTTGCTGGATCGGGAACGACTGGTGCAGTAGCTCACAAGATGAAGAGGAGCTGGATAATGGTCGAACTTGGAGATCATGCCGAAACTCACTGCATCGCGAGGCTTAATAAAGTCGTAGATGGAAGCGATCAAAGTGGAATCAGTAAAGAAGTTAGTTGGAAAGGCGGCGGGGGTTTCAAATACTTTGAACTTGGAGATAGTTTGTTTGTGCGCGATAGCGACCTGAGGCTCACCATAATCAATCCCAAAATGTACAACGGCGCACTTATTCGTGCAGTGCTTAAGATCGAAGGATTCAAACTCGTCAACCCAGACAACGGATTGCATGGCAAATCCGGAACTACAGCAGCTCATGTAACCGAACAATATCTGAATCAAGAGTATGTCGATGCAGTCCTTAACGAGATTAACGATCAAGCAAAGTTTGTCGTCATTTACGCCAAGACCGTCTCGCGCAAAATAAAGTTGCCGGAAAACGTAGAGATCAAAAGGATACCTGATATACTCTTGAAGAAGTTTACCGTATGAGTAATAAAACCTTAGATAAGATAATAAAAGAGTTGGACTTGCGCAAGCCGCAAGAACAATCGGTTGTGAAACTCGACGCGCTGATGTCACAGTTTAAGATCGGTGATGATCCAAAGGATATTGAGGCAAAACTCATCGGGAACATCAAGTTTGATACCGAGTTTCCATCCTTTACCTTTTCGCTTGCAACTGGCGTTGGAAAGACTCGATTGATGGGTGCGATGATTGCCTACCTCTATTTCACAAAAGGTCTTAAGGACTTCTTCATTTTGACCCCCGGAGAAACCATTTACACAAAGACTATCGCCAACTTCACAAACGGCAATAAAAAGTTCGTCCTGCAGGGACTCACCGACTTTCCGATGTTTAATGTTGTGACCGGAGAAAACTATGCATATGCGGACTTTGGAAATCAGCTTTTCGATGCACTTAACATTTACATCTTTAACATTCAAAAGATCTTCAACGAGCGCAAAGACGTAGAGTTCCGATTCCATAAGTATCAGGAAACTCTTGGGTCAAGCTTTGCTGAGCTGTTGCAAAAGAAGGACTTAGTCATTTTGATGGATGAAAGTCACAGATATCGCGGTGCCAAGTCGCTGGCTGCAATCAATCATTTAAAACCAGAGCTTGGATTGGAGTTCACTGCTACACCATCAAGCACAAATGTTGTTCATAGCTACACATTGTCTGATGCGATTAAGGATTCAAAAAAAGCATTGGAAAACCTAAAAGACGGTGGAGATGCTTCAGGTGGTTTCATCAAGATCCCGGGCGTTGTTGCACGAAGCGACAACTTTGCCTATGAAGGAGATATTGACCAGATAAAACTTGAGGATGGTATTCGATTGCATCGTGCAAAAAAAGCTCTCGTTGAGGAGTATTGCAGCAACAACAAGATTAAAATGATCTTGCCAGTTACGCTTATTACCACAAAGTCTATCCAGCACGCGAATGAAGTTAAGGAAATGGTAACAAGCGACGACTTTTTCAACGGATACTACAAAAACAAAACGCTCGTTGTTACAAGCGAAAGTGAAGTGGATTCGATCAACCAACTACTTCATTTGGAAGAGCCGCCGCCTATTAACAAAAACGAGATAGTTATCCACGTCGACAAACTCAAGGAAGGATGGGATGTGCGAAATGTGTTCACAATCATTCCCTTCCGGGCATCGATCAGTAAAACGCTTATCGAGCAGACAATCGGTCGTGGCTTACGACTTCCATTCGGACAACTCACCGGCATTGATGAGTTGGATTCCCTCGATATTATCTCTCATGACAACTTTGCCCGTGTTGTTTCTGTAGCAAAGGAAGTTGCGGACGGAATACTGGTAAAGGAAACCTCTGAACGCGAAGAGTTAAAGACGGTGGAAATAAAGCCGACTGAAGATAAAAAACTCTGGCTTAAGCTTCCGGCTGTTGAGACAAAAGTGAAATCGTCAAATAACCTCGAGTTCTTCCCGATTCAAATGCGTCTTGATGAACTAAAGCATATTAAACCCAAGATTATAAAAGCGGATATCCTTACCGGAGAAAAAGAGGAGATCGGAGATGTTTCAACAAAAGACGAAATCGATCCAATAAACAGGTTTGTTCGCCTTATCATTTTAGAGACACCGGAGTTGGATGTGGATCATAAAGCAGTTCTGCAAAAGATCGTAAAGCACTACCTCGATCAGATTAAAGTAGATAAAAAAGAGCTTTCAGAACTTGCCAAACTGCATGAGCAACGGATTCTCGATGACATGCTTGCGCAAATAGAACAACGCCTTCAAGAGGACACAAGTATTAAGTTTAAAGTGCTGGATGGAGAGTTGGGATACGAGCCATACAAAAAAGCAGTAAAGGTAACAGCTGAAACATTTGATAAAGACCAAGTTAGCGACTCGGATGCGCGGGGAAATCTGATTAGTGGGTATCAAAAGAGCGTCTACTCCACATACGCTTTCGATTCAACTCAGGAGAAACTATTGGCAGATTCTCTTGACGCAGATAAGACGGTGAAAAGCTGGGTGCGTTTGCGCCTTGGGCAACTGCCTATCCGTTATCTCTACGGAAACTACAACCCTGACTTTGTCGTGGAGCGCGCAGATGGGATTTACCTTGTGGAAGTAAAAGACAAGTCAAAGATGGACAAAAAAGATCCGGAGGTGTTCGCAAAGGCGAAAAAAGCTGAGGAGTGGTGCGAGATCGCAAGCAAAGCGACAGGTAAGAAATGGATTTACAAGCTTGTGCCGCACACGGCGGTTACAAAGATCGACACTTTTGAGGGGATTATCAGCAGTGCTTATAAAGCAGATGGGAAATGATGAGCAATACTAAACAACTATTTAAAACCTTACCGATCTTTATTCCCAGGGTAATGGATAAAACTATCTCTGAACTGGGAATAACATTTCCTGCACTTCTCATGGACTCGCATCATATCGAGTGGCACAGAGGTGTTGTTGGAACGATTGCAGGTTTGGCTGAAGTTTTTATTGTTGATCCGGTTACTGTTCATCTTTTATATCCTGACGCGCGAAAGAAAAAGAACTTCGCTAAGTTGCCGTATCCAAGCGACATAAAACCAGAAGATCTTTATAGCAACGCCACCGACAGACTCGAAAAGGTTATCAAGCCAGCCATTAAGGATCAGCAATCGAAAAACGGGAGCGTAATCATCGCCCCCTCGTTTTATGCAGAGGATACAGATGATGTTAAGTTTCCCGTAAATCTTTCGCTCCTATCCGAAACTCTTAGATATTTAGAGCAAGAGCATATCGATAAGCCTGTCCTCGCAAATATCTGTATTGGCAAAAGCGCGTTGCATAGAAACTCAGTGATCAACTACATGGCTAACCTTTATCGGGATGAGTTTAAAGAAAAACTTGCCGGTTACATGATAAGCGTTAACGATTTCGATGCGGAAAAGGCAGATCTCGATCAGTTGCTCGGTATATCTGCTCTGGTCTTTAAGTTGTCGAACGGGAACGAGGTCATTGTAAAGCATATGGGTGGATTCGGAGAAGTTTTATGTGCCATCGGAGCGAGCGGCTTCAGTAGTAGTTTAGATGGCGGTGAGATATTTTCAGTTAAAAACTTTGAGCAAAGAACTAACGGATTTGGTCGAAAGGGAGGATGGACGTATGTTTCTGAGATATTCGATCATGTAAATGACACTGAGCTTAAGAAAATAGGCTATACATGCAGTTGTCCTCATTGCGGTGGCTCTCTTCCTGCGAGTCAGAAGGATAAGAAGCTTCACTATTTGCACCAACGGCTCGAGGTTATGAAGGCACTTCAACCATTAAGCCGCGATCAGCGAGTAGATTTCATGATCTCGAAGCTCGAGAAAGCGATATCCTTAGTCGTTTCTTACCGAAGGCAATACGCGGTTTCCTTAAGCCCCATCTACCTTCAAAACTGGTTAGCAGCGTTGAAAGATGCAAAAGGCTGGGTTCATGAAGCCGATCAAGATCCGGAGGAGCTAAGCCAGCTATTAGAGGATCTTAAAAGCAATACAGATGATAAAAGTAGTACCTGACACCAACATTATAATCTCCGGCATGCTCGGAAGCCAAGGGTTTCCACGGCAACTACTTAACCTTAGTCTGGCTAAAAAGGTTGTTATGTATGGCAGCGAAGAGACCTTTAATGAGTTCTGTGAGAAGATACGAATCCAAAGACTTCAAAAGTATCTCAAAAGACAGATGTATACTCCCGATAAGATCATTCTCGACTACAAATCCATTATAAAGATCGTAGAACCGTTCGAGCTTTTACAAGGACAGGAGATTGCAAACCATGACAGGGATGACGATATCTATTTCAGAGTGGCGAAGGCTTGTGGATCGAAAGTGGTTGTTTCAGGAGATAAAAAACATGTTTTATCTGTTAAAGAGTACGATGGGATCGTTGCTGTATCGGTAAGTAAGTTTGTTGCCAGTTTCTCAAAGCTTAAATCAAGCAGACTGTATTAGACTTTTTTGCCCCCAGAAGTATTCTGCTGCGAAGTTGGACTTATACTCATCAGATGGTTTTTCCGGTTTGCAACCGACGACAAATCTTTTTGTATGTTTTTGAGTATCGAGTGAAATAAGGCCGATATTGTGAGTTCTTAAAAAAGTTCTATCAACTAAACGTGCTGTTTCTTTAGGAACTGCAAGATAGACTCGGTTAGCAAAAGCTTTGTATCTATTGGCTTGTATTGCACCGCGTCGCCAATCTTTAAGCTTTGCCTCAATAGCGACCAGTTCGTTTGTAATCGGAAGCCACCCGTTCACTTTAAAGTAATGTTTCTCCCCAACACGTTTAATATACCCTTTATCTTCTAAGTCTCTCAGAACTTTATATTTCAAGTACGAGTGGGAGAGTGAGCTTTTCTGAGCGAGATACTTAAACTCAACAGCGTCATTTTGATGGTTTTCGTCGGGAAGTAGCTTAAGAGTTTTGAAGTACTCCTCTCCGAGTAGTGGTGCCATTTGCCCATGGTTTTTCCTTATTACGCAGTGATCTTTATTTACACCGCTCTTATTAACCACTACAAGATCTGCAACTCCGTATCCTACTCCTATTTCCCTTTCTGTTAAGAAGCCCTCTTTCTCGAATAGTTTTTGTAATAGTTTTACGAAAGTATTTTCAGTCATAGGGAGGTGCTACTACTATCCAGTATACATAATCCAAGAAGTAGTTGTTAGTAAGAAGTCGGAGAGAAAACAGATCATTTAGCGAGCGCTGCGACTGGAACATTGTCCTGTAGTCCTCCTTTCAAAAGCTTCTTTATTTCATTCCATCTTTGCCTTAGTTCTCCGATGTAGCTGGCGTTCTCAAAGACCTTCAAGATCTCTTCATAACTTTGCTGTATACTGAGCTTAGGCGCGGGGAGCTGCGCTGAGCGCAGCTA
>Ga0163150_10007638_pt1 | contig 12601 bp, 8 predicted proteins | sample OliLakLV19P2IB_FD_148628 | JGI IMG/M metagenome (GOLD analysis project Ga0163150, IMG submission 148628) | Freshwater microbial mat bacterial communities from Lake Vanda, McMurdo Dry Valleys, Antarctica - Oligotrophic Lake LV.19.P2.IB | ecosystem: Environmental > Aquatic > Freshwater > Lake >...
ATGTAGATGACACCTCGTTACGCAACAACCGACTAAACCTGTTGAAAAGCCTGCGTGATCAATTCCTGGCAGTTGCTGATATCTCCCTGTTGGCAGTCGGCAAGTAAAGCCCAGCCAATTGCCAATCCTGGGTCTATCGCCGGTATCTGCCCCGATTGGCGAGAGTTCTCTTTTTCGCGCGCGGATAATCCCCTTCAATATCTAAGATTGATTTACACTGGCAGGCCGTGACAGGGGATACTGGATGACGCTCACCAACGACAGTTTGCTGGCTATCGCCGCCGCACTGGCCGCGACCGTTTTAACTGCGCTGTTTATCAGCATCTGGCAGGGCATTACAACCCGGCGGGCGCTCGCCAGCAGTCGGGAGCAGTTGCGCCTCCGGGAAGTGGAACTCACCGAGGCCCGGGCAGAACAGCGTGGTCTGTCAGTCGCGCTGGAACAGAGCCAATTGCAGTTGCAGGGAAAGCTGAGCGAGCTGCGTGCACTGAAAGTCGAGTTGGCCGAACTCAGCGTCCGACTCAATGACTCACAGAAAGAACACGCGCAATTGCAAACACAGCAGCGGGAGCGCGAAGATCGACACCTGGAGCAAATTCAACTGCTGAATGAAACCCGGGAAAACCTCAAAAAGGAGTTCGAGAATCTCGCCAACAAGATTTTTGAGGACAAGGGCAAAAGCTTTACCGCGACCAGTCAGACGTCACTTGAAGCCCTGTTAAAGCCCTTCCGGGAGCAGATCACCGGTTTCCAGACCCGCATTAACGAAGTGCACTCGGAGTCGCTCCGGGGCAACACCGCCCTGGAGAAAGAGATTCAGAAAGTACTACAAGTGGGACTGGAAATGAACAACCAGGCCAGCAACCTGACCGTGGCGTTAAAGGGCGACAAAAAAACCGCTGGCAACTGGGGAGAGGCGCAACTGGAGCGTACACTGGAGCTGGCCGGCCTGCAGGCAGGCGAGCACTATGAATCGCAAACCGCGTACCGGGACGGGGAGGGCAAACGTAAACTACCGGACTTTGTTATCAAGCTGCCCGACAGCAAAAGCCTGGTCATCGACAGCAAAGTGTCACTGGTCGACTACGATAGGGCCATCGCCGCCGACACCGATGAAGAGCGGACAGAAGCCCTTAACGCCCACGCCCAGGCGGTACGTAATCATATCGATGATTTGTCCTCCAAGGATTACGCCAACCTGCCGGGGATTGGCAGCCCGGACTTCGTACTGATGTTCATGCCCATCGAGCCAGCCTACATCGAGGCGATGAAACACAACAAGGGCCTGTTTAATTATGGCTACAGCAAGGGTGTCGTGATGGTCTCCCACACTACGCTCATGCCAATTCTGCGCACGGTCGCCAACCTGTGGACGATTGAGCAGAGCAACAAGGAAGCGAAAGAGATCAGCAGCAGGGCAGGAGATATCTACAACCAGGTATGCCTCGTTGCCGATCGGCTGCACAAACTTGGCCATACCTTAAAGGCAGCCAATAACCACTACAACGACACAGTAAAGGGACTGGTGGGCAAGCAGGGCTTGCACGGGAAGGTCGAGCGCTTCCAGCAACTTTCCACCAGGGCAAATAAAGAAATGGCTGCTCTGGAACCGATTCACGAGGAGATCGAAAACGATCGTCTGGAATCGGTGATCGGCGGCCCGGATCACGATATCAGACCCCAAGAGCTTGTCTCCACACCTGCGAATATCAAAGCGATAAGCGCAGATTGAAGACTTCAAATATCCAGGTTAGCCACCGACAAAGCGTTTTGCTCGATGAATTCCCGCCGCGGCTCAACCTGGTCGCCCATTAATGTGGTGAATATCTGGTCAGCCGCAATGGCGTCTTCTACCGTAACCTTGAGCATACGACGTACTTCGGGATCCATGGTGGTTTCCCACAGCTGTTCCGGGTTCATTTCCCCTAGGCCCTTGTAGCGCTGGATACTGTAGCCCTTGCGCGCTTCCGTCATGAGCCACTCCAACCCATCGGCGAAGCGGCGGGTCTGCAGTGCCTTGTCACCGCGCTGGAAATAACCGTCTTCATCGATCAGGTTGTTGAGAGTTTCACCCAGGGCGATCAGGCTGCGATATTCCCCCGAAGAGAAAAATTCGTGGTGGTATTCGGTTTCTGAATCCACACCATGGGACAGCAACTTGACTACGGGGAAGTACAGCTGACGTTCCTGGTCCTTACGTACCAGGACAGTATAGCTACTCCCTTTGGACGCTACCGCAAGCAAGCGTTCACTTAATTGTACGCAGAAGGCGCTGACAACCTGCTCATCCCGCATCTGCTCCAGCGTCAGTGAAGCGCCATAGACCATCTGCCACAGCACATTTTCTGCATAAAGTCGACTCAGGCGGTCGATAGTCGCCGCCACTGAGCGGTAACGGCTGACCAGCGCCTCCAATCCACTGCCCGAAATAGCGGGCGCATCCGGATTCACGAAAATGGAGGCTCCCTCCAGGGCAGATTGGGTCAAATAGCGGTCGAGTGCTTCATCATCTTTCAAATACTGGTGTTGTTTGCCCTTGGCGATCTTGTACAACGGCGGTTGGGCAATAAAGATATGGCCGCGATCTATGAGCTCTCGCATCTGTCGGAAGAAGAAGGTCAGCAACAGAGTTCTAATATGGGATCCATCAACATCCGCATCAGTCATGATAATGATGCTGTGGTAGCGCAATTTGTCCGCATTGAATTCTTCTTTGCCAATGCCACATCCAAGCGCGGTAACAATAGTGCCCACTTCCACCGACCCTAGCATCTTGTCGAAACGCGCTTTTTCGACATTGAGTATTTTGCCCTTGAGGGGAAGGATAGCCTGATATTTGCGGTTGCGGCCCTGTTTTGCCGAGCCACCGGCGGAGTCTCCCTCCACCAGGTAGATTTCAGATAATGCCGGGTCTTTTTCCTGGCAATCCGCCAGTTTGCCGGGCAAGCCGGCGATATCCAGTGCGCCCTTGCGCCGGGTCATTTCCCGGGCTTTGCGAGCGGCTTCGCGCGCGCGCGCCGCATCCAGCATCTTGCCTACTACGGCCCTGGCCTCGCTGGGGTTTTCCATCAAATAGTCGTTGAACTGGGCGTTCATCGCTTGTTCGACGGCTGTTTTTACCTCGGAGGAGACCAGTTTATCCTTGGTTTGTGACGAGAACTTGGGATCGGGCACCTTTACCGAGATAACCGCCGTGAGTCCTTCCCGCGCATCGTCACCCGTAGTGTTGACCTTGGCCTTTTTGGCCAAGCCCTCCCGTTCAATGTAGGTGTTGAGGCTGCGCGTCAGAGCGGCCCTGAAGCCTACCAGATGGGTACCACCATCGCGCTGTGGTATGTTGTTGGTATAGCAGAAGACATTCTCCTGAAAGGAATCATTCCACTGCAGCGCTACCTCAACTCCAATACCGTCTTCAGTATCAATCTGAAAGTAAAAGGGCTTATTCACCGCTGTCTTGTTCAGGTTGAGGTAGTTTACAAAGGCCCTTAAGCCGCCTTCATACTGGTAGGTTTCTTCTTTTCCGCTGCGCTCGTCCTTCAATACGATGCGTACGCCGGAATTCAGGAAGGCGAGTTCACGCAGACGCTTGGCTAACTGCTCAAAATGGAACTCAATATTGGTAAAAGTAGCGGACGAAGGCTTGAAGCGCACAGCTGTGCCGGTTGTTTCAGTGGTGCCGATCTCCGCCAAAGGCGCATCCGGCACCCCATGGCGATAAACCTGCTCGTGCATCTTGCCTTCCCTACGAATCGTTAACACCAGTTTTTCCGACAGAGCGTTTACAACCGACACCCCCACCCCGTGCAGTCCGCCAGACACCTTGTAGGTATTGTCGTCAAATTTACCCCCGGCGTGCAGCACAGTCATAATGACCTCCGCTGCCGAGACCCCTTCTTCATGCATCTCAGTGGGGATGCCCCGACCATCGTCACTGACAGACACCGACTCATCCGGGTGGATCACAATGTTGATTTTCTGACAGTGTCCAGCAAGGGCTTCGTCGATCGAATTGTCCACGAGCTCAAACACCATGTGGTGCAATCCGGAGCCGTCATCCGTGTCGCCGATATACATGCCGGGCCGTTTGCGCACCGCATCCAGCCCTTTCAGTACTTTGATACTGGTTGAGTCGTAGTTGCTTACACCTTCGCTCATGGACATACACTCTCAATAAAACTGATATTCATTTATGAGCCCCCGCGTCATATGCCAGGAACATGTCGTACGGCGCCCTGTTCCACGTGGAACATCTCAAATTCACCGGTTCCAGGCCAAACGGACCGAATATCCTGCTGATCTATGCAGGTAATAAAGACCTGTGCCTCCATTGAGGCCAACAGGTCACACACCAAAACGCTGTGCCTGTAATCCAATTCTGACGGCAGGTCATCAATAAGATACGTGCATGTACCTCGGCCCTGTTGAGCCATCAACTGTCCCTGCGCCAGCTTCAGTCCGCACACGACAAGCTTCTGTTGTCCCCGGGACAAAATCTCTGCCGCCAACTGGCCGCCGGACATGACCCTGATATCTGCGCGCTGAGGGCCGGAATGGGTATATCCTTGCTCCAAGTCTGCGGAAAGTCCGTGCTGCAAGGCCTCAGCGTAGCTCAATTGCCGGTCCCATCCCTGCTGATAACGCAACTCAAGCGCATCTAAAGATGGTGCCAATCTGGCCATTATCTCCTTAAAACGCGGCGACAACGTCCGGAAATAGTCTTTTCTGTACTCGTTGATGGCTGTGCCCGTTTGCGCCAAATCCCGGGTCCAGACAGCCAATTCCTGATCGGATACTTTACCACGTCGCAACAGGTTGTTGCGTTGTTTTATGCTCCTTTGGAAGTGCTGCCACTGTCCGAAAAACTGCTGTTCCACGTGGAACACGCCCCAATCCAGGTATTGGCGCCTGGCACCCGGCGACCCGGTCAACAAGCCAAAACTATCCGCCGTGATGACCTGTAGCGGCAACTGCTCCGCCAACTCGGCGACGGTTCGAACGACCTTGCCGCCGATCTTGATTTGGGCTTCGCCAACGCGGTTGCGCTGTACGCCGAGGGGTAATCCACCAAGGCCCGGCGACCCAATTCCAGCGGTAGAGTAGGGCAGCGTGGTTTTTCCGTATACGGTACAACTGTGCTCTTCATGGGTGATCAGCGATTTAATACTGCTGCCGCGAAAGGAACGCGCCATTCCCAGTAAGTGTATCGACTCCAATACACTGGTTTTTCCGCTGCCATTACAACCGAAAAAGACATTTATCCGCTGTAAGTCCTGCAGCCTCACCTCTTGCAGGTTCCTCACATGGTTTATCTGTAGTTGGGTGAGCGCCACGCTAGTAACAAGGGATGACGGGCGAGGCCCTATAAAGACGCATTAACAGCGCGTGTGCGACGAAAACGCGCTCTGCTACAGGCGCATCGGCATAACGACATAGAGGGAGTCGCCCGCCTCGCATTCTTCCAGCAGCGCGCTACTATTGGCGTCGGCTAATGATAACTTGACCTGATCTCCACTGAGCACGGCAAGAACGTCCAGCAAATAACTTACGTTAAATCCAATTTCCAGCGACTCGCCTGAATACTCCACCGAAACTGTTTCCTCGGCTTCTTCTTGTTCGGGGTTATTGGCGACGATATTCAGCGTATTCTTGGTCAACTTCAACCGTACTCCACGATACTTCTCATTTGACAGGATCGCAGTACGTGTAAATGCCTGCCGCAACTCCTGGCGGGAGCCCAGCAAAATATTGTCCGGTGAACGCGGCAGCACTCTTTGATAATCAGGAAACTTGCCGTCTACCAATTTGGAAGTAAATGTAAAATCGTCTGTCACAGCACGAATGTGGTTGCTGCCGATAATGATTACAATATCGGCGTCATCATCGATCAGCAGGCGAGCCAGTTCCATAACTCCCTTGCGAGGAAGAATGACCTGGGTCCCGCCGTCCCCATTTACCCTGACCTTCTCCGGCAATGTGCACATGGCCAAACGATGGCCATCTGTAGCTACCACTCGCAGTCCCTGCTTGCTGTCGAGTTCCCACAACATGCCGTTCAAATAGTAGCGAACGTCCTGCTGCGCCATGGCAAAACCAGTGCGATCGATCAATCGCTTTAACTGGCCCTGTTTAAGGGTGAGTTGATGTGTTCCGATGCTATCTTCGACGTTGGGAAACTCCCTGGCCGGAAGCGTAGAAAGCGTAAAGCGGCTGCGGCCTGATTTCACAGACACTTTGTTATCCTTGTCACTGAAATCGATATCACTCCCTTCGGGTAGTGACTTGCATATATCCAGCAATTTTCGAGCGGGAATCGTAACTTCGCCAGAGCCTCCTGCGGACGCGAGTTGTACCCGACCCACCAGTTCTACTTCCAAATCTGTTCCCGTCAAAGACAGGCGATCATCCTCCAGTACTATCAATACATTGGCCAGGATGGGTAAGGTCTGGCGGCGCTCTACAACTCCCGCTACAAGATTTAAAGACTTGACCAGACTATCCCGTGAAATACTGAACTTCATAGTGATGTATTCCCTTCCCTATTTCGCTAAAAACAAAGTTTTATATTTGTGTTCAGGTCGTAAGCGTTCTTAACAGGTTCTTGTAATCTTCCCGAATATCTGAGTTTGTTTCGCGAAGCTCCTTGATTTTACGGCATGCATGAAGAACTGTCGTGTGATCTCTGCCTCCAAAACTATCCCCGATTTCTGGCAGGCTATGATTGGTCAATTCTTTTGACAAAGCCATTGCCATCTGGCGAGGCCTGGCGACCGAGCGGCTGCGACGACGCGACATCATGTCAGCGATCTTGATCTTGTAATACTCTGCGGCGGTGCGCTGGATATTATCCATGCTGACCTGCCTGTCCTGCAGCGCCAACAAGTCTTTAAGGCTTTCCTTAATCAGCTCAACATCGATCGGCCTGCCCACAAAGCGGGCACTCGCAATCACTCGCTTTAGCGCTCCTTCGAGTTCTCGAACATTGGAGCGTATGCGCTGCGCAATGAAGAACGCGGCGTCGGGAGGCAGATCGATGCGCACTTCAGACGCTTTTTTCATCAGGATCGCAACCCGCGTCTCCAGTTCCGGTGGCTCTACCGCAACAGTGAGACCCCAGCCAAAGCGGGACTTGAGTCGCTCTTCCAGGCCGTCGATCTCCTTGGGATAGCGGTCACAGGTCAGTATCATCTGCTGGCCGCCTTCAAGCAGCGCATTGAACGTGTGGAAAAACTCTTCCTGCGACCGATCTTTCTTGGCAAAAAACTGAATGTCGTCAATGAGCAATGCATCAACTGAGCGGTAATAGCGCTTAAAATCGGTGATGGCATTCAATTGCAGTGCTTTAACCATGTCGGCAACAAAGCGTTCCGAATGAAGATAGACAACCTTTGCCTCTGGGTTATGCGCCTTCAGCGCATTGCCCACCGCGTGCATCAAATGGGTCTTTCCGAGACCGACTCCCCCGTATAAAAACAAAGGGTTATATGAATTGCCTGGATTCTCAGCAACCTGTTGCGCTGCTGCCAGGGCCAGTTGGTTGGATTTGCCCTCAACAAAACTGTCAAATGTATAGTTTTCGAAGAGGTGGTGCTGGTGCAGTAGCGATCCTTCGACTTCCACTTTGCGGAAAGACTCGCGTTGCCTCGGAGCAGGTCGAATTGGAGCAGCCTCCTCGACAGAAAACCCGGCGGTCATAGCCTTACCCGACAGGGCGGGCTCAATGGCGCTACTGCCAAACCGCGCCTGCCTGAAGGGTTGTTGTACTGCTCGCACAGGCGCGCAAACTGCCTCATTGACGTCATTGGCTGCGCCAATCTCCAGTGCGATATCCAGTGAATTATCGGGCTGAAACTCCCGCACAAGCTCACCAATTCGCTCAGAATACTTTTCCGCGACGAAGTCCTTGATAAACCTGTTTGGCGCAAACAAAGTGAGTGAATGATTATCGGCGCTGGCTTGTAAGGGCCGAATCCAGGTATTGAACTGCTGCGAAGGCAACTCATCGCGCAGGCGATTGACACACTTTTGCCACACGGCTTCAGGCAAAGAAAACCCCTTAAAGCTGAGCGGGACGCCCAGGCTTTTGAAAAAAAGTAGTTGATGATAAAATTCTTATTTACCGGGCATGTTTGCCAGGCGAGTGGGGGCATAATACCCTTGAATTGTTGAGTTATCCACAAATAAAAGCCAAAAATTGGAAAATATTTTCTTATTATATTTCAAAATGTTAGGTGTATTTCGCCTATATTTTGAGCGGATTTCCTGGAATCAGGTGTGCACAAAATATTCTGTGTATAAGCTGTGGGTATCTTTTTGAGAAGGTGTGTGTGGATGTCCTAACTGCAGGCTGTTATTGCATTTTTGGGGGGAACCCCGTCGCAGCAAAAGTACGCCCTACCGTTCAGCAATTGTTGGCGGAATTTTTTCGTGAGGGCTGCACAAAAATACCGCGCATTAGATTGAATTAGGTGCCGCATTTACATAGAATAGCCAACCTTTTTTCCGGCCAAGGTACATCACGCCGCTATTATGCGAGTTCGGTGGCCCTCCCTTACTCTACTCTGTTTATCTGGAACCAATACATGAAACGAACATTTCAGCCCAGCGTCCTGAAGCGCAAGCGCACCCACGGTTTCCGCTCTCGAATGGCCACCAAGGGGGGTCGTCAGGTATTGAACCGTCGCCGCGCCAAGGGTCGCAAGCGTCTGTCCGCATAGCGCAACCGATTGGACGGCCAGGCAGCTGACACCGGTTTCGGCAAAGCAAAGCGGTTACTCAATACCAGAGAGTACAGCCGGGTTTTTGACAGCCCCGATGCGCGAGCATCACACCAGCATTTACTACTACTGGCAAAAATCAACGACGAACCCGGGCACCGCCTGGGTTTGGTAATCGCCAAGAAAAATGTGCGGTTAGCCGTTCATCGCAATCGAATAAAACGGGTGTCCCGGGAACTTTTTCGCAATCTGCCCGGCAGTGAACCATGTCTGGATGTGGTACTTCTGGCCAGACGAGGAATGGGTCTGTTGGATAATGCTGAACTATCCTCTATATTGCTGCAGCAGTGGCAGAAAGTGGTTCGCCACACGGCCAAAACCATACCCAGTTCCATCCAGGATTCCTAATGCGTCGCTTGTTGATTTTTTTAATCGCCTGCTACAAAGCTTGCCTCAGCCCATTCATGGGCAATAATTGCCGATTTTTCCCCAGCTGTTCCACTTATGCTCAGCAAGCGATCGCCACCCACGGCACTATCAAAGGAAGCTATCTAGCGCTCCTGCGCGTGACCCGATGCCATCCCTGGCATGAGGGCGGAGAAGATCCCGTCCCACCTCGCTCGCACTCTCACTAAGCCACAGATATCCAATTATGGATTTGCAACGCTCACTGCTTATCGGCGCCATTGGCGTACTCTCGTTCATGCTGCTCACGCAATGGGTAGCTTTCAAAGACGCCAAATCCGCGACAGTCGTACAGGAAACTTCGCGCCTGATGTCCAACACCGCGAAGGCGCCGCCCACACTGCCGGAGTTGAACACAAACTCTATAGACAGTGCAGGGGAAGATATTCCCGCAGCACCAGATCAGGCCGACTCAGAATCCACTCCCCCAACTAAGGGGACAGAAGATAAAGATCGTATCGTTCGAGTGTATACGGACGTATTACAGCTGGCGGTAGATTTGAATGGCGGCGATATCGTTGAGCTTTCGCTGCCAAAGTATCTGGCGCATCTGGATAATCCGAACGTACCGTTTGTGTTGCTAGAGGATAATGAGGCTCTAATTTATATTGCGCAAAGCGGGCTGATCGGAATTAACGGTATTGATAATAACGGCCGTGCGCGCTTCACCGCCTCCGCACCGCGCTTTGCGCTAAAGGAGGGTGAAGACAATCTTGTGGTAGATTTGCATTGGCAGGGCGACACGAATGTCAAAGTCACCAAACGCCTGACGCTGCGTCGCGGCGCTTATTTGATGGATGTAGACTACCTGGTTGAGAACCGCAGCGCCGAACCCTGGCAAGCCAATTTGTTCGGTCAGATCAAGCGGCAGAGCGCTCCTCCTCCCTCGGCGACTGAGAATTCCATGGGCCTGAAACCATTCCTGGGCGTCGCTGTCACCCAACCGGATGATCGTTTTGCCAAGTTCACGTTTAAGGATCTGGCTGAAGAGTCCTTCAAAGCTCAGCTAACCGGCGGGTGGATCGCATTGATTCAGCACTATTTTCTCAGCGCATGGATTCCCAATCCGGAGCAAATTCATACCTACAGCGCCCGAGTGACACCAAGCGGCTTCAACATTGCCGGGTTCACCAGTCCTGCACTGATTTTGGACCCCGGTAAATCTGGCAAAACGGGAGCAAAATTTTACGCCGGACCCAAAGACCAGTATCGCTTGAAGGAAATTTCACCCTACCTCGATCTCAGTGTTGACTACGGCTTCCTGTGGTGGATAGCTCAACCGCTGTTCTGGCTGTTAACCAAATTTTACGCGCTGGTGGGGAATTGGGGCGTGGCGATTATCCTGCTCACCGTCCTGATCAAAGCGGCTTTCTTCAAGTTATCAGCGGCCTCCTACAAATCCATGGCCAACATGCGACGTGTCCAGCCCAAGATGGTGTCCATCAGGGAACAATACGCTGACGACAAACAGAAGCAATCACAGGCAATGATGGATCTCTATAAGAAAGAAAAGATCAATCCCATGGGCGGCTGCCTTCCTATATTGGTACAAATGCCGGTATTCATGGGTCTGTACTGGATGTTGATGGAGAGTGTCGAATTACGGCAGGCGCCTTTCATACTGTGGATCGAAGATTTATCTGTCATGGACCCTTATTTCGTCCTGCCTCTGGTGATGGGCGCAAGTATGTATTACATGCAAAAACTTAATCCGCCGCCGCCGGACCCTATGCAGGCCAAGATCATGCAATGGATGCCCGTCATGTTTACATTCTTTTTCCTATGGTTCCCGGCGGGTCTGGTACTGTATTGGGTAGTCAACAACTTACTATCGATGGCTCAACAATTTGTCATCACCAGGCAGATCGAGAAAGCGAGTGCCAAAGCCTGAGCGCACTGCTGAATATTTTCGCCGGGGTGGGGTTTAAACAGTGGACCAGGAAACCATCGTCGCCATTGCGAGCGCTCCAGGCAGGGGCGGTATCGGAATAATCCGATTGTCTGGTGACAAAGCCCTGGCCATTGGAAAATCAATTACTCGCTTGCAATTGGTGCCACGCCACGCTCACTTGTGTTCTTTCTATGATAACGCAGGTCGCACGCTGGATTCAGGTATCTGTCTGTTTTTTGCCGGTCCCAACTCGTTCACTGGTGAAGATGTCGTTGAACTGCAGGCCCACGGTGGTCCGATTATTTTGGACCTCCTGGTACGCGAGACCTGCATGCTCGGAGCGCGTCAGGCCAATCCCGGTGAATTTTCACAGCGCGCATACCTGAACGACAAAATGGACCTCACCCAGGCAGAAGCCATCGCCGACCTTATCAACAGCACTACGGAGCGTGCTGCGCTTAATGCAAGCCGCTCCTTGCAGGGAATTTTTTCGCAAAAGATCGACGTCCTGGTGGCGCAGGTAACGCAGTTGCGTGTTTACGTCGAAGCGGCTATCGATTTTCCCGAAGAGGAGATCGACTTCATCCAGAACGGCCAAGTTAAAGAACAACTACAAGTTATTATCCAACAGTTTGATGCTGTGGCCAGTCAAGCTCGGCAGGGCACTTTGGTTCAGGAAGGAATGAAACTGGTGATAGCGGGCAAACCCAATGCGGGAAAATCCAGTCTGCTTAACGCTTTGTCTGGGAAGGACTCCGCCATTGTAACTGCAATAGCGGGCACCACACGCGATGTGCTGCGCGAGCACATACAAATTGACGGTATACCCCTGCATATCGTTGACACCGCGGGGTTGCGCGACAGCGACGATGAAATTGAACAGGAAGGTATACGCCGGGCGTGGGCAGAAATCGAATCTGCAGATCGCGTGCTGCTGGTAGTGGATGGCAATGCCCTGACAGGCGTCGATGTTGACTTCGTGGGTGTGTGTAAGGAGAACAACCAGCACCTCAAGCGGGAAATACCGGTTACTGTAGTGAGCAACAAGTGTGACCTGAATGATCACCCTCCTGCGATATGCCTACACGGTGACATTACCGTTGTACATCTGTCGGCTAAAACCGGCGCAGGTATCGATTTGCTCAAACAACACTTGAAGACCAGCATGGGCTATCACGAAAGCGGAGAAGGAAACTTTAGTGCACGACGCCGTCACCTGCAAGCCCTGGACCAGGCGAGAAATTTCCTGCTCAATGGACAACAGCAATTGCTTCAGGCAGGCGCTGGTGAATTACTGGCAGAGGATTTACGTCTGTGTCAAACCAGCTTGGGTGAAATCACGGGTATTGTCAGTAGTGATGAATTGCTGGGAACTATTTTTTCGAGTTTCTGTATTGGAAAGTAGTCAACAGCCTATTCCAATGTATTAAACATATTACCAACACCCTCTACAAAGCTTAATATCTACTCACATGTTGCTAAGTGTTTCATCACCACCTCACACTCATCTTGATTATTTTTTTTCGACGCT
>Ga0163150_10007640_pt1 | contig 12598 bp, 14 predicted proteins | sample OliLakLV19P2IB_FD_148628 | JGI IMG/M metagenome (GOLD analysis project Ga0163150, IMG submission 148628) | Freshwater microbial mat bacterial communities from Lake Vanda, McMurdo Dry Valleys, Antarctica - Oligotrophic Lake LV.19.P2.IB | ecosystem: Environmental > Aquatic > Freshwater > Lake >...
GATCGCGCTCACGGATTCGTTGCAGGACGTGTTTGATGCCATCTCGACGGCGACCGGTGGGACGGTGATGGCGAGCTACGATAACACCACGGATCGCGTCACCTTAGCCAGCTCCGGAGGAGAGGTTTTGCTCGGGGCGTCCAACGACACCAGTAATTTTCTTCGAGCGATGAAGCTCGGTAACAACGGGACGGCGACGACCACAAGTTCTGGTGGACTGGGCACCGTCAAGACGGCCGCACCGCTCGCCACGGCGAATCTGGCAACGCCGATCACTGCGGTCGACGGGAGTGGTAATGGGACGTTTTCGATCAATGGCGTCGAGATTGCCTATAACGTGAACACCGATCCGCTTTCGGCCATACTCACGCGCATCAACGACTCCGGCGCGGGTGTGAATGCATCGTATGATACCACCAACGACCGTCTGGTTTTGATCAATCAAAGCACGGGTGATCTCGGGGTCAGTGTGAGCGAAGCGGCGGGCGGGCTGTTGGGTGCGCTTGGCCTTAACACGGGCGCTACGCTGGCACGCGGAAAGAATGCGGAATTTACCATTAACGATGGCGGCACCCTCACCAGTGCGAGCAACACGCTCGACGGATCGTCTCACGGGATCACCGGTCTGAGTGTCACGGTGAACTCGCAGAGCACTGAGACCATCAGTGTTGCGGCTGACACCGGTACGATGAAAGCGAAAGTTCAGGGGTTCATCGATGGCTTCAATGCGGTGCAGCAGTTTCTCGATTCTGCCACGAGGGTTACCACGGACTCAAAGGGGAAGATAACCGCGGCGACGCTCTCCAGCAATCGCGAGATTCAAGAATGGGGTCGCACTTTGCGCACCTTGGCCTTCGCGGAAGTCACGGGAGCGACGGGACAGATTAAGCGGCTCGCGGATATGGGCATCGATTTCAAGTCTGGTTCCAACGAGCTCGAGATCAAAAGTGCGACCAAGCTCGATCAGGCGTTGGCGGGGTCGACGTCGGCCGTGGATTCATTGTTCACTAAAGGCGGAACGGGCCTCGGGGCGAAATTCGGTGACTTCCTCGGTCGAATCACGGTCCAAAACACCGGTCAGCAAGAACGCTTGAATAAGACAAACACGGGTCTCGACGAACAGATTGCCGCGATCGATCGCCGGTTGATACAACAGCGTTCAATTTTGGAGTCTGCCTTCATTCAAATGGAAACGGCGCAATCGCGCATCAATCAGCAACAGTCTGCGATTGCCGGGATGTTCCCCCAAGCCAAATCATAATTAATCATGGGCGCGCCGACTAGAATTTTGACCAATCCCGAGCGGACTTTACGGGTGAAGGGTGTTTCCGGGGCACTTTTTCTCAGTGCCCTCGGTTTGGGCCTGCTCTCAGGCTGCATGCACCCCGGGCCTTACGATACCGCGCGAGTCGGACCGTTGTATACGCCATTGAATCATTCCGGCGAGCCCAACCTCGGAGACATCCGGCGAGTGGTCCTTATGCCGATTTGGGCCGGCTCCACGGCTTCGGCCGAAACGGCTGCTGGTTTCGACCCGGTTCTCGTCACGGCGCTGCAGGCCAGTCAGCGGTTTGAAGTCGTGACTTTGTCACGGGAAGATTGCCTGCGACGATTTCGGGCTGAAGCGTTTTCTTCGGCGGGCGCGCTCCCGCATGATTTGATGGTTACGCTGCAGCGGGAATTCGCGGCGGATGCGCTGCTTTTTGTCGACCTGACGGTATTTAGTGCGCACCGGCCGCTCGCGATGGGATTGCGGGCGAAACTGGCGGGGTTTGACGATAGCCGCCTCATTTGGGTATTCGACAATGTGTTTTCAGCGGATAACGCGGCCGTCGCCAACTCGGTTCGTAATCACTTCCTGGACGCGGATCGCAGCGTTCCAGCGGATCTAACGCACAGTGCATTGCAATCGCCCTCCCGTTTCGCCGCTTACGCTACGACGGCCATGTTCGCGACGCTCCCGCCTGTCGTTATTCGCCCGACGCCGACTCCGATCCCGGTGCCTGCTCAGGGATCCCGCTAACCAATTTAGCGACGCCTCCAATTACTACGTGAAGTCACCTCAAGTTACGGCCCATTTGTCCGATTTCTTTGCACAGCAACCAACGGCGTTCCCTGTAACCGTCATCAGCGGCAGACCGTTTCGAAAAACCCGAAATAGCCAATGATTTCTTCAACGACATCTACCGACCGCTCATCCCGCCCGGAGCTGATTGCCACTGCTGCCCAACCCCTCAAGCGCCAGGAAGCGCCGCGAACCGATCAAATCTCGGTCGCGAGTGCCTCGTTTCTGCGCTCCGAATTGCAGCGCCAGCCCGAGGTGCGCCCTGAAGTCGTGGAGCGCGCCCGCGCTCTGATGAAAGATCCCGCGTATCCGCCGATGGAAACCCTTCGCCAAGTGGCGGAGCAAATCCTCGGATCCCCTGATCTGAGCGAAAGCGACCTCTGAGTCCCGACCCCATGGTCGCCAATGGCTACGCGCGAACGTATCGCGCCACTTCAATTCTCACGGCCAGTCCGGGCCAACTCGTCCTGATGCTTTATGATGGCGCGCTAAAAGCAATGGCTCTCTCCCGGGAGGCGTTCGCTGCCACCGAAGAACCCAGGCGGATTGAAACCATCAATACGCAGCTCCTGAAGGCGCAAGCCATCCTGACTGAGCTGCAAAATGGCTTGAACATGGACGCGGGCGGCGAGTTCGCCCGGACCATGCATCGCCTTTACGATTATCATAACCGCCGACTCCTGGAGGCGAACATTCGCAAGCAGATAGAGCCGGTGATCGAGGTCGAACGGCTGGTGCGTGAACTGAGGGATGCCTGGGCTCAGATGCTGGCCCAGCAGGATGGCGGCTCGGTTGAGCGAATCCGCGGCGTCGCCTGAGCCATGGCGACCCCTGCGCCCGCCTGCACGCGAATCCTCACCGCGCTCGAAGAGCTGGTGATGCAGGAGGCCGTGATTTTAAAGGCAGGGGATTTGTCGGCCGTAGTGGAAATTCAATCACGCATCGAACCCCTTGTGGCCTTTCTCGCGACTCAGGGTGGGAGTGCGCTGGATGCGGACGTCAAGTCCCGGGTCACCGCGCTGTATAAGGCCCGCACCCACTCTGTCGCGTGGCTGAACGCTCAGATGACCCGCAACCGGACTGAACTCCTTGCGATTTCCAGCCGCCAGCGCGTGATCGCTCAAGTCGCTCCCGCCTACGGGGCCGCGGCCGCGCCGGCGACGCTTTCCCTGGTTGGTTAAGCGGTTATTCAAGATTAAGCTATGTCAGGGCAATGAAAAAGACAGTCATGAGTGACCGTCTTTTTTGTAGCTGCGAGCTTGGATCGGATGATCGCGACGCCTACGGCGCTCGATATCCGAATCAACCTCCAGAAGCGAGTGACGCCCTGGATTCAACGCTCACCCTCCGATCACGTCATTCCTGACTTAACTGGCGACGGCGGTGAGTTGGTGCGATTCCATCGATTCTATCGCTCCGGAGAAGGCGGGTGGGCCTTCGAGCCAGGCCATCGCAATCCGTGACGCTTCCAACTTCCAATTGAGCGATGGAGTGGAATAGACGGAGATTACCGGGAAGGCATCGCTTCCCTTCCAATTGAGATTTGCCTTCAGGCACAATGAGCCGTCGGCCAATACAAAAGCCTGGAGGAAGATCGATCCTGGCGGGAAAGGCAGATCGGCGGCGGCCCGGGGTGTGAGGCTCAATCGAGCCAGCCCATGGTGAAAATTTACCATCCGGCTTGATTCCCAAGCGCCCCCGTCAACGACCGGGGACTCGGCAATCAGCGCCTTTTCGATGTCGGAGAGAAAAGAGAGTAAGCGCATACCAACACCATTAGTCGGCACATTCCGGTCTTGAGTTTAAGTTTCTCTTAAGGTTTCAGTTAACTTGTCGTAAACGACTAAAATGCCTGCCTCTCCAGCGGTGTTGGCCAAATCCTCGGATTCAGACTCGCAGTTATTGCTCGGACTGCGTCCGTCTGAAAATGGCGTTATTTTGCTTATCGAGGACGATGATCACATCGCCGGGCTGATATCGTTGATCCTCGGCCGGGTAAATCGCCGCGTCTTGCGGGCGCGGGATTGCGAGACCGGTTTGCAGCTTTTTAATGATCACCGGCCCAGCATTGATTTGGTGATTGTGGACTCTTTACTGCCGGATGGAGAAGGCGGTCACCTTTGCCAACAACTGCGGGCCGCCCGGCCTCATCTGCCGGTACTCCTGACGAGCGGTCGCGAACATACCCTGATCGGAACTTTGATAAAGGGAGGGGCGACTGCGTTTCTGCCCAAACCGTTTCTTCCGGCCGACGTCGAGCGGAACGTGGCCGGGCTGCTGGGGGTTTAGTCCTAAGGGCAAACCCGCTGGGGTAAACATTTGTTTGAATCCGCCGGGCGGGGAGCTTTAGTCAGGCCCTTTCCCTCTCCTTCACCGTCGCATCGCCCATGTCCTTTGAGAAGATCCTGATCGTCGAAGACGATTTGGTTGTCCGCAATCTGCTTCAAAGCATTTTTATGCGTCACAAGCTTCCCGTCACGGTTGCCAACAACCTGGCGCAGGCGCAGGCATGCCTCGCGAAGGAGCCTTTCGACTTGATGATCCTGGATCTTCGTTTGCCGGACGGAGACGGGTTGAAATTTCTCGAACAAGTTGCAACGCTGCCCGAACGTCCACTGGTCGTAATGGTTACGGGCTTTGGTTCGATCGAATCAGCCGTCGCCTGTATGCGGGCCGGCGCATTTGATTATGTCCTCAAGCCATTTTCGCCCTCGCAGATCGATGTCATTTTGCGAAAGGCGCAAACCTACCGGCAATTGGTTAAGGTCAATAATCTTTTGAGTGACGACCCGGAGGACGATGACGCATTGCTGGTCGGGCGCAGTCCTGCGATGATGCGCCTCCGTCAGCTGATCGATCGAGTCGCGCCTACGGATGCCACGGTCCTCGTGACGGGTGAGAGCGGGACGGGAAAAGAGATGATCTCTCGCGAATTCTACCGGCGTAGTCCCCGGCGTGGGCAGCCTTTTATCAAGGTTAACTGCGCCGCCGTTTCTCAGACCCTGATCGAAAGTGAGTTCTTCGGTCATGAACGGGGCGCTTTCACGGGCGCGACTGAGCGCCGTGAAGGACGCTTTGAGTTGGCGAATAACGGCACGCTGCTGCTCGATGAAGTGAGTGAAATACCGAGCCCATTGCAGGCGAAGCTTTTGCGCGTTTTGCAAGAGCGCGAATTTGAGCGCGTGGGAGGCAGCCGAACGATCAAGGTCAACGTCCGCATCATCGCCACATCGAATCGTGATTTGCTTTCTTACGTCGCGAAAGGGGAGTTTCGCCAGGATCTTTATTACCGGCTTAATGTTTTTCCCGTGCACGTGCCGGCCTTGCGCGAACGGGTCGAAGACATCCCAATCCTCGCGGATCACTTTTTGCGGCGCTTTACGCGCAAGCATGGCGTGAAGGTTACCGGGTTTTCGGAGTCCGCGCGGGCCGCCTTACTGGCTTATCGGTGGCCGGGAAATGTACGCGAACTACAGAATACCGTCGAGCGTGCGGTCATTTTGTCAGAGTCGGGCCGTCCGTGCTCCGCGGCCGCCCTTGGGTTGCCGGGAGATATGTCGCCCACCGATGCACATTCCACGGCAACGTGGATGGAGAGCGACGCGACCGAAGCCATGGCCAAGGTTCCCGCTGAAACAACCACTGACGAAGCCGGGGGTGCTGCCAGCCCCGCGGTCACAGATGGTTCTGGCATGGTTTTGCGGCTCGAGGAACTGGAGAAGCAGGCGATCCGTGCGGCCTTGAGACAGACCGCAGGTAATCGTACCCATGCCGCAGCCGCGCTGGGCATTAGCATTCGCACCCTGCGCAACAAGCTTCAGGAGTACCGCGATGCGAACGATCCGGTCGACTTGGGCATGGAGTCAGCGGATGTCTGATTTCGCTGGAGTTTGATCGCTGCGACCAGCAGGGGCCAGCGGCTAACTTTGGAGAGTAGCACCGGCGATCCGGAGGCAGGTGGATTGGGACGGTGCCGTCCCAAATTCGGGGGTGCAGCGTAATCCCGGTAAAGCGCACACTAAATGCGTCGATAAGCACTCGTCTCCTGAAACTCCGCTGAAATCATGCCAGCTGCCACCCAAATTACCGAAGCGCTGATCCGAGAATATATCACCCGTGCCGTAACCGACGTCTTTAAAACGATGATCGGGCGCGAGCCGAAGTTTTCGACGACAGCGCCCAATCAGGGCGGCAAGTCGCATCCTGCTTCCAATCGCCCTCAAGTTGTCGGCACGGTCGGATTTATCGGCGAAGCCAATGGACTCGTTTACCTCCATCTCGATCTGGAGTTCGCCCGCAACTGCACCAAGCAACTGCTGGGCATGACGGAGGCCGAACTCGACGAGGCCGGTGATGAAGTGATCAACGACGCCATCGGCGAACTGACCAACATGACGGTTGGCGGCTTCAAAAATGGACTTTGTGACGCGGGCCATCCCTGCAAGCTCACGATCCCCTCCATTTTGCGCGGCACGAATTTCTCCATCGAGCCGATTAGCTCGGCGATTCGCCACGTCTATCACTTCGACTGCGAAGGGCATCAGGTCATCGCTGACATCCTGATGAAGCAGGACGAATAATCGCCAAATTTTACTCTCACCATGCGCTATAAAGTTCTCACCGTGGACGACTCGAAGACCGTCCGCATTATCGTGAAGAAGGCGTTTAAGCCCTTTGATGTCGAAATCCTCGAGGCCGCCAACGGCGTGGAAGGTCTCGCCATCGCCGCCAAGGAGACGCCTGATTTAATTCTGCTCGACGTCACGATGCCTGTCATGGACGGGGTCGAGATGCTCACCAAGTTGAAATCTGACGCGGCTTTGAAAGCGATTCCGGTCATGATGCTCACCGCTGAAGGCGGTCGGGATCACGTGCTGAAGATCGCCAAGATCGGCGTTCGCGACTATCTGGTTAAGCCTTTCAAGGAAGAAGTGCTGATCGAAAAATGCAGCCGCGTCATCGACCTCAAACCGGTCAATGAAGGTCCGGCGAAGGCAAAGTCGATCTTTGATCCCGCAGACATTCTGATCGTCGAAGACAAGCCAGCCATCGTCCAGCAGATCCAGGATGGCCTCAAGCACACACCGTGGCGCATGCGGGGCGTGAGCACACAAGGGGAGGCGCTCGATGCCGTCACCAAAGCGCCACCGGATGTGATCATTGTGAGTCTCTCGCTGCCGGAAGAGGCGGCTTTCACTCTGTTCCGCCTTATCCGCACGAACGTGAAAACCAAGTACACCCCGGTGTTTGCGTTGGTGGTAAAAACCGAGACCACGCAACAGCAGCAGGCTCAGACGGTCGGTTTCAGCGCGATCATCACCAAGCCGATCGACATGGGCGAACTCGAGACGAAGATCGCGAAAGCGATGAATCTGGATACCTCTCAACGGTACTACGCCACCGAAGGCACGATCATGGTGATGCGCCTTCCCGAAGTTTGCTCGCCGGCGGTCATCGCGGAGGCCGTAACCTATCTTAAACCCAAATTCGCCGAAGCGGTGGATTCCGGTATCAACAAAATCGTCATCGACATCCATCAGATCAAGTCGCTGCACATGGGCATCATCAAGCTCCTGTTCCAGGCGATGCAGACCTGCCGCGACCTGGCGATGCACTTTGCCCTGGTCGGAAATCCGCAGATCATCTCGGAGTGTAAGGGCTTCGAGGATACTCGGGGGTGGACGTTTTATGACTCGTTGGACGAGGCAAAGAACAATCTCGGCAAGGGCCCGGCTGTTTCAACGCCACAGATGGCGACCGTCGAGTGATCACTTTGTCAGGGGTGTAAAAGGATGGAGTGGCGGGTGGTGCGCTTGTGGTCGCACCGCCCGCTTTTTTTGTGTACGGATTCGGCGAAGGCGGATGAACTGCCGTGGCGTTCGTTTTTCGGATTCGTCGCCCCGGGAATGGCGTCCTGTCATCGGGCGTGCTCACCGGGGAATCGCCGGCCAGCCGCAGGTCGTGAAATTTTCCACCTCCGCAAACCAACAGAGTAATCATCCCGTCGCGCCAATCCGCGCCACTCTCTCGTTGACGCGTGCCTCCGGAACTCTGAACTTTCATGCAACATTCTTTCCGTCGCCCCGTCCAACGATGGCGATCCTTCCGCATGAAACATCTTCGTCTCGCCCTCGTCGCTTTTGCATCCTCGTTTGGCTTCGCCTACGCTCAGGACGAGGAACGACAGGCACCTCCCGTCGAGATCCCTGACTTCAGCAACCTCGACGAATACATTTACGAGCCCAAGAGCACCGTCACCTTTGGTTTTCGTTATATTTCCGGGGCAAAGACCAGCTTTGCCGGGCAGGGCCGGATTCCAGCTCCGGAAGATCCGGGTTCCGCGACCGGCGTCAATCAGCTGCGGTCCTACCGTGATGGCGTGGTCCAGCCCGATGCGCGGGTTGTCGCGCGCGTGGACACGAGCGGAAATCCGATAATTGACCCCGATAGTGGTGGTGCGATCGCGGAGCCCATTGCTCCCGATGGTCGGACCAATTCCTGGGGCTTTCTCGACGCCAGCCAGGGTGTCGACGGCTATATCGCCTTTCACACGTACTCGGCGGAAATCGTTGATACCGGAACGCGGAACCAGAAGGCCAACTCGAGTGCCGGCATGGATATCGCCGTGCATCGTGACATGGGTAAGTTTTTCGGCGGGCGCATCGCTTGGGACCTGACTGCCGGCATGTCGATCAATGACCTTTCGGCGAACACGAATGATCGCGTCGGAGCGGCGCTCACGACCCTTACCGATTTGTACTCGCTGTTCGGTCAACGCCTGCCTGATGCGCCTTATTCCGCGCCGAGTTCCTCCATCGAGACTGCACTCGATGCGAGCGGTAATCCGATCCTGAATGATGATGGTTCCGTGCGCACGATCACGACCAACACGACCGTTCTTATCGGCAACGAGCCGGTGGACCGCACGATCACGACGCTCTTGAACGACAGCAGCGTCTTGAACCGCTGGTCGCTCAAGGGCGCCTATTATACGTTCCGGGCCGGTCCGACGTTATGGATTCCCATTACCACTCGCCTCCGTGCCAGCGTGAGTGCGGGTGCGGTTCTCGTCTATTCTGGTTCAAGCTACACCGTCACGCAGACCTTGGAACCTGACTTTGGTGCTGAGATTTCGGATACGAGCACCGTCTCCGATGCCAAACTTCTGCCGGGTTATTATGCCGATGCTTCGCTCCAGTTCGACCTGACTGAACGGGCGGGCTTCTACGCCGGCGCCGTCTTTCAATCCGCCGGCAGCTACACCCAAACGATCGATAACGAGACCGCGCAGTATTCGACCAAGGTCGATCTCGCGAACCAAAGCGGCGTGCGCGCTGGAATGTCGATTCGCTTCTAGGAAACAGGCTCTGCACCATCGACCCTGCCGAGCCTTTCTTCTTCTAAGGAATTCGGCCGGGCCTTTTCAGACCGGGCCAGATCAAGCTCGGCCCCCCGGGCGGTGTGGGACTTCAGGATGTTAGCGGCCGTGGCCGGGGCTCCAGGGCTGGCTTCGGACAGAGAATTTGACGTGGCCCGAACGATCTCCGTTCCGTTCTGTCACAACCTCACTTCGCGCCTTTAAGCGGTGAGTCGTTCTCCAACTCGGATAATACCTCCGTTGGATCACGTAGCTCTGTCCCGGGAAAAAAGGAGTTTATCCGCGTGATCACCTGCTGGATGATCCCGTCGGGACAACTTGCACCGCCGGTGATGAGGATGCGTTTGGGCGTGCTCCGGTCTGATTCCGCCCAGAGTGGGCGCGTTTCCGTTCGTTCTTTTCCTCCGCCGACATAGACGTAATGTTCAACCGTATCAGCGGACCGGATGCTGCCCTCTGACTGAATGAAGAACGCTTTCGCACCGAGCTTCTGCTCACACAGGCGAAAGAGCTGGTAGGTATTGGATGAGTTCTTCCCGCCGATCACAAGGGCTGCGTCCAGCGGTTCCGCCAAGGCCCGGCTCAACGCATCCTGGTTGACTTGGGTCGCGTAACAAAGGGTGTCACGTCGCCCACTGCCGCCGACTCGCTGGTCATCACCCAACACCTCCCGGTAAACATTTCTGAGATGCTCAATGATCGCGAGGGTCTCGTTCATCAAGAGCGTGGTTTGGTTCACCACCGCGATCCGCTGCAAATCACGGTTCGCGTCAAAGCCGGGCGTATGGCGGCCGGCGAACGACTCTTGGAAACGCGTTTGCCGGGTGTCCGGGTCACCCCCGATGATGTCGCCGAGCAGGCGCGCCTCTTCGAGGTTTCGCACGATTACAGCCGGGGCAAAACGCCGCGTGTTGGAGAAGGTCGCCTTCGTTTCTTCATGCTCATGTTTTCCATGAATCACGACCGTATAGCCTTCGCGACCGTAGGCGCGGGCCGCTTTCCAGACTTTTTCCACCAACATGCAGGTGGCGTCGTAATGGCAGACGGCGATGCCTTTGCGTACGAGTCGACGCTTGTCCTCATCGGTCGCCCCGAATGCGGGAATGATCACAATGTCGTCCGGCGTCAGCGTGTCCCAGAGGAGTGCGTCGGCCTCGCCCGCCGGCGCGGCGACCCGTCCTCCGACGGTGTAGGGCGCGCCTTTATCGGTTTGAAGGTATCGCAGCCCGCGTCGTAACAGGTCTTCGTTCACGAACGGATTGTGGATCAGTTCCGAGAGCATGAACACTCGACGTCCCGGATTTTCCGCGAGGGTTTCATAGGCTCGCTCGATGGCATTTTTGACCCCGAGGCAGAATCCAAAATGGCTCGGAATCACATAGCTCACCGCGCCGAAATTGAGCGTGACCGGGGCTGCCGCCGTCCGCTCGTGCTGGCGCGCGAGGGCTTTGATCGCGGTACACAAGCGAGACTGATACAAGGCTCCTGCCGCCAGGTCTTGAGCATAGATCGCCGTGTTGCGTTCCTGAGCCGGACGGAACTTGTAGATGAAGTCGTTCTCGCCGAGGTGGAGATATGGGATCTCGACGAGGTAGGGTTCGAGTTGCTTGATCAAACCCGCCAGCGAGGGCGCGAGCGCCGCGGGTTCTGCCTCCAGCGAATCGAGCGACCGAAAAACGATTTCGCCATCCGCGGGCGCGCCGTTCACCTGAACGAAGAACACCCGATAAGACCGCCCGCCGGCCTCCGTCCCAAAGTACTCGGCCGGTTGAGTGTGGGTTGAGAAGGACGCGTTAACTCGCGCTTCGGCCATCGCGAGATCACTGCCGGTGAAAGCCAGTCCCAGCTTGGAGCCGAGCCTTCGCACCGCGAGTTGGTTGCTCGCATCAAAAGCGAGAATGGCAAAGAGCTCGGGAAGGGCAGCAACCGCTGAAGACATTACTCACCACCGTGGCGCAATTCCTGGCCCCGGCAAGAGTGCGAAAGTCGCGATTTCCAAGGCCAACGCATCGGCTCGTTTCCTGGCAAAATTCGACCGAGGCGCAGGGCTAGGGCGTCTCCGGTTCGTCCTCGTCCCGGAAGGGATCGCCGGCGAACTCGGTGCCAAAAAAGTCCCCGTCCTCCAACACCACCATCACCCCTTTGACCACCAGGCTGCGATCGAGCGGAGTCAGCCCGGCGTAATCCATGGTGATCACTTCCTCAATCCCGGCTCGCGCCTGAGCGCGGTCGGTCGTACCGGCGAGGAAGTCATCCGCGCGATTCGCAATCTCGTCAATGATCGGACGGAGGTCTGCGGCCATGGGCAAAAATGTTCAATATGGCCGATCGTTTTGCAATCTCCCACCGCGTTTTGTCAGGACATCCGTGAGCGCGTTCATCCGGGTCGGGACGCCATCATGATCCTGCACGCGCGCCGAGTCGTTGGGGAGAAGCGTCACTCATTACGTGACATTTCCCATCGGCGTTTTGCGTTGAAGCGAGCCCTGGAGTCGAAAACCGCGAGAGGTTTATCCGGCGAGTCGAGGATCAAAGGCGAAACGTTCAGCTTTTCCGATCTTTACGTGGGCAAAGCCGGCGTGGATTGGATTTAAGAGGTAATTGAATTCGCCAGGTACGACAGCACTCGGGACGCGGAGCGCGGCCGAGCGCTTCTCCCGCACCCAAGCGGCGCCAAACTCCTGGGTCATGGGGCCGTGGGGATACTGGCGCCAGCTCTCTGGAAAGCGCGCGGGTAACCCAACCAACTCCGCGGGGATCACCACGGGGATACAGACCCACTCGATCGCGGCGAGCATACCCGTTTCATCCGCATGAACCAAAACCTCGAGCGCGGCGAGGGAGCGGGATTCGGCGCAATAGATCAAACGCACGCCCGGGCTGTTCCACCGGCCGCCCCGCCGAGCCGCACCTTCTCCCGTGAAAGCCCACGGTTCACGATGTCGTGCACACAAGCGCCACGCGAGAATCTCACTCACGAGAAAACGCCGTCCTCGATGCGCCCGATGATATTCTCCACTTCCCGTGCACCCGGCTCCGTCTGGGCATATTCCAAGGGCGTCTTGCGCCCGAGCGCCAAGATCCGCGCATTAAACCAGCGCCGGGTGTTTTCATCGGTACCGAAAACCTGTTTCGCGCGGCTGAACAGCCGCATC
>Ga0163150_10007641_pt1 | contig 12597 bp, 6 predicted proteins | sample OliLakLV19P2IB_FD_148628 | JGI IMG/M metagenome (GOLD analysis project Ga0163150, IMG submission 148628) | Freshwater microbial mat bacterial communities from Lake Vanda, McMurdo Dry Valleys, Antarctica - Oligotrophic Lake LV.19.P2.IB | ecosystem: Environmental > Aquatic > Freshwater > Lake >...
CTCGCGACATTCGCTCCCGGCGTCGTTGGCACGGGCGCCAGTGCGGAGCTGAAGGAGTTGTCGTACGTGGTCGGCACGTACTCATCGCCTCGGCGGCGAACTCCTTCATACGACACTCGCAACGTGGACACGCCCAGGCCGCGATTAACATAACCCAGCTTGGCGCGGTCATCCCATGTCCGATCCCGCTCGCGGTTCGTCCGCTCGGTAGTCTCCCGGTCGACGGCGGCGTTAAAGCTGGAATACTTGGTCAGACGGTAATCCGCCGTACCACCCAGCTTGTGCTGCTTGGACGAATACACGTCGCTCTTGATCGGAACATTACCAGCAGGATTTGCCGTGGTCCCGAACAGAATCGATTGACCGCTGCCATCGTTTAGGGGGCGCCCCCAAACACCCGTGACGCCGTCAAGGGTCAGGCCGCGCGACTGATTGCCGGCGGTACCAGCATCGGCATCGAGATACACCGCGTCCGGATTAACTGAAAGGAAAGGGTCGGTGTTGTTATCGGTCTCATAGAAGCGAGCCTTGCCCTTGACGTTGAGACTGGACGTCGGGTTGAGCGAAAGCGTCAGATCGGCCAGGCGCGTATCAACCACGGCATCCGTCTTGCGGCGGCTCAGCGCGGTCACCGAGTCCCAGTTTCCACCCGGCAACAAGGTGACGTTCGCGAGGGAAACAGGCGTCGTGGAATACGGAATCAGGCTATCATCCTGGCGCCAGCTGCCCGCGGACACCACGGCCGTGAAGTAGCCTTTATAGAAATCGGGCATCGCGCGCGTATACTCGCCGCGGAGGTTGTAGGCATTGTTGCTCGGGGCGAGATCGAAGCGGCCTTCGGTGTAAGCACCCGCTGCCGGGACGGTGGTGATACCTGCCGGAGGAGAGATCCGATACGGCTCCTGAAAGGTCAACGTGCTGATCTGATTACGGAAAAGCGAAGCCGAGGCCCGCAGGTTGAACGCATTGAGTTCCGCGTAATGCACCAGACCCGCCAGCAGGTCGTGGGTATCATAATCGACCGGTTCAACGATTTCGATCGGAGCAGTTCCGGGATTATTACCCCAAATCGCCCCAAAGGGCCGCGCGCCCTGCCGATTCTCCACTCCGTAGCTGACGTATCCTTTCCACGTTTTCGACAGATCGACGTCCACCCGCACGCCGCTGCGTTTGCGGGTTAAACTGATGGTCTGGGCTCCCTGCGCCGCCACGTTGGCGACGTCGACATTGTCGTTTGTGGTCGAAGCAGTCCCACCGGCCGTGAGTCCGGGCAGGAGCGTCAAATTGCCGGTGCCAATCCCCGTCCACAGGGACTTGTAGCGGTTGGTAAAGATGTGAGGCGTCTCGCTAAAATACAACTTCACCTTCCACTGATTAACCCGGCCGACCTGCAGGCCGTAATATTGATCGTGCCGGCCCGCGCCGCCGCCCGAAACATCGATGGTGTAACCCGATTTCGGCTGGCGCAGCTGCAGGCTGAAATTGTTCAGGAAGGCGCCGTTATCGATATCCTGATATGTCCGGAAACGTCCGCTCTGCTCGTCCGCATCGCCACCGATGAGGCCAAGCTCCAACTGGCCTGAATACTCCCAGCCACTCGCTGCCTTCCGGATGTCCGGGATTGCAAACGGGAATTTATATAGCTGGCCAGTCGGCGTATGCTTGGCGACAAGCCAATCCGCATCGAGCGGACGCGATCGAATCGCGCTGGGGCTCATGGCGTTGCTGAGCGGGGCGATGATCCCAACGGCGGAATCGGCCTGCACGGATGCGGGTGCGAACAGGACGGCGGCGAGGCCGAGGACGAGAGACCCGCTGCACCGAGAGGCAGATGCCGGCAATCGCAGTACTCCAGGAAGGATCGAACTCATCGTTGAAACCGCGCGCCGGCGGGATGATTGCTACCGTGGACTTGGGAATGACACTCCTGGCAGGAACGGCCCAACAAGCGGACGCTGGGGGCGCCGCCCGAGCCAAGCAACTGTCCGGCGTTGAAGAGGGGCGTTTGGTGACCGCCGTTGCCGTGGCACTGCTGACACGCGAAAGGTCGGGCGACGTTGAGCAACTTGTCGTGATTGGAACCGTGCGCGTTGTGACAGTTCAAGCAGTTGTCGCGAACGGGCGCATGCTCCCAGAGAAAAGGTCCGCGCTTCTCGGTGTGACAGGTGATGCAGAGCTCATTCACCGAGTCGGCCTTGATCAGCCCCTTGGACGTCGAGCCGTGTGGGTTGTGGCAGTCGGCACAAGAGATTTTTCCTTCTGGCAGCGGCATGTGCGAGCGTTTCGCGAATTCCGCACGCTGCTGTTGGTGACAGGTCGCACAGGTCTCGTTGATCGTGGGCTTCTTGAGCAGACCGGTCGCCGAGACTTTCGCCATCGGATTATGGCAGTCACTGCACGCCACTTGGTTCGTGGCGTGGGTTGATCCCTGCCAGAACATTGCCTGGCCGCCTTGATGGCAGGTCAGACACATGCTGTTTTGTTTTTCAACCGGCGTGCCCCACTCGCGCGTAAATCCAACCAGCGATCCGCGGTTGGCAGGGTTGGCCGGATCCTTTAAGTGGTTCGATCCGGGGCCGTGACACGCCTCGCAGGAGCGCTGCTGCAACTCGTTTTTCGGATTCTGACGAAAAATCTCCGCGTGCTGCGTGTGGGTGAATTGCTTGTTCGGCGTAGCATGGCAGGCAATACACACCGCCTCGCCGACATAGATTGCTCCGCCTGGATCGAGCGGAGTGGCCGGGGGCGCGGCTGGTTTCACGGCGACCGAAGCCATGAGTGCGGCTGTCGCCAGAATGCCGGCAGCGACGCCGATCCGTACGGTCGAGAACGTTCTCAAATTTTTCATGGACTGCTCAAACTTGAGCTGAGGAGGGACTGGAACGGGATCGAACTGGTAAGAATAGCGCCGCAAAAGAACAGACGAGGACCTGGGGTCGGCGGTGATCGGCAATCGCCCGTGACTCGATGGAATTGAAGACCGAGTCCCGGACGAAGTGAGGACGGGCGCGGTCGCGCCCGAACGCGACGCCGCAACCGTAACGTCGCTGTTACATTCGATGAACCCTCCCCGGGGCAAGCCCCGAGGTATCACAGAAAGGGGCTTCGCCCCAATAACAGCGGGCGGCATCCATCCTCGCGGCGAGCCGCGTAGAATTGAGCCGTCCCGATTAAAGCAGCGACCGGAACGAAAACCTCCCCGGCCGTTTCCAGGTGGTCGGCCGTTCCTGGGACCGCGGCCGCCCTCGGCCGCTCTGATGGATTGTTTTTCGTGTCCCCTTTCCGATGCGGCCGGGGGCGGCCGCGGTCCCATCGATCCGTCCCCTCAATCCGTTTCTTCGACCCGACCCATTGTCTTTACGGCACTCGAACGGATTGCGGTGCGCGGCATCTTCGGTTTCGTTTCCGTTCGGCACCTTTTCTCTATGTGTAATCATCCCCCCTCCTCCCGGTTTCCCTGGGTCGTCATCGCAGTATCGGCGACGCTCACGCGCACCCGCGCACGCTGGAGTACCCTGCGGGCAGCGTGCGGGCTCGTTCTCGCGCTCGTGGGGATCACGCCAGCTGCGTTCGCCCAACTGGGCGCTCGCCCCACGGAGCAATGGTTGAAAACGCTGGATTCCGCCAATCGCGTTGCGAAGCTGAAAGTCGACGATGTGATCGCGGCCTTGAAGCTGAAGCCCGGCACGGTGGTCGCAGACATCGGCGCCGGCTCCGGCGCGTTCACGCTGCCGCTGGCGGCCGCAGTCTCGCCTGCCGGCAAAGTGTATGCCGTGGATATCGACCAGGGGCTCGTGGACCATGTAGCGCAGCGGGCCAAGGAGGCGAAAGCGAACAACGTTCACCCGCACCTCGGCTCGTTCACGGATCCCAAATTGCCCCAGCGCGATGTCGACGTGGCCTTCATTTTCGACGTGCTCCACCACATCGAAAACCGCTCGGAGTACCTGAAAAATCTCGCCCCCTATCTCAAGCCGTCCGGGCGCATCGCCATCGTCGACTTCCATCCCGAACTTGGGCCCCACAAGGACGACGCATCCCTGCAGGTGACGCGGGATCAAGCCGACGCGTGGCTGGCAGCCCTGGGATTCAAGAAAACCACCGAGCACGCACTCTATACGGATAAGTGGTTCGTGGTGTATTCACGTTAATACCAGCGGCTGATGTGATTTTGGCTTTGGTGCGGCGTAGGGCCCGAGCTCGCTCGTGGCCGATTCTTTTCGCCCCACCGTTCAGGCCACGACCAAGGTCGGGCCCTACCCCGGAAAAAGCTACCCCGGAAAAAGCTAACCGGGCGCGCTCAGAATTCAAAGGTGTTCGTGATGGTCCACTTGTTCGGCTGGGGAATGCGCGCACTTGCCACCTGGCCATTGGGCTGCGCCGTGACGGCGATCAGCTCATCACTCCCGAAGGCATCGCGCACGTTGAGCTGAATGCTCCAACGAATCCGATCTTTTATAATCTTCCGGCCATACCGCAGCCAGAAGTCATAGTTGATCTGATCGCTCCCATAATAGGGCCGCGTGACGTCGTAGACCCACGCGCCCGCCGCATTCTGAATCGCGGGAAACCCGATCGCCACCCGGTCCTGCCAACGCATCGCGCCGCCCACGCCAAAACCCTTCAAGCGGCCCGTCCGGAAATCGTAGTTGCTGACGACATTGAAACGCCACCGACGCAACTCCTGTACCGGCGCCCCGTCGGCCGCGAGGGCATTGAGGTACGGAATGTACATATTGTTGATCGCCAGATTGCCGAGCTGCGAGGACCCGAAGGAGCCAAAATAAGTGATATCCTCGAAGCCCTCCATCGCCCGGATATTGGTGGCCAGACTGCCGTTGCCGTCTTTCCACAGAGGCAGATTTTTGTCGATAAACTCAGCGAAATCCGCGCCGACGTTTGATTTTCTCGCCTCCTGCATCGCGGCATTGAACGTGATCCGCCAGCTCTTCGTTGGATTGTAGGTGCCCTCGAATTCCCAACCTTCGGAAACGGTGTCCGCCACATTGCCGACATTCGGGGGCCGCGTGGTGCTCCACGTGCCACCGTTTGCCGCTTGCGTGAAGTTCCAGCTCGAAGCGAGCAGCGGATCCACCGGCCGGAGCCATTCTTCGCGCGTGCGTTGCGTGAACCAGAGATTGCGCGCCGTAGTCTCGGCAGGAGTGAGCGCCGGGTTAAGATTCGCTGCCTGCGCTGGATTGGTCAGACTTGCCCGCAACGGCAGGTAACGCGGATCGTTGGGGCTGAAACCAAACCACTTATTGATCACAACCTCATTCACGTTCGCCTGGCGCATGCCGTTCATGGCCCGAGTGACATCATTCCCAGGCCAGAAGGTATTGTAGAACGTAGCGCTGTCGTTGGCCTGGGTGGTGCGGTACCGATTCACCCGCAACGTGAGCTTCTGGTCGAACGCCGACAGCGTAACGCCGAGGTCCTTGGTCTTACCCGAGGGCGGACTGAACGGACGTCCATAAACGTCGGCGATGGTGGAGGACGGGCGGAAGTTCTGTGCCCGATTATAGGATACACTCAGATCAGTTCCGCGCGGCATCCAGCGCTTCACATAGTTGGGCGCATGGAGCACGCCGCTCCAGCTGAGCGTCGCATCCTTGGCATAAATCGTAGGCGTAGCCGGAAGGACCCAGGCTGGGTTGTATGGATCCGTTTCGCCCGTGCCCGAGGCCAGGCGCGCCGGGCCGGCATCGCGCAGAACAAACTCGTCCTCCCGCCAACCGACGAGACCAACGAGCTTGTCAGAGAAAAGATAGCTCTGCCAAACCGCGGATTTGCTCTTGGTGCGGTTCGAATTCTTCGACGCCCCCGAGTAAAGTTTGCTGATATCACGATCGTTCGCCGAGATGGTGGTGACCGGAGCCCGAACCATCTGGTTGATGCGGGCGTCAAAGATTAGCGCCGTCCCCTCCGCCTGCGGCGTATGCAGAGCGGTGATACCGGAGATGTTCGCGCCCGCGGCGGAATTCAAATTTGCGAGCGAAGACCCCAAATAGTGGATGGCGGCATAGCCCGGATACGTGGTGGCAGTCGGGTTGTTCGCGTAGGCGTTCAGATCGAGACCGTAGGAGTAGCCGTTGATGCTCCGGTTGAAGTTGTCGTTGCTCTGATCGGTGTAGGTCCCGGTGAAAATGTGCCGGCCCAGATGCCGCAGTAGCCCATCCCGCTTGCGCAGGTCCAGCGTGGCGTAGGCGGTGGCGCGCTTCGCCTCGCGCGTGGCGGTCACATAGTTGTTGCCGATCGAATCGGAGGCCACGTAGGGCCGGCCGAAATTCGGATTGGTCACGCCATCGACCAGCTTGCTGTTGATATCGACGAAAATCGTATAGGCATCAAAGCCGAAGACCCCGAAATTATCCCGATTGAAAGTCTGGCGGTCATACGCGAGTTCGAAGCCGACGAGGTCGCGCAGGAAGGTCTGGCGAAACGTGGCGTTCAGCGCGCGGAAATTGGAGTTTTCCCGCTTGTTGGGACCATCGAGCAAGATGTTGTTGTAGTCGAAAACCGAGGGATCCCGTAGCTCCTGGTAGCGCCAGAGGCCCGTGTAGGCTTGGCCCGCCGGAGCAAATTGCTGGTTGAGGAAAAAGTTCGGGTTGGCTCCTTGTGAGCCGTAAGCGCCGACTGCATACCACGAGGTAAACGGAACGCCCCCACGGCTGATCATGAACGGCGGCACGCCGTTACCACCTTGGACGGCCGAATTGGGATCAGTGAAGACCGCGCCAACCTGGCCGAACCAGCGGCCCGGTGCGCCGAGATGGGCGAAGAGGAAGGGATTGGTCGTGACGGAAGTCGGAACGGTGGGATCAATCGCGACCTTGTTCAGGACATCATACCAAGCGGAAATCCCATCCTGCGGTGGCGTCGGCCGCGGGCGGTTTGAAACCGTCTTTCCTTCTTCATAACTGACCTGAAACTGCGTCAGCCCACGCTTGAAAACCCGAGGCTCCCATTTGAGAGCAGTGAAGATGCGACGGTCCTGCTCGAACGCTGGCTTCTGTTGATATTTCTCCTCCTTGTTCAAGCCGATGACGCGGACGCCGAAGCGGTATTTGGCAATCGATTGATTGATATCGAGGACTTCGCGATGGGAATCAAAGCGACCAATCGTTTGTTGAAACAGCAGCGAATTCTTCGTGAGATTCGCCGCCTTCAGCTGGTTATTGATAATACCAGCCGGACTCCCCAGCCCGAAGAGAATCGCATTCGCTCCCCTTGAAATATCGAGTCGCTCCGTATTATAGGAGTCCATCGGTATATTCGTCAGGAAAAAATCCCGCGTGAGATCCGCGCCGGCGAGGCCCCGTACGCGGGTGGAATTTTGCGGACTCTGCAGCGTCGCCTCGGCACTCGAAAATCGGTTCCCGGTGTCGACTCCGGAAAAATTGCCTTCGAATCCACCCACTTCAGTGTTCGCCGTATAGACGAGCACGTCGCGGACATTCGTGGATCCGGTATCGATCATGAACTGCGACGTAACGACCGAGATCGCCGCGCCCACATCGCGCAAGTCGGTCCGCAGCCGGGTACCCGCCAAGGTCGTCGTGGCCGCATAGCCGCGGTCCTCGGACTCTTCCACGACAAAGGGAGTGAGCGTCAACGGAGGCTCTGATGACGTCGGCGCCAGATTATCCGCCACCCGGGCCGGAGCGACCTGCGCCCGGAGCAACGAGACCAACAGCGTAACGAATGCCGCGACTGCGAAACGAGGGTTGAGCACAGGATTCATCAAATGGGTAAAGACTGATAAGGGTAGTCAGCGAAGCGAGGTGCGTCCGGCGCACCACCTGCGCGTTAGCCAGAACGGTGATGTCAGATCGCGTCAAACCAATTGCCACGGGAGGAGGTAGGGACCGCTTTCCACAGCGGTCCTCTGTCCGCGGCCTCCGCGCGCTCCTGTGATACCAACGTCCTTTGATATATGGACTGTCATGGCGAGAAGCGGAGCGACGAAGCAATCCAGCTGGATCGCCCCGGCGCGCAGCGCGCACCTTTTAATTAACTCATGGGTTGTCATCACGAGCCCGGCTCCGCCGGGTGTGGTGATCCAGCTGGATGGCCACGACGCTACGCGTCTCGCCATGACAAGGATGGGTTCATTGGCCTTTCCATCCAGCGCTCGGGCTTGGTTTGCCGTCTCGTGATGACAATCGTCTACATTATACGGGCGATTGGTATGAAACCCTGGCTACCTCGACGATCATGCACTCCAACTCAGATCAACGATAGGTCGGGCCAATCCGATTTCCCAGTCAGCGGCCGTGGTTCCTGCCCAGCTGCGACGCCTTGCGCAGGCTTCATCTTACCGCGGGCCAAACAACGCATCTTCCACTTCCTTCGCTGCGAACATGGCCGCGGCGTCGTGCTCGATCCCGGGCGTTTCCACTTTGCGCCAGTTGAAAACCCAGCCGCGCTCCTTCGCCATTTTCTGCGCGAGTTCGAAGCACGCGCGATTCCGCGCGAGTCGATGCGGCCCCTGTTTCATCCCGTCCTCGCTGGCGTCGAAGCGCCGCCGCGGCGTGTTGTCGGCCGTGCCCAGATAGAGCGTCAACGGCGAGGCGAAATACCGGCGCAGCATCACATCATCGCTCAACTCCGGCGGCAACCCGTCGAGGCCGTATCCAAATTTGTGATTCCTACTGGGAAACAGCAGCGATCCAGCGTTGCCCGCGACGATCCGCTTGGCCTCTCCGGGCAGATAAGCCGCGAGTCGCACCAAAAACTGGGCGCCCGCCGAATGGCCAATCAGGTAATACGGAAGGTCGGCCCGCTTTTCCCGCCCGCGCACCGCGGCGACGATCGCAGGGACTACATTAAACATCCATTGCTCCGGCGGCCGGGCCTTCCCCTCCGCGTCAAGCAGTCCGCCGCGCTGATACCACTCCTCAGGAAATCGCTCGGGGTCTAACAACGGCGAGACCAGAATCACCCCGAACCGATCCGCCATTGGAATCGCGAAGTCGCGATAGTTTTCCGCGTTTCGCACCACGCCGTGGAACACCACCAGCAGCGGACCGTTCGTGTAGTTGGCTGGCTTGTACGTGAAGAGGGTCAGCGGGCTACCGGCGAACGGAAACTCAATCTGCCCCCGCCCCACCGGGATTGGTTCCGCCCCGGCCACCAAGATCGCAACCAAGAACCACCCCAGCATGCGCATCCAGGACTGCATCGCACAAGGCTGCCCAAACCGAACGGGGTCGCAAGTGCGGAGATCGTCCCCGCACTCACGGAGCGCAGGTCGCAACGCTCGGCGGGCCGCTCAGCCGGGGTCCTGCGATTGAGGTGGAGCGGCTTGTCCCCAAGCCGCTGGGTTGAGGATTTCGCCGGCGAGGGGTCGAATCCATCCTGTGATACCGACGTCCCTTGATATTTAGAATGTCATTGCGAGAACCGGAGCGACTAAGCAATCGAGCTGGATCACCACGACGCGCTTCGCGCACCTCGTGATGAAAATCGTCTACATTATTACGGGCGATTCGTATAAATCGTGTTTATCATGTCTCCCGTTTTAAGCGATCGATCCCAATCATGACAGGATGACAGGATGACAAGATGACAGGATGAACGTCGTCTCAGACCCAAGCGGGCGAACCATTGATCTTCACTGACGGAACGGGGCGTGGCTTCCATTTCGGATCCCGGATGCGGCCGGGGGCGGCCGCGGTCCCAGGTTGCCGGAGAAGGGGTTCAAGGTGGATCGTGTTGTCCCTAACGCGCTGGTTTAAAGCCATTGCCATCTGGGTCGTTTTATCGGTGTCACTCACCCATCGGCTCAGACGAAGAGATAAACATAGCCGGCAAACGCAATCGCTGCGGCCCCTGCGCCGGCAGCCAACGCCCAAAGCAAATTCCGCTGGCGGGCGGCGATGGCCAGCGTGGAAACAATGACTCCGAGTTGTGCGGCCAGCATGCCAAAGAAAAATTTCTGACTACGGCGATGGTGGCGCGCAGCCGACAAGTTGGCTTTCCGCACCTGCAATTCGTAGAGCGCAGCGACGCTCTGATTCAGCCGTGCCTCCGCGTCATAGCGTCGGGCGTTATATCCTAATCTCGCCGCGACGAACGAACCGCGCACGGCCGCATCGACTTGCGCCTTATCGAGCTGTTGCTCCATCCGATCGACGATCTGCCCCACCGGTTTGAGCACGGTGTCCAAAGCCATCGTTTGATCACGGGCACTTCGCACCGCGGCGTCGAGATCTTCGTCCGAAACCCTGGCCAGTTGCTCGTTGAATTCCACCTCCGGCCTCGCCGTCTCCAAGGCCACCAGCGCAGCGTGTACCTGCGGCGCCAGCGGTGCAGCCGCCGGCGGCTTGGGCAATGTCCGATCCGAAAGCACGCCAAGCGTCGATTCGCCCGCCGCTGAGGCCAGTTCCGCCGCCACGGGGGTACTCGCGAGCGCCTGTAGCCAGGCCACACGATCCAGCGGGCTACGCCCGGAGGTGTTGAGGATTACATCAAGGGTATTATTTTGCAGCGCACTGCGGAGCCGCTTCGCCTGAAAAAAACTCCATTGATCGCCCGCCTTCGACTGCAGCTGAGCCGCCAGCGAACGATCATATTGAGCCTTCGTCATTTCACTTGAAGCCAGTCCGGCGAGCATGGTCGCAACCACCGCCAAAACGACCGGCGTCCCGCTAAGAACTTTGCCCCATTTGCTGGGCGGCAGGTCAGCCTTCAGGGCTTCGGGAACAGTGGTTTTCACGTCGGAGATAGATCGCAGTTGAAGAAGACAGGCGAGTCTCACCAGCGGGGCAACGGCGGCAAGAATGAAGGCAACACGCTTGGTTTCAGTTTCGAGCTCCAGACACGTTGAACACGCCCGATAGGAAAAAAAGTCGAGGTGTCGTGATTGAGCCTAGGCGCCGCCCGGCATTACACGTCGCGAAGGGGCGACTTCGCCAGGGGTTCAACCCAGGAAGTTTCCCCTCGTCGCCAGCGAAGAAACGGCCCGGCCCGCCCGGAGTTCGGGCCCTACCCTCGGAAAAGTCCAAATCTCATGGGCGATTGGTATGAGGTCATCTCATCCCGTCTTGCCAAAACGCATCAGCACCTTCGTGCTGGTCGGACCCCTATGAATATCAAACTTCTCCTTCTCCCCCCCATCCTTGCGGCCGCGATTGCGATCGCAGCCGAAGAAAAGCCGAACCCCATCGGCTATTCGGACACGCCGATCATTCCCGGCACAAAATGGAAGGTCCACGATATCGACCGTCCCGCGCCCCCGGTGGTGAAACCCGGCGCCAAGCTCGGTGAAGCACCTTCCGACGCGATCATTATCTTCGACGGCAAGGACACGTCCCAACTTTACTCGCGCAAGAAGGACGACCCGAAGAAATATCCCAGCCCTTGGAAGATTGAGAATGGCGAATTGATCGTCGATGGCGGCGATTGCTGGACCAACCTCGAGTTCGCGAGCTGCCAGCTCCATTTGGAATTCAAGAGTGCGGCGACCGGCCAAAAGGGTAACTCTCAGAAAAAGGGCAACGGCGGTGTCTTCTTCATGGATCGCTACGAGAGCCAAATGCTCGATAACGACAATAACCCCACGTACGCGGACGGCATGACCGGCGGTATCTACGGGCAAACGCCTCCGCAGGTAAACGCGGTGCGCAAAGCCGGTGAGTGGCAGGTGTACGACATCGTGTTCACCGCGCCCAAGCTCAAGGACGGCAAAGTCGTGGAGCCCGCGCGCATCACCACGTTCGTCAATGGCGTCTGCGTGCAAAACCACACCGCCATCATGGGGCCCACCATGCACAAGAAGACCACCAGCTACGAAGGTAAATTTCCCGAGAAGGCGCCTTTCCGTTTCCAGGATCACAAGAACGAACCCCCGATCCGGATGCGCAATATCTGGGTGCGGAACTTGCCCTGAGTTCGACTGAATCCGATCATAACGGCAGTCGTAAATCCTCGGGGGCGACCTCCCGGGGATTTTTCATGGGCGGAATCCGAGGGTGGGCTTTTCGCCTCTGCGCCTAACCTGCGGCGTGGTGGCACAGGCATTCCTGCCTGGGTGGCCTGAGCGCCGGGCCCGAGCCCAAGCCACAGACAGTAATGTCCGTGCCACCGCGGACTAACTTCACTTTCAATTACACTCCTTCATTCAGCATGCGGGCTGGACATCGTGGCTTTCTGTCATTTGTTGAAAGGCTCTCCGGGTCGCAACGCTCGTCGGCGTTTCCTCCGCACCCCAAACCTAAGTCGAAGTAGGGCGATACCTTCTGCGTAAAGGTGCTCGTCGCAATTTCAAACGACCGCACCCCAACGATGAACTCTAACACCCCGATCCCTCATTGGATCCGCTTAATCGTAACCGTAGCCGCGCTTTTGGGCGCATCGCTCCTTGGTTTTGCCCAATCCATTGGCGGCGGTACCATCGAAGGCCGCGTCCTCAGCAGTCGCAGCGACGAGTATCTGGCCAACGCTCGAGTCACGGTCGCTGGTACCGCCCTCGAGACATTTACCGACTCGGATGGAAATTATCGGCTCACCAATGTGCCGGCGGGGGCTGCCCGCGTGACGACGTTCTTTACCGGCATGCCGACTCAGACCACCTCGGTGGTTGTGACCGCGGGG
>Ga0163150_10007642_pt1 | contig 12597 bp, 8 predicted proteins | sample OliLakLV19P2IB_FD_148628 | JGI IMG/M metagenome (GOLD analysis project Ga0163150, IMG submission 148628) | Freshwater microbial mat bacterial communities from Lake Vanda, McMurdo Dry Valleys, Antarctica - Oligotrophic Lake LV.19.P2.IB | ecosystem: Environmental > Aquatic > Freshwater > Lake >...
GTAAACCGCGATCATGACCAACTTGGCATAACCGCCCAAAAAGTAGTCGCTAATCATCATCGCCACGATCGGCACGCAAAAGGCGGTGGTCCGATGGCGGAAATAGAACCCGGCGAACAGGGCGGTGGCAGCCACGGGCGCGAAATTGGGGGTCGAGCTCATCAGTCGCACGAGCACGGCCACACTAACCAGGGCGCAAAACACCGTTGATTTTGTCAGCAGATCGCGATTCACGTGTTATTGCTCCCTACGCCAATTGGATCCTAATATCGCCAAGCGCGATTTCACGAGTTGAAATTGTAGTCGTAAGCCTGGAACTTCCACAAGACAACGTCGGCCGGCTTGAGCTTAGCTGCCCCTGCCCCGACCTCACCCGGCTTGTCATTGAGCCGATACAGCCAGTTCTTCCCCTCTCCGGCGCCCCCCTCGTTTTTTAGATCGCCGATCTTGGTCACCATGGCAGTACTGCCCGAGCCATGGTGGACAAAGCTGATCCCATGGCGATGGGCCTGGGCCGCGGTCAAAGCGTCGAGCACGGTCATTCCCTCGCGCCAAGCCAGGGCCGTGAAATGGACCTGCACGCCGTCGCCGTAGTCGACAATCAGCCGCACGGTGGCCGGGGCCGGTTCCGCGGCCCGGAGGCTGTTGAACTGGCGACTGCTCCAGGAACCCGACATCGCGGTGAGCATTAGGATCGCAGCGATCATTAGCCAACGTCGGCGGTTTGGCAGCTTGGAATCGACCATGGAAGGGCCCTCAATAGGGGGTGTTCGAGAGAATCGGAAAATCGCATCGCCGCACACCTGTTCAAGATAAGCCTTCATCGGCGGAGGGGTCAAATGACGGTCCATTTTCCGTGTAAGGTTTGCAGACGACGCTTCCAGTGTCGCCACTTGTGGGCCAAACCGGGCGGCGTTATCAATAAGGGCTTGTGAACGAATCGTGCCGGCACGGCGCTGCTAAAACTCCAGCGATCGCCATCTGCCGCCGCGAAAGTGACTGTCGACGACGAAAGGTAATCGATCCATGGCCGACGCAGGCTTCATGAAACTCAGCTTCGAAGAGCCGGATATCGCCGTGCTCACGCTCGACGATCCACGCGGCAGCGCCAACATCCTGTCGCAGGCCGTGCTCGCCGAGCTCGAACAGCATTTGAATACGCTGGCCGCCCGCAAGGACCTGGCTGGCCTCGTCATTCGCTCCGGCAAGCCGGGCGTGTTTATCGTCGGCGCCGACATTCGCGAGTTCATGGCCGGCATCGACGCGCCTAAAGATCAGATCGTCGCCATGTGTAATCACGGGCGACAACTCTTCCAGCGCCTGTCGAAAATGCCGTTCGTCACCGTCACCGCCATCGAAGGTCAATGCGTCGGCGGCGGAGCCGAAATGGCGCTGTGGTGCGATCGGCGCATCATGTCGAACGACTCGAAAGCCATGTTCGGTTTTCCGGAGGTGAAACTCGGCCTGCTGCCGGGCTGGGGCGGCACCGTCCGCGCGCCGCGCGTCATTGGACTTTCCAACGCCGTCGAGCTGGTCACCAGCGGCGAATCGATCGATGCCAAGGCGGCCCAACTGATGGGCCTGATCTCCGATCTTGTCCCGTCGGCCAAATTGTTGCCGGCCGCGATCAGCCTGATTCGCGCCGAGAAGCAAAGCGGGCAGTACCTGAAGGATCGCGAGCTGTGGAATCAGCCGCTCGACATCAGCGATACCGAGCTCGGTTTTCTGGGCGCCACGGCCTCGGCCATGATTCAAGGACAAACCGGCGGGCAATACCCGGCCCCGATGGCCGCGCTTGAGTTGATGCTCGAAAGCGCGGGATCCAACGCGGACGCGGCCGGGTTGGCCGAAGCCAAAGGCATGGCCGGCCTGTTCGGTTCGCCGGTCAACCGGTCGCTCATCAATGTGTTCTTCCTGACCGACCGGAACAAGAAAGACACTGGCATCGATCGCCGCGACGTCAAGCCGCAAGCGATCAAATCGGTCGGCGTGATCGGCGCCGGCATCATGGGCCAGGGCATCGTCGCCGCTAACCTGAAGCGCAACCTGCCGGTCGTGTTGTCCGACGCCGCCGAGGCCGCCCTCTCCAAGGGCATTCAGCAGATTCTCGAAGAAGTCTCGTACGACAAAGAGACCAAACGTCCGGACGCGCAGAAAGCGGTTCGCTACGCCTCGCTCGTCAACTCGGCCACGGTCGATGCCGAGCTGGCCCCCTGCGATCTGGTGATCGAAGCGATCGTCGAGAACCCCGAAGTCAAGAAACAACTCTACGCGCGACTCGAACCGCAGCTTTCGTCGCAGGCGATCCTGGCTTCGAACACCTCGACGATTCCGATCACGAAACTGGCCGAGGGACTTGCCCGGCCCGACCGGTTTTGCGGCATCCACTTTTTTAATCCGGTGCGCAAGATGCCGCTGGTCGAAATCATTCGCGGCGCGAAGACCAGCGACGAGACGGTCGCCACTGCCGTGGCATATGCCAAGAACATTGGCAAGTCGCCGATCGTCGTCAACGATGGCCCGGGCTTCCTGGTCAATCGCTTGCTGTTTCCCTATTTGAACGAGTCGCTGGAGTTGATCGCCGACGGCGCCGAGATCAAAGCCATCGAGCGGGCGGCCAAGGAATTTGGTATGCCGATGGGCCCGATCACGCTCTACGACGTGATTGGCCTGGATACCGCTTTCTACGCGGGCCGCGTGATGTACGACGCGTTCCCCGATCGAACCGGTGCCTCGCCGATCTTGCCGGCCTTGGTGAAAGCGGGCCGGCTGGGTCAAAAAACCGGCTCGGGCTTCTTCGCCTACAAAGACAAATCGGGCCGCGGAACGCCCGACCCCGTGACCGCCGAGCTGATCAAGACTTATTTGCGAAAGCAGGACAAGTTCACTGCGGAGCAAATCACCGCGCGGCTGTTTCTGCCGATGGTTCTGGAAGCCACGCGCGTCTTGGAAGCCAAAGTCGTGCGCGACCCGCGTGACGTGGACCTGGGCCTGATCTTTGGCGTCGGATTTCCTCCGTTCAAGGGCGGCCTCTTGTTTTGGGCCGATTTACTGGGCGCCGCCAAAATCGTCGAAATGCTCAAACCGTTTGAGAGCCTGGGGGCGCGGTTCCAACCCACGCCGATGCTGCTTGACATGGCCAAATCGGGCAAGCGGTTTTACACCGCCTAACGGGAGTTGAAGCCGAACACGCTACTCTTTGGTCCGTCGATATCTACCATTGATTCTGCTGCTGACCGTTAACCTCGAGGTGCTCAAGCGATGAAACGCGCCGTGATTGTGGACGCCGTACGAACTCCCGTCGGCCGGGCGAACAAGGACAAGGGCGTGTTTCGCGAGATTCGCTCCGACGACCTGGCGGTCGAAGTAGTCGAGGCGCTCCTCGAACGGACCGGCATCGATAAGGAAGAAATCGAAGACGTCGTGATGGGCAACACCCAGCAGCAAGGCGAACAGGGCCTCAACGCTGCCCGCGTCGTGGGGCTGATGGCCGGCCTGGCCACGCATACCGGCGGAACCACGGTCAATCGGTTGTGCGGTTCGGCGCTGCAAGCGATCAATCAGGCTTCGCACGCCATCATGGCGGGCTTTGAAGACGTGCAAATCGTCGGCGGGCTGGAACACATGCAGCACATTCCGATGGACGCCGGGATCAATCTGAATCCCAAGTTGTTCCATCGCACCTCGAAAGGCGCGCTCAGCATGGGCGTGACCGCCGAATTCCTGGCCCAGACGCAAGGCATTTCACGCGAAGAGCAAGACGCATTCGCCGTCCGCAGCCACAAGCTGGCGGCTGCCGCGCAGGCCAAGGGCGAGTTCAAACGCGAGATGATCAACGTCTGGGGCCGCGATGAGGCGGGCAACCGGATTCTGATCGACCACGACCAGTGCGTGCGGCCCGACGCCACCTTGGAAAGCCTCGCCGCGCTCAAGCCGGCTTTCATGCCAGGCCTGGGCACCGTCACCGCGGGCAATAGCTCGCCGCTCAACGACGGCGCCGCGGCGCTCTTGATCATGTCCGAAGAAAAAGCCAAGGCGCTGGGCCTGAAGCCGTTGGTGCGAATTGTGGCCACGGCGGTCGTTGGCGTCGATCCCTCGGTGATGGGAACCGGTCCCGTGCCGGCGACCAAGAAAGCCCTCCAGCGGGCCGGCCTGAAGCTGAGCGATATCGACCTGATCGAGCTGAACGAGGCCTTCGCCTCGCAGGCGATCGCTTGCATGCGCATGCTAAAGATGGATCCGGAGAAGGTCAACGTCCGCGGCGGCGCAATCGCTATCGGCCACCCGCTTGGCGCAAGCGGCGCACGCCTCACGGCCACGCTGATCAACACCATGCTCGACCGCCAGGCCCAGTTTGGGCTGGCGACGATGTGCATTGGCGTCGGCCAGGGCATCGCCACCATTTTCGAACGGGTTTAGCTGGCTTTTCGGCCAAAGTGTGCTGGCGAAAAAAACTGTGTGCCAGCTCGCGCGCCTGCTACCAAGACGCTGCGGCGGATGGTATCTTGACTTGCGGCGGACACCCCCCACTTCTGCCGCTGATCTCCTCTGCTAAATCAACTTATTTTTCATGCTCGACGAGAAGCTGCAAGATACGCTCGTCTCGATGTTCTGCCGGCGCGTCGCCACAGAGGGCGACAAAACGGCGCTGCACGTCAAACGTGGCGACAGGTTTGCGACCATTAGCTGGACTCAAATGGCCGAGGATGCGCGCCGCACCGCCGCCGCCCTGGTCCGCCTGGGTGTGCAGCCGGGCGACCGCGTGATTCAGGTTTCGGAGAATCGCTACGAGTGGATTGTGCTCGACCTGGCGATTCACATTGCGCGCGGCATTCACGTCGCTGTGCATAGCACGCTCACCGGGCCGCAAATTGCTTATCAAATTGTCAACAGTGGCGCCAAGCTGGTGGTCGTCTCGGGAAGCGATCAGGCTCAGAAGCTGGCGGCCGTCGGCGAACAATTGCCGGCCGACATTGCTTACGTTTCGTTCGATCCCTGTTCCGAGCGAATTGCCGGCCATGCGATCGGGCTGCTAAGCGACACCGTCGCTCAAACGAGCGCGGCCGACGGCAAGGCTCTAGAAAAAATTGCTCTCGAACATGGAAAATCGACGGACATGGCGACGATCTTGTATACCTCCGGCACGACGGGCGAGCCCAAGGGCGTGATGCTCAGCCATCGCAACCTGACGTTCAATTGCCACGCGGTGCTCGAATCGTTCACGCTCGACCCGGCCGACCTGCGGTTGAGTTGGCTGCCACTTTCGCACATTTTCGCTCGCACCTCGGATCTATACATGTGGATTGCCGGCGGCGGCGAGTTGGCGCTGGCGCAAAGCCGCGAAACGATCATCGCCGATTGCCAGACCCTCAAGCCCACGTATCTGAACGGCGTGCCGTACTTTTTCGATAAGGTCCATCGCTTCCTGGTAGAGAATGGCATGGCGGACAAGCCAGGCGCGCTGCAAGGGATGCTCGGCGGACGCATGAAAATGTGTTGCGGCGGCGGCGCGGCCTTGCCCGACCACGTGGCCGACTTCTTCACCAAGAGCGGCGTAGCGCTAGTGCAAGGTTATGGGCTGACCGAAAGCTCGCCCGTGATCAGCACCGGCACGCAGCACGACCATCGGTTGGGAACCGTGGGCAAGCCGATCCACGGCATCGAAGTGAAAATTGCCTCCGACGGCGAAATCCTCACGCGCGGGCCCCACGTGATGGCCGGCTATTGGAACCTGCCGGAAGATACGGCCAACACAATTCGCGACGGCTGGCTGCACACCGGTGATCTGGGCCACATCGAAGACGGTTATCTGCGGATCACGGGACGAAAGAAGGAGCTGATTGTCACGGCCGGCGGCAAGAACATCGCCCCTAGCTATTTGGAGGGGCTGCTCACGCAAGACCCGCTAATTGCCCAGGCCGTGGTCATTGGCGACGCCAAAAACTATCTGACGGCCCTGATCGTGCCGGAGCCGGAAGCCCTGAAATCGGAAATTACCAAGAGAAAAATCGCCCTTTCTTCGCCCGCCGAGGCCCTTTCGCACCCGGCCGTGCTGGAAATGTACACCGAGCGCATCAATCATCGGCTGACCGACGTGTCGCATGCCGAGCAGATTCAGAAGTTCACATTGGTGCCCCGAGGGTTTACTATTGAGAGCGGCGAAATGACCCCCACGCTGAAAGTGCGGCGGAACGTCGTGATGACCAACTACGCGCCGCAGATTCAGGCGATGTACGGAGCGTAGAGATTTTTTTTGACAAGCTCGCCCGCGCGTTGGGCGGTTGAACATACACGGTGACTCAAGACACACCATTTTCAGAACCCGCGAGTAACTCATGAATCCGCAAACCAAAACCGAACCGCGTCAGCCCTCGGCGACCGAGCAAGAGCAATTCGACAACAAGGCCTCGTTTGCCGAAACCGCTTTGAAGATGGGCGGCAAGAGCGAGGACGAAGCCAAGCGCACAGGGGCTATCGACAAGGCCGACGACCAGGTCGAGCGGTTGTTTGCGAAGCGTTTTCAAACGGTCAACAGCCCCGTGCATCGCGCGGTCTGGGATCGTGAGTTGCCAATCGAGGAATTCGTCAGCCGGCCGACGCAGACGCCGCCTGAGGTCGAGAAGGTGATGCAAGATTCGCTGGCCGTGATGCGCAAGCACGTCAAAGCCGGCACGAACCTTGACGAAAAACGGAAAGTCCCGCAAAGCGTGCTCGACGAACTGGGCGAAGTCGGTTACTGGGGGTTGCTGGTCGACAAGCAGCACGGCGGCACCGGCTCGCCGTTCGCCAGCTTCGCCAGCTTTATCACCAAAATGGCCATGGTCGACGCCACGGTCGCGGGTCTGGCTTCGGTTCACGGCTGTATTGGCGCGGTCGACCCGGTTCGCACGTTTGGCAACGCCGAACAAAAAGAACGGTTCCTGCCCCACCTGGCCAGCGGCAAAAAGCTCTCGGGCTTCGCCCTGACCGAGCCCGCCGCCGGTTCCGATCTGACGGCGCTTCGCACCAAGGCCGAGCTCGACGGCAACGACTATGTGGTCAACGGCGAGAAGCTGTTCATCACGAACATCGTGCCCGGCCGCACGGTCGGCCTGGTCTGTCTCATCGAGAAGCGTCCCGCCGTGCTGATCGTCGACCTGCCCGAGCAGGAAAACGAACAGTTCCAACTCAAGAAATACGGACTGTACGCACTGAAGCACACCTACAACCAGGGCATCATCTTCCGCAACCTGCGGGTTCCGGCCGCCAACCTGCTCAAGCCCAAGCAAGGCGATGGTCTGACGATCGCCTATCACGGGTTGAACCTGGGCCGCATCTCGCTGTGCGCCAATGCGGCCGGCACGATGCGGCTGATGATGGCCAGCATGATTCCCTGGGCCAAGTACCGCAAAACCTACGGCGCCGCGATCGCCGGTCGCGAGCTCGTGCAGCGCCGGCTCGGCCGTATTGCCGGTCTGACCGTGGCTTGCGACGCGCTGGTGCAATGGGGTGGTAGCCTGATCGACGAGGGCTATCGCGGTGAAATGGAATGCGTCATCGCCAAGGTCTTCGGCAGCGAAGCGCAGAAAGAAGCCGCGATCGAGCTGTTGATGAAGACCCACGGCGGCCGTTCGTTCTTGCACGGCCACGTGTTCGGCGACAATGTCCACGAATATCTGGCCCCCTGCATTTACGAGGGCGAGGGCGAAATGCTCTCGATGGCGTTCTTCAAGTCGCTGGTCAAGCAGCACGGCGTGCAATACTTCGAGCCCGTGGGCAAGGCCCTGCAAGCCTCGGGCATCAAGAAGCCGAACCTGGCCAACCCGGCCCACCTGTGGGCACTGCGCAAGGCCTTCGGCCCGTATGCCAAGTGGCTGGCTGGCGAAAAGCTGCGTCCCAAGACCAAGCCGAAGCTGCCGGAAATGCCCGACTTCCTGCGTCAGCACGCCGAGTACGCCACCGACTTCCTGCAAAAATCGCCGTACGAAATTTCGTACAAGACGATGAGCAAGCACCAGTTAGGACTGGCCGATCGCCAGTGCCGCATGTCGGAACTGTCGCAGCGGATTCAAGACGCGGTCACCATTCTCTGCACGGCGCTGCACGCCGCGCGGCAGAACGACGAAGTCGTCCGCCAGGCCGCCGATATCATGTGCCAGGATTTAACCCGCAAGTTGACCGGCAAGCGCCCGAGCGATCGCTACTATCGCAAGGTCACGAAGCTGGGCGAAGTGATCGCCGACGGCGGCTTCAAGTCGATCGCCGGCTTAGACGCGGGCGAGATCATGATGCCCTACGACAACGCGTAAGCCAATCGACGGTGAGCGCGGCGAATAACATTCAACGGGAGTGGCGGGTCAAACCGCCCCTCCCGTTTTTTTTGCAACTTCAGCTTCTAAATTCTTCGTTGTATCGTCGTGTCGTTGTGGTTCATTGCCCGGTTTGAATTACCACCACGGCACGACGACGCGACGAAGAATAAAGAACAAGAATCTCGAAGCGATTTGGGGCGGTCGGCATACGCCACAGGTCGCGGTTTGCAATCCAGGCTATGATGAGGGAATGGAACGGGCGAAAGTTATTCACGGAATCATTGCGACTTGCACGCTGGCCGGCAGCATAATTGGAGCATCGTTCATACTGCGTGCGAACCCGGAGGCTAGCCACAATTTCAGTTTCCACGCAGGACTGACTGAACCCGCAAAGTACACGTTCAGCGGTGCCGCCATTGGTTTGGTCACCGGCGTTGCCGTCGATCTGGCCGTCAATGGTCGCCCGCGAATAAGACGGCAGCTAAGTCTCAGGATGCTGATGTTGGTAGTAACCGCTTTGGCGTCCGCATGTGCTGGATTAATCAGCCTTTGGCAAATTATTTACCTGACGCTCTAACTTTTCCGAGGAACTCGGGAGTCAAACGGGCCCGATACTCGCTCGTTACCCCAACTTGACTGCCACCATCGAAACCGGACAATGACCGGCGGAAGGCACCTTTTTTCGAGGTACGGGCACGTGGCGAAGTTTGCGGTCATTTTGGCGGCGGCCGGTAAGAGTAGCCGGTTCCACGACAAGAACTATAAGAAGCCGTTTGCGCCGCTGGCGAACAAGCCGGTCTGGCTGCACTCGGCCGAGAAATTCATCAGCCGCTCCGACGTCAAGCAGACGATCGTGGTGATCGCGGCCGAGGATCGGGAATACTTTCAGTTCAAGTTCGCGGCCAACACTACGATTTTGGGGATCGACGTGGTCGAGGGGGGCGCCGAGCGGAGCGATTCGGTGGCCAGGGCCCTTGCGCACGTGAAGCCCGACATCGACTTTGTTTGCGTCCACGACGCGGCCCGACCCTGTCTGGCCGACGAGTGGATCACCACCATCTTCGAAGCGGCCGAGAAAAGCGAAGCGGCCATCTTCGCCATTCCCGTCGCCGGCACGCTCAAACGGGTCGGCGGCGACCACAAGATCGTCGAAACCGTCTCGCGCGATCACCTCTGGGAAGCCCAGACGCCCCAGGTTTTCAGCCGCCAATTGCTGCTCGAAGCCCATGCCAAGCGCGACGGCTTTGCCGCCACCGACGACGCTCAACTGGTCGAGCGGATCGGCCACCCGGTTACGGTCGTGCCCGGCTCGCCGATTAACTTGAAGATCGCCACGCGCGAAGACCTGCGGCTGGCCGAGCAGGCGCTCAAGGCCTTGCCCAAACCCAAGCTCTCCGGCTCGGGCCACCCCTTTGCCGGCGACGATATGTGGCGATAAAAAGAAGCCTGCCGTAACGGAATCGCCGACTCGCCACCATTTCTCAGGAACAGACCTTTTGCACGATATCATTGCCGAACTTCGTTGGCGTGGACTGATTCATCAGACCACCGATGAAGCGAATCTTCAGACCTGGCTCAACGAGCGGAGCCGCACCCTCTACGTTGGGTTCGATCCGACGGCCGACAGCCTGCACGTCGGCAGCCTGCTGCCGCTGATGACCCTGCGGCGCTTTCAAAAAGCCGGACATCGGCCGATCGCGCTGGTGGGCGGCGCTACGGGCATGATCGGCGACCCGACGGGCAAAAGCGAAGAGCGGAATCTGCTCTCGGTCGAGGCGCTCGCGGCGAACGTCGCCGGCATCAAAACTCAAATGCAGATGCTGCTCGATTTCGATAGCAGCACGAATCCGGCGACGCTGGTCAATAACTTCGATTGGATGCAGGGCTTCAGCTACATCGATTTTCTGCGCGAGGTGGGCAAGCACTTTCCGGTCAACGTCATGTTGGCCAAGGATTCGGTGAAAAACCGCCTGGAACGCAGCGACACCGGTATGAGCTACACCGAGTTCAGCTACATGCTGCTGCAAGGCTACGACTTCGTGCATCTCCACGACAAGCACAATTGCTTGCTGCAAGTCGGCGGCAGCGATCAATGGGGCAACATCACGGCCGGCATCGACCTGGCCCGGCGGATGCGAGGCGTTCAGCTTTATGGAATGACCTGCCCGCTATTGCTGAAGAGCGACGGCACGAAGATGGGCAAGACCGAAAGCGGCGCCGTCTGGCTGTCGCCGGCGCGCACCAGCCCATACTCTTTTTATCAATACTGGATCAACATCGATGATGCCGACGCCGGCAAGAGCTTGCGATTTTTGACCGAGCTGGGTCAGGAGGAGATCGAATCGCTCGACACCGCGCGTGCGGCCGATCCCGGCAAGCGCGAAAGCCAGCGCCGGCTGGCCGAAGAGCTGACGCGGCTGATCCATGGCGAAACGGGCCTGCAGAGCGCTCGTCGGGCAACTGAGATCTTCTTCGGCGCGGAGATCAACAACCTTTCCGACGCGCAATTGGCCGAAATCTTCGCCGACGTGCCAAGCCAGGACCTGCCTCGCGCTCGCTTGGAGGGTGACGGCGTGAATATCATCGATGCCCTGGTCGAGTCGGGCCTGGCCAAAAACAAATCCGACGGCCGCCGGGCCGTCGAACAAGGCGGCGCCTACGTCAACAATCGCCGTGTCGACGCCATCGCCACGCAACTGAAGACCAGCGATCTGGCCAGCGAGTCGGTTATGGTGCTGCGCAGTGGCAAAAAGAAATATGCGTTGCTGCGATTTCGCGACTGAGCGGTAGCCAGTTTGCCGCTACGCCTGGCTCTGGGTCGACGAAAACGCGCCGCGCACGGCGTACATGATCGATACGAACAACAGCGAGCTGAAGAGCACGGTGCCCGACATTACGACGGTGAAGTGATCTCGCATCAGTAGCAACTGCGGCGGTTCGTCGGTCGTGGGGGGGCTACGTTTCACCGGCCCGTCGACGGCCTGGTTCGGTGTTGACTCGCGCCACGCTTGCCACTCGGCCCGGGCCTCGGGCGTGTCCATTTCTCGCAAGACCTCGGCGCGAAAACTCAACAGATAGATCACGAGCGCAATCATCGTGACGAGATACACGGCCAGCCAAACCAGGTTCGCGGTACGGCGCGATTTAACTGCTTGCGGCGCAGTGCTCATTTTTTTGGCGGCAACAGATCGAGGACGGCCGTGGCCATCGCCGTGATGCCGGTGGTCAGGGCCAATTCGGCATCGGGATAGTAAACGGCCGAATGCAGCGAGGGGGGCTCCTGGCCGCCGCGCTTCAACCCAGCCAGGCGGCGCGGTTCGACGGAGCCCAGACGAAACATGAAGATCGGCACGCCGGCTAGCCCATAGCGGCTGAAATCCTCGCCCCCCATCGACGGCTCGGAGGGCACCACGTTGCTCTCGCCCAGCGTCTTGCGAAACGTCGGCAGCAGCCGCTCGACCAGTTTGGCGTCGTTGAACAGTGCGGGCGTGTGCTCGTTGAGCACTTCGACGGTCGGCTTCGGCGCTTGCGCACCTTCGGCCACGGCATTGGCCTTGCGGCGGATGCCATCGAGCAGTCGCTGCCGGACTTCCGGCGAATAGCTGCGCACCGTAAGCTGCAAGTGGCAAGTATCGGGAATCACATTGTGCTTCGTTCCGGCATGAATCGAACCGACGGTGACGACGGCCGGCTCGACCGGGTTCATTTCGCGGCTCACCAGCGTTTGCAGCGAAAGAATGAGTTGCGCCGCTTGCACGATCGGGTCGATCGCCGAATGGGGCGACGCGCCGTGGCCCCCTCTGCCCTGCATTGTGATATCGACGCTGTCCACGTTGGCCAGCGAGTAGCCGACGCGATAGCCGATCTTGCCGGTTTCTAAAGTCGCATCGACGTGCAGCGCCAAGGCCATGTCGGGCTTGGGAAACTTCGTGAACAGCCCGTCTTCGAGCATCCGGCGCGCGCCCACGCCGGTTTCCTCGGCCGGCTGACCGACGAGCATCACGGTACCCGACCAAAGCGGTTTGTTGCTGGCCAGGTACTGTGCCATGGCGATCAAGTTGGTAATGTGAATGTCGTGACCGCAAGCGTGCATCACGCCCGTTTCTTTGCCGTCTTTGTTTTTGACTTTGACGCCGGAAGCGAACTTGAGTCCGGTGTTTTCAATGACTGGCAAAGCATCGAGATCGGTCCGCAGCATCAGCGTCGGGCCGGGGCCGTTCTTGATGATGCCCACCACGCCGTGGCCGCCAATGCCGGTATGCACTTCCACGCCCGCCTGCTTCCAAAGCTCGGCCACCTTGGCGGC
>Ga0163150_10007643_pt1 | contig 12596 bp, 10 predicted proteins | sample OliLakLV19P2IB_FD_148628 | JGI IMG/M metagenome (GOLD analysis project Ga0163150, IMG submission 148628) | Freshwater microbial mat bacterial communities from Lake Vanda, McMurdo Dry Valleys, Antarctica - Oligotrophic Lake LV.19.P2.IB | ecosystem: Environmental > Aquatic > Freshwater > Lake >...
CTATCTCGAAGGCGAAGGCAGACCTTCGCAACGCGTGTTGCACGAGCTCCGCGTCGTCCGGTGAATCCTCGACGTGAAGTATGCGGCAGGTTCCCATTGATCTTTCTCGGATTTTCTGAATTATGGCACGGGGTCCGGCGCCCCGGCCCCGCTATTTCCCCCAGGCCGGGCCGCCGCGCCTCGGGGTTTTCGAACCCGCCTACGGGGTTCTCCCCGATGCCGCCGCCGCCCCGCCCGGCTCATCCTGTCATTACGCCAAACAGCGCATAAGGAGCAGGACCTTGTCCCAGACAACCGTGATTCTGTTAACCCTGGTCTTGATGGTGGCCGCCTTCGTGGCCTACCGCCGCCACCCGGCAGCCGCCGCGCCGGGATCGCACCCTGCCAAGGCCAAGGCCCGGGTGGGAAAAACCGCCGCCAGAACGCGCGCCCAGCCGATCCAGCGCGCCGCCTCGCCGCCTGCGCACAGCGCCGTCAAATCCGGGGCCGCCACCCGCGGCGTCACGATCGACACCAGGGCGCCGGCAACCGCCCCGGCTGCGGCCACCGCCCTCGAATGGGTTGGCGCCGCCACGCCGTCCCCCACGCCCGCCGGTGAAAACGAGCAGTTGCGCACCAAGCTGCGGGACCGCTACATCGCCGCCCGTTTCCCCGGCATGTTCCGCGGCACCGCCGGAATGCGCGATACCGACCAGGTGATCAAGGTAGCGCGCCTCTATTTCGAGGAGCAGAAAATCGAACGCGCCCAGGAGCTCCTGGACCTGGCGATCAGCCTGTCGCCGTCGGCCAAGCTGCTGCGTCTGGCGCAGCTCGAGATCTCCTTCCTCGGCCGCGACGGCGCCGTGTTCACGAAGCTGGCGCGCGCCTTCCGCACCACCCATCCCGACAGCCCCGAATGGGCGGACGTGAGCCGGCTCGGCCACGCGATCGCCCCCGGCGAGGAGCTCTTCGGCGCGAACCCGGGCGAACGCAGCCACGAGCACTACGGCCCCTGGCCCGACATGCCGAACTGGATCCAGGCCTCCTGGGACCTCACCTCCGAAGTTCTCGCCGCCGATTTCCACCGCGCCATCGCCACCCGCCAGGAGGCCTGATGAAAACCGACCCGCTGCTCGCCCTCACCCCGATCTCGGCCACCGAAGGCGACGCCGAGCTCACCCGCCGCCTGGATGCCCTCCTCACCTGCGCGAGCGGCATGGCCCCGGAAGAGGCCTGGCACCAATACGCCACGCTGCACGCCGATTTCGACCTCGTCGCCGACCAGGTCCGCCGCACGCTGCTCACCACCCCTCTCGACTGGACCCAGGAAGAGAAGGCGTCGGCGCGCTGGCTGCACGATTCGTGCGACACCTTTGCGGTGCTCGGCCACTGCCTGTCGCAGGCCTTCATCACCCGCCTGGGCCCGCGCGACGACCGCGTGCGCCTGATGATGGCGCGCACGTTGTTTTTCATGGGTGAAACCGTTCGCTGGGAAGTGGTGGTGGCACCCGATGTCGCGCACGATTTTCGCAAGCCCCATTTGTTGATGCGAGGGGCGATGGCCGCCGACATCCACCGCATGCCCTGCACCATGCGCGTCGAGGGCCGCCCGCTGCCCTGCACCGTCGAGTCGCTCTACTTCCGCTTCCTGCTGCTGGCGCGCTTCGCGAGCGGCGCCCTCAACTGCAAGCAGATCGAGATCCTCGACGCCTGGATGTGGCTTTGGGTGCCGGTGCTGGCCGGCGTCACCGCTGCGCCCCGGGGCAGCGCGTTGCGTGTGGACCTCGATTCGGCCGAAGGCCTCAAACGCGGCCCGCGCGACGACGAGGGCCCGTCACTTTACCTGCCGCAGGACCCGATCCAACGCGCCTACCGCGCGCTGGTGGCCGAATTCCACGCCGGCCGCATCATGCCCACGACGGGCCTGGCGTCCACCTTCCGCCTCGAGGAACATGTCGCGGTGCTCGCCGTCGTCCGCGGCGGCTTGCAGGCCTCGCGCGAAAACATCGTGACACGTGCCCACCGCCGCCCACGCGGCTCCGACGCCGAGCTGCTGGTGGGCCTGGGCGAGATCGAGACCCGCGGCCTCGCGCCCGTTCTGGACGCCCCGCGGCCCGAAAACGCACTCGCCATCGTGCGCGAAGCGGACGAAAAAGTGCCGGCTCCACGTCAATCGGCCCTGACCGACATCTACGGCGTCAAGCGCCGCGTGGTGCGTTTCGTCGACGAAAGCGAAACCGGCCTCGGCCTCGAAGGCTCCGTAACCGACTGCGGGTCGATCGCGGCCGGTGACCTGGTCGCGGTGCGCTCGCCCGGCGGCGAGCTCTACATCGGCAAGGTGATGCGCAGCGTCCCGGCCAAGACGCCCGGACGCGTGATCATCGGCGTGCGCCGCCTGGCCGGCGCGATGAAGTCGGTGGCTGCCACGCTGGAATCGGCCGGCAACGCGGCGCAGGCGGTCAAGATGCTGTTCCTTCCCGGTGCCGATGGCGGTGGCCACCAGGACGCCTTCCTGGTCTCGGAGCGGTTCTACAACCAGCCCCAGACCCTCGGCGTCGAGGCCGCCGGCTCGCACTATTCCATGAAGCTCAACCGCGTGCGCGAAGGCGGGCGTGGCTGGGTGATGGCGGGCTTCGAGGTGTGCGCAGCCCGACCGGTCGCTCGCGCCGCCTGAGGCGCGCGGCGGCGCGGGGCAATCATCCGCGCGGCGGGCGTTACTGCATGTGTTGCCCGCCGTTGATGGCGATGTTGGCCCCGGTGAGGAACGCCGCCTCGTCGGAGGCCAGGTAGGCGCACAGGCCCGCCACTTCATCCGGCTTGCCGAGCCGTCCCATCGGAATCTGCGGGACGATCTTGGTGTCGAGCACGTCCTTCGGGATCGCCAGGACCATCTTGGTGCCGATGTAGCCGGGCGAGATCGTGTTCACCGTGACGCCCTTGCGCGCCACCTCGTAGGCGAGCGCCTTGGTGAAGCCGTGCATGCCGGCCTTGGCCGCCGAATAGTTGGTCTGGCCGAAGGCGCCCTTCTGCCCGTTGACGCTCGATACGTTGATCACCCGGCCCCAGCCGCGCTCCACCATGCCGTCGACCACCGGCTTGGTCACGTTGAACACGCTGTCGAGGTTGGTCCTGATCACCGCGTCCCAGTCGACCTTGGTCATCTTCTTGAAGGTCATGTCGCGGGTAATGCCGGCGTTGTTGATCAGGATGTCGATCGGGCCGACGTCCTTCACGATCTGCTCCACCGCCTTCGCGCAGGAGTCGAAATCGGAAACGTCGCACGGATAGGCGAGGAACTTGAACCCCTGCCCTTCCATTTCCTTCAGCCATTCCTTCGACTTGGTGTTGCCGGGCGAATAGGTGACCACCACCTTGATGCCCATCTTCCCGAGCTTCATGCAGATCGCCTCACCCAGCCCGCCCATGCCGCCGGTCACCAGCGCGATTCTTTCAGTCATTTCTTCTCCTCGCTCCGTTGGTGTCTGACACCAGTTTCGCCAATCGAAAGTGGTGTCTGACACCAGTTTTATTCTTGCGAAAACCGGGGACGCGAAAACCGGGGACGCACCCTACTTATTCCGAACAAGGGCGCTGAAGGGAGGTTTTGCGGCTTCGCCGCAAAACCATCAGCGACCTCAGCTCGGAATAAGTAGGGTGCGTCCCCGGTTTTCTTTCAAGCCCGCTCCCTGGCATAACGCCCCGGCGCGGGCTCGATGATCTTGCCCTTCGGCCCGCCCAGTTTCCTGCGCGCGGGAACCATCTTCCCGGCATGGGGCTTGAGCCACTTGCTCCAGTCGTGCCACCAGCTGCCGGGCACCTCCTTCGCACCCTCCAGCCACTGCGCCGCGCCCGCGGGCAGATGGTCGTTGGCCCAGTAGCTGCGCTTGTTCTTGCCCGCCGGGTTGATGGTGCCGGCGATGTGCCCCGAGGCGCCGAGCACGAAGCGAACCTTGCCGCCCAGCGTCTGCGCGCTCTTGTAGCCCCCGGTCCATGGAACGATGTGGTCCTCGCGCGCGGCGAACACGTAGGACGCCACCTTGATGCGCTTCAGGCTCACCGGCACGCCACACATCGTGAGCGCGTCGGGTTTGGCGAGGTTGTTGTCCTGGTAGGTGTTGCGCAGGTAATACGCGTACATGGGCCCGGGAAGGTTGGTGGCGTCCGAGTTCCAGTAGAGCAGGTCGAAGGCGGGCGGGCTCCTGCCTTTCAGGTAATTGTTGACGACGTAATTCCACACCAGGTCGTTGGCGCGCAGGCTGGAGAAGGCGCCGGCGAGCTCCTGGCCGGGCACGATGCCGCCATGGCTTAGCTGCTCCTCGCGCTTGGCGACGAAATCGCGATCGATGTAGACGCGGATTTCGCCCACATCGGTGAAATCGAGCAGCGTGGTCAGCAGGGTGAGGCTGGCGGCGGGGCCCGCGCCCTGTTTTTCCATCACCGCGAGCGCGCTCGCGACCAGGGTGCCGCCGATGCAGAAGCCGAGCGCGTTGATCTTGTCCACGCCCGCCATCCGCCTGACCACGCCGAAGGCTTCGACCAGGTCGCGGATGTAGTCATCCCAGGTGACGTGTGCGTGCTGCTGCTGCACGTTGCGCCACGACACCATGAACACCGTATGGCCCTGCTCGACGGCGTAACGCACCAGCGAGTTTTCGGGCTGCAGGTCCATGATGTAGAACTTGTTGATGCACGGCGGCACCATCACCAGCGGGCGCTCGTGCACCTTCGCCGTCGCCGGCGCGTACTGGATCAGCTGCAGCAGCTCGTTTTCGAACACCACGGCGCCCTCCGAGACCGCGATGTTGCGCCCGACCTCGAAGGCGGCCTCGTCGGTCATCGAGATGCGGCCCTTCTCCATGTCGGCGAGCAGGTTCTTCATGCCGTCCTGCAGCGTCTCCCCGCCGCTTTCGAGCGCCGCCTTGAGCGCCTCGGGATTGGTCATGAGGTAGTTGGACGGCGCCATCGCGTCGAGGTACTGGCGCATGAAGAAACGCATGCGCTGCTTGTCATCGTCGCCCAGCGAGGTTTCATCAACCGCCTGCATCATCGTCTTCGCGGTGAGCAGGTAGGAATCGCGCAGGTAACGGAAAACCGGCAGCGACTCCCATTCCTGGGCGCTGAAGCGCTTGTCGCCCGGCGGCGGCGGCGCACCGCCCGCCCCTGCCTCCGGCGTCGGCTGCATCGACGCCATCCACAGGCGCATCTGCTCCTGCATGTAGCGGCCCTGCAGCTCCATCATTTCCTTGGGTTTTTCGCCCACGGCTTCGAGCCACGCGCGGTAGGCGCCGGCGAAGCCCTCCATGACCTGCCGGGTGGCGCCCTCGCCGCCGGTGCCCTGCGCCATCGCCTCCTGGGCCTTGTGCATCCGGTCGGCGAGTGTCGGGGGTTTGCGCCGCGGGGATCTGGTCATGGTCATTGCCTCTCGATCAGTACCTCAATGATCGGTGATCAGCGCCGCGTGGATCGCCCAGATGCTGGCGATGCCCAGCGCGATGAAAGCCACCTGGACCAGAGTCTCACGAATCGCGGTGCGCTTGTGCAACCCGGGGATGAGATCCGCCACCGCCACGTAGATCATGCTGGCCGCCGCCACCGCCAGTATCTCGCCGATCCACTGCGACACCGCGGAGAGCGCGAAATAACCGAGCAGCGCGCCCGCGACCGTGGCCAGGCCCGACAGGCCGTTCATCCACAGCGCCTTGGCCTTGCCGAATCCCGAATGCAGCAGCACCAGGAAATCGCCGATCTCCTGCGGGATCTCGTGCGCGATGATGGCGATGGCGGTGACCACGCCCAGGCGCATGTCGGCCATGAAGGCGCTGGCGATGATGATGCCGTCGGTGAAGTTGTGGAACGAGTCGCCGATCACGATCATCCAGCCCGAGCGCCCGGAATCGTGGATGGGGGCGTGCCCATGGCCGGGCGCGATGGCCTCGAGGGGTTCGTCGCCATGGTGGTGGTGATGGCGCCAGAGCAGCAGCTTCTCGAGGATGAAGAAGGCGAGGATGCCGAAGAGGATGAAGGCCGCGATTCGCGACGGGTTCTTGGTCTCGGCAAAGATGTGCGGCAGCAGGTCGAGGAACACCGCGCCCAGCAGCGCCCCGACCGCGTAGCTCACCAGGGTCGGGATCCAGCGCGCCTGGACGCGGAACGCCACCGCCGCGGCGATGGCGAGCGAAAGGGCGCTGCCCGCGACGCAGGCGATCAGTATGGCGGCTAGGCTACCCAGATGAATGCTCCCATGCGTCCACTTTCCTTCACCCTTCGATACGAAAAGAACCGCTCGCGCTCACGGTAGGTGCAGAAACCCGCGCCGTGGACCTCGCGGACCCCGGCACGCGCGAGGCGCCGGCGGGCGAGTGTATACAGGTCGGCCATGAACTTGCCCGGCACGTGCGGGGCAAAGGCCCGGGACGCTTCGGGATCGACGCGCTCGAAGGCTTCCTTCACTTCCGGCCCCACCTCGAAAGCCGTGGGACCGATGGCCGGCCCCATCCAGGCCAGCACGTCGGCGGGATCACCCTCCATCGCCGCCACGGTGCTCTCCAGCACACCGGCCGCCAGCCCGCGCCAGCCCGCGTGGGCCGCCGCTACGCGCGAGCCGGTGCGGTTGGTGAAGAGGACCGGCAGGCAATCCGCCGTGAGCACGACGGCGACGCGGCCCGGCGTTGCGGTCACCGCGGCATCCGCGCGCGGGCGCTGCGGGCCGCGCGGAAGGTCGAGATCGACGACATCCGTGCCATGCACCTGTGCGAGGTAATGGGGATCGGACGGCAGCTGCGCGCGCACGATAGCGCGGTTGGCCTCCACGTTTTCGGGCCGATCGCCGCTGCTGGCGCCCAGGTTCATGGCGGCGTGTTCACCTTCACTCACGCCGCCCGCGCGCGTGGTCACGAAGGCGCGCACCCCAGCCGGCGCGGGCCAGGTGGGAACCAGCCACTCTCGCGGCAGGCTCATGCGCGCAGGCTTTCCAGCAGGGCGCTGAAATCGGGCGGCATCTTCGATTCGAACGCCACGGGTTCACCGGTGCCCGGGTGCACGAAGGCGAGTTTCCACGCGTGCAGCGCCTGGCGGGTGAAGACCTTCGCGCCCTTGCCGGCGTACACGGCGTCGCCCTCGAGGGGATGTCCGATCGAGGCCAGGTGCACGCGGATCTGGTGCGTGCGGCCCGTCTCCAGCTGGCATTCGAGCAGCGTGTGCGCGGGAAAGCGTTCGCGAACGATGTAATGCGTGACCGCGGGCTTGCCGCCTGGCACAACTGCCATCTTCGTGCGATGAACCGGGTGGCGGCCGATGGGCGCATCCACCTTGCCGGGTTTCAGCACCTGGCCGCGCGCCAGGGCGAAGTACGTGCGCTTTACCGTCCGTGCCTGAAGCTGGCGGACCAGCGAGGCCTGCGCAGGCTCCGTCTTCGCGACCACCAGCAGCCCGCTGGTGTCCTTGTCGAGCCGGTGCACGATGCCGGCACGCGGCAGGTTGCCCACGGCGGGCGCGTGGTGCAGCAGCGCGTTCAGCATGGTGCCGTCCCAGTTGCCGCTGCCCGGATGCACCACGAGGCCCGCGGGCTTGTCGATCACCAGGAGATCGGCATCCTCATGCAGGATCGGAAGCGCGATGTCTTCGGGCTTGTAGGCGTTGTCGACCTCGCGGGGGGCGAGTTCCACCTCCACCACCTCGCCACTCTTCATCTTGATGCTGGTGCCGGCCTCGCGGCCCTGCACCTGGACGTGTCCCTCGTCGATCAGCCGCGCAAGGCGGCTGCGCGATTCGGCCGGCAGCAGGCGAGCCAGCGCCTGGTCCAGCCTGAGGCCCGCCATCTCCAGCGGGATGGTGAGCTTCACGGCGGGGGCGGAAGTGGCTGTCGGCGCGGTATAATTTCCCCTTCGGGAAACGGAATTCGTCATGAATCGAAGTGTAACGGCAATCGCAGCGCTCGCCCTCGCCCTCGCCCTGTCGGGATGCGGCTTGTTCACCGACAAGATGGAAAAATCCAAGGACTGGACCGCGGCGGAGTACTACCAGCACGCCAAGGAGGAATTCGACAACCGCAACTGGGAGCCGGCGATCAAGCTCTTCGAGGCGCTGGAATCGAAATTCCCCTACGGCCGCTTCGCCCAGCAGGCGCAGATCGAAGTCGCGTACGCCTACTACAAGCAGGGCGATGCGGCGCAGGCCCTGTCCGCCCTCGACAAGTTCGTGAAGCTGCACCCGAACCATCCCAACCTCGACTACGCGCTCTACCTCAAGGCGCTCATCAACTTCAAGGAAGACCTGGGCCCATTCACCCGCTGGATGGCCCAGGACCTCGCGGACCGCGACCCGAAGCTCGCGCGCGAATCGTTCGAAGGCTTCAAGGACCTCGCCACCCGCTTCCCGGAAAGCCGCTACGCGCCCGATGCGCGCCAGCGCATGGCCTACCTGGTGGAGGCCCTCGCCCGCCACGAGATCCACGTGGCCCAGTACTACCTCGCCCGCGGCGCCTACCTTGCCGCCGCCAACCGCGCGCAGGATGCCATCGTCCGCTTTCCCAATTCCTCGCTGCACAAGACGGCGCTCGAGATCATGGTCGAATCCTACGACCGCATGAACATGCCGGAACTGCGCGACGACGCGCGCAAGGTCCTGGCGAAGAACTTCCCCGGCGATCGCATGGCCGCGGACGGCCAGAACCGCGGCAAGGCTTGGTGGAAGTTCTGGTGATCCTGGCGGCCGGCGGCAGCGGCAGCGCGACTTGATACGCCGCTTCTTCAACACAGAGGACACAGAAGAAAACAGAAAAACTGATGGTTGTTCGCGAAACTGCATGCGACTCCACGAACCAATATCGATTTGCTTTTCCTCTGTGTCCTCTGTGAATCCTCTGTGTCCTCTGTGTTGAAAAATAGACGCCTGAATTTCGCGCCGCCACCAACAACAGACCCAGGAAGTCAGATCGCCAGCGCCTTCATCAGGTACTGCTGCGCGCAGAACGCCTTGCCGCGCCCCCGCTTGCGGCGCTTGTAGCCGCCGCCCGGCTCCATTTCCCAGCACTGGGTGTTGTCGTCGAGATAGGCCGTGAGCCCCTCGCGCATGATCCGGCGGCGCACCTTCGGATCCAGCACCGGCACACATAGCTCGATGCGGCGGAAAAAGTTGCGCTCCATCCAGTCGGCCGACGACAGCAGGACCTCCGCCTCGCCGCCATTCTTGAAGTGGAAGACGCGCGTGTGCTCCAGGAATCGTCCCACGATGCTGCGCACCTTGATGTTCTCGGAAAGTCCCTTCACGCCGGGGCGCAGCGCACACACGCCGCGAACGATGAGGTCGATCTTCACGCCCGCCTGCGAAGCCTTGTAGAGCGCTTCGATCACCTGCGGATCGAGCAGGGCGTTCATCTTGGCGATGATGCGCGCGGGTTTTCCCGTCTTGGCCACGCGTGTCTCGTTTTCGATCGCGGCGATGGTGTTGGCGTGCAGGGTGAACGGCGCCTGCCACAGGTGCTTGAGCCGCGTCATCTTGCCCAGGCCCGTGAGCTGCTGGAACACCTCGTTCACGTCCGCGCAGATCGCCTCGCGGCAGGTGAGCAGGTCGAAATCGGTGTAGAAGCGTGCGGTGCGCGGGTGGTAGTTGCCGGTGCCCAGGTGCGCGTAGCGCACCAGCTTGCCGCCTTCGCGGCGCACCACCATCGACATCTTGGCGTGGGTCTTGTGGCCCACGACGCCGTACACCACGTGCGCGCCCACCTCCTCCAGGCGCGCGGACCAGTTGATGTTGGCCTCCTCGTCGAAGCGCGCCATCAGCTCCACCACCACGGTGACCTCCTTGCCGGCGCGCGCCGCGTCGATCAGCGTCTGCATGATCACCGAGTCGGTGCCGGTGCGGTAGACCGTCTGCTTGATGGCGACCACTTGCGGGTCGCGCGCCGCCTCGCGGATGAATTCGATCACCGGCGTGAACGACTGGAACGGGCGGTGCATCAGCACGTCGCCCTTGCGGATGGTCTGGAACAGGTCGCGGCCCTTCGAAACCGCCTTGGGCAGGCCCTGCGTGAAAGCCGGGAATTCGAGGTCGGGGCGGTTCACCTGTTCGGGGATGCTCATCAGGCGCACCAGGTTCACGGGGCCGGCGACGGAGTAGAGGTCGTCGCCCTCCAGGCCCAGCTGCGACAGCAGGAAACGGGTCATCGCCTCCGACATGTTGTCGGCCACTTCCACGCGCACGGCGTCACCGAAGTGGCGCTGCGGCAATTCGCCCTGCAACGCCTTGCGCAGGTCCTTCACCTCCTCCTCTTCCACAAACAGGTCCGAATTTCGCGTGGCGCGGAACTGGTAGCAGCCCAGCACCGTCATGCCGGAAAAGAGCTCGCCCACGTGGGCGTGCAGGATGGAGGTGAGGAAGATGAAATCGTTGGGGCCGGGCGCAACCTGCCGGGGCAGGCGGATCACGCGGGGCAACACGCGCGGGGCCTGCACGATGGCGGCGCGCGAATCGCGCCCGAAGGCATCGCGGCCTTCCAGCTCCACCGCGAAGTTCAGGCTCTTGTTGAACACGCGCGGGAAAGGGTGCGCGGGATCCAGCCCGATCGGCGTGAGGAGAGGCATCATCTCGCGGAAGAAATAATCGCGCACCCATTCCTGCTGGCCCGCGGTCCACTCGGAGCGGCGCAGGAAGCGGATGCCCTCCTTCGCCAGCCCCGGCAGGATCTCCTCGTTGAGCAGCCGGTACTGGCGCTCGACGATGCCTTGCGCGCGCGCGGCAACCTGGCGGAAGACGTCGAGGGGTGCCAGCCCGTCGGGACCGGCGGCCGACGCCCCGAGCTTGATCTGCTCCTTGATCGAGGAGACGCGGATCTCGAAGAACTCGTCGAGGTTGGAGGAGACGATGCAGAGGAACTTCAGGCGCTCCAGCATCGGCACCGTGCGGTCCTCCGCTTGCGCGAGGACACGGCGATTGAACTCGAGGGTCTGCAGCTCCCGGTTCAGGAAGTGCTCGGGGGAATGGCGCTGCACGCGCTTTGGCTGGACCTTGGCGACCTTGGGGTTCTTTGCCATGAGGGTAGCGGTGCTTCGTGACCGTTGCGTGACAGGGCTCGATGTCATACTCGAACCTCAATGGAATATACCACCCTGGGCGCGGTCGATCTCGGCTCCAACAGCTTCCACCTGGCCATCGGCCGCGTGGTGGAAGACCAGATCTATCCGCTCGATTCACTCAAGGAAACGGTGCGTCTGGCCAACGGCATCACACCCGACCGCCAGCTCGACGCCGCGGCGCAGGAACGCGCGATCGCCACGCTCAAGCGCTTCGCCGAGCGCCTGGCCGGCATGCCGCGCGAGGCGGTGCGCGTCGTCGGCACCAACGCCTTGCGCGTTGCAAAAAATTCCGGTCCCTTCCTGCGCCGCGCCGAAGGTGTGCTCGGTTTTCCGATCGAGGTGATCCCCGGGCGCGAGGAAGCGCGCCTCATCTACCTCGGCGTCGTGCACTCGGTGCCGCAGGTGGGCCACAACCGCCTGGTGGTCGACATCGGGGGCGGTTCGACCGAGTTCATCATCGGCAACAAGCTCAAGCCCCTGGCGACGGAAAGCCTCTACATGGGCTGCGTGAGCTACACCGCCCGCTTCTTCCCCGACGCGCGCATCGACAAGAAGCTGATGAAGCAGGCGGAGCTCGCCGCGCGCGAGCAGGTCCAGACGATCGCCACCAACTTCGAAAGCGTCGGCTGGACCGAGGCCGTGGGCTCGTCGGGCACCGCGCGTTCGATCGCGGAGGTGCTGCAGAAAAACGGCCAGTCCGAACACGGCATCACACACGCGGGCCTTGCGTGGCTGCGCGAGCAGCTGCTGGCCGCGGGCGAGTTCCGCAGGATCGCGCTGCCCGGGTTGCGCGAGGACCGCATCCCGGTGGTCGCCGGCGGCCTGGCGATCATGTCGGCGATCTTCGACGAGCTCGGCCTGCGTGAGATGGCGGTGGCCGAAGGCGCGTTGCGCGACGGGGTGTTGTGGGACCTGCTCGGACGCGTGCACCACCGCGACATCCGCGACGTGACGGTGGAGCAGTTCGCGCGCCGCTACCACGTGGACCTCAGGCAGGCGCAGCGCGTGACCGCCCTGGCGCAGCGGCTGATGCGTGAGCTCGAGCGCGACCATCCCGGACTCGATGCGCGGCGCGATTTCCTCGACTGGGGCGCCACGCTGCATGAGATCGGGATATCGATCGCGCAGGCCGCGTACCACAAGCATTCGGCCTACATCCTCGCCAACGCCGACATGCCCGGCTTCTCGCGCCAGGAACAGGGGTGGCTGTCGAACCTGGTGCTGGCGCAACGCGGCAAGCTCGCGAAGATGAAATCCGCCTTCGACGACGACCCGCGCCTGGCCGCGCTGGCGTTTTGCCTGCGCCTGGCGGTGATTTTCCACCGCAGCCGAAGGACCTTCGAGCTGCCGCGCGACCTCGAAGTGAGCGGGGGCCCGCGCGGCTGGAAGGTGAAGGTGGAAAGCCAGTGGCTCGACAGCCAATCACTCATCTCCGTGGCCCTCGAACGCGAGAAGGACGAATGGCAGTCCGTGGGCCGCGACTTCGTGATCGTGAATGACTGAATCAGCGTCGCGGCATGGCTGTTTACATACCCCGGTCGTCTA
>Ga0163150_10007645_pt1 | contig 12593 bp, 12 predicted proteins | sample OliLakLV19P2IB_FD_148628 | JGI IMG/M metagenome (GOLD analysis project Ga0163150, IMG submission 148628) | Freshwater microbial mat bacterial communities from Lake Vanda, McMurdo Dry Valleys, Antarctica - Oligotrophic Lake LV.19.P2.IB | ecosystem: Environmental > Aquatic > Freshwater > Lake >...
CCCCCTCTCCTTCCCCTAAACTCACGTCATGCATCCGACACGCGCCGACCATCGGTGCGCGATCCGCCTGATGCTTCCCGACCCCCTCGCACTTTCACCGGCGAACCCCATTATGCCCAACAGCCCCGCCAAAGCCGCCAAACCCGATCACCCGATTCTCACCGAGATCGTCCACCGCTACAGCCCCTACGTCTTTGAGCCACGGGCCGTCGAGAAGCAGAAATTGCTCGCCTGTCTGGAGGCGGCCCGCTGGGCGGCGTCGAGCTTCAACGAGCAGCCGTGGACCTTCATCATCGCCACACGCGACGACGCGGCCGAGTTCAAGAAAGCGCTCGAATGCCTCGGCGAGCCCAATCAGGTGTGGGCGAAGGATGCCGGCGTGCTGATCCTCACCGCGGTGAGCAAGGCGTTCACGCGCAACAACAGCCCGAACCGCGTCGCCCAGCACGACCTCGGTCTGGCGGCCGGCCACTTCTCGTTGCAGGCCGTGAAAGAAGGCCTGCAGGCGCACCAGATGGCGGGCGTGAACCTCGCCAAGGTCCGCCAGACCTACGGAATCCCCGACACGCACGAGCCCATGACCGCCATCGCCCTGGGTTATGCCGGCGACCCGACGGCGGCGACGGATGCGGAACTGGGCAAGCGTGACCTCGCGCCGCGCACCCGCAAGCAGTTCAAGGAGTGGGTCTTCACCGGTGGCTGGCAGAAGCCGGCGAAGGAAGCGACGTGACGCGCGGATGGCAGGACGAGGCTCCCGCCGAGCCGTCGGTCTTATGCCACTGGCAGTCCGCTGCCAGTGCCTCGACATTCGAACGCCTGGGCGCTCAAGGCACTGGCAGAGGACTGCCAGTGGCATCATGCCAATGAGATCCCCGTCGCGCAAGCTTCGTTTTGCCGGACTCGAGCCGGCGAAACGCACCGGCTCGGCGGGAGCCTCGCCCTCCCAATTCCCACATCCGCTTACCCTGCGCCACCCCGGACGCGACCCACTACAATCAACCCATGATCGAACGTGAAACGCAGCAGCGCCGCGCCATCCGCGAAGCCTTCACGCGCGCCGGACGGCCGCTCGCTCCGCACGAGATTCTCGAAGAGGCAAACCCGGACGCCCCGACCCTCGGCATCGCCACCGTTTACCGCAACGTCAAATCACTCGTCGACGAGGGCTGGCTCAAAACCGTCGAGCTCCCCGGCCAGCCCCCGCGATACGAACTCGCCGACATCGGCCACCACCACCACTTCCACTGCACCACCTGCGGCAAAGTCTTTGACATTGAAGGCTGTGTCGGCAAACTCGGCGCTCTCGTCCCCAGGGGCTACGAACTGGACAGCCACGACATTACGCTTTACGGCCGCTGCGACAAATGCGCGGCACGGTGATCCGGAGCACCATCCCGGCAGGGTGGTGCTGCCGCGAGAAGGCTTGCATCAACGTGTCTTGCTTCAACCATTGCCCACTTGCACGGTCGAACCTGCGCCAGCCTCACGGCGTGGTGCTCCCCCCGGCACCATACCCTCGGCCGCACGGGCATACTCTGTAGAATGCACCGTGGACGAAGGTTCCTTGCTTCAATCGGAGTCACTTATGCGCCTGCCTCTGACCGCTCTTCTCCTGCTCGTCTGCATCCTCGACGCCTCCGCGTTGGCGGAGCCGAAGTGGGTCTGGTCCCCGCGCAACAAGGACGACGCCAGCAACCAGCCGACGTTCTTCCGCAAGACCTTCGAGCTCGGCGAGCCCGACGTGACCAAGGGGGCGAGCAAGGCGGAGATCGCCGCCGACAACACCTACATCCTGTTCATCAATGGCAAGCGCGTCGGTGCCGGCAACAATTGGCAAGAGGGGCAGCTCTACGACATCTCGGCGCTGCTGGTGAAGGGCGAGAACACGATTGCGGTGGAGGCCAACAGCGGCGACGCGATGGCGGGGCTGTTCGCCCGCATCACGATCAAGACGAAGGATGGCAAGACGCACGATGTCTCGACCGACAAGACGTGGAAGTCGTCGCTGACGCCGAAGCTGAAATGGGAGCAGGCGAAGTTTGACGACAAGGGCTGGGAAGCGGCGCACGAATTTGGCCCGCTGAAGGTCGCGCCTTGGAACGGCAACACCACCTTCAGCGATAAGCCCAAGACCGGGACCTGGGACCCCGCCGCCACCAAGCAGGTGGATATTCAGGGCACCTTCATCGCGCAGAAGCCGCACGGCCCGTGGACGTTCGACCTCAAGGATGGTGACCGCGTCGTGCTGCTCGGCGCGACTTTCATCGAGCGCGAGGGACAGCTCGGCTACATCGAGACCGCGCTCACCAGCCGATACCCCGACCGCAACCTCACGTTCCGCAACTTGGGCTGGTCCGGCGACACCGTCTTGGGCGAGGCCCGGGCCCGCTTCGGCGACCAGCGCGAAGGGTTCAGCCACCTGACGAAGTTTCTGCGCGGGGCGAACCCCACCGTCATCCTCGTTGCCTACGGCCACAACGAGTCCTTCTCCGGTGAGGCGGGGTTGCCAAAGTTTCTCGACGGCTTGAACAAGCTGCTGCCCGTGCTGGAGGAAACCGGCGCCCGCATCGCGTTTATCACGCCGCATCAGCTTGAAAACCTTGGCGCCCCGCTGCCGGATCACAAGCAGCAGAACGAAAACATTTACGCCTACACCGATGCGATCACGAAGGTCGCGTCGAGCCGGGGCTTCCCGCTATTTAACCTGTTCGTGATGCCGCCGTGCAAGGCGTGCGCGGTGGACAGCGGCGCGGCAGGCGAAGCGAACAGCACGGAGCCACCGATGAAGCCGTCGAAGGAAGTCCGGCTGACCGACAATGGACTGCACCTGACGGACGTTGGCTATTGGCATGTGGCGCATACCCTGCTGGCGCAGATCGACCCGGCCGCGGCCCGATGGCGCATGCACCTCAAGGCCGACGGCTCGGTTGTTGCCGGCGGCGGCGCGAAGGTGTCGAACGCGAAAGCCGCCGACGGCGGCCTGACGTTCGATTTGCTCGATGATTCGCTGCCGCTCAACGTCGCGGGCGGCGTGCCCAATCCGCAGCGCACCGTTGCCATCGACGGCCTCAAGGCCGGCAAGTATGAGCTGCGCATCGACGGAAAGCCCGCCGCCAGCGCGAACTCCGGCGGCCCCGCCACCCGCACCTGGTTCGTTCTCTCACAGGGCCCGCAGTTCGATCAGTCCGAGCAGCTCCGCCAGACCATCCTCAAGAAAAACGAACTCTTCTTCCACTACTGGCGGCCACAGAACGAGACGTACATCTTCCTCTTCCGCAAGCACGAGCAGGGCAACAACGCCGTGGAGATGCCGCAGTTCATCCCGCTCGTCGAGGCCCAGGAGAAGGTGATCGCGGAGCTGCGGAGGCCGAAGACACACAGCTACGCGATCGTGCTGGTGAAGTGAGTGAACGCATTTGTTGAGGGAATCGCAATGAAGAAAATCCAAATTGAAATCTCCGACACCTTGGCCGACTACATCGCACTGCGAATCGAAGCGGGCGAATACCGCGACATCGCGGAATACTTCTTCGCTCTCGTTGCGCACGACTGCGGCGAGCCGCTGTCCGACGCGTTGCGCAAAAGACTTCAGGAAGGAATTAAGAGCCTCGACGAAGAGCGAGGCATCCGCGTCACGCAGGAGATGTGGGAACAGAAGAAACAAGCGTTCATCGCGCGCTCCCGCGAGAAGCGAAGCGAGGTCGCATGAAGCTGGACCTGGTCGTTTCTCCGGAGGCGTGGGAGGATGTCGATGCGATCGCGGCTTACATCGATAAAGGATCGCCTTCCAGCGCGATTCGATTCTTCGACGCGTGTTGGGAAACATTCAATCAGTTGTCGGAGTACCCGCGTATCGGGCCAACGGTTGAAGATATTGATCACGAATGGCACGGCCTGCGGAAGTGGGCCATTCATGGATTCTTGAATTACATCGTGTTCTATCGCACCCGCGAAGACAGACTTGAGATCGTGCATGTTCATCACGGCGCTCAGGATCCGCAACGGTTCTTTCGTTCATCACGCTAATCGAGAGATGTCATGACTATGTCTTCCCGCATTGCACTTTTCACTTTGCATTTTGCACTTTGCACTTTCTTCTTCGCCGCCCCCGCCTTCGCCCAGCGCGGCCTCAAGGACGTCCCCAAGCCCGACGCCTCCGCCGAGCTGAAGAACTTCAAGGTCGCTGCGGGCTTCGAGGTGAACCTGTTCGCCGACTCGAAGCTGATGCACAAGCCGATCCAGATGAACTTCGACGCCAGGGGCCGGCTGTGGGTCGCGTCCAGCGAGGTGTATCCGCAGATCAAGCCGGGGCAGGCGGCGAGCGACAAGGTCCTCGTCCTCGAAGACACCGATGGCGACGGCAACGCCGACAAGACCACCGTCTTCGCCGACGGTCTGCTCATCCCCACCGCCGTCATCCCCGACGCGTCCTGCACCGGTTGCTACGTCGCCAACTCGACCGAACTTCTTTACCTCCGCGACACCGACGGCGATGGCAAGGCCGACAGCAAACGCATCATGCTCTCCGGCTTCGGCACCGAGGACACGCACCACATCCTGCACACCTTCCGCTGGGGCGTCGATGGCCTGCTCTACATGAATCAGTCCATCTACATCCACTCGCACATCGAGACGCCCTACGGCCCCCGCCGGGCCAACGGCGGCGCCGTCTGGCACTTCCGCCCCGAGACCATGCGCCTCGAAGTTTTCTTCCTCGGCCTCGTCAACTCGTGGGGCCATCACCAGGATCAGTGGGGCCAGTCGTTCGCCACCGACGGCGCCGGCGGCGAGGGCATCAACTACGTGTTCCCCGGCTCCGTCTTCCTCACCAGCCCCGGCGCCCGCCGCATCCTCCGCGGCCTCAACCCCGGCCAGCCCAAACACTGCGGGCTCGAAATTGTCAGCGGCAGGCACATGCCCGACGACTGGCAGGGCACTTTCATCGCCAACGACTTCCGCGGCAACCGCGTCAACCGCTTCATTCTCAGCGAGGACAACTCCGGCTACGCCTCGAAGAAAACCGACGACGTGATCGCCACCGGCAACGTCGCCTTCCGCCCCATCGACACCAAGATGGGTCCCGATGGCGCGATCTATGTGGCCGACTGGTACAACCCGATCATCCAGCACGGCGAAGTCGACTTCCGCGATGAACGCCGTGACCACACCAACGGCCGCGTCTGGCGCATCACCGCCAAGGGCCGGCCGCTGGTGAAGAAGCCGGCCATCGTCGGCGCGACGCCTGAATCGCTTCTTGCTTTGCTCAAAGAGCCCGAGGACTTCACCCGCCTGCACGCCAAGCTCCAACTCCGCGAGCAGATGGCGCAAGGCGCGAAGGACGTTCCGACGAAGATCGCATCATGGGCGAAGTCGCTCGATGTGACCGATGCGAAGTTCGAGCATCAGCGCCTCGAAGCGCTGTGGGCATTTCAGACCATTGACGTGGTTAACCCCGAGTTGCTCGCCGCGGTGCTGCGCTCGAAGGACCATCGCGCCCGCGCCGCCGCCACGCGCGTTGTTTATCACTGGCACGACCGGTTGCCTGACGCCCTCGCCCTGCTCACCGAGCGCGTGAATGACGACCATCCGCGCGTCCGCCTCGAAGCGGTCAACGCCCTGCGCCAGCTCGACTCGCTGCCCGCCGCCGAGGCCGCGATGCAGGCGCTCGATCGGCCCGTCGATCAGTTCATCGACTTCGCCCTCTGGCTCACCGCTCGCGAGCTTCAGCCGCACTGGCTTCCCGCCCTGCAAAGCGGCAAGGCCGTGTTCGCCGGCAACGTCAACCGCCTGACCTTCGCGCTCAAGGCGGCCGAGTCGGCGCAGGTGGTCGGCACGCTCGTGGCGCTCCTCAAGGGCGACAAGATCCCCGCCGACCGCCGCGGCGAAGTGCTCCAAATGGTCGCCGCGCTGGGCGGGCCGGGCGAGCTCCGCTTCATTCTCGATGAGGCGATCGAAACGAAATCGGCAGGCTTGCTCGACGCCCTGCTCACCGCGACGCAGCAGCGCAGCGTGAAGCCTAGCGGCGACCTCGCCGGCGTCGCGAAGCTTATCGACGATTCATCGGCCGTCGTCTCCGCCGCCGCGTCACGCCTCGCCGGTCTCTGGCAGATCGAGCCGGCCCGCGCCAAGCTGACCGCCCGCCTCCGCAAGGCCGACATGAACCCGGCCCTGCGCCAGGCCGCGGCCGATGCCCTCGCGCTCATGGGCGGCCCGGAAAGCAAGTCGACGTTCGCGGAACTCACGGAGTCGGCACACCCCGTCCCCACGCGCATGATGGCGGCCGTCGCCCTCGCCGCCGTCGACCTCCCCGCCGGCGCCGACCGCATCGCCGCGATCATGGCCGACATGCCCGACGGCGCGAACCCCGCGGGCATGATCACGCCGCTGCTCGCCAAGGCGAAAGGCCCCGAGGCCCTCGCGAAATCGCTTGCCGGCAAGACGCTCAAGCCCGACGTCGCCAAGATGGCAATGCGAACGCTTTCCGGCTCGTCCCGCGACGAACCCGGACTCGTGCAGGCCATCATGGCGGCCGGCAACCTCACCAACCCCAGGCGCACGCTCACCGAAGTCGAGCTCGCCGCGATGGTCGATGACGTGCAGAAGAATGGCAGCGCCCTCAAGGGTGAAGCCCTTTTCCGCCGCGACACCCTCGCCTGCCTCAAGTGCCACGGCATCGGCGGCGCGGGCGGCCTCGTCGGCCCCGATCTCTCCAGCCTCGGCGCCAGCGCCCCGATCGATTACATCATCGAGTCCATGCTTGAGCCCACCAAGAAAGTGAAAGAGGGCTATCACGCCACGCAGGTCACCACCAAGGACGACGAGATCATCGCCGGCATCCTCGTCCGCAAGACCGACAAGGACCTGCTGCTCCGCTCAAGTGACGACCGCGAGCTGACCATCCCGCTGAACACCATCGCATCGCAGAAGGACGCACCGTCGCTGATGCCGGCCGGCCTCATCGACGGCCTGACCCGCGATGAGCTCGTCGACCTGATCGCCTTCATGTCGAAGCTCGGCAAGGACGGCAACTACGCCGTCAGCAAGCAGCGCTTCATCCGCACCTGGCGCACACCGATCGTGACCGAGGCGAGCAACGACCACTTCCGCCACCACGGCGTCGAGGTCGCGCCGAAGGACACGCCTGCCGTCATGTGGTCGCCGGTTTATTCGCTGGTCAACGGCGCGCTCCCGTGGAGCGACACGACGAAGATGTGGATGAGCGGCCCGCGCTACGGCCTGCTCCGCGCCCAGGTCAGCGTGACGACCGCCGGCAAGGTCGCTATTAGAGCGAACAAGTCCGACGGCCTGAAGCTGTGGGTCGGCGGCAACGAAGTCGCGGTGAGCGAGACGACGACGCTCGACCTTGCCGCCGGCGTTCACACGCTGACCTTCGCGGTGCTCGAAGGCAAGCACGGGCAGCAATTCAGCGTGGAGCTAGTGGATGTCGAAGGGTCGCCGGCGCGGGCGCAGGTCGTCGGCGGGAAGTGATGAACGACGCGAGCCACGGAACCGTCGCAGCTTTAACACCCGCCCAGCCAAAGCGTCCTCAATCAGCGACACCAGGTCATTGCCGCCGCCCTCATAAACCAACTCGCCCAGGGTGCGTGCCTTATCGCGATCAATCCTTTCGCGATTGGCGTCGGCAATCGTGCTGAAATCCGCCGCATCCAGATACTTCTTCTTCATCAGCCGGTTCGGCGACACCATCGCCGCGAACTTTGACGCCAAGGCCATTTCCAGCGACGGGATCATGTGCGTCTTCTCGACCGCCACGGTGTTTTCAAACACCGCCGCATGAATGTCGTGCTTGGGCTTCATCAGGTCGATCACGACGGCATCGATCGCCGGGTCCTTGAAACGCGTGACCACCGGATTGTCGTCAACCACCAGGTGCGGGAACGCCTCGCGCACCGCCTGCACCGCTTTTTTGTGGTGCTGCTTGCGCACCAGCACGTCCACGTCCATCGTGGACCTCGCCTCGCCACGGAGCCAGCCCGCCATCGCGTGCGCCCCCATCAGCACAAACTTCACCCCCGCCTTGTTCAACACCTCGATGACATCGATTGGTTTGATCTGCATTGCCGCCCCGCCCTCGGAAAGTGACTCTCGCCGCGCGTTCACAGACTCGTACCACCATGACGTGAGCTCGGTGCTGATGCGCAGCCCCTGCTCGTGATTCACGGCTTTCGGCGCGACGCGTTTCGGCTTGCGAGGAACGGCTCGTGACATGTGCTTCCATTATAGTTGATCGCCCCCCGTCCATCCCGCTTCGGCAACGCTAAACCACAGCGGTTTTCGCTCACAATTCCTTCACTCGGATATTCCGCCACCGGCACTTCGCCCCCTCCGGCCAAGCGCCTTTGCCGCCGTGTACCTGCACCGCGATAGAGCCTTTCGCGCCGAGCGTCTGCGCCACCTTCTCCTTGTCGTAGCCCTTCGCGTTTGACGTCTCGCCGTTCCACTCGCAGACCTTCAGGCCATTGATCCACGTCGTGACCACCGGGTACTTCCCGGTGCAGCGCACCTTCGCGGTGTTCCAGTCGCCGACCTTCCACGCCTTAAGCCACTCCTCCGCCGTGCATGAATGCACAATCCCGGCATTGGCGGCGGTGCGCGGGTTGGCGCTGGTGAGCACGAGCTTACGGGCGGCGCCTTCGCCTTCATGGCTGCCGTTGATGTCGAACGTGCGTGAGTTCCAGCCGCCGGTGCCTTCGCCGTAGAGGTGGCCGACGTTCCCGGAGTTGTGGTAGTCGACCATCATCTGGATGCACTGCCCCTTGTCGTTTGAGCGGATGAAGAAGCCGGAGTCGACGCCCCAGTCAGGCTTCAGGTCAAGGACCACCTCAAAGTCGCCGAACGTTTCATCGGTGAGCAGGATGCCGCCGTTGCCCGAGGCGGGCGGGTCCTGCTGGCCGACGATGACGCCCTCTTCGACCTTCCAGTCGCCGCCGGTGCCGTGGCCGATGCGCTGCGGGTTCTTGTGCCAGCCCTTGAGCGTCTTGCCGTCGAAGAGGCTGACGTAGCCGTCGGCGTCTTTCTCGGCGGCGCGCAGGAGTTGCGGGGTAAGCTTCAGGGCGATCATGGCCCCGGCGGAAGTCGTGAGGAATGAGCGGCGGGTGGATTGCATGATGTTCTCCAGGAATGGAATCATCATAAGCGATGGCCCCCACCTCTCCCTCCGAGGGAGAGGTCGGCGAGTCCGCGAGCCGGGTGAGGGTGTGGGTCGACGGGATCGGGGGTGCGACGTTGCTCTGATGGTTTAGATTCGCCTTCGCTTCCCCGCAAGTAGATGGACGCATCCCTCACCTGAATCAAATCGCGGCTTCGCGGCGATTCGATTCTGTCCTCTCCCCGGGGGAGAGGAGGTCGCGACATCTCGCTACACTTTCCCGCATGAAACCCGCGATCTTTCCGCAAAGTCTCCCCCGCCCTCAGTTCGCCAGCGACAACTATGCCGGCATCTGTCCCGAGGCCTGGGCCGCGATGGATCAGGCCAACAGCGGCCACGCCCGCGCCTACGGCGACGACCCCTGGACCCAGCGGGCCAGCGACATGCTCCGCGACCTCTTCGAGATCGACTGCCAGGTCTTCTTTACCTTCAACGGCACCGCCGCCAACTCGCTGGCGCTCTCCTCGATGTGCCAGTCGTACCACTCGATCATCTGCCACCCGCTCGCCCACATCGAGACCGACGAATGTGGCGGCCCGGAGTTTTTTTCCAACGGCACCAAGGTGCTGCTCGCCGCCGGCGAGAACGGCAAGGTCGATCCTGCCAGCGTCGAGCACATCGTCAAGCGCCGCGACGATGTCCACTTCCCCAAGCCCCGCGTGCTCAGCCTGACGCAGTCGAACGAGTTCGGCACCGTCTACAGCGTGAAAGAACTCGACCGCCTCGGCGAGACCGCCCGCCGGTTGAACCTGCGCGTGCACATGGACGGGGCACGTTTCGCCAATGCGGTGGCGGCGCTCAACGTGTCGCCCAAGGAAATCACCTGGAAAGTCGGCGTCGACGTGCTCTGCTTCGGCGGCACGAAGAACGGCCTCGCGGTCGGCGAAGCTGTCGTGTTCTTCAAGAAGGAGATGGCCGAGGAGTTCGACTTCCGCTGCAAGCAGGCGGGCCAGCTCTGCTCCAAGATGCGCTTCATGGCCGCGCCGTGGGTCGGCATGCTCGAGGACAACGCATGGATCAAGCGGGCGGCCAACGCCAATCGCATGGCGAAGCTGCTCGCCGATGAGATTGCGAAACTTCCGGGGTCGCCGGTGAAGATCGCGGCGCCCGTGGAGGCCAACGCGGTGTTCGTCGAATTGTCAAAGAGCATGGACGACGGCCTGAAGCAGCGCGGCTGGTACTTCTACGACTTCATCGGAGCCGGCTCGCGCTTCATGTGTGCGTGGGACACGACGGAGGCGGATGTGCGGGAATTGGTGGAAGACATGAAATCGCTCGCTTGATAGCAGCTGTCAGGGATCAGGAGCAGGGCCGAACCATCAAGTTCAAACTCATTGATCTCCTCGATGTGCGCTCGAATCGTTTGCTCGACGAGATCGGTGGTGCAATTACCCAAAGTCAGGAGGATCACTTTTGGGGGATGGCCATAGAGAAAGGCCCGCTGTCGAAAATCATCGTCCTTGGTGATGATGACGTAATCCTCGGTCTTCGCGATTCTCCAAATGTCCACGTCTGCCGCCCTTTCAGCGCCAAGCGTGATGACATGCATCGAGCTCGAAAAAATGTCCGCGAGCCGAAGCGGGAGCTTGCGCGACAGGTTCTGATCGAAGAGAAGCTTCACAGGGATCGGCTCGTTAACCGGCGTTCACGGTCGGCTGCAAAGGCCAGGCAAGCGTGAATATCCTCCGCAGTGAGCTCTGGAAAGTCTGAAAGAATCTCCGCCTGCGTCATGCCGCCAGCGAGATAATCCAGCACATCCGAGACCGTGATACGCATCCCACGAATACACGGCTTGCCACTCCGTTTTCCCGCCTCAATCGTAATGATCTTGCTGTAATCCATATCGGTATCCTAGTCAGGTCTTGCGATCGGCGCTCACCCCCCATTCCCCCGCGTCTTCCACCCGCTTTTCACCGCCTTCTCCGCCGGCGTCAGGCCATCGAGCACCTGCATCTTGGCGCCCATCGCGCGGAGCTGGTCGAAGCGGCGCTGGCCGATGTGGATCTTGTAGGTGATGTGCTTGTCGCCATACTCGCGCTCTATGATCTCGGCGCGGTTCTCGATGAAGGAGATCGCCTTGCCGTCGGCGATGTCGATGGCGAGCGTCAGGGAGCGATCGGCCCCGCGGGCGCTGCGGCGGACGCGCTCCACAAGCTCATGCACGCCCCGACCGGTCTTGGCGCTCAGCGCAACGTGGTCGGGGAACTCCTGCGCGAACACCAGCAGATCGGCGTTGTTGTCGATCAGGTCGACCTTATTAAGCACGAGCAGCCGCTCCTGCGTCTTGGCCCCGATGTCGTCGAGCACCTTGAGCACGGTGTCGAGCTGCTGCCGGGCGCGGGGGTGGGCCACGTCGAGCACGATCAGAAGCAAATCGCTGTGTACCGCCTCCTCGAGCGTGGCCTTGAAGCTGGCGACCAGATTGTGCGGCAAATCCCGCACGAAACCGACGGTGTCACTGAGCATCACCGTGTCGCCATCGCCTAAGTCCCAGCGGCGGGTCTTCGTCGAGAGCGTCGCGAAGAGCTTGTCATCCGCGTAAGTGTCGGCGCCGGTGGCGGTGTTGAAGAGCGTGCTCTTGCCGGCGTTGGTGTAACCGACGAGGCCGGCGGTGAAGTAATCCTGGTTGCGCTTGGCGACCTCGCGCTCCTTGCGGGCCTGCAACTCCTTGATCTCGCCGCGCAGGTCGGCCATCTTCCGCTGCACGATGCGGCGGTCGATTTCGAGCTGCTGCTCGCCGGGGCCGCGGGTGCCGATGCCGGTGGGCGCGCCGCCGACGATGCGCTCCAGGTGCGACCACATGGCTCGGAGCCGGGGGTAGGTGTACTCGAGCTGGGCGTACTCGACCTGGAGCTTCGCCTCGGTGGTGCGGGCCCGGGCGGCGAAGATGTCGAGGATCAGCTCGCTGCGGTCGAGCACCTTGCAGCCGCACACCTCTTCGATGTTGCTGATCTGCGACGGCGAGAGGTCGTTCTCGAACACGACGACCTGCGCCTTGTGAGCGCGGACCATCTCGGCAAGCTCGCTGACCTTGCCGGAGCCGATGAAGGTCGCGGGATCGACGTGCGTGCGGTGCTGGAGCATCTCATCGACCACGACGGCGCCCGCGGTATCCGCCAGCGACCGCAGCTCGCCGAGCGGGTCGTGCGGGTCGACGTCCATGTTGGGCAGCAGGCAGCCGGCAAGGATCGCCTTCTCCTTGACGACGGTCATGTGACTTCGGATCTGGTCTTCCAATGCAGCGTTCCTTTAAGAAGCGAAAGGGACATGATAGCGCACCGCGACACCTCACACAGCCCCGGCCGATCCATCCGCCAAACTCGGTCAAACTTGACCGCGAATGTCCGCCCTGCCCACCTGCGCCGTGCACGAGGACGTGACGGCTCGCGTCAATCTCGACCGCAAATGTCCGCCCTACCCACCC
>Ga0163150_10007646_pt1 | contig 12593 bp, 10 predicted proteins | sample OliLakLV19P2IB_FD_148628 | JGI IMG/M metagenome (GOLD analysis project Ga0163150, IMG submission 148628) | Freshwater microbial mat bacterial communities from Lake Vanda, McMurdo Dry Valleys, Antarctica - Oligotrophic Lake LV.19.P2.IB | ecosystem: Environmental > Aquatic > Freshwater > Lake >...
GCCACCGGCATCGCAACAAACCGCGACGCCGCCGCGGGTCGCGCCCCGCAACCCATCGGCCGAACGGCACGGCCCGGGCTTTTTCGTCATCGCCGCCGCCTTCCTCGCCGTTGCGGGGATCATCGCACTGGTATGCTATTTCGCCTGGCAGTTGTTCTTCGGCGGCGAGGTGTGATTGCCGGAGGGGTCACGGGCCAGGGGTCAGGAAGCAGGGTGGCGATTGCTCGTTCTGACTCCCGACTCCTGACTCCCCACTCCTGACTCCTGACTCCCGACTCCCGACTCCTGACTCCTGACTCCCGACTGCCCACTTCACCCCCCCTTCCCCATGTCCGCCACCGACGAACTCATCATCAATCACCGCGAGTACGTGCGCAAGCTGGCGCGCGAGATCTATCGCAAGCTCCCGAAGCACGCGTCGCTCGATGATCTTGTCGGGTACGGCGAGGTGGGCCTGGTCGAAGCGGCGAACAGTTTCGATGCGCTGTCGGGCGTCGCGTTCACCACCTTCGCTTTTTACCGCATCCGCGGGTCCATCTTCGACGGCATCCGCAAGATGACCGGCATCACCCCCGCGCTCCGCAAGCAGATGGCGCAGGACGCCGCCATGGACGCGGTTGCCGAGAACACCAACGTGCCCACCGGCGGCACTCCCGGCGAGGCCGAGGCCGTCGCCAAGTCGTTCACCGACTCGGTGAAGCGCCTGGGCATGGTGTTCCTCGTGTCCAACGCCGGCGATGAGGGTTCGCCGCTCGACAAGGTTGACAACGCCCGCCCGGAGGAGGCCCTCGAGCAGGCGGAGATGATGACCAAGCTGCGCGAGGCGATCGCCGCCCTCGGCGAAGACCAAGCCCAGATCATCCGCCTCTTCTACTTCGAGCAGAAGAGCATGTCGGAGATCGGCGCGGCGATCGGCAAAGATAAGGCGACTGTTTCTCGCCGGCACGCCAAAGCGGTTGAGAGTCTGGCGGCGGCGATGCAGTTCTAGCCCCCTTGCGCGCCGTGGGTGCAGAACCAAATCCAATCGTAGCGTTTGCTTTCGGCGCCACGGGTCGGCTCGGCGACCGTGCTAGTGGGCGCCCGTCACGGGTCGCCGAGCCGACCCGTGGCACCGGCCGATTTGAAGCCCTTGCACGCCCTAAGCGAAGAGAACGCGGTGATCTAGCCGTTTTCGTAGGGCAAACGCGGCAGCCCGCCGATGTGGTATCCGCATCGCCGGGCGTAGGCTCTTCCATTACGACAATCACAAAACGAAAACAGCGCGGACAGCGCGGTCGAGGTCGTCGGCCACCTGAAGGTGACCGGGCCGTGCCGTCGGCGCTACGTGTACAGGAGATGAACGCCATGAAGTCCAAACGTGTCACATTCTTTTTGGCAGGCAGCCTGGCGCTAGGCTTGCTCGCTCCCGCCTCCCACGGCTTCGCCGCCGATGAGCCGACCAAGGCACCCGTCGTTGACGCTGCTCATGCGGACGCGAAACTCGATCGTGCCAGCAAAATCATCCCCCGCGTGGTGCATGACTCCCGCGGGGAGGACGTCGGCCGGGTGATGGACCTCATCGTGGACTCGCGCGACGGCACCGTCGCCTACGCGATCATGCGGTTCGGCGCCTGGCATGGTCAGACCCGTTTTGCGATCCCATTCGCCCTGCTCAAACCCCACGCGAATGGCAAGAGCTTTGTCTGGAACACCACCAAAGACAAGATCGACAAGAACAGAGGCTTCAGCGAGACCGCCTACCCGGACATGTCGGAAACCGCCTGGGCCCGCGAGCTGCATCAATCATACGGCGTCGAGCCCTACTGGCAGGAAGACAACGACTCGACCCGCCGCCGCAACCGCGACCGCAACCGCTCGCCGCAGATCAGCAAGGATTCCCCGTGGACGAACCGCGTGAACGAGATCATCGGCAAGCCGCTGGTCGCCGCCGATGCCCAGGCGAAGCAGTCGGACCTCGGCAAAGTCAAGGACTTGGTCATCGACCTCGAACACCGCCACGTGGTCGCGTTCGTGATCGCTGACGGCAAGGACGAGAAGCAGATCGCCTGGGCTTCCGTGGAGCCCAATGCCAAGCAGAACCGGTTTGCACTTCGCGCGGGCGGCGACACCACGGCTCAAGCCCCCACTACAACCACTCCGCGAACATCGCCCTCGAACACCGCCGCCGCCAACGCCGCCGACCGGTACCTTCAGGACACTTCTCTGGTACGCGCCGACACCTTCATCCGCGACGTCGTCAAGGACGCCAAGGGAAACGAGATCGGCCGCATCATGGACCTGATCATCGATACCTCCGGCGATGCCGCTTACGCGATCATGCGCTTCGGTGAGTGGTACGGTCAGACGCGGTTCGCCATCCCCTTCGTCGCGCTAAAGGAAAGCAGCGACGGCAAGAACTTTGTTCTGGACATCACCAAGGACAAGCTCGATCGGTCCCGCGGCTTCGATAAGGACAAATACCCCGACATGGCCGACAGCGCCTGGGCTCGCGAGGTGCACCAGCGGTTCGGCGTCACGCCCTACTGGGAACGGAAGATCGGCGACAAGCCCCAGGAAGTCCGCAACCCGTGGATGAGCAAGGATCACGCGTGGGTCAATCGGTTCTCGGAAATGCTGGCGAAGCCCGTCGTGACGGTCGGCGCGGAGAACGGTGTCCACGAGAACCTCGGTCGGTTGAAGGACCTGGTTGTCGACATGAAGTCCGGGCGCGTCGTTTATGCCGTCGTCGCGCTGCCCGATGACAGTGAAAAGCTCACGCTGGTGCCCTGGACCGCTTTGGAGCACAACCCGAAGGAAAACCGCTTCGCCATCCGCACCTCGAAGGAAGTGCTGGCCCAGAACGTCTTCAAGGAAAACACCTGGCCAAAGCTGACCGATGCCCAGTGGGCCCGCGGCGTGCATGAGCGGTTCGACAAGGACCCGTACTGGACCGTGTTCGGCACCCCCGCGCCGTCGGCCACCGCCACCGACCTCGACGCCGCGTGGCGCAGTGACAGCAGCTACAACAAGCTGTTCAGGGAAAACGACGTCCGCACGGTGCGCGGCAAGGTCACCAGGGTCGACACGTTCAACGTGGACCGCCGGGTCCGCGGCAAGGGCCGATTGGTTACGCTCAAAACCGACGACGGCGTGACGCACACGGTCCACCTTGGCCCGGTCGACTTCCTCGACCGCGAGGGCAGCACCTTCAAGGTCAGTGAGGGCGATGAACTGACCATCACCGGCTCGGACGCGAAGTTCGAGGACGAAAATGTGATCATCGCCAGCCGTATCCGCAAGGGCAACGAAACGGCGCAGCTGCGAAGCCGCGACGGACGCCCGGTGTGGGACCGCGGCGACGGCGAGAAAGACAGCAACCCGTAACGCTCGGTCGATCGTTGCCAGGTCTTGAAAATAAAAGTCCACCGGCGAAAGCGATTCGTTCGCTGCTCGCCGGTGGACTTTTCATTGCGGTTGACTTGAGCCGTCGCCCACGCGCTGGATCGCGGCTTCGGCGCGAGCCGCGACGCAACGCGTCGCGGACGCCACCGCCATCTGGCGCGGCCGCCCCTGCTGAAAACCCCGGCCCTCGCACAGACGTTTGCAACAGCCGCGCTTCAGGCCGCGCTAGCCCGGCGCACCAGGCAGTCGCGCACCGTCACCGCCGGCTCGCTGCCGCGGCGAACCCACGACCTGCCGCGCGACTGCGTCAGTCCCAGCCGCTGAAGGTAATCCGACAACTCCGTCGCCTCGAACGCCATCAGGAAAGGGACGCTCGCCGACCGGTTGTGCCGGCGGATTGCTTCGATGATTTCGTGCTTGCTCATGGTGACTCCTCGGTGGGCGGCCTTGCCGTTCTCGATGCGAACTTTTCCATCGGCACGCGCGACGCCGCGGCCGCAGCGGACCGGCTTAGCGGACGTTGCCGGCCGTTATCGGCACCGAGGATTGACTAAACTGACCCCGTGCCCTCCGCCTCACCACCGCCAGCGCCCCCGGCCCCGGTCGCCATGAACCGGTACTGCCTCGACTGCGACTATCCGCTCCAGGCGGCCCACGACCACCGTTGCCCGGAGTGCGGACACCCGTTTCATCCCGATGACCCCGGCAGCTTCAGCCCCTTCCCCCGCGCCTTCGGCCCCGCCGGCCGGCGATCGCTCCGCGGCCTCGTCACCTGCGTCCTCATCGTCGCCGCCGTCATGCTGCTCATCCGCGCGACGCAAGGCCCGATCCTCACCTCAGCCCTCGGCGTCACTTTTTACATTTTGCTCGGCCTGGGTCTTGTGATCTGGATTGAAATCCGCCACGTCCGCCGGCAGTTCGACCGCAACCAGCGGCTCACCGACGCCGCCGACTGGGACGAGTTGATTCGTCAGAACGATCGGCTGCTGCGGTCGAAGCGTCCACTCCTGCTGCTGCTGCGGAACGTGGTGCAGCGCGGTTCTTTCGAGGTCAACGCGGCGACCGATCTGTACATCGCGGGCAGGCTCGATGAGGCCTTGGCGCTGACGGACCTCGCCCTGTCCCGCGCCCGCGCCGACACGTGGATCGCGGCAGCGTTGGACCTGCGCGCCAAGACCTACTTCCAGCTCGGCCGCTACGACCCGATGCGCGCCGACTTGGAGACGCTCGGGAAGATGCCCAACCGCGCCGCCGGCCGCGAGACGAGTCTCGCCATGTTGGAGGTTTACGAGGGCAACGTGGCGCAGGGCGCCGCCCGCGCCGCGGCCGTCGAGTCGCTGCCAAACCACCCGGACATCAACAGCGCCCGGATCATGGCCTCGGCGGGGCTGTGGTACATGGGGCGGTTCGACGAGGCCCTGGCCGCCATCGATCACCCGCTGGTCGACCTGTTCGGCGGTCTCGACGCGAAGCTCGCCGGCACCCTCGTCCTCACCGTCGACGGCATGCGCCGCCTCGACCATGGCCGGATGATCTATGCCCGCCACATGGTGACCGGCCGGCTCCACGCCGCCGCACGGGTCCACGTCGCCCGCCGGCAGTTCGACAAGGCGACGCAGGCGCTCGATGAAGTCGACGCCCTCTTTGGCGACGGGCCGCTGCCGCCCTGGAGCAAGCACGAGCACCTGGGCTACCGCGCCTTGTGTGCCGCCGAGGCGGGCGACGCCGAGACCGCGATGAAATCCCTGCACGCGATGTGGGACATCTCCAACCGGCTGCCGGCGCCGAGCCTCCTGCACGCCTCGCCGCATTTCGCCGGCATCGTCGCCCTCGCGCTGGGCCACTTCGATGAGGCAACGGCGATGTTCGAGCAGGCCCTGGCCCACAGCGTCCACCCGATCCAGCGCCATCACATCCACCATTGGCTGGCGGTCACGGCCGCGAAGGCGGGCCTGATGGACAAGGCGACCCCGCATTATGATCGCGTCATCGCCGATGGGTTCGATACGTGGATGCGGCGCGAAGCGATGGCGCAGCGACCCATGTGATGCCGCCGTTGCTGGTGCCACTGGCAGTCCGCTGCCAGTGCCAGCAACCCCGGGCGACCAGACATGCACGGAGCGAGAGAAGCACTGGCAGCGGACTGCCAGTGGCATAAAGAGATAGGGAGCCACCATGGACCGCGACCTCATCAACCGTTTCGCCGCCGGCGCCGACAAGCCGCGCCTCGGCATCGCCGGCCTCACCCGCGCCGACTGCACCGCCAGGCCCGGCCCCGGCGAATGGTCGATTCAGGAGCTCGTCGTCCATCTCGCCGACAGCGACGCCGTGGCGATTAACCGCATGAAGTGGGTCATCGCGGAGGAGAGTCCGGCACTGGTGGCGATGGACGAGAACCGCTGGGCGAAAAATCTTTTCGCCGACGAGCAGTCGCTGGAGGACGCCGCCCTGCTCTTCGAGTTCAACCGCCGGCAGATGGTGCGCATCATGAATAAGCTGCCGGCGCCAGCGATGGACCGCGCGGGGATGCACAGCGAGCGCGGCCGAGTTACTCTCCGCGACCTGATCGTCACCTACACCGACCACCTCGAACACCACATGACCTTCCTGCACGCCAAGCGCGAGCGACTGGGCAAGCCGCTTGGGTGAGTGCAGTGGAAGTGGCAGTAGCAGTGGCAGTAGCAGTTAGCAGTGGCGGTTTCTCCGAACTCCGAACTCCGAACCCTCTCCCCATGACCTACCAAAGCAAAATCACCTACGACCCCGCCCGCATCCACGCCGCCGCTATCTATTGCAGCGACGGCCGCGTCGGCGAGCACTTCGACGACTTCCTCCAGAACGGCCTGGGCCTGCCCCGCTACGACCGCATCGCCCTGCCCGGCGGCCCCGCCTGCATCGCCGGTCACACCGAGGCCCACGTGCAGGAAAAAGGCGTGATCGAGGAGATCAACTTCCTCGTCGAAGTGCACGGCCTCGAGCGCATCGTGCTCATCGCCCACCAGGGCTGCGCATTCTACGCCACCCGCCTCGACCTGCCGCCCGCGTTCATGGAGCACCAGCAGATGGTGGACCTGATTAAGGCCTCGCGGTTCATCCAGCGCATCACCAGCATCCGCCGCGTCGATGCGTACATGCTTCGGCTCGATAACGGCCGGGCGATGTTTGAGCCCGTCAAGCTCGAATAGCGCTCGGCCACCTTAGGGGGACCGCATGTGCACGGGTGGCGTCAAGTGATGGCTGCCGATGGTGCCACGGGTCGGCTCGGCGACCCGTGTGGTTCAATACACGGGTCGCAGAGCCGACCCGTGGCACCCATCAGATGACCTCGGCCGACACCAACAGGTACATCCGATCGCCCTCGCCCCTTAATGGATCATTGCATGCGACCCATGCTCATCTTGTGTCTTTCGATTTGCCTCGCCGACCTGCTCGCGGTGCCCGCCGCCGCCCATCCCGTGCCGCTGGCGCAGGCGCGGATCAACCTCGACACAAAACCGGCGACGTTCGAGATTCTTTTCGACTGCGACGTCACCGCGTACGTGATGGGCACCTCGCCCGGTCACCTGGGCGACGAGCTGGCGGCGCAGCTCGCGGCCCTGACCGATGCCGAACTCGCGCAGCAGGTCGAGCGCTACCGCGAGCATTTCACCTCGCACTTCGAGGCCTTCGCCGACCGCCGCTCAATCGAACCGAGCGCCATCGTGTTCCCGCCGCTGGCCGACATCCGCGACGTGCGCGAGGCGTTGGCGGGCGGCGTCGAGACCGAGCAATCGACGATCACCCTCCGCGGCTCGATCCCGTCGGGGGCCCGCGCGCTGACGCTGCGCTTCCCGCGCGACCTCGGGGCCGTGCTCATCACGATTCGGCGCGACGGCAAGGACCGCGCCCCGCAACTGATCGGCGCCGCCCAGCCGAGCCAGCCGATCGTGCTTTCCGATGATGCTTTGAACCTGACGACGCCACCGCCCATCGAACCGCCGCAGGAAGGCGATGACCCGGAATCCGATGGCGACGCGATCCCGCCGCAGGTCATCACCGTCGGCCAGTTCGCCGCCCTCGGCTTCTGGCACATCCTCCCCACCGGGCCCGACCACATCCTCTTCGTGCTCGGCCTGTTCCTCTTGAGCCCGGCGATGAAGCCGCTGCTCTGGCAGGTGACCGCGTTCACCCTCGCCCACTCGGCGACGCTCGCCCTCGCCATGCTCAATCTCGTGCGCCTGCCCGCCGATATCGTCGAGCCGCTCATCGCCGCGTCGATCGTGTTCATCGCCGTCGAGAACATTTTCACCTCGCGCCTCCACCCTTGGCGGCCGATCATCGTCTTCGCCTTCGGCCTGCTGCACGGCCTCGGCTTCGCCGGGGTGCTCACCGACCTGCACATGTCGCGCAACCAACTTGCACCGGCGCTCATCGGCTTCAACATCGGCGTCGAGATTGGCCAGCTCGCCGTCATCGCCATCGCGTTCCTCTGCGTCGGCTGGTTCCGAAACCACCGGGCCTACCGCCTCATCGTGGTCATCCCCTCGTCGCTGCTCATCGCGGCGATCGGGGCCTACTGGACCGTGCAGCGCGTCTTCGGTTGACTTGGCGGCGCCGCCCGGTTCAATTGCGTGCATGAGAAAGCCCCGCGGTGAATCCACGACCTCGCCCGACGACGCCGCCCTGTTCGATGCGCTCGACAACATCATCCGCCAGGCCGGCGCCGAACCGGAATCGGTCCGCGGCACCGTCGCGCGCGAGATGATGCACACCGCCATCAAACTGCTGCGCGACAACGCCTCCATCGGCGAGATGAAACTGATCAGCCGGAGCCTCAAGGAGCTCCGCTACGCGCTGAAGGTGTTCCGCGGCTACGAAGAGGTGCGCAAGATTTCCATTTTCGGCTCCGCCCGCACGCAGCCGTCGCACCCGGATTACAAGGCCGCCGAGGCGTTCGGCAAAGCAATGGCGACCGCGGGCTGGTCGGTCATCACCGGCGCGGGCGGCGGCATCATGGCGGCGGGCCACGGCGGCGCGGGGGCCGAACGATCCTTCGGCGTCGCCATCCGCCTGCCCTTCGAGACCTCCGCCAACGAGTTCATCGCCAACGACCCCAAGCTCATCACCTTCCGCTACTTCTTCACCCGCAAGCTCATGTTCATGTGGCAGAGCCACGCCGTCGCCCTTTTCCCCGGCGGGTTCGGCACGCAGGACGAAGGCTTCGAGGCCCTCACCCTCGTGCAGACCGGCAAGGCGCCCACCATCCCCATCGTCATGTGCGAACAGCCCGGCGGCGACTACTGGAAACGCTGGGACCGCTACGTCCGCGAAGAACTGCTCGCCGATGGCCTGATCAGCGCCGACGACCTCAATCTATATTACGTGGCCGAAAGCCCCGAGGCCGCCGCCCGCCATGTGCTCGACTTCTACCGCAACTATCACTCGCAGCGGTACGTCAACGACATGCTCGTCATCCGCATGCAGCGCCCGCTCAACGAAGCACAACTCGCGGCATTGAACGAAGAGTTCAAGGGGCTGGTGAAGGAAGGCACAATCGAGCAGGGCGCGCCGCTGGAACAGGAAACCGAGTTCCCGCAGCTCCCGCGATTACGGCTGATCTATACCAAGCACCACTTCGGCAAGCTGCGGGCCATGATCGACCGGATCAATACATTCGATGTCGTGAACGCGAGCTGAGCTGCGGTGGAGCGAGGCCGCGGACGGGTGCCACGGGTCGGCTCGGCGACCCGTGATGCACGCCACATGCTCACCTCACGGGTCGCCGAGCCGACCCGTGGCACCATCAATAGTCTCTACGTTGCCGCGGCAGCGACGACCGCATCCTGACTCGTCGGCGGCTTGACGAGCAGCTTCAACTGCGGGTTGCGCTCGACGAAGTAACGTTCGCTCCAACTGTCGGGGAAGAGAAACATATGTTCGCCGCGGTTGCTCGTCGCATACTCGACGCCGCTGGGGATGATGAGCGTCTCGAGGTCCGGCACGGGTCCGGGACACCAGCGGGCGAACTGCCAGGGAGCGCTTTCGATGCGGGATTCGGCGTTGTATTCGCTCTTAAGCCGGTACTGCACGATCTCGAACTGGAGCGGGCCCACCGCCGCGAGCAGCATGACCTTCTGACGCCGGCCGGGCAGGTCGTACCACTGCACGACACCCTCTTCCAAGAGTTGCTGGACGCCGCGATCGAACTGTTTGTATTGTCCGGGGACCGGATTATGTAAGTATGCAAACACTTCGGGTGGGAAGCGCGGGATCTCGTGGAAGACAATATTGCGGTCTTCGGTGAGGGTATCGCCGATGCCCAGGTCCTTGCCGCCGACGATACCGAGCACGTCGCCGGGGTATGCCTCTTCAATGGTCTCGCGGTCCCGGCCAAAGAGAGCTTGTGCGTTGGAGACACGCATGCGCCGGCCGGACTGGGCGTGGGTCAGCGTCATGTCCTTGGTGTATTTGCCGGAGACCACGCGGACAAACGCGATGCGGTCGCGGTGATTCGGGTCCATGTTCGCCTGAATCTTAAACACGAACCCGCTGAACTTCGGGTGCGCCGGCTCGATGAGCCTGTCACCGGCGGCGCGCGGCGTCGGCGCGGGCGCGTAGGCAATGAACTGATCGAGCAGGAGCTGCACGCCAAAGTTGTTCATCGCGCTGCCAAAGAAGACAGGCGTCAGCTTGCCGCCGCGGACCGCGGCGAGGTCGAACGTCGCGCCGGCGCCGTCGATCATCTCGATCTCTTCCTTGGCGGCGGCGAATGACTGCTCGTCCATGCGCTCGCGGATCTCCGGGTGGTTGATGTCGCCGACGGCAACGGGGGCGCGATAGCTGCCGTGCGGGGTGCGCTCGAAGAGATGCACCTGGTGCGTGGTGCGGTCGAACAGGCCCTTGAACTCGCGGCCCCGGCCCAGCGGCCAGTTGATCGCGTAGGCGTGGATGCCCAGCACGCTCTCGAGCTCATCCATCAGCGCCAAGGGCTCGAGCGTCGGGCGGTCGAGCTTGTTCATGAATGTGAAGATCGGCACGCCGCGCTGCCGGCAGACCTCGAACAGCTTGCGCGTCTCGGTCTCGATACCCTTGCCGGCGTCGATGACCATCACCGCCGCGTCAACAGCAGTGAGCACGCGGTAGGTGTCCTCTGAAAAGTCGCGGTGGCCCGGCGTGTCGAGCAGGTTAATGCGGTGACCGTTGTAATCGAATTGCAGCACGGTCGAGCTGATTGAGATGCCTCGCTTGCGTTCGAGCTCCATCCAGTCCGACGTGGTCGCTCGCTGATTTTTGCGGGCGGTGACGGAGCCGGCGAGCTGCACCGCGCCGCCGTAGAGCAAAAGCTTTTCGGTGAGCGTGGTCTTGCCCGCGTCGGGGTGCGAGATGATCGCGAAGGTGCGGCGGCGGTTGATTTCGTCGGAAACGCTCATGGTGAAAATGGCCCGGCCGCGGGAACCGATGTCCCTGCGGCGAAAACGAAAGTGTGCGTAAAGTGAAGCAGTTGAGGACGCCGCGCCGTCAGGGCGGCGTAGACCCGCTGAGATGCGCCGGCTGGCGGCGGAAATGGTCGGCGGGCGTGGGCATCGCGGGTAATGGTATGCGACGGCGCGGGGCGGGCAAGTGCACTGATCACCGCGGGCGATGCTCGCCCATCCTAAGGCTCTGTCTCATAATTCCCCTCCCTCCCAGGGAGGGGTTAGGGGAGGGTCGGGCTTACTGCAGGATGTTGCCCAGAATTGATGCTGGAGACGCGACCCTCCCCCGGCCCCTCCCTAAGAGGGAGGGGAGTTTTTAAGACAGCGCCTAAGGCTTCACCAATTCCACCAACTGCGACTTCGCCGGCGTCACCCCTGCCCGATGCTTCGCCACCGCCGCCTCGATCTCCTTGATCACCTGCGGGTGCTTCGCGGCGACGTTGAACTTCTCGCCGGGGTCATCCTCGAGGTTGAAAAGCAGCGGCGGGTCGTGCGGCTGCGGCTTGTCGGGGCCGTAGGCCGAGCGCGTGGTGTAATGAAGCTTCCACGGGCCGAGGCGGGCGGCATAGAGCGTGGCCCCGCGGTAATAGATGAACGCTTCGCGCTGCACGCTCCCGCTGCCGGTCAGCAGCGCCGCGATGTCGATGCCGTCGATCGGCCGGTCCTTCGGCACCTCGACGCCGGCGAGTTTCACGCAAGTGGAAAAGAGGTCCATCGTTGTCGCGACCTCGCGCTGCACGACGCCGGCCGGAATCTTGCCGGGCCACCACGCGATGCACGGCACGCGCATGCCGCCCTCCCAGGTCGAGCCTTTGCCCTCGCGCAGCAGCCCCGCCGAGCCGCGGTGCTGATCGAAAATCAGCCACGGGCCGTTGTCGCTGCTGAACACCACCAACGTATTCTTCTCGACCCCCGCCTCGCGCAGCGCCGCCAACACCTGACCGACGCTCCAGTCAAGTTCCTCGATCACGTCGCCATACAGCCCGGCCTTGCTCTTGCCACGGAACTGCTTCGATGCAAACAGCGGGACATGCGGGAAGCTGTGCGCCATGTATAGAAAGAACGGACCGCCCTTTTTCGTTTTGATGAACTTGACGGCCTCGGATGTATATTGCCCCGTGAGTGTTGCCTGATCGGGTGTTGCATCCACCACCTCTACACCGCGGATCAGCGGGGTCTGCCAATATTCATTGTCCTCCTCGAAGAAGCGTTCGCGGCCCTTGGCGGTGCCGGGCTTGGGCTGCATGTCGTTGGAGAACGGCATGCCAAAGTATTCATCGAAGCCGTGCCGGGCCGGCAGGTGCTCCGCGGGCCGGCCGAGGTGCCATTTGCCGACACAGGCGGTGGCATAACCCTTCGCCTTGAGCGCTTCGGCGAGCGTGACCTCGTCCTGCGGCAGGCCGCCGGCGCCGTGCTGGCGGAGCACGCGGAACTGGTCGTGGCACATGCCGCTCCTGATCGGGTACCGCCCGGTGAGCAGCGCCGCCCGGCTTGGCGTGCAGACTTCCGCCGCCGAATAAAACTGCGTGAAGCGCATGCCCTCGGCCGCCATCTTGTCCAGGTGCGGCGTGCGGATGGTGGGGTGGCCGTAACACTGATCTTTCCCCACATCTCCAGTTTCCTGCCTTGGCGAGCCGATCTGATGGTCGGACTCTTCACGCAAGGAGCACGGCCATGGACGGAACCTCGGCCCACGCGTTCGCGCAGCGCCATTTTGGGGGGCTTCGCTGGGCGACCGGCGACGCACGGCGCGGTTGA
>Ga0163150_10007650_pt1 | contig 12592 bp, 10 predicted proteins | sample OliLakLV19P2IB_FD_148628 | JGI IMG/M metagenome (GOLD analysis project Ga0163150, IMG submission 148628) | Freshwater microbial mat bacterial communities from Lake Vanda, McMurdo Dry Valleys, Antarctica - Oligotrophic Lake LV.19.P2.IB | ecosystem: Environmental > Aquatic > Freshwater > Lake >...
CTGCGCCAGCGTCTGCCCATCCGGCTCCTGAAGTACGCACCGCCACGCCCGAAGAGTTGGCCTGGCTCAAGTCGGAAAGCGACAAGCTCGAAGGGGCCGATCCCCGCGAGATCATCGCTTGGGCCGCCGAACATTACCGGCCGAAGCTGGGCATGGCGACCGCCTTCGGCCCCGAGGGGTGTGTCATCATTCACATGCTCTCGAAGATCGATCCGAAGACATACGTCTTCAATCTCGACACGGGCTATCAGTTCGCCGAAACCCTGACCTTGCGCGACCGCATCGCCCAGCGCTATGGCATCGAAGTCGAGCTGCGCCGCGCTGAGCAAACGGTTGCCCAGTACGAAGCCGCGCATGGCGGCCCGGTCTACAAATCGAACCCAGACAAGTGCTGCGCCGATCGCAAGCTGAGCGTATTGCGTCAGGCGTCGACCGAGCTGAACGCCTGGATGAGCGGTATCCGCCGCGACCAGAGCAGTGACCGCGCCCGCGCGTCGATTGTCGGCTGGGACCGCAAGTTCGGCCTGGTCAAAGTCAGCCCGCTGGCCAACTGGACCAAGGCGCAAGTCTGGAAGCTGATCCTCGACGAGAACATCCCGTACAACCCGCTGCACGACCAGGGCTTCACTAGCATCGGCTGCTGGCCCTGCACGCGAGCGGTCGCGCTGGGGGAAGACGAACGGGCCGGCCGCTGGAGCGGCACCGGCAAAACCGAGTGCGGCCTGCATTCGCTCGATAGTCATCACTAGTTGTCGCACGGTTTGCCGCACTATTTTTCGTACGGTGGTTCTCACCCTGCGCATCATCACGTTTTGAGACGCCAGCCATGAGAGTTTCGGCCAAGACCGAGTACGCATGCCTGGCGATGCTCGACCTGGCGGCCAGCCACAGCCGCGGCGAGCCGGTCCGCATTCGGGACATCGCCGAGCATCACGACATTCCCGCGCGGTTCCTCGTGCAGATTCTGCTGCAGCTCAAAGGGGCCGGCCTGGTGAACAGCACGCGCGGCGCGTCGGGCGGATACCAACTCTCGCGCGAGCCCGACGACATCACGCTGGCCGATGTGATCTCAGTGATCGAAGGTCCGCGTGAAGTGGCCACCGTGGCGGCCTCGGGCTCGCCGGTCTCGAAAGTGCTGGCCGGCGTTTGGAACGAAGTGGCCAGCGCCGAAGAAGCCCACCTCCGCGAGATCACCCTGTCGGACCTCGTCGACCGCGCCGCCGATCAGACCCGCGACATGTACTACATCTGAGGCGGTAGACTTCAGGCTGCAGGCTGTAGTCCGCAGGCTTGAGATTCATGGCCAGGCATTCGCCGGGGGCAGAATCACCCGGGCGAACCGCGCGGAAATACTCGCGACACTCGGCGGAAGTATGCACGGCCGAGGGGGACCGGAGTCGGTTCCGGAAGTCATCGCGCGACTGTGATAAAGTCGATTGCCGGGAACGACTCCAGTCCCCGGGACGGCAATCGGCTGCACTGCTGCCGAGTCGCGCTGTGTGACTTAACCGCCGTCTGCGGGCGCGGCGTCAGCGGCTTCCGCAGCGGGCTTGGCGGCGGGCTTTGAAGTAGCCGGCTTGGCGGCCGTTGGCTTTGCGCCGCGCTTCGGTTTCTTGGCATCGGCTGCCGGCTTGTTGACCGCGTCGCCAGCAACGGCGCTGGCCAGATTGATCTCGACCCCCTTGCACTCAATCTCGCGCTGGTTGGCGCCCGTGCCCGTCAGCACGATGTTGTCTCCCCTGCGGGCGATTGAATAATCGGAGACGTCGACCTTGACCTTGGCCTCGTCGGCCAGCGTGACCTTGAACTGCTTGCCATTGATCACCAAGGTCAGCAGCCCCTTCTTGAGCTGCTTGACCTGGCCAGCCACCAGGCAGGGAATGCTCTTGGCCTGGGGATCAACGACGTTGTCGGGCAACAGTCCCAACTGGTATCCATCGCCGGGCGAGAAGAGGGTGAGCTCTTCGACCTTGGCGCCTTTGACGGGGGCCAGCCGCTTGGTGACCGGGATGGTAAATCGCACGTACGCGCCGGGCGCGATCGCCGACGCTTCGATTTCGCCGGTCACCTGCACTTTGGTCTCTTTGGTGACGAACGCGATATGAGGGACGTTCGACTTGTCGGTCCAGGTGATTTTGCCTGGCTCGATCGCGACGACTTCGCCTTCGAGATGATTGAAGATGAAGTTGCCATCGGCGGCCAACGCGGTGCGACTTGCCAGTAGCGCCAGAACCAGCGCGGTCGCGATTGTGACAGACCGGTAGAACGCGATCACAGGACGATCCATCGGGCAACTCCCCTGAGGCTGAAGCGAACGAATCCAGTGGCTCGCGGCCGTGACCAGGTCGGTCGCGCGGCCGCCTTCAAAGATACTTCGTCCCGCGTCGACAAACCAGCAAATCGAGCTGCCATGCTGCCAAAGGGCTCGACTGCCGACGGTTGCCAGTCTGTCGCGCGACCGTCACAATGCGCTGAGTAGCGCAAGCCCTGCACCCTGGGTAGCAAAGCTACGTTCACCGGGGCCTGATCTCGACAATTTGGCGGCCGATTGCCGCCCGCCTCACGACGACAACTATGACCGGCCATAACCAACAAATCACCGCTCCGCAGATTACCGTTCCCCAGTTCCACGGCTTCAAGCAGGCCGGGCATAAGATCTGCGTCGTCACGGCGTACGACTACCCGACCGCCCTGCTGGTTGACGCGGCGGGGGTCGATGCGATTCTGGTCGGCGACAGCCTGGCCATGGCCGTGCAAGGGCATTCGAGCACGCTGCCGGTCTCGCTCGACGAGATGATCTACCACGCCGAGATGGTGGGCCGAGCCGTGCGGCACGCGTTAGTTGTGGTCGATATGCCCTTCCCGAGCAATCACCTGGGGCCGTACAAGGCGGTCGAAAGCGCGGGGCGAATTCTGAAAGAAACGCGCTGCCACGCGGTGAAGCTCGAAGGGGGCGCCGATCAGGCCGACGTGATCAAAGCCCTGGTCACCGCCGGCATCCCCGTGATGGCCCACTGCGGACTGCGGCCGCAGAGTGTGCACGTGCTCGGCGGTTACAAGGTGCAGCGTAACGAGGCGCAGTTGATGGCCGACGCGCGAGCCGCCGAAGAGGCCGGGGCGTTTGCGATGGTGCTCGAGTGCATTCCGGCCGAGTTGGCCGCGAGGATCTCGGCGTCGGTCGGCATCCCCACAATTGGCATCGGCGCGGGGGCCGGCACCGACGGCCAGGTGCTGGTGATCAACGATCTGCTGGGGATCACGAGCGGTTACGTGCCGCGGTTCGTCAAAGCGTATGCCGACCTCAAGAGCACGATCACGACGGCCGTCGGGCAGTATTGCGACGACGTGCGCGCCGGCAAGTTCCCCGGGCCCGAGCAGACGTTCAAGTAGACGCCCACGCCGCGCGGTCGCTCCGCGAATGACGCGCGTGCGCCACGGTCGCTTCAAGCAGCTAACCACAGCGGTGCACGATGCCCAATCATCTCGCTAAAGAGACCAGCCCCTACCTGTTGCAGCACGCCAACAACCCGGTCGATTGGTATCCGTGGGGGAAGGAAGCACTCGAGCGGGCGAAGCGCGAGGACAAGCCGATCTTTCTGTCGATCGGCTACTCGGCCTGTCACTGGTGCCACGTGATGGAGCACGAGAGCTTCGAGAATGCCGAGATCGCCAAGCAGATCAACGAGTCGTTCGTGCCGATCAAGGTCGATCGCGAGGAGCGGCCCGATCTCGATCAGATCTACATGAACGCCGTACAAATGATGACCGGCCGCGGCGGTTGGCCGATGTCGATGTTTTTGACGCCCGACTTGCAGCCATTTTTCGGCGGCACCTACTGGCCCCCCACGAGCAAGCACGGGATGCCCGGCTTCGACCGCGTGCTGGTGGCCGTGGCCGACGCCTGGCGAACGCGCCGCAAGGAGATCATCGAGCAGGCCGGTCAGATGACCGAGCAGTTGCGCGAGATCGGCCGCGCGAGCGGCGCGGCCGGCGACGTGCCCGACGATCTGGTGTCGCGCGCGGCTGATGAGCTGGAGCGCAATTTCGATCCGGTACACGGCGGTTTCGGTCAGGCTCCCAAATTCCCACATCCGATGGATCTGCGGGTGCTATTGCGGGCGTGGCGGCGATTGCCAGCCGGCGACGAGCGCCGCGCGAAGTTACTCAATGTGGTGACCCACACGCTCGACAAGATGGCCGCCGGTGGCATCTACGATCACCTCGGCGGCGGCTTTCATCGCTACTCGGTCGACGAGCGCTGGCTAGTCCCCCACTTCGAGAAAATGCTTTACGACAACGCGCTATTGGCGCCGGCGTATCTCGAAGCGTATCAAGCGACCGGCCGCGAAGACTACGCCCTGGTGGTTCGCGAATCGCTCGACTACCTGCTGCGCGAGATGACTGACAAGGCAGGCGGCTTCTACAGCACGCAAGACGCCGACAGCGAGGGGGAGGAAGGCAAGTTCTACGTCTGGACTCCGGCCGAGGTCGAAGCCGTGCTGGGCCCCGCAAGGGCCAAGGCGTTCGCCAGCTTCTACGACGTATCGGTGACCGGCAATTTTGAAGGGCAGAACATCCTCAATCGCACGCGCTCGTTCGACGACTGCGCCAAGCTGCTGGGTCGCGAGCCCGGCGAGTTGGCGGCCGAGATCGACGAATCGCGCAAGCTGCTGTTGGCCGCGCGCGTGAAGCGCGTGGCCCCGGGGCTCGACGACAAGGTGCTCGTCGGCTGGAACGCGCTGGCGATCGAAGCGTTCGCCCAGGCTGGCGCGACCTTGGGCGAGCCGCGTTATATCGAAGCCGCCCGACGCGCAGCCGAGTTCATCGTCACCCAGATGCGCGGCGAGGCTGGTCGGATGCTGCACTCGTGGCGCGAGGGGCAGGCCCGGTTCGATGCTTACCTCGACGACTACGCTGCGCTGGCTGCGGCATTGGTCAGCGTGTACGAAGCGACGTTTGACGAGCGCTGGATCGACGAAGCGGTGTCGCTCGTGGAAACGATGCTCGAGAAGTTCGCCGATGTCGAGGCCGGCGGCTTCTTCTACACGGCCGACGATCACGAAACGCTGATCGCGCGGACTAAGGACGCGCAGGATTCGTCGGTTCCCAGCGGCAATGCGCTGGCGGCCACGGCGCTGGTGCGCTTGGGCAAGCTGTGTGGTCGCGGCGACTGGCTCGACGCAGCCCGCCGCACGATGGAGTGCTTCGCCCGCATTTTGCGACGTGCCCCGACCGCCAGCGGGCAGATGATTCTTGCTTGGGACGAGTTGGCCGGTTCGACGCCCGAGTTAGTGCTTGTCGGCGGCAGCGACTCGCAGCGGACCGCGGCCGTGTCGCAGGTTTGGCATCATTTTCTGCCAAACCGTGTGCTGGCGAGTCGGCCGGCCGCCAGTGGCACGCAGTCGCCGGCGCTGGCGGCGATCTTCGAGGGGAAGGACATCACCGCTGCCGAGCCGACGCTGTATGTTTGCGAGGACTTTGCTTGCCAAGCGCCGGTCAGCGGCGTGCCGGCGATTCGTGCGGCGATTGAGAAGCTGGCCGCGGGCAGTTGAGTCGCTAAGGTTCGGCCGCGAATCACCGCCCGTCAGTGCTGCGGCAGCTTGATCTCGACACCGTAGCGCGGCGCGACTTCGAGTAACTTGGCAATTTCTTCCGGTGACGGCGGGTCGACGGTCGTCGCGCCCGGCTCAACCGGCTTGCCAACCTCGAAAAACATCTTCTCCAGGCCGGCCGGCGCCACCGAGATCAGCATCCGCGCGGGGCTGCCGCTCTCATTGCGAAAGGCGTGCTGCTGGCCGATCGGCATGTTGATGAACATACCTGGCGTGCCGACGAGTCGCTCTTTGCCGACAAGAAAGGTCACTTCGCCATCAAGGATGTAGAACGATTCTTCCTCGCGGCTGTGCGTGTGCGGAGGTGGGCCGCCGCCGGGGAGCACGTTGGCTTCCCAAAGTGCGTACGCGCCGCCCGTCTCTTCGCCGACGGCGAGAAATCGATAGATATCGCCGACAACACTGATGACAGGCCCCTGCCCAGGCGAACGGATGATGGGAGGGCGCATCACTGCACGCCCGCCGCGTCAAACGCCTTGTGGGCCGCGTCGAGCACCGCTTGCAGGGGGACGCGATGTTCGGCGGCCGCCCGGGCACAGTCGTCGTACTCCGGCGCGAAAAGCGGCGATTGGCCGGGCAAACGCCGCAGCTTGCCGGCGATCTTCCCGAACGGCGTGTCGACCGCGTGCGCGGCCCGCTCGAGCTTGTGGCGCTGCGCTTCCCAGCGGCGCACGCCCAACGTGGTCGTCTCGCGAAACAAAATCGGCTCGACTTTCTCCAGATCGGCCCGGCTGCAGAGCACCGTGAGCTTGACGCCTGGCCGGTTCTTCTTCATGCCGATCGCGGTTGTGTAGACATCGAGCGCGCCGGCGGCGAAGATTTGCGACGTCGTGTAGCCGATCACCTCGCCGGACATATTGTCGAGATTGGTTTCGAGCACCCAGATCGTGTCGCTGGTTTCGGATGCGTCTGGCGCGCCTGCCACAGCTTCGCCCACCAGCAGCCGCAGCATGTTCGGTTGTTCGGCCAGCTCGCGTTGGCCGGCGCCGTAGCCGATGCGGTCGATCTTCATGGCTGGCAGTGGGCCGAAGCCGTCGGATAAGGCGATGGCAATCGCGGCGCCGGTCGGCGTCGTCAGCTCGCTTTCGACATTCGAGGGGGACAGTGGCACGCCACGCAAGAGTTCGGCGGTGGCTGGGGCCGGCACGCTCACGCGGCCATGCGCGATATTGACGTAGCCGTGACCCGTCGGCACCGGCGAACAGACGACACGCTCGATGCCCAGCAAATCGAAGCCGATCGCCGCGCCGACCACGTCGGCGATCGAATCGACCGCGCCAACTTCGTGAAAGTGGACCTTTTCGATCGTGCTGCCGTGTACTTTGGCCTCGGCTTCGGCCAGGCGACCGAAGATGCGCTTGGCCAGCTCCTGCTGCCGGGGGCTGAGGCGGCTCCCGTCGATCATCTTGGTGATGTGATGCAGATGGCGGTGCTTGTGCTCGGGCTCGTGCTCGACGGTGATCTGCGTGGCGCGGAAGCCGTGCTTCTTTACGGTAGTGGCCACGAGCCGGCAGCTTGGCAGCCCGAGCGAGTCGATCAGCGCTTGAATCGTGGCCAGTTCCGCGCCGGCGTCGACCAACGCGCCGAGGGTCATGTCGCCGCTGATGCCGCTGAGACAGTCGAGGTAAGCAATTCGCAAGGTTTGGGTCCTGCAAAGGGAGCCGTGGAGGCCAGTTGGGGATAAAGTCGACGAGGGGGACGATACCAGACTGCGGACGCCCTACTCAAGCGTTCGATCGCGCGCAAAGGGGGACAGTTCCTTGAGTTCTCGTCAAAAACTGCAGCGCCCAGATCGTAGTCGCCTACTCTGCCCGGGACAAAGTCACCCGAAATCGTCGGCCATCATCGTAACGGATTCCAAAGAGTTCTTAATCATCCTGTTCGCAAGTTGTCGGTTGGTTGACCGCCTTCCAAGCAGGCGATGGGAATTCAACGTGCGACGCTCGACACGGCAATTTCGGCAGGCGATAATCAAGCCACTCCTTCGGGGGGATCGCGAGCGAGTCGGTCCTTTTTTTTGGCAGATTGGATTGAAGTGCTGGGGTAGCACCGTGCATGCGTTGCTCATTTCTGACGGCAGTCTCGGCGATACGTTGCCGTTTCTTGAATGGGGCCGAGCACTCGTGGCCCGCGGGCATCGCGTCACGCTGCTGGCCAACGGCTACTACGGAAAACTCTTCGACGAAGCGGGACTCGACTATGTCGCGCTAACGACGGCCGCCGAGCATGAAGAGTTCCTGGCCGTGAACAAGTCGTGGCAAGAGCGGGTGCCGATGCACGCGCTCGAAAAAGTCGCGGCTCGTTGGAGTCGGCCCGTCTATGAGTTCATCGCCGAGCGTTACGTTCCCGGCGAAACGGTTGTCGCGGCTCAGGGCACGTTCGTCGGCGCGCGAACCGCACAGGAAGTACTTGGCGTGCCGCTAGCGACGGTTCATCTGCAGTCGATGTGGTTGCGCAGCACGTACGATGCGCCGACCAAGGCCTGGTGGTGTCCGCGACTGGTGGCGATTGTGATTGATCGCGTGATCGATCTGTTCTTCGATCGCTGGGTCGGGCGATCGACGAATCGGTTTCGCGCCGAGCTGGGTTTACCTCCCGTCAAGCGCGTGGTGAAGTGGTGATGGAATTCGCCACAGATGGTGCTGGGGATGTTCCCCGATTGGTACAACGCTCCGCAACCCGACTGGCCCCCGAACACGCAGGCGCTCGGTTGGCTGCCCGGCTCGAGCCCGACAAAAGAATTCGACTCCGCCGAGCTGGAGCGATTCTTATCGGCTGGCGATCCGCCGCTGGTCTTTTCGCTCTCGTCGATGACCAAGCACGCGCGGCACTACTTTGAGACTGCCGTGGAGGCTTCGCGGCAATTGGGGCGGCGAGCCATCTTTCTTGCACCACACCCCGAGGAAGTGCCGAATCCGCTGCCGCCAAACGTCTGCACGTTTCCTTATGTTCCGCTGCAGAAGCTGTTGCCGCGCGCCGCGGCCCACGTGCACCACGGGGGGACCGGCACCGTCGCACGCACGCTCGAGGCGGGCATTCCGCAAGTCGTCGTGCCGCAGACGATCGACCAGGTTGATATCGGACTGCGGCTGCTCCGGCTGGGTGCTTCGGGCTTCTTGCATCCCAAGCGGTTCAACGCCGAGCGACTCGCCGCGGCGCTGGGCGAACTGTTGAGCTCTCCGCAAGTCGCCGAGCGGTGCCGCGACTACGCCGAGCGATGTCGCGCGACCGATACGGTGCAACTCGCCTGCGATGCGCTCGAGCGGCTCTGGAAGTCGTCAGCAGGGCGCGACGCTCCAGCGTCCAGCGCGCCGCAATCGTTGCCTGCCCTAACTATGTGAGCGACCCGTGTTGGCAGTGATTCGTCAAGGGGAGCTAAGCATCGCGCGCTGGCAAGTTGCGGAATAATCGCGCGAGCCTCGTCAGAATAATAGAGTCGGAGCACTAATTCGCATGCGGGCTAAAGGATCGATCGACCAGCTGGCAGTGTTCGGCGGGCAACCCACCTTTGCCGAACGATTACACGTCGGCCGGCCAAATATCGGCGAGCGAGAGCGGTTTCTCGCCCGCGTGCAGGACATCTTCGATCGGCGGTGGTTGTCGAATCACGGCCCGTACCTTGAGCAGCTCGAAGCGCGCGTCGCGGCGCTCGTCGGCTGCCGGCATGCGATCGGTGTGGCCAATGCCACGCTCGGGCTGCAGCTCGCCTGCCGAGCGCTGGAACTGACCGGCGAGGTGATTGTGCCGGCCCACACGTTCGTGGCCACGGCGCACGCGCTGGCCTGGGAAGGTTTGCAACCGGTGTTTTGCGATGTGCGCAAGGGGACGCACCATCTCGATCCATCCCGGGTGCGCGAACTGATTACACCCCGCACGTCGGCCATTCTGGGTGTCCACCTGTGGGGGTTGCCTTGCGCGATCGACGAGTTGGCAGGCATTGCCCGTCAGCACAACCTGCAGCTCTTTTTCGACGCGGCGCATGCGCTGGCCTGCTCGTACGGCGGGCAGATGATCGGCAACTTCGGCGCGCTCGAGGTTTTCAGCCTGCACGCCACGAAGTTCGTGAACTCGTTCGAAGGGGGCGTCATCTGCACGAACGACGACGATCTCGCCCGGCGCTTGCGAATGCTCGCGAACTTCGGATATGGCGAAACGGAGTTCCCCGAATGCGTCGGCACGAACGGCAAGTTGAACGAAATCTCGGCTGCCATGGGGCTGACGAATCTCGAGAGCCTGGGGGAGTTTGTCGAGGTGAATCGCCACCACCAGCGGGCCTATCGCGCGGGGCTCGCGGGCTTGCCCGGCATCCGGTTGGTCGAGTACCCCGAGGGGGAGGATCATAACTACCAGTACGTCGTGCTCGAGATCGACTCGGCCCGAGCCGGCCTGACGCGGGACGAACTGCTCAAATTGCTGGTCGCCGAAAACGTGCTTGCTCGGCGGTACTTTTTCCCCGGCGCGCATCGCTTGAAGCCCTATCGGGCAGCCGACGGTTCGGTGCCGCACCTGCCGGAGACCGAACGGCTTTGCGAGTCGGTGTTGCTGCTGCCGACCGGCACGGCCGTTTCAGGCGAGGACGTCGCACGCGTGACGGAGCTGATCCGCTTCGCGCTAGGGCGCGGGGGGGAGATTCGCGCCCACCGGGCAGCAGCCCGGACCGCTTCGACGGTGTAAGGTGCCGCGTCCAGGGCCGGTGAACTGGTCGACATCTCGCCCGGCATCCGCTATGCCCTGTAGTGCGCTCGACTGTGGCGGCCTTACCGTAAGTAGTACGCATCGGGACAACTGGCCGACGGACCGCTGGGAGAATCCATCGCGGCGGTTCGCACCGCGCAGGCACCGCACCGATTAGCGCAGCATGACGACCCCCGGGAAAATGACGAAGACCGCGGTGGCTAAGAGCGCCGCAAAATTTGCCGCTAAACGCGCAGCAAAAAAGCCCCGCGATTAGGCGGGGCTTTTTGCCGGTTGGCCAAGTACCCCCAAGGGGAGTCGAACCCCTGTTCTCGGACTGAGAACCCGATGTCCTAGGCCACTAGACGATGGGGGCCCGCGGTTGAAGGCCAGGTTCCCGGGGCTCGACGATGCGAAATCCCCACGACCCTGCCGACAAACGCTGAGTGCTAGTTAACCGGCGCGGGGCCGCGGTGTCAACCGCGTGGGCCGCGCCGCGACAAACTGTCGAGCGCAACAATTCGCCGATCGCGCGACAATCTACGCCCGACATCTCAGCTTGACGCACAAACCGCCGCGCGGGTTCGCTCACAACCGCGCGGAGACCTGCGGCGGGGCCGCTTGCGGCGTCGTCTATTGACGGCGCATCGAACGGTTACGCTGAATCGAACTGCGGCTGGCCTGCCTGGCGACGCACCAGGTTCAGGAAGCGGATCACCCGCGGCCGGGCAACCAGCCGGCGTTCGAGCTGCCGCTTGCCCGGGAAATCCAACAGCGACAGCCCGATCAGGATCGCCAGGATGCCCTGGCCTGGCATGACGAGCATTAACAGCCCGGCGACCAGCAGCGTCGCGCCGAGCAGGTTCTTGAGCACCTTCAGCCCGACGCGTAGTGCGGGATTCGCGTCGCGCCACGACTCGCGCGGATGATAACGCGGCGTGAAATACTCGCGGGGGAGCCGCAGCACGTACCAGCGCGCGGCCCACAGGCTGACCACGGCGGTCACCACGCCGACTGCCAGCACCCCTAAGCTACCGGAAAGCCAGTCGGAGAGGTTCAGGGCGATCAAGTTGGCCATCACGTCCAAGCGGATTCCACTACTGAGCGATTGGGTATTTCGCCGACTGCCAAGCGTGCTGCATCACTTCACGGCTGCCGCACTGCCGGGCAGGCCAGCCGCGGCACCCCGGCGGCGGTCTACAAGAAATGGATGCAATTGCCGGGCCGTTTATTCCCGGGCAGATTATTCCCTAGCGACGCGCCAGCGGATGCGGAACAACCAGCTCATCGTGGCCAGCAGCCCCAGGTTAAGCAGCAACGCAAAGACTAGATGGTCGAGAGGGAGACGCCAACCGCCACCGAAGTGCTGGCCGTCGATCTCCAGCGGCACGCCGAGCGCCGCCGAGAACGGGCTGATGATCCCCAAGTTCTCGAGAATCGCCGGGGCCGCCGTCCCACTGAAGAACGTGCGGGCAAAGAAGCTCGCGGCCGGCGGCGCCAAAAACACACCGAGCACCAGCAGGTAGGTGGTCATCAGGGCGACCGACGTCTTGCGCATCAGCACCGAACAGAAGAGCGCCAAATTGCCAGTCGTCAGGCAGGTCGTCGCAATGATCAGCACGTAGGTGGCCAGTGCCGGCAAATTGATCCAATAGCTGCGGACCATGCCGCAAGCCAGCAGCAGCGGCCACACCAGAAACATCGTCAGCACGCTCGACACGCGCAGTCCGGAGATCAGTTTCGCCCACAGAATCTGCCAGGGAGAGAGGATTGTTGTGAGCAGCAGTTCGAGCGTTTCGCGCTCGCGCTCGCTGGTGACGCTGCCGGCCAAAAAGACCGGGCCGACCAGCACGTTGAACAGCAGCACGTAGCAGACGTACCAGGGGGCCCACTCGGGATGCGTGTGGTAAAAGCAGAAGAACATCAGCGGAATCGCCAGCAGCATGCTGATTTGAATCACCACGCGCAGCATCAGCGTCCCCTGGCTGAAGATCTCGCTGCGCATTTCCTTGTCGAAGACCGGGTTGGCGCCGTCGGGCAACAGGTCGTCGCGCATCGCCGGCGCGAACAAACTATCGGGGAATTGACCGCGCTGGATGACGAGGCCGACGGCTTGTTGCATCTCGGTTTCGGCATCGACGACTTCCTTGCCTTCGCTGCCGACGTCGGGCGGATGCAGTAGCCGCGCCGTGGTCGACACGAACAGCACGCCGATGATCGCGATACCGATGGCGGGCACGACGGTGATCGAGGCCACGAGCCGCAAGCCGGCAGCCGTATCGCTCGTCGTCCACCAGAAGATCGAG
>Ga0163150_10007652_pt1 | contig 12591 bp, 11 predicted proteins | sample OliLakLV19P2IB_FD_148628 | JGI IMG/M metagenome (GOLD analysis project Ga0163150, IMG submission 148628) | Freshwater microbial mat bacterial communities from Lake Vanda, McMurdo Dry Valleys, Antarctica - Oligotrophic Lake LV.19.P2.IB | ecosystem: Environmental > Aquatic > Freshwater > Lake >...
CGCTGACGGTTGACCAGAACATACACCGGAGCGATGGCCCGATGGCGTTGATCGAACTCGAGGACATCACCCGCACATACCACCTCGGCGAGGTCGATGTGCATGTGCTCAACGGAATCACGCTCGCCATCGATGCCGGCGAGCTGGTCGCCCTGATGGGTGCTTCGGGATCGGGCAAATCCACCTTGATGAACATCGTCGGCTGCCTCGACCGTCCGACCTCGGGCAAGTATCGCCTCGATGGCGACGACATCGCGGGCGCATCTTCGGACAAGCGGGCCAGAATCCGCAACCGCAAGATCGGGTTCGTCTTTCAGAACTTCAACCTTCTGCCCCGTACCAGCGCGATCGAGCAGGTGATGATGCCGCTCTCGTATACGGCCGCGAATCTGAGCGAGCGCGATGGCCGCAAGCGCGCCGAAGACCTGCTCAAGCTCGTCGGCCTGAGCGACCGGATGGATCACACGCCCAGCCAGCTCTCCGGCGGTCAGCAGCAGCGGGTCGCCATTGCGCGGGCGCTTATCAACCACCCACCCGTCCTCTTCGCCGATGAGCCGACCGGAAACCTCGACAGCCGCACCAGCGAAGAGATACTCGCCATGTTCAGCGACCTCAACCGCAAGGAAGGCATCACCATCGTGCTCGTGACCCACGCTGTCGAGGTCGGCCAGCACGCCCAGCGCATTATCCGGCTCAAAGATGGTCTGCTCGACGGCGACAGCGCCACGGAGAAACACCGATGACCGTCAAACGCACCCTGCTCACCGCCCTGCGCGCCCTCCGCCGCAACATCACCCGATCCGCCCTCACCGTGCTCGGCATCGTCATTGGCATCGCCGCGGTCATCGCCATGATGGAGATCGGCAAGGGCTCTTCAGGTGCGATCCGCAAGACCATCGCCAGCATGGGTGCCAACCAGATCCTCATCATGCCTGGCGCGGCCGCGAGCGGCGGCGTGAGTTTCGGCGGCAGCAGCGCCCTCACCATGACCGCCGAGGATTGCAAAGCCATTCTCGCCGATTGTCCGGCCATTGCCAGCGCCGCACCCGTCGTGCGGGCCCGCACCCAGGTGGTCTATCAGGACCGCAACTGGGTGCCGACGTTCATCTATGGCAGCACCGCCGACTACCTCCGCGTGCGCGAGTGGACCAGGCTGACCGATGGCGACATGTTCACCGAGAGCGACGTTCGCAGCGGCGCGAGAAACTGCCTCGTCGGCCAGACGATCGTGCGCGAGCTCTTTCGCGGCGGCGCGGCCGTGGGTCAGGAAATCCGCATCCAGAACGTCGGCTTCCGCATCATCGGTGTTCTCAGCCCCAAGGGTGCCAACACCTTCGGCATGGATCAGGACGACATCATCCTCGCGCCGTGGACCACGATCAAGTACCGCGTCAGCGGGCAGTCGGCCTCATCCGGTGCCAACAGCGCCGCGAGCGCCACCGCGTCTGGCGCGGGATCATCGTCCAACTCGATTTACCCCGGCGCTTCGCCGATCTTTCACCCGCCGTCGGCCTCGCAGGCCGCGGATCTGCCGACGCAGGTCCGCTTCGCCAACGTGGACCAGATCATCGCCTCGGCCAGGTCCGGCGGCGAGATCCAGGCCGCGATTCAGCAGGTCACCGCGCTGTTGCGCGAGCGGCACCGGATCGGCCCGGGGGAGGCCGACGACTTCAACCTGCGCGACATGACCGAGAGCGCCAGCGCCTTGGCCTCGACCACGACGATGATGACCAACCTGCTGCTCGCGGTGGCGACCATCTCGCTCCTGGTCGGCGGTGTGGGCATCATGAACATCATGCTCGTCTCCGTCACCGAGCGCACCCGCGAGATCGGCCTGCGCATGGCCGTCGGCGCGCGCTCGCGCGACATTCTCCGCCAGTTCCTTGTCGAAGCCACCATCCTCTGCCTCATCGGCGGCATCTTCGGATTGCTGCTCGGCCGCGGCGGCGCGATGCTCGTCAAGGAGTTCCGCGGCTGGCCCATCGAGCCATCTGTCGAAGCCATGATCGCCTCGGTCTTCGTCTCGGCCGCGGTCGGCATGGTCTTCGGCTTCTATCCCGCGTGGAAGGCATCGAGGCTCGACCCGATCGAAGCCCTCCGCTACGAGTGACCTCTTGAGGTATGGTGTGGTGCGGGCCTCTGGCCCGCGCGTCCACAGTCCGCAACGCGCCGCCTCCACTCACAGCCCTTTGGAGTCGTTCGTCGCTCCGACCGTCACCGGCACTTTCGCAACCCGCGTCATCCCGACGGCCCGCGGCGCCTGCTGGTGCGTCTTCTTCGCGCGGTGTTCCGACCAGTCTTCCACCGCCAGGTCCGGCGACCCTGCCCCCGCGTGCAGCCGCAGCACGTCGTAGGTGTTGTTCCGCTGTGCGGGAATGAACCCCGCCTCGCGGATCAGCCGGCACAGCACCGCTTCATCCAGGCAATAGGTGGTGCCCGCGCTCGACACCACGTTTTCCTCCATCATCACGCTGCCCATGTCGCTCGCGCCATAGCTGAGCGCCACCTGCCCGATGTGCGGACCCATGGTCACCCAGCTCGCGCCGATCGAATAGACGTTGTCGAGGTACAAGCGGCTCAGGGCTTGCGTCCGCAGGTAATCCGTCGCGCTCGACATCCGCACCCGCCGCCCGAACTCCGGCACGCGGGAGAGCACCTCTTCGGTGGGCATGTCGGGATCGAACCGCGCCACCAAATCGCCCGGAAACTCGCCCTCATCGCTCCAGTCCTTCACTCGCCCGAGCGGCGTGTTCTCCCGCTGAAACGGCCAGGAAATGAACGCCTTGTAATGGCCTTGGATATCCCGCCTTTGGGTACCCCGCCTCTCCGAGGCGGGTGTCTGACGCTTCTCGCACAACTCGCCTCGGAGAGGCGAGGTACCCAAAGCCCGATCCTGCCACCGCCTCACCATCTCCATGTGCCCCACCCGATCCGCATACCCCTCGATGTGCCCGAACATCATCGTCGCGCTCGTGAACATCCCCAGGGAGTGCGCCACCGCCATGCACGTCAGCCAGCTCTCCGCATCGCACTTGCCCAGCCCGATCTTCCGCCGCACATGGTGCGCGAAAATCTCACCACCCCCACCCGGCAGCGAATCCAGCCCCGCATCCCGCAGCCGCACCATCACCCAGCGGATCTTCTCTTCGAGGTTGCCACCCGGCGGATCAAAGAAATGCACGAACTCGATAAACTCCGGCGGGCTGAAGGCGTGAATGTGAATCTTGGGGAAACGCGCCTTGATGCCGCGCAGCAGATCGAGGTACCAGTCCAGCGGCAGCGCCGGATTCATCCCCCCCTGCATCAGGATCTGCGTCCCGCCGATCGCCTCCAGCGCCGCGATCTTCTCGTAGATCGCCTCCGGCTCCAGCGTGTACGCATCCACGTCGTTCGCATCGCGTCGGAACGCGCAGAACGTACACCGCGCGTTGCACACGTTCGTATAATTGATGTTCCGGTCGATGATGTAGGTGCGGATCTGATCGCCATGCACGACCCGGCAACGCGCATCCGCATAGCGCCCAAGCTCGTGCAGCGGCATCCGGTTGAACACCGCCAGCCCCTGCTCGAACGTCAGCCGCGCCTCGCCCGCTACCACCGCGCCCAGCAGCCCAGGATCGGTCCCATCGAAGTGCGCATGTTCGGCGGGTGGCTTGTAGATCGTGCTCATACGCGGTTTCGCCAAATCAGACTTCTGCGTTTTCAGGAAACTGTGAAAGTATAGCGCCGAACACCGACCCCCGCTCCCGCCGAGCCGTCCGAAAACCCGCCGCCGCTCCTCCTCGCGCAACCCCACTCACCCGCGCCCCCGTCGCAGAAACTGCCCACTTCTCCGCACCGCCACACCCCGCCTTATGGCCCCCTCCAAGCGGGTCGATCTTGCCTGGACTGACCATTCCCCGCCTGGGTGGCGGGCACGCGAAGAACGGGCGCGGTCGCCGCGCACCGTACCCCTCGGCCAGAGAGGATCCCCGATGCACGCCAATCACCACCACCACCCCCAGCCACACATCAGCGCCGCCGTGAAGCACCTCCGCGGCTGGATTACCATTCTTGCGATCTTGGCCGCAGTCTGCTGCACCGGACAGATGCTCATATACGGCTTCGTCCGCTTCACCGATGTGCGCTACACCGAGGTCAATCGCCCCGCTCCGACCGGCGACAAAGCCCGCCAAGTCGTCGTTCCCAAAGAAGCCGAGGCTCCCACCGATTCGCCGACCGCCGATCCCACCGCCACCGCCATCACCGCTGTCGGTGGTGTCCGCGCCCGAGCCATCGAGCACGGGCGCGAAATCGGCCCCGTCCGCGTGCTCTCCAACGGCGACTCGGTCATGTCCAGGCTCAGCCTCTTCTGCACCTCCGCGGGCACCCTCGTCTGCATCATGCTCGCCGCGCTCACCCTCCTGGGCACCGTTATCGCCGGCGGCGCCAACATCCCCGGCGTGGAGCGCACCGTCACGGCGAGCACTTGGGCGCTCCTCCTGGGCTTGGTTTGCCTCCCGTGGGGCAGCATGTTCCCGGACCTCCGCATCCCCGGAGTATTCGCCTCCTACGCCAGCCTGTGCGCCGTCGCCGATGGCGCATTTGGTGCCGCCTCGACCACCGCCGCGCTCGCCCAGTGGATTCTCATGCCCATCGCCTGCCTGATCGTCTCGATGGTCGTGCTCGGCATGTTCCGCGCCGGCGTCGAGCGCGGCGTGATCGCCACCACGCCCAGCCACTTCGACGACGCTATCCAGCGCGAAATGAGCGACATCGCTCGCCGCGGCGTCACGGTCGCCGCCCGCACCGTCGGCACCATGAACCGCGCTGTGGGCATGGCCGCCATCCCGGCACCCGTGGCAGCGCCCTTGCAGATCATCCCGCCCATCAGCAAGCCCTCGACGACGCCGCGATCCTGGCCTCTTCACTCGCCCGCGACACCACCGGGGCCGCCGCGCCGATGGCCAGTCGCCAACCCTTCCGGCGCGTCTAAGGACGCGGGTGAAATCGCCGCTGCGCATCCTTGAACCGCGTCGAATCGACGTGCGTGTAGATCTGCGTCGTGGCGATGTCGGAGTGACCCAGCAGTTCCTGCACCACCCGCAGGTCGGCCCCACCCTGGAGCAGATGAGTCGCAAACGAGTGCCGCAGCAGGTGCGGGTGTACGCCCTTCAGCCCCGCACGCAGCGCGTTCTTCTTCACCAGTTGCCACACCGCCACCCGCTCCAGCGGCCGGCCGGTGCGTGACAGCAACAGTCGCCCCGCCGACTTGTCCCCGGTCTGCTCGATCAGCCTCGTCCGGCACCCGTCGATGTACTCCCGGATCGCGGCCTGTGCCGGCTTGCCGATCGGCACCAGCCGCTGCTTGTTCCCCTTGCCGCTGACGAGCACCACCCCGAGCGTCGGCTGCAAGTCCTTCACGCGAAGATCAGCGACCTCGCTGGCCCGCAGGCCGCAGGCGTACATGAGTTCCAGCATCGCCCGATCGCGCAAGTGCAGCGGCATCGCCGTCGGCACCGCATCCGGCTCCGGCCGCGGGGCGCTCAGCAGCGCCTTGATCTGCCCCGGCGAGAGCAACCCCGGCAGTTTCTTCCAGCGCGTCGGCCTGTCCAGATAGTCCGCTGGGTTCTCTGGCAATCGTCCCGTCGAAACCAGCCAGCGAAAGAACACCTTGAGCGTCGCCAGGTGCCGCACGATGCTCGCCGGCGCAAGCTTCCGCTCGTGGTGCAGCCACGACAGATGCCGCGACAGATCCCGCGGCCGCACCTCGCCGATGACCGTCCGGCCCTGTTCGCTCAGGTCGATCAACAAGTCGCGCAGATCGCGCTGGTACGACTCCAGCGTGTTGGCCGACAGCCCGCACTCGACGCGGATGAACGCGGTGAACGGCCCGACCAGCGCGTGCAGCCCTGGAGCGATGCGCTCGTCGGCAGGGGCCGGCGACGAACGACGAAGCCGCGGCCGCTCGGTCGATCGGCGGGCGATGGCAACAGCGCTTGGCACGTTCCCTCAATCGACCAAATGCCCCCCAAATCGTGGGCAGTTTCGTGGGCGGTTTCGTCCGTAACTCAGTCCCGCCAGGCCTTCACTACGACGCCGTCACGCACCTGCACGAACGCAGCGCTCTGCGAGGTGCTCGAATCGCTCCCGCTGTACAGCACGAACACCGAGCCGCGGCCGGACTTCGTTTTGGTGTACTCCCACTTCCAGATCTCGCTTCCATCGTCCAGTGTGGTCGTGCTGCTCGGGTTGCCGAATGTCGCCAGCACCCAGTCGATGCGTGTCGTCCCAGGCTCCACCTGCGAGAAGGTCGACGGCCCGACATACGCCCCGCTCGTCTGAGTGTTGGAGTGGCCGCTCACCAGACATCCGCCCATCGCCCCCGCCGCTGCGATCGCGATCACAAGCTTTGCAACGCCAAAAACCTGCCTCATGATGAACCTCCTGCCGATTGGCAAGAACAGCATACCGCATTCTTCGCCGCAAGTTGAGCCAAGCGGCTCCAGCGGCCAACTCTCCCTTGCATTCCGCTCTGAAGCAGCGCGGGTCCGTCGCCGGGGGCAAAGCGAGTCCGCGAGCGCTGCCCCCGGAACAGGTCATTGGTCAATCTGCCCCGGCAGGGGCACGATGCCGACAAACGAAAAACCGCCCCAAGGCTTCCCTTGGGGCGGTCGAATGCATCTCGAAGGTCTATCTCGGATTAGCCGAGAAGCTGCAACGCGGCCTGGGGCTGCTGGTTCGCCAGAGCCAGGATGTTGGTCGAAGCCGACACCAGGATCTGGTTCCGGGTCAGGGCCGCGGTTTCCGTTGCGAAGTCGGCATCGCGGATCGTGCTCTCGGCGGCCGTCGTGTTCTCCAGCGACACGCTCAGGCTGCGGATCGTCGCGCCCACGTTGTTCTTCTGGAACGCGCCCAGCCGGCCGCGGAGGCTCGACACCTGGTCGATGGCCTCATTGACCACCTTCTGGGCGGCGGTCAGGTTGCCGTCGACCACGTTCTTGCTGCGTCCGTTGGCGAGGTCGCTCAGATAGCCCAGCGTGGTGTTTCCGAGCTTGCGGGTGGCCACATCGGCGATGCCGATCGAGACCTTGCCGGCAATATCGACCTGGCCGGCGAGCTGGAAGTCGGCCCCGCCGCCGTCGATGGTGAAGGCGGCGACGCTGGCACGCGCCTGCGCGGTCGCGTCGTCGAAGGTGATCGACACGTCGAGGAAGTCGGTGTTGACCCGGGCGGTCTTGCCGTCGGCGGTCGCGCTGATGCCGTTGATGGTGGCGACAATGTCCTGCCCGGTGTCGCGGATGCCGTTGCCGGCGGCGGTGGAGTTGTAAGCCACCGATGAGGACGAGTCGGGCGTGCCGTAGTCGTCCGCCGTGAGGTTGTAGATACCGACGCCCGTGCCGCTGATGCCCGCGTCATTGACGACGCGAACCGTGACGAACGAGTTGCTGCCGAACTCGCTGCTGGACAGAATGATGCCGCTGCTGGGCGAGCTGGCTTCGACGCCGGTCACGTCGGTGAACGTGTTGATCGCCGCCGCGATGGCCGCATCGGTGGTGCCGGAAGCGAAACTCAGCTCGCGGGAGCCGAGGCTGCCGGTGATCTCGATGGTGAAGGAGCTGCTGCTTCCGGCCAGATCGAGCGCGCCGCCGGTCGAGAGCACCAGCCCGGCCCTCTGGGCCGAGGTGGTCACGATCGCGTTCACGTCGATCGTGCCCCCGGTTGTCAGCTTGGCGCCGTTCACGCTGAAGTCGGTCACGCCGCCATTGACATTCGTCGCCGTGTAATTCAGGTTGCCGTTCAGCAGCTTCTTGCCCTGGAACGATGTCGAGCTGGAGATGCGGTCGATCGTCTGAAGGATCGAATCGATCTGAAGCTGGTTCGCGGCCTTCTCCTGCGTGGAAAGGCCCGCGGTGTTGGCCGTGTTGGTGATCAGGCCCTGCAGCTCCGTCAGCAGGCCGCTGACTTCCTGCAGACCGCCCTCGGCGATGTTGGCGACCTGGTCGGCCCGCTCGGCGTTGTTGATCGCCGCATTCAGCGAGGCCTTTTCGCTGCGGAGATTCTCCGAGGCGATCAGCCCGGCCGGATCGTCCTTGCCGCGGTTGATCCGGAGGCCGGTGCTGAGCCGCTCCAGCGACTTGTTGAGAGAGAAGTTGTTGCTGCCCAGCACACGCTGAGCGATCAAAGACTGGACGTTCGTATTGATGCGACTCATGAAGACCTCCGTGCACTCGTACCCGGCGTCCGAGCGAACGCCTAAAAATCCATGGGGGGGGATGGCCGCGCCGTCCCGACCCCTGTTTGACAGGCGCCCGCGTCAGCGGACTGGTGCGCCCCGCCCGGCATCCGTACCGGGCATCGAGTCACCTTCGGCTCCTATCCGGGAAGTCGTCGGTCGGCTGGTGGGATCGGTTGAGACGCGGGCCGGGTTAAGTCCACGAAGAGCGAGAAGCACAAAATTTCACGCTCATCAAAAAAAAGACCGCCCCCGGATTTCTCGGGGGCGGAGTCGAAAGTTCACCGCGTTTCTGAAACGAGCCTCAAGTCGGCCCCGGAAAACCCGAAGCCCGCCACGATCGCTCCTTTATCGGAGCAGCTGCAGCACGCTCTGTGCCTGCTGGTTCGCCAGCGACAGCACGCTCGTCGATGCGCTCGTCAGGATCTGAGACCGCGTGAGCGCGCTGGTCTCCTCCGCGAAGTCCGCATCCCTGATGCGCGAGCCGCTCGCCGTCAGGTTCTCGATGGCCGCCTGGAGCGACCGCACGTTGGTCTGAAGCGTGTTCTTCTCGAAGGCACCTAACCGCCCGCGGATCACCGCCACCTCGTCGATCGCCGACGCCAGAACCTTGCTGGCGTTCTCGAAGTTCTTCGAGCGAAGATCGTTGATGCCGCCCGAGCGGATGGATGAGAGGAACTGCACCGTTCCCTCTGGATTGCTGTCCGTGGGAATGATGGTGCCGCCCAGCCGCGAGGCCGCCAGCGACTGGATGCCGATGTTGGTCTGCTGGCTGGTGTTCACGTCGCCGCCCAACTGATACAGCGCCCCGCCGCCGGTGATGTAGAACCGGCTCGTCGAGTTGTTGGTCGTGCCGAATGTGGCCGTCAGGTCGAGGCTCAGCGACAGCGAGGTCTGGTTCTCCACTCCGAGCTTCAGCCCGTCGCCCGTGGCCACGTTGCCGTTGATGATCGCCGACACGTCGCGACCCGCATCGCGGTTCGCCGTCGTGAGCGAGCTGACGAACGTCGGATCGCCGAACGAAACCGTGCCGCGATTGGTGTCGTCGCTCACCGAATAGGTCTGGAAGAACCCGCCCCCGATAGGCTCGTTCAGCCGCTTCACCGACACGAACTGGCTCGTGCCGAATGCGACCGAGTCGAACCGAAGCCCGCTTGTCGGGCCAGCTCCCAGGAGCGCCGCGGAGATGCCGGTGGCCTGCTTGAAGTTGTTGATGGCCGCGGCGATGTCCGTGACGCTCTGCCCCGAGAGAATCTCCAGCGTCTGCACGCCCAACGGGCCGGCAACCTCCAGCGACACCGTCGACAGGAACACGCCCGTCGCCGCCGACAGAAACAGCGACGCCGTCTGCGCCGAGTTGATGACCTGTACGTTGACTTGAATGTCGGGTTGCCCGGCAAAGTTTGCGCCGTGGATCGACGCCCTGGCGATGTCCGTTCCTTGCAGCCCCGAAAGCACATAGTCCAGCGATCCGTTTAGCAGCTTCAGGCCGCCGAACGAGACGCTGTTCGAGATCCGCGTGATCGACTCGATCGCCGAGTCGATCTGAAGCTGGTTCGCCTGTCGCTCGGCGCTGGAGAGCGCGCCGGTGTTGGCCGCCTCCACCACCAGCCCCTTGATCGAGCTGAGCAGATCGCTCACCTCCGCCAGACCGCCTTCGGCCGTCGCAATCACCGAGCTGGCGCGATCCGAGTTGCTGACCGCCTGGTTGATCCCGCTGATCTCGCTGCGCAACCGCTCCGAGATGATCAGCCCTGCCGGGTTGTCGGCACCGCGGTTGATCCGCACGCCGGTCGCCAGGCGCTGAAGCCTGACCTCCAGGTCCGCGTTGGCCCGCCCGAGGTTTGCGCGGGCGATGAGACCGGGGATGTTCGAGTTAATTCTTGCCATTGCAATCCTCCGTGATTGCTGAGGTTTCGAGCGTGGTCTTCGGGGTCTGCGGTTCGTTCCTACGAGCGAGCCCCGAACGGAAACGTAAGGTGTTGTGAAAGCGTTGCGATTGCCGGTGCAGGGTGGCGCTCATGCGGTCTGCGCTCCGCCCTGCTGGGCCGTTGGAAACCCCGGCGGCGGTGTCGGGCGAATCACCCCGATCCGCGACGGCGGCGAAAGCCCCGCCGGTTTCACCTTGAACTTTGCGGCCGGATTCTCCCGCAGCCCCAACTCCGATCCGTTGATCTGAGAGGCCTTGTGGTTCTCCGCCTTGATCGCTTCGTACACTTCTTTGCGGTGTACCGAGATGCGCGTCGGGGCGGTAATCCCCAGTCGCACCTTGTCTCCGCGGATATCGACGACGGTGATTTCGATCTCGTCGCCGATCATGATGGTTTCGTCTCTCTGCCTGGACAGCACCAGCATAGTGATCGGCTCCTTCCTGGTAAGGTGCTGCGGCCGCTCGACACCCGCCCCGTTCGATCGTGAGGCGAGCGCTGCCCGTAAAGCTGCGGCCGATTGCGGCTCCGATCATCCGTGATCGAATCGCCGCGAAATGTTGGGGCCGGTAGCGCGTCGTGTAGTCGCGCCGGGCCGTTAGAACCATGTGCGGCGGCCGCGGCCTCTCAGGCCGACATCGCCCGCGGCGGTGTCGAGTGCGTTCCCGTCATCGGCTTGCCCACCGCGATCAGCGGGTGCCGCGTCGTCCACCGCTTCTCCGCCAGCACGAACTGCTCGCCCGTGCGGTTCAGCGTGTTGATCACCAGCGGACCCTGCATGTTGCCGGTCAGCGTCTGATCCACCTTGTTCACGATCACGAATACCTGCGCATCCTCCAGCTTCTTCAGCCCGAGTTCGCCGAGTTGCTCCGCCCTGATCGGCACCGAGAACTCGGGCACGAAGAAGGAAGGATCGGTGACGACGAACGCCAGGTTCGGATCGTCCAGCGATTGGAGCCAGAAAAACGCAGAGTCTTCCTGCGGCTCCAGCAGGCAGTATCTCTTGTGCTCGCTGAAGCCGAGCATGCCCTTGGGGAAGTGAATCACGCGGTCCTCCGCGATCTCCACCATACCGAACCGCGTCGTTCGCACTTGCATCGGTGCGCTCCGGATTGCCGGCCTGTCTTCCAGACTTTGCCCGGCTCCGTGCCGGGCGACTTCCTGTCTCGCCCCCGCGCGGCCGAACTCGCGGGGGCTCCATTCCGAAATCCGCCTTACCCGGCGCTAGCCGAGAAAGTCGAGAAGGCTCAGGCTCTGCGTCTGCACGCCGCTCTGCATTGCCGCCTGCAGCTGCGTCCGAAGCAGGTTGAACTGAATGCTCGCGCCCGCAAAGTCCAGATCCTGCACCCGCGAGAGCGATGTCCTGTCCAAGGTCTCCAGATCCTCCTGCCGCCGGGTCGATTGCTCGACCCGGTTGGCATATACGCCCACCAGCGCTCGGGTGGCCGCGAGCCGGTCCACCGCGCTGGTAAGAGCCTCTCCAGCAAGCGTGATGCCAGAGCTGTCATCGTTCCTCAGCGCGTCCCGCAGGTCGATCAACGCGGTGAACAGGTTGTCCACCCGTACCGCTGCACGATCTTGCGCGACCAAAGTTGCGCTCGTCGCGTCATAGATTCCTCCCTCGATCCCCAAATCCAGCGCCGCCGCTGAGTTGTTCAGCTTCTCCACCGCGATCGGCCCGCCCGTCACCCCTTGCGTGAACGCCAGCCCGTTGCCGCCATCGGTCAGCCCCGCCGTGAAATCTCCCGCCGCCAGCGCCGGTGCCGTTCCCACCACCGGCGGCAGACCGAGCGCCGTGTTGAACTCGTCGTTGATCCGGTCGATCACCGATTGCACATCCACCATGTCCTGCGGCCGCAGATCCACGTCGAACGCCTGGCCGTTCCCCAGCGTCACGCGAAAGTCGCTGTTGAACGCCGTCGTCGCCACGCCCGAAACCGGGTCGATCTGGTTGTCCACGATCCGCACGCCGCGCCCCGAGTTCAGCTCATCGATCCCGGTGTTCGTGTCGAACGTGCGAATGCCCAGCGCTGTCGCCGTGTTCGCCCCGCCCGGCACCTCCTCGATCGACATCGCCGGACCCGAAACCTCGTTGTAGATATTGAAACCGTTGCCCGCCTGGTTGATCTGGACCCGTGTCCCCGGCACGCCCGTCTCGATCAGGTTGCGAATGTCATCCACCGTCTCCGCCGTCGAAAGATCGATATCCGTGAACGTCGAAGTGTTTCCCTGGCCCAGCCGAATACGGATCGACTCCAGCGGCAGCGTCAACCCCGCCACCGCCGACAACGGCGTCAGCAGCGTGAGCTTCGGGTTCAAGTCCGCGCCCGCCGCGGCCGCCGCGTCGAACGGTGCCTGCGCCAGCCCCAGGTCGCGAGCCGTCGTGCCGCTGCCGACCTCAGAGAATGTCAACTGCGGGTTCGGTCCCCCCGGCACAACATCGATCGC
>Ga0163150_10007657_pt1 | contig 12587 bp, 6 predicted proteins | sample OliLakLV19P2IB_FD_148628 | JGI IMG/M metagenome (GOLD analysis project Ga0163150, IMG submission 148628) | Freshwater microbial mat bacterial communities from Lake Vanda, McMurdo Dry Valleys, Antarctica - Oligotrophic Lake LV.19.P2.IB | ecosystem: Environmental > Aquatic > Freshwater > Lake >...
GGTTCGAGCGGCGGATCATGGGGCTGGAGCTACGCTGGCAGCAGCGGTGGTTCGAGCGGCGGCTGGAGCGGTGGCAGCAGTGGTGGTTCGAGCGGTGGCGCCTACAAGGTGCTGAGCCCGTCGACGCCCGCTCCGGTGCAACCGGCTCCCGAAGGTACGAATCCTCCGGCGCCTCCGGCTCCGGGCGATGCCGTTCCGGGTCCGGCTCCCAGCAATACGACGTATCACCCGACCTATGGCCCGATGCGCAACAGCGCCCTGTTGTCGGTCAAAGTTCCGGCCGATGCCAAGCTGTTCGTGAACGATCGCTTGACCACCAGCACGGGCAGCGAGCGTGAGTTTATCTCGCGAGAGTTGCAGAATGGCGCTCGCTACAACTATGAAGTGCGAGCCGAATTCGTCCGCGACGGCAAGCCCGTCTCGGAGGTCAAGACGATTCAATTGACCGCCGGTCAAACGGCCAATGTTGACTTCAACGCGGCCGACACGACCGCGCAAATGGCCAGCCCCGAACAGGTCCCCACGACGCTGATCGTGCATGTCCCGGCTGATGCCAAGCTGTACCTGGCTGGTCGCGAGACCAAGGCCACGGGTCCGGTCCGCGAGTTCACGACCACCAAATTGCCGGCTGGTTCCGAGTGGGCCACCTACGCCATTCGGGCCGTCGTCGAACAGAACGGTCGTCAAGAAGTTCGCGAACAAACCGTCTCGCTGAAAGCCGGCGAGTCGCGTGAAGTGAGCATCAGCTTCGACGAAAACGCTGGCGACAAAGTTGCCGAAACCGCTTCGCGCTAACTCGATCGATCGCTGGACTTAAGTTTCTAAACTCCCTAAGCCTTCCCACTGGCACTACAGCCGGTGGGAAGGCTTTTTTTGTGGGCGTCCTTTGACGCAATGTTCCACTGCGGCCGGCTGAACCGAGCCGGGGGGTTGGATGGAGGATTACGGAAATGGTACGCAATAGTTCGCGCGTAGCGTTCGTAGGCCAAGGGCCGGAATTGTTTCCCTAGCAGGCAAAAACAGCCGATAATGCCAGCATGACGGCCGAGCCCCAGCTTCCCGATTCCAGCCACCAGTCCCGCCCGGCGGTCCGTGCCGCGCTCAGCGTGCTGATCGCTTTGCACGTGCTGGCCGTGTTCATTGGGCCGTGGGCCATGCCGCCGCAGACTTCGGAATTGGCCGCGAGCTGCGCGCAAATCTTCCAACCGTATTTGGAAACCATGGGTCTGGCGAACGGCTATCGTTTTTTCGCGCCGGAGCCCGGGCCGAGCCATTTGGTGCGTTACGAAATCACCAGCGAGGATGGGCAGCAGATCGAAGGCGTGTTTCCCGATCGCAATCAGCACAAGCCCCGCTTGCTCTATCACCGCTATTTCATGCTCAGCGAGTTCATCAATACGCTTGAGAATCCTAACGGGCCGTCGGCTAACCTGCAGGCGTATTCCAAGAGTTATGCCGAGCACCTGATGCACGAGCACCAGGCCAAGTCGATCAAGCTCTTTTTGCGCAGGCACTATATTCCTCGCATGAACGAAGTGCGCGAAGGGATGAAGCTGACGGATAAGCGACTGTACGAGGAGCATCCCTTAGTCCTTCACAAGCCGGACGCGCCGTGATGTTTCTCTTCAAGAGCGTGCAAGCCTGGTTTGTCGACGTCGTCGCGGCGTGGAACCGGTTTTGGTTTCAGCCGACCGATCCGGCCACGCTCGGACTGATCCGCATTTGCGCCGGCGCCATGCTGCTTTATACCCACCTGGTGTGGAGCCTGGATCTGGCGGCTTTTTTTGGTCCCCAAGGTTGGCTGGCCAGCGACGCCGTCCGCCAGTTGCAAGGCGATACGTACACTTGGAGTTACTTCTGGTACATCGAGTCACCCGTGGCGCTGTGGACGGCCCATGTTGCCGCGCTGGTGGTGTTTGCCATGTTGACCCTCGGGCTGTTCACGCGAGTCGTCTCGGTCTTGGCGTTCATCGCCACGTTGTCGTACGTGGGCCGGGTGCCCGGCGCGCTGTTCGGTCTGGACCAGATCAACGTCATGTTGGCGATGTACCTGATGGTTGGCCCGGCCGGCGGGGCGTTTTCGCTCGATCGCTGGCTCAAGAGCCGCCGCGCCGGAGTACCGTTGCCAGTGGAACCAAGTTGGTCAGCCAATCTGGCGATTCGACTCATCCAGGTCCACATGTGCATCATTTATCTCTTCGCCGGCACTTCCAAGCTCGTCGGGCCGGCCTGGTGGGATGGCACCGCGCTCTGGATGGCGATGGGCAACATGGAGTATCAGTCGCTCGACATGACCTGGATGGCCAACTGGCCGCGGCTGATCAACCTGATGACGCACGTGACGATCGTTTGGGAAGTCTTCTATTGCGCGCTGATCTGGCCAAAGTTGACTCGGCCCGTGGTGTTGCTGCTGGCCATTCCGCTCCACATGGGTATCGCGATTTGCCTTGGCATGGTCACTTTTGGACTCGTGATGCTCGTCGGCAATCTGGCTTTCGTGTCGCCGTCGTTCGTTCGCGCGCTATTGAGTTGGGGACGCTTCTCACAAGGTCGCTCTGGCGAGCGCGAGCTACCGGTCGGAAGTGGTAATGTCACGAAACCAGTTCGCCCAGCGGCCGCGGCCGCTTCGAGAAAGCGCTGAGTCCCGAGGCGCGACCTGTCGCAGTCGGCTAGCCGAACATGTCGACCGTTTGGCCGCGATCGTCCGAGTCGTCTTGGCTCGGTGGGTCTAGCGCGGACGATTCTAGGCGACTTGATTGAGGCGGTGTTTCCCAAGGGCGCCGGCCGTCGGCATCGCGATCGTGGGTTTCGAGATCCTGGCCGTCGGGCTCAGCGATTCCAGCGGCGCGCGCCGCCTGTTCGCCTGAGGTCACCTGTCGATGATGAACTGCAACCTGATGCCGAACCTGTTCGACGTCGGCGCTGTTTAGTGCCATTGACGAACCCGCCGCGCTGGTGATGATACCACTCAAAGGCCCGACGCTCATCCGCTCAATTCCCTCCTGAACCACCGATCGACGACCGGCCGTTGGCGATCGTCTGTTATTATCGGTTTGGCGAGAGGGTCTGCATAATGCCACCCGACGGCGGAAACATCTTCTGCCCGTCGTAATCGGCACGCAATCGCTCCAGGGCCTGCGTAGCGACTGGGAACGCGTCGGTTCGCGTCTTGGGCTGGTCCAGGCTGCCTTCGACGTGAATCTTCATGATCTGTTGCCCAGCCAGGTCAAACATGCCGGAGAGCAGGGGGATATTGCCGCGGCCGACCGTGGTATTGAACTCGAGATTAATGGGGTTCGTCATCGAGTCCAGCGTTATTTCGCCCTGGCCCAACAGGCTGACGGCATCTCCGCGCAGGTCGATCTGATTCAGCAGCAAGTGCTCACCATTGAGTTGAAACTGGATGTCGCTTTGCGTGAACGCCGTGGAATCGGGACGCTTGGCGCGGACAATTTTCAATAGCGCCACGGTCACTGGCAGCTCGTAGATGTCGGCTTCGGTGAGATGGATGTCTCCGGTGCCAAACAGATTGTGCGACCCGCGGCTGCCGCGCAGGTTGATGTTGGCCAGCACTTTGCCGTTGAGCTTCTGGTGATTGGCCAGGTTTTCGCGCGCGAACTGGCCCAAGTCGGCGCCAGTGATCGAGGCGGTCAATTGATACTGGGGCAAGTTGCCAAGCCGCACGTGGCCGTCGCCCGTGATCACTCCGCCGAATAGTTTGGCTGTCACGTGGGCCGGGGCCTGGGTGGAAACTTCGCGAGGTACCGCGCCCAAATAGCAGTTCTCATTGTTGAACCAGATGGGGCCAAACACTTCAGTGAACTGAAAATTCTTGTACGACAGGCTGTCGAAGAACAAGTTTCCGCCGCTGGAAAACCGCGTGCCGTCAGAGCCGCCGGTGAGATGCACGCGGCCGAAAATGTGCTCCAGTTTCGGCCCCACCTGCAAGTCGCCCTGGTTGAGGTAGACATCGACGTCCCAGTTGGTCTTCAGCGGCGAAGTCGGACTCTGCTTGACGAAGTCCAAATTGCCTTTCAGCTTCAGCGTGCCCGTGGGCCGCAACTCGCAAATCGCGTGGCGCAGCGCCTCGGGTAGCGCCGCCACCAGGTCTTGATCGGCGCCTTGCAGTCGAAAACGCTCGACTTCCAACCGCTTCAGTTGCAACCGCCAACTTCCATTGGGCAGGAAATCGCACGAGCCGTCGGTGGTCATTTGCGTTGTGCCATGCACCGCCTTCATCTGTTCCAGTTCAACGTGGCCATCGCGGTAGTGAATGCAGCCCTTGAGCTTTTGCATGCGATAAGGAAATGAGACCGGCTCGATCGAAGTGCCGATCGAAGTCGCGTCTTCGCGCGGATAGACACGCAGGTCGATGGCGGTCTTTTTCGTCCGCGAGTCATAACCGAGTCCGACTTGAAAATTCACGCTTCCACGCGGTTGCATCGAATCCCAAAGCCGCTGCTCGTTCGGGCGCAGCGCCTCGCGTAGATCCTCGCCCAGGGGAATGTTGGTCGCGTGAATTACCATCGAAAGAACGTCGCCTTCGGGCGAAGTCTTGAGTGTTCCCTGCGGACAGAGGACACTGCCGGTGCCGTTGCTGGCCACGAGCTCTCGAAATTCCCACTGGCCGTCGCGCAGCAGGAACATACCCTCGAGGTTGCTCAGTGGATACGGAAACTTCTCGTAGTTCATCGAGCAGCGATTCACCGTCACTTCGGCGACCTGGTGGATTTCCTTAATTCGCGGATCTTCGCGCCACAGCGTGGTTTTGAAATTGAACGTGCCCTGCGGCTGCAACGAACGAATCGTTTCGTGAGCTTTGGGCTTGATCAGCAAAGCCGCGAACAACTTCTCGTCGAAGGGAATTTTATCGCCACGAATCTCGATCTGACCTGTGAAGCGGGGCCCCGGGTCGTGAAACGTGCCTTTCAAAGTCACCGGCTGGGCGCCGCTGTAGGCGACCAGATCGACATGGGCTCGGTTCCCGTTCAATGTGAGCGTTCCCTGCGTATGCTCGAGCCGGTAGGGGAACTTGTGGCAACTGAACGACACGTTCGACAAGCACGTCAATCGCACCGCGGGCGTCCAGCGCTTGCCGTCGAACTGAAGCTTGCAGTCGATGTTCACTTCGCCATCGGGGTCGTAGTTGCGATAGTCGGTGCGCCACGGCTGGGGGATCGCGTTGCCCAGCGTCCGATCGAGCCGCACTTGCTTGCCGCTGGCTTGCAGCGTCAAGGGGCTGTCGAGCTCGTACCCTCGGCGATCCAATTGCGAAATCTCCCACACGGTTTGCCCGTGCCGGGTCGAGAGATCGAAAATCTGAAACCCCGAGTTGTCGCAGTGAATGCTCGCTCGTAGATCGCTCAACGGGAAGGGCAGGCGGGGGTCGTCGATGCGACCGCGCGAGACACTGCCGTTGATTTCAAACTGCGCCGATTCGCTGGAGCTGGCGCGCGAAGCGCGAAATGTCAGCCGCGCCGGGGCCCGCAACGAGGCCAGCGGTTCCATGGGCGCCGAGATTTGTTCGGGCAGAGCGGTTCGCAGTTCGGGCGAGATCTCCATGCCGTCGACGGTGCCGCTGAATGCCCATTGTTGCTTTTCGGGATCGATCGTTCCGGCAACTTCCACGCGCTGAATCAAGTCGGCGGCCAATGAGCCTTCGACGTCCAGCAATAATCGATCCTGGGCCGGATAGTTCGGCTTGATCGACAGGTTGATCTCGCGCAGCGTAAAGTTGCTGGAAGGGTTCTTGAGCGGATCAAAAATCTCGATGATCCCGTCTTCGATCGTGGCCGGAGGGGCAACGCCTTGAGGCTTGGGAAGCGGAAAGAGCTTGCTGATGCTATACGTGCCATCGGGCCGCCGAGTGGCCCGTGCGATGGGGTGGCGCAGCGTGACGCGCGTCACGACGGGCTCGCCAGCGATGAATTCCTGTGGGCTGGTGCTGCACGCCAGGAACATTTCATCGACGTAGATCAGCTCGGGTTGCGGTCCCAGCGCGTCGCGCTCCGAAATCGACAGCCCGCGCACTTCGATGCCGTCGCCGCTCAAATGCACCGAGCGCACTTGCACCTTCAAATGCGGCATTTGTTCCGCGATTTTTGCTTCGACGCGGAGGCGAATTTCTTCCTCGACGCGATAGAAAATCTTGCGGTAATAGAACGGCGTTGCCACCAGCGCAGCGATAATCGCCAGCGCGGTGCTCCACTTGAAGAAGAACCAACAGAGGTTGATGCAAGGCTTGATGATGGAACCGTTCCTCGAACAACGTCGCAACGCGGCCAGTCCGAGACCGCACGATTTCCTAGGTCTCCAATTAACTTATCCGTCGACACGCGCAAGTGGCGCGTCGGAAACGGACTCTGGCCTTAAACCGGCCAAGACGCCCGCAGCCAATACGATGAGCGCTAGCATCGCCGGCTCGCGATAGCGCATCGATCCGACAAACACGACGTGCAAAAGCGTGAAGTACACTGCCGGCAACCACGCCAACACATAGGGCCATCCAAAGCGGGTAAATCGCCACGCGCCGACCAAACTTAGAACCAACAGTGGCCCATACGTGAACAAGACTATTCCCCGCACGAGCCACGAACGAAATGCCGGTTCATTGGGCCACACATTCCAGGTCCGCAGAAACTTGATCCACGCCAGCTCGACCACTCGACCTGGGTTTGCCGCGGCCCAATCCGTTGCGGCGCGCGACAGTCGGCGATCCAAGCGATATTCGAATGTTTCGGCTCCCGCAGCGTCGCCCGCCGCATGTTCCTGGGCGACGAATTCCGGCACGAAGTCCAGATTGCTGCTGCCGTCGGCCGCCGGATTCAATCCGTCGTAAAGACTGGCGCCAACTTGCAAAGTGGTGGGAATGAAGTGACCGGTGACGTTGGCGTTACGAATCCACCAGGGCAACATCGCTACGACGAGTGCTGCGCACATCGCACTTGCCATCAGCAACGGCCGTAGCCGTTGCGAGTCGATGATCAGAGCAACTGCGATAGCCAGTGGCGTAAACAGCAGCCAACTCGGGCGGATCAAAGTGGCCGCGGCTCCGGCGATGCCGGCGGCGAGGGCCAGGAGGATCATGGGGCGCCTCGTTTTTGCACGCCACGCCAGGCTCCATAGCGCCAATTGCAATAACATGAATGGACAGAACGGTGCATCGCTGAGCACGAAGGCCCCCATGGCAACTCCGCCCGGATAAAGCGCGGCGATCCACCCGGCCCAAAGGCCGGCGTGTGGGTCGAACAGTTGTGTCGCCCACCAACCGACCACGCCCACGGCAACGGTTCCCATCACGGCGCTCAGCGCGCGGGCGGCCATCACTGGGGCGTCGTCTCCGAGCAAGCGAAACATTCCGGCCAGAAAAATGGGATAGCCTGGCGCGCGAAATACCTGGCTCTCAGGCGTCGGATACACATACGGCTCTGCGTGCGCAATCGATTTGCCAAGCGTCCAATAGCTGAGACTATCGCCGAAGAAAAACTGCTGACCTTCGGCCAGGCGCGACTGCCACCACAGGCCGCCCGCCAATCGGACCGCTAGCGCCACAAAGAGAATCAGAAACCAGGTCGTGCGATGGACCGTAAGTCGGGGCATGATTTGGCTGTTGAGCGTGTTGGCGAGGCCACTGGGGTGGCAAATAGTACGTGCGAACGAGAGCGGGGGTCAAGGCAGCCTTAGCTACGTTCCCGCATTGCTAACCTGGGCAATTGATGACGCGCCGTCTTGATTTGCCAGCAAAGCTCGGTCGAACTTGCGTAAATTGACCTAAATGTACGGCTCGCATTGGTTTACTTGCCCACCGGGCCTTGTATACTCGGAAATTCCGTGTGCGGTACTGGGCGCGTTCTGGGCGGAATGCGACGGTCACACGACAGCCAACTTTTCGTGGGAGACAACCGTCTATGCAATCGAATGGCAAAATCTTCTGGGCCAGCTTCTTGACCCTTATTGCGGCAGGAATGGGTTTTGCCGTTCGCGGCAAGGTTTTAGGCGAGTGGGAGGTAGCCTTCGGGTTCACCAAAACCGAGCTGGGCACCATCACCGGCGGAGGCTTGACCGGAATGGCTTTCACGATCATCGGGTTCAGCCTGTTCGCCGATCGCGTCGGATACAAGCTGCTGCTGATCGGCGCGTTTCTGTTGCACGTGCTATCGGCCGCCGTCACTTTGGCCGCGACTCCGGTCTTCGAGGCGTCGGGCAAGGACATGACTTATTGGTGCTTGTTCGTCGGCATGTTCTTGTTCTCGCTAGCCAACGGCATGTGCGAGGCAGCCATCAATCCGCTGGTCGCCACCCTCTATCCAAAACAGAAGACCCACTATCTCAACATCCTGCACGCCGGCTGGCCGGGCGGATTGATTCTCGGCGGCTTGTTGGCGTTTGCCTTCGTCGGCGAAACCGCCAAGATCGAACACCTGCGCTGGGAAATTCCGATGATGTTCTTTCTCGTGCCCACGCTGTGGTACGGATCGATCGTGATCAAAGAGAAGTTCCCCGTTTCCGAGGCGCGTGCCGCCGGCGTCAAGTTCAGCGAAATGCTGGCCGAGTTTGCCGCTCCGGTGCTGCTGTTTCTGTTGTTCTTGCACGCACTGGTCGGCTACGTCGAGTTGGGCACCGATAGCTGGATTACGAATATCACGCAGCCCAAGCTCGAAGCGATCGGCATCGATAGCGTGCTGCTGTTGGTCTACACGGCCGGGCTGATGTTCGTGCTGCGATTCTTTGCCGGGCCAATTGTCGAGCACATCAATCCGCTGGGCCTGCTGTTCGTGAGCGCATTGTTGGGTTGCGCCGGGCTTTACTCGATGGGAATCGTGCTGGCTGGCGAAGCGGGTTGGTCGCTGTTGGTGGCCGCCACGGTGTATGGCGTGGGTAAGACGTTTCTGTGGCCCACGATGTTGGGCGTTGTCGGCGAGCGCTTTCCCAAGGGCGGCGCGCTAGCCATGGGCGCCATGGGCGGGATTGGCATGCTCTCGGCCGGTTTGCTCGGAGGCCCGGGCATTGGCTACACACAAGACGTCAATGCCTCGGCAAAGCTCGAAGAGCTGTCTCCGTCGGCTTATGCCGACGTGAAAAACGACAAGCCCGACAAGTTCTTGTTCCTTAAACCCGTCAGCGGCTTCGACGGCACCAAGGTCGAAGAACTGCGCACCAAGAACCCCGCCGAATATGAGCTGGTCAAGCAGGCGAGCGAGTATGGCGGCGAAGAAGCCCTCAAGGTCACCGCCGCCATTCCGGCGACGATGGCCGTTGGATATTTGTTGCTGTTGATTTATTTCCGCGCAACCGGCGGCTACAAGTTGGTCGAAATCGGTCCCGGCGGCAAAGAGTTCGAAACGACCTACACGCCGACGGCCCAGGAAGCCATTTACAAGGATTCACGAGCCGATCAGGCTTAGCCACCGTCGACCTGTCGCCCCAAGCAATCGCGCGGCGCTAGTTGCAAATGTTACGAGGGCTTTTCCGAGGCGAACAGCACCAACTGTTCGCCTCGTTTTTGCGCGGTGATCGCGCCGGGAAACACCTGCTGAGCGGCGACCGTGGCGTGTGGGTCGGCCAGGGCCATGTCGGCCAGTAGGTTCCATTGTGCAAATCCCATTGCCTGCAGGGGCCAACCTTGCCGGCGCCAAACAGCCAGCAATGCCTCGCGAACGATGTGCCGATCGGAGCCTAGCAGCTTCCGGCAATCGAGCGCTACGCGACGGGCACTTTGTTCGAGGAGTCCACGTTCCAAGAGTTCTTCGGCCGCCGATTCGATGAACCGCTGGGCATCGTCCGCCAAGGCGCCCAGCCGCAACAGCGACTCGCCGACGCCCGGGGCGTAGTCGCGCTCGAGCATTGGCAAAAGCTCATGGCGGATTCGATTGCGCATGTATTGACGATTGGAATTGGTCGTATCTTGCCGAAACGGCTGACCAAGCGATTCAAGATAGTCGAGGACGTCTTTTCGACGCACCTCGACGAGCGGACGGAGGAGCGTGACGGCAGGGCCCAGCGGTCGGGCGCGGGGCATGCCAGCCAACCCGGCGAGGCCGGTTCCGCGCAATACGTGGTGCAAGATGGTCTCGACCTGATCGTCGGCCGTGTGGGCCGTGACCAGGTAACGAGCGCCGATCTGTTCGGCAGCCTGCTGCAAGAACTCATAGCGTGCCGCGCGGGCGGCCGCCTCTAGTCCGTCGCCGGCGCCCTGGAGCTCGGTGGTTTCAGGATATCCCACGAAGAGCTCCAGACTCATCTTCTGGCACAATTGGGAGACAAACTGCTCGTCCGCGTCCGATTCGTCGCCGCGTAGCCGGTGATTGAAGTGGGCGACCCTCAATCTGCCGGGACCAGTGGTCTTGATCGCCTGCATGGCCCGCAGAAGCGCGACGCTGTCAGCACCCCCAGAGACGGCCAGTATGACCGAGAGATCCTGCCATTGGGCCGGCGGCCAGGCGGTTTCGAGGTGTCGCTCAAACAAATGCAATGCGGGCATTTTACCGCCAAATAGGAACACGCCGAGGTGTTGGCCCTTTAAGCGCCGATCGTAGGGATGGGCGTGCGCGGAGCAAAGCCTCTAGCTTATCCAGCCGGCGAGCCGGTTGCTGTAAGTATTGGAAATATAGTGTCTTAGCACGGAGGGGAAAGGGCCAAATTTAGTTGCAGTCGGCCTAGACTGTGATAGGATAAGTTAAGCGAGAAATGAGGGAACTGTTTCGCTGTGTGCTTGCCTGGCGCTCTCTGAGACATGCTTTGTCTCCGATCTCGTCGGACGCGCGCCCGACGCGGTTCCCGCTTTTCCTGTAATTACAAAAGAGCGCCTTCGGGGTTAGATCCTGGGGGGAGTTGCTGGCCACAAACGGGTCTGCGATTTTTTGACTGCTCTGTAGCGAGTGATAAGACAAGCGACATGCGGGAGTTCGCAACACGATGTATTTCCTAGTTATTTTGCGATACCTCCTTGGCCTCCTGCCAAGGACTCCAGCCGTTGCCAAGCCGGCGACTCTGTTCAACGAGTTGGGCCCTGCCCAACCTTGGACAACGCGCGCGGCTTTGCGATCGGCGATGCCGCATGAATGGATGTGCGTGGATTCTGCCTTGACCGAAAGTCCCGGCGGGCTCGTTTACTACGAGCTCGGAACTTTCGAAAGAGCTAACGATCCTTTACGTTCCATCTTCTGGTTCGCCCGGCGACTCGCCTGGGGACCTGAGGCGTATCTAGTCCTCGCTGCCAAAGTTTCCGTCAACGATCGCCGTCCGCGTCGTATCTGATCGAAGTGTCCCACGAAAGGCGCATCTGACAGGCAGATGCGTCTCACGACGGACACGCAGTGCGATAACGGGAAAGATCTTCAGTTCGGGCAGCTTCTTACTCTCCGGAAGCGCGGCGGTTTGTGCATTTGCTTGCGCTGACTGGCCCCGCGCACTCGAGCGCATTGGCCGAGCAACTTGAGGGGAGAGATCCGTGGAATTGAGCCCGATCGTTGTCTTCATCATGGCCGTCATGCTGGTCTTGCTGACGTTCGTCGGCACGAAGCTGATCGACCGGCTGCGCCGCAAAGACGCGGAAACCGAAGCACGAGAAATCATCTCGCGTGCCGACCGCGAAAGCGCCAACCGCCGCAAAGAGGCCGAGTTGGAAATCAAAGAGCTCGCCATTCAGCAGAGCTGCACGAGCGCGAGCGGCTGCTGGATAAGCGGCAAGATGCCACCGAGCAGCAAATCGATCAACTGCGTCGCCAGGAAAAGATGGTCGAGACGACGCAGCGCAAATTGGCCGAAAAAATCGAAGATACCAATCGCCGCAACGAGGAATTGGCCAACTTGCTCGACGTCGAGCGCCAGACCCTGCACACGTTGAGCGGAATGAGCCGCGAGGAAGCCACGCGCCGGCTGATGGAAATGCTCGAGCACGAGCTGCAGCACGAAGCCGGCGCCATCGTGCTCAAGCACGAGCGGAAAATGGCCGAAATCGTCGACGCCAAATCGCGCGACATCCTGCTGACTTGCATCCAGCGCTACGCCGCCAAGCACACCGCCGAAACCACGACCAGCACCGTCGACATCCCCAGCGACGAAATGAAAGGCCGGATCATCGGCCGCGAGGGCCGCAACATTCGAGCCTTCGAAAAGGCCACGGGCGTCGACGTGATCATCGACGACACGCCCGGCGTGGTGATCGTTAGCGGTTTCGACACCGTGCGCCGAGAAATCGCTCGCATGGCCCTGAACAAGCTGATCGCCGACGGACGCATTCATCCCGCGCGGATCGAAGAGCTCGTGGCCGAAACCCAAACCGAAATGGAAGCCCATATTCAGAAGCGGGGCGAAGAAGCCGCGCAAGAGGCCGACGTGCCCGGGCTGCATCCCAAGATCATCCACTTGCTCGGTCGCCTGCGCTTCCGCACCAGCTACAGCCAGAATGTTTTGCGACACTCGATCGAGGTCGCATTCCTCACGGGCTTGATGGCCGAGGAGATGGGGCTCGATGGCCGGCTGGCGCGGCGCTGCGGCTTGCTGCACGATATCGGCAAAGCGGCCGATCACGAAGCCGAAGGCGGACACCCCAAGATCGGCGCCGAATTGCTCAAGCGCTATGGCGA
>Ga0163150_10007658_pt1 | contig 12586 bp, 10 predicted proteins | sample OliLakLV19P2IB_FD_148628 | JGI IMG/M metagenome (GOLD analysis project Ga0163150, IMG submission 148628) | Freshwater microbial mat bacterial communities from Lake Vanda, McMurdo Dry Valleys, Antarctica - Oligotrophic Lake LV.19.P2.IB | ecosystem: Environmental > Aquatic > Freshwater > Lake >...
AAGACGGGCTTCCCGGTTGGATAACACTGTGGCGAGGCTGGATGCGATTAAACGACCGAGTCGAGGGAGCACGCGCGGCCAAACAAAGGACAAATTGTGCCTAATACTGAGGTCTTCGAAGGGCGTGCTTAATGCGAACACGCCCTTCGAAGACGTGCCACCCAAGTTTACGAAAGTTATTTTTGGCCTTTTATTTAGCCAATCTACTCGGGGTTTTTGACTTCAATCTTTGTACGACGCATTTTTCGCCATCGGTAAGCGCGAACACGGTAGAACAGCACGGGCAACAATAGATCGACGACTTCATCGGCGACTAGAATCCCACCGAGAACCGGAGCCGCCATCGGCTGCATGATTTCAGAACCGGTCCCGGTTGCCCACAGCATGGGGGCTAGTCCGAGCATCGTCGTAAGTTCCGTCATAAGCTTAGGTCGCAAGCGATGGACCGCTCCTTCCATCACCGCTTCGCGGACTTGTTCCAGCGAGAGTTGCTCTAAACCGCCTCGCCGCTCGACGGCTTCTCGCAAGTAAACCAACATGACTAATCCGCTTTCGGTCGCCAATCCGAAACAAGCGATAAAGCCAATCCAGACCGCGACGCTAAAGTTGTAGCCGAAAAGATACTGAAATAGGATGCCGCCAAAGATCGCTCCTGGTACGGTCAAGCACATCACAATCAACGTGTCCGCCAAGTCGTGATAGACGACGAACAAAAGAACGAAAATCGTGAGTACGACGACTGGCACGATGATCGAGAGCGTCCGTCGGGCTCGTACTTCATGTTCGAACTGACCGGTCCATTCGATATACATGCCGTCGGGTATTTTGATCGACGACGCCACGGCTTGCCGAGCTTCGTCGACAAAGCCGATGATGTCGCGGTCGCGGACATTCAGCCGAACATACGATCGGAGCAATCCGTTTTCGCTTCGAATCATCGAGGGCCCTTGAACGATTCGAATATCCGAAAGTTGTGATAACGGAATTTGCATCGGTGGACTGGATGTTCTCTCAGTCTGAGCACGCTCGTCGATCTTGCCGCTCGACGTCGATCGGCTGCCGCTGGAAGCTGAAACGAGCAAATTTCGGACCGAGTCTTCATCTTCACGAAACGCGCGGGCGTAGCGAATCCGAACCGGAAATCGCTCGCGTCCCTCGACCGTCATCGTGATGACGCGCCCTCCCATGGCGGTTTCGATCACGTCCTGAATATCGCCGATGTTGACTCCAAAACGAGCCGCTCGCTCGCGATCGATATCAATCTCCAAGTACCCTTCGCCGACGACTTGGTCGGCCGACACATCGACAGCCCCGCGAAGCTTTTTGAGAACGCTTGCAATCTCTTCGCACTTCATCGATATGTCGTTAATGTCGTTGCCAAAAACGCGAACGCCCAACATAGTATTGACGCCCGTAGCCAGCATATCGATACGATTGATGATCGGCTGCGTCCAAATATTGCCCCACCCCGGCATCCTCACGACCGAATCGAGTTCTTTGAGCAAACTCGATTTGTCTTTCTGCCATAACATCAATTCCGCGGCAAACGTTGCCGACAACTCGGTGAGCGACCCGGCGCTAGCCGCCGGTTCTTCGCTCACCGATGGCAAATGTTTTAGCACAAGGTTCGTATACATCGGTGCGGCAGCGTCGATCAAGCGCCAGTTCAATTCTTTGACAAATTTCGCCGTTCGCTCTTCTCTTACTTTTAAAACATGGTCTAAGACAACTTTGTTGAAGCTCGATCTTTCAGCACCCAGCAATTCTCCAATTCGCTGCGTCATCGAAATAAGCGGATGGACTTTCAGCGTCATCGCATCTGCATTCGGATCGGCTTGATGGCTATCGATCAACTGCTGTCGAACCGCAAACGAAATTTTTGCAACTACTGAAACATCGGGATTCTTGACTAAATACTCCCCCATCGTGAGCGGCATGGCGCTAGCGACCGGTGCATCGTTTGATTTCAAAAAGCCGTTGTTGAGCATCAGCTCGGTGGTTTTTGAAACCGCCGCTGAGATTAACTCGGGCGCCAATTGTTGCTCGAATAGCAACTGCTCTTGCAGCACCATCGAACGCATCATCGCATCAAATTCCTCCAGCGCCAGCATCGTCACATCATTAGTGAGCGGCCCGGCGCTAGCCGCCGGTTCTTCGGAATTCAACCGACTGGGGTTTGTTGGCGACACACCGGCGGCTAGCGCCGTGCCGCTCACTGGTTGTTCTTTAGTATTGCTCGCTGTCTTGCGATTCAATGCATCGATCACGCGTTGGGTTTGCTTCACCGCATCGTCGTACCTCAGCTCACGCTTGAGCCACTGTTCGTGGGGTCGCAAATTGATAACGGTCTCGACCATGTCCAACGGCGCTGGATCGGTCGGCGTTTCGGCGCGACCAGCTTTGCCAACGACCGATTCGATTTCTGGAAAACTGCGAATTTCCGCGTCGCGAGCTTTTAAATCGGCAGCCACTTCCGTGACCGAGGCTCGTGGGATCGTAACCGGCATATCGAGAATCGAGCCTTCGTTGAGCGGCGGCATGAACTCGCGACCGAGCGGAACCATCGATTGCTGTGCGAAGAGAGCAACGACGATGAGACTGCTAAGCATCGTTACGGTCGCAGCATATCGCAATCGAGTAAGCAGCCAAACGGCTATCAGGCTGACAAAAGCGACCGTTCCCGTAGCAGTCGCCGCGAACAGCCATCGATTCGTTTGTAAAATGCTGGGCATACCTACCGGCGTCCAGCCGCGCGCGATGGCAATTCCAACAGGCGTGGCCATCGCGATAAACCAAAGTCCTGTGACGGATTTCCATTTCTTGCGAAACGAGGCCTCTTCGCCCCACGACGCCCACGCTGCTAAGCCGAACGCAAGTGCGAGTGCTGCAAGAAATACTATTTTTGAACCTGTCGGTATCGAACCTAGCAAGCAGATCACCGACACTGTCCAAACAACAGGCCACGGATGGTCCATGACAAAGTTAAGGACTGGGCGATAGATTTCGATCACTCTGCGCACGAGCCAACTGTCCGACTCGTGCCGTATGCGTCCTCGCAGCATCCATGGGATAATGGCCGGCACCAACGTGATGGCGAGGATCGAAACACCGATCAGTGCAAAGGACTTGGTGTAGGCGAGTGGATGAAACATCTTCCCTTCCATCCCCGTCAGCGCGAAGACTGGAATGAAGCTCAGGATCATAATCGCCAACGAAAAGAAGATCGGACGCCCGACGGTTTTTAAGGCCGGTGTCAATAATTCGCGAGTATCGCCGCGAACGGGCTCTTTGCCAAAATGATCATGAAGCGTATGAGCCCCCTGATCGACCATGACGATCGCAGCATCGACGAGTACGCCAATCGAAATCGCGATTCCGGAAAGCGACATAATGTTCGACGAAATACCGAGCTGACGCATCATGATGAATGAAATGAGTACCGCCAACGGAAGCATGAGGCAGATGATCAGCGCGCTCCGCAGGTGCCACATAATCAAAAAGATAACGGCGCTAGCCACCAGAGCTTCTTCGATCAACGAATGCGTCACGGTTTCAATGGCGTTGTTGATCAGTCTCGTTCGATCATAAAAGGCGACGATTCGAACACCTTCCGGGAGCCCCGATTGAAGTTGCTCGATTTTTTGCTTGATGCGGTCGGTCACGTCGAGTGGATTTTCACCGAATCGCATCAAGACGACGCCCCCGACCGCTTCGTTACCGTTCTTTTCGAGCACATTACGTCGCTGTGCTGATCCATACTGGACAACGGCCACATCGCCGACGTGAATCGGAGTCCCGTCGATCGATTTGACAACAGTTTTCTCGACATCATCGAGCGACTTGATCCAGCCGGTGCTGCGAACAAGATACTCCGAATTCCCTTTTTGGATCACGCGACCACCGACCGAAGAATTCGAACGAGCTACCGCCGAATACAACTCGCCAAGCGTCAAGCCATACGATCGCAGTTTATTGGGGTCGATATCGACTTGGTATTCGATCGGAAAGCCACCGACCGACGCGACTTCGGCGACGCCAGGTACGCTGTAAAGTTGATAGCGAACGAACCAATCTTGAATGGCACGTAGCCGTCCAATGTCATAACCTTCGCCTTCAACGGTATACCAAAAAATTTGGCCGAGGGCTGTCGTATCGGGTGCCAAGTAGGGCTCGACGCTTTCCGGTAGGAAGGTCGACGCGACCGATAGTTTTTCGAGAACGCGCTGACGAGCGAAATAAAATTCGACGCCTTCTTCGAAAATGATATTCAACATCGAGAAGCCGAACTCGCTCGTTGCGCGAATCGATTTCACGCCCGCCAGTCCTTGCAAGTTCACCGACAATGGATAAGTAAGCTGATCTTCAATTTCTTTCGGACTTCGACCTGCCCAATCGGCAAAGACGATCACTTGATTCTCGGATAGGTCAGGAATCGCATCGACCGGCGTATTGATCGTCGCATGCAATCCCCAGATGGTTATCCCCAATGCCGCAAACAAAATGATCAGCGGATTGCGGATCGAGTATTCGACGATCTTTTCAATCATTCCCGTTCCCAGTTTTCATGCAGCTTTTGAGATCGCTCAAAGAATCGACGCTCTTCCCAACTCTTGCGAGCTAATCGATCTGCATCTTGCGAACCGAGAATATATTACGGATGAGAATTTGCGACTTTCCAATTTTTTATCATCTTTAACATCGCATCTACATTTTTCTCGACACGTTTCGCGCACCCTTCGCAACAGGCTAAAACCGTTTCGCCGTTAACGACGACTTTGATTGGCGTTCCCATCGAACCGAGCGGTTCCATCGTCACAGGACATAAGACTTGTAGTTTGGCAAGCTGTTGGTCCTCGGGCGACAATTTTCCGATTTCAGCTAACTCTTCGGCTGTCAATCGTGAGGTTGCAAAGTTGATTGCCGCATTGTCGTTCTTCAAGGAAGCATCCGTGGCGTTCATCGTGGGTGGCTTTGAATCGGAAGTCATCGTATGATCGGAATGGCTGGTGGACCCGTTCGCCGATGCGGTTGCAGATTTGTTGCTGGCACCAAAATAGCTTGCCGAGGCTGCTGGGTTCAAACGAGTCTCTGCATCGATGAGAAAAGCTCCAGCCGCAGCCACTTGATCGCCAGGCAACAAGCCCGAAATGACGGCGTAATAGCCGTTGGACTTCGGCCCGAGTTTGACTTCCAGCCCCTCGTAGACACCCTCCTCTCGTTCGACGTATACGATCTGCTGCTTGCCCGTATCGACTACCGCCGATTCTGGAACACTCAGCACGCCCGTCGCGGAAACGGTTCGAATGCGCGAAAGATAATGTTCCGAATCTTTTGCCATCGCCTTTTCACAGCCAGCACAGCACAAGTAAACTGTTTGTCCTGCGGCTTGAAAAGAAACAGGTTTCCCCATGCTTCCCAGCGGCGAACCCGTCACGGGACATACGGATTGTTGCGAGATAGCCATCGCTGGATCTGACGGTTCACGTTGCAATTCGGCCAGCCTCGACTGAAATGGCTCGGTCTCTTGCATCGGTCTTTCCAGAAGTACCGTCGCATACATGCCAGCTCGCAGCCGATGGTCTTCGTTATCAATTTCGAATCGGACGCGATTGGTACGAGTTGCCATACTCAGTTCAGGATAGATCAAACTGACTCGCCCCTTAAAAGCAGATTCAGGATAAGCTTCGGCAGTCGCTTGGATGGCTTGACCTTCGCGAAGCATTCCAAGATCGCGCTCATAAACGTCGGCTTCGATCCATAGGATGTGAAGATCGGCGATCTCGAAAAGCATTTGGCCCGCGCTGACCGTTGCTCCCTGCTGAACCATCTTTTTAATGACGTGACCGCTGGCGGGCGATCGGACGACAACTCGGTATTGAGAGCTTCCATCTTGTAACATCGAATCGATTTCACGATCTTCGATGCCCAGTAGCCGGATCTTGTCGCGGGCCATCTTGCCGAGCGAGCTGCCGGGAATTCCGTTTGCGATCTTGAGTTCTTGAACAGCCGAATACAATTCAGGACTATAGATCTCGGCGAGTGGATCACCCTTTTGAACTTCGGTATAGGTTTTATCGACGTAGAGTTTTTCGATGTAGCCATTGATTCGACTGACGATTTGCGATTGTCGACTCTCGTCGTGCATCACGTTTCCGACGGTTCGAATGGTTTGCATCATCGGACGCAATCCAATCTCGCTGGTACGAATCCCCGCCATGCGAACGCGATTGGGTGAAAGGCTCACTCGCCCTACGACTCCCGGCGGCAATTGCATCGGTGTACCTTTTTTGCGCAGTGACAACGGCATCCCGCAGATCCCGCACTTGGGAATCGAGCCGTTCGGTTCCAATCCTTCGCGAATCACCCCCGGGTCCATCGGACAATAGAACTCGGTGCCTTTATCGACGTTGCCAGCCGAGGCCACGCCCGGCCGCGTCCAGCGATCCCAATAGTTTTGGATAGTCTCCCAATAGCCGATGATCAAACCCAGTCCAACGAGCACCGCGACGAATCGCAATCGCACTTCGATCATCCGAAACGTGAACCACAGACCGCTCAATCGCGTTTTCGATGTATTTAACTTTGTCAAATCCGACATCTTTTCAATTCACTCTTTACCATTTTCCCTACATTGTCAGGCTCGAAAAAGCCGACCTTGAGTTACTTAACTGCCAAAAGCATTTCGAGTTCGTCTTGCCCGCGCAGTCCGATAGCGGTTAGTCGACCATTCATCTCGTCCCACGAAACCGCCATCGAGCCTTCCATCTCTACCTGTTGTATCTGACGATCACCACGAGTCACCAAGCGGACCGGCAAATCTCCAAACGTCACGCTTTGCGACTTGCAATGCTCTATCACAAGGTAGGTCGATCCGTCTGGCCGCTGACATACACATACGACACAATTACAGCCGTTGGGCCCGCAATGGCATTCACCGGGCGGGCAACGACAGTACGGAAATCGAAGAAGTCGAGTGGAAGAAAGATGCGCATCGCCCGGCATGGCTGTGTTCTTGAACGACTCATTCATGAAAACAGGATGACCAAAGCTGGCCTCAGCTTTCTCGATCGAAACGTCCCGCCCCGCGAATTGCTTGGAAATCGCTTCCAACGCCAATCGAGCGTCCTTTTGAAACAATTCGAGAATTGGTTGTAAGTTGATAGTCGCTACGCTTGCTTGAACCGTCGAATGAGACGGCGAATGCGACGTCGAATGAGACGGCGAATGCGATGGCTGTCGTATGCTTGCCATGACGAACAGGGATGCCGCCAACGTTAGAATAGTACCGATCCACACCCGCTTCGTGAGCGGCACGGCGCTAGTCATCGGTTCTTTGTTTGGTATGGCGAGGTTTGTAGCGTTCGAAGAAACCGTGGCTAACGCCAGCGGCTCAGAGAGTGGTTTATCGATTGCGTTGGCGATCGCTTCCCAAGATGGCAGAGTCACCGGTGCTTCGACGTGTACGGCCATAAGATTGCGAAGTTGCTGGTACGAACGCAGTTCGATCGCGCATCGATCGCATGCCGTAAGATGCACTCGAACTTCGTCCGCTACAACATTATCAAGCTCACCGTCGAAATATGCCGAAAGTAACGTTTCAACTCGATCGCAATGCATCTTATGACTCCCAACCCAATCGAGTTAACTGCTCTCGTAAATTTGTACGCGCTCGATTCAATCTCGAACCGACCGTGCCTTCGGGAATTCCAACCGTTTGCGCGATCTCGGCATAGGAAAGTTGATCGATTTCTTTCAATTCAAAGATCGTTCGTAACTCGGGTTCGATTCTCGACATGGCCGTTTCTAACAATTCTGTGTTTTCTAAATCGGACGCGACATCTTGCGTCTCAGCTTGATCGTCAACCCTCGCATTTGCTGTTTTGGTCGATCGCGCGCGACGCCGCTTATGTTGCAACGCTTCGTTGACGACCAAGCGATGCAACCAGGTCGTAAACTCGGATTCGCCACGAAAGGTATCGAGTTTCGCAAAAAGCCGCAAAAAGGACTCCTGCAATACATCATCCGCGTCCGACTCGCCAACGACACGACGAACAAGGCGAAACACCCGTTCGCCATGCTGCTCGTAGATTTCGCGCTGAGCGTTACGATCTCCCGACGCCGCTCGCTGAATAACTTCGTCGCTTACCGACACGAATACTCCTATCTGATTCGCGCAGGGCGCGCGGAAGATTCTTCAGGCAACCATTGGATGCTTCGGCAACCGAATTCCTTCGCCAATAGACTAGAAAAAATGGAAAAATCTCGATGGTTCATCGCGTCATTCGCTTCGAGCCGACAAAGAGTGAGCATTGCACCGATTGTACGCACACTGACGGATTTACGGACGGTTTTTCGCGTATAGGACCGATAATCGATAGTGCCGACCACGGAGGGTCGATCGATGGACAGATATTTGAGCGAAAAATCGAAGGCAAACGCCCGTCTTGTCGCGACGTGGATACTCGCTGCTTGTTCGGGCTGTGCGTCGAGTCGCTCATTCGAGCACCCTCAAAACGCTAGCCCCGCTCGGATAATCCTTAGTGTTTACCAAAACGATGCCCATTCGGAAGAGGCTGCGGCTAGCGCCGACGGATCGCGGGATGTTGACGACGAGTCGCGGGACGTACGAGATCAAACGAATGCATCCGAAGACGCGCCGATGAATGTCTATCACGTATTGGCGGTCGAAACGTGCGTGCAGATAGCGATCGAATCGCATCCTAAAATTACAGCAGCGCAAGCTCGAGTGGTCGCAGCCAGAAGTCGAATTCCACAAGTCAAAGCCCTCCCCGACCCGATGCTCGACAATATGTTCTGGCCGATCCAGAGCAACTCGTTGCAAACGGCGGGTGGTCGGATGCAAGATCAGTTTTCCTTGACCCAGCAAGTCCCTTGGCCCGAGAAGCTGCGGGCAAGAGCCGAAATTGCTTGCCGCGAAATGCAGATTGCACAAGCCGAAGTGGAATCGCTCGAACGAGAAATCGCCGAGACGGTCCGATTGGCCTATTACGAGATTTGGTATGCTGATCGCGGGACAAACATTGTCCGCGAAAATCAAAAGCTGGTTGCGAATTTAATCAAAACCGCTGAGGCTCGTTACAAGACGGGTGGTTCGCAGCAAGATGTTTTAAATGCCGAAATCGAACGCGAACGATTGCAGCAACAATTGCTTGAATTTTCGAGAGAGCGTGCGATCGCCGAAACCGAGTTAGCGACTTATCTGCAACAACCGCAGAGCCTGAATATCCAAACCGAAGCCGAACTTCCCCTGAAAGATTTGCCCAAGCAGCTCGACATATTGATCGCCACAGCCGAGCAATGCAATCCGGAGTTGCGGGGATTGGCAATGCAAATACAACGCGACATCCAAAAGCAACGTCTCGCCTACTTGCAGCGCTATCCCGATCTACAATTCGGCACACAATATGGTTTTATGTCGCGAGGTGGAGCACTCAGCCCCGTCGCGGACGGCAACGACATGATCAGTTTTTCCGTCGGAGTCACGCTTCCAGTTTGGCGCGATAAAATCCGTGGTGGGATCGACGAAGCTTTCGCAATGCGTACAAACTCGGCTCAACTTCGGCAATCAGAACAATTAACGATCGAAGGTCGCCTGCGCCGGTTGCTCGCCGAAATTGACTCGCTGGACCAACAGCGGATTCTTTACGCTGACCGCATCCTTCCTCGTTCGGAGCAGGCTCTTAATATTGCCATGTCCGAATATACGGTCAACAAGACAACGTTCGTTCAATTGACCGAAAACTACCAAGAGCTACTCCTGTTTCAATTGCAAATCGCTCGCCTCGACGCCACATTAGCGAGCCGCCTGGCGCAACTGCAACGAACCGTCGGTTGCCCAGTTGAGATGTGACAAGCGTCCGCAATCGATCTTAGATCACTCTGCGTCGTTGCGATTTTTCGCGAGTATTGACCGGAAGGTCGCGGAAAGACTTCGGACGTGCCAGAGTCGCGTCGGAGCTGAATGACGCAGTCGATAAACTCCGATCAGACTCATCGTCACCGCGACGATTCCCAATGCCGAGTAATTCGCAAGGACAGGTTCCTTCGACGTCTCTTGGGACTCGTCGTTGGTGGAACTATTCTTTCCGTGCATCATCGCTCGCGAAAGCGAGTTGAGATCCTCTGCAACCATCGCGATCGCTTGTTTTCCAAGTAAGTTCGGGGCGACAAAGGCTTTGTCTAATCCGATTCCAATTTCCCAGCCGGCATTGTTCACGTTCGCCAACAATTCCTTAACGTCTTCGCTCGATCGGTGAGCATTCGAATGTGTCGCCACGCGATCGATTCGCTTAGCCATTGCTTCGATCCTTCTATAGCATTCGAATCCCGATTCGTTGGATCGGATTGCGATCGCGAATCATTTCTAGCATCGTGTTGGCTAATCGTTTGCTCTTCCGCCAACGCTTGAAAGGTCTCGTTTAACTCGTCAAGTTCCGTATTCAACGCCTCTGACCGATCAAACCAGTCGCTCAATCGTTCGAGTTCGACGCGTTCCTGAACTCGCATCGCGTTATTCGGACGTTGATCGATCGTGATTGAACTTAACGGCTTGGCGTCGCTAAGCCAGGCAGTCGATTTTGGCGAGTACGAAACCAATGCGATTCGATCGACACTCGATGCGTTGCTCGCCACATTCAACGACGCTTTTGTGGATAGCACGGTTGAATCGATGGACGATTGAGTCGAACGTGAGGCTTCGTCGCGCAAATGGAACTTGAGAGCGAGCCGCCGCATTCGAATTCACATTGTTGGAATTCACAACGGAATCGAGGTTTCAATGACTCGAATTGGTTCCGCCACCGGGCCACCTCGAAGCAGATCGGGCGACTGACGATCGATCGACTGGCTGGAGCTTCGTGGTGCGTGAAAATGGAATGCTCGGCCATTGGATATGGAATCAGCAACGAAGGCGGCGTTGGCGAATCGATTGTTCGTATTCGGCGCATGATGCGAATGCATCGAATCTTGACCTATCGGCAACGGAGAAAAACTCAACATCGATCGCATCTCGAGCTGTTCGAGTCTCAGGATTCGATAGCGCTCGGTCGATCTTAACCGTCTGATTTTGCTTGTCTTGAAATTCATTCGAGTACCACGCTTCGAATCGCAGGTTCTTGTTGAAGGAATTGAAAAGGCTCTGATTCCAGATGCAATAACTCGATGTTTGTCGCCTTTACGTCGTCCCAACGACGTTTACGCGTTTGCCAGCGAAGCAATGTCGAATCGTGTTCTCGCAGAAAGTCGATCGCTTGCGTCAAGTCATGCCGCGATCGGAGCGCGCTCTTTTGATGGTCGATTGCTTTCATCAACATCGCTTCAGCTCGCTGCCTCTCACCGAGACTTTGCCAAGCGTTGGCTAGGTTGTGCTCCATCGCGCCAAGCTGACTCAAAGCGAGTGCATCGGTCGAGCCGTTCTATTCGATCGCCAAATTTTGGTGTTCGATCGCCTCTTGAGCTGTCGTCGACGATTCGAAAAAATGCAATTGCTTCTGTTGAACCATAGATAGGTTATTCAGGTACGTGGCTAAATCCCAACGATGTTGCTGGACCAAGGGAGCGCTTGTAAGAAGTCGCCGCTGCAAGCGATGATTTGGATGGTTCCGATAGATTGAGATCCATGACGAGACTCGAGCGTTTGTATTTGAAGGTTCGATACGTTTTTCGCAAGGAAGACGTGGCCAGACACTTGCGAACAAGCTTCCACTTTTGGACGCACGCACTTTAGTTCACGTCAAACAATTCACGAGTATTCAGTTGCGCGTCGGGCTGGCAACTTGGTGCTAATTGAGTGGGTTGCACAATGATTTCGATGCTGCGATAACGTTTGTCGACAACGTCTCGCATCACATGAATTCGACGGTTCGGAATATCGACGACCCAGTATTCGGCAACTCCGCTTTCGCTGTACAAGTCGGCTTTTTCTCGCAAGTCGGACGTCAAACTGCTATCGGATACTTCGATCAATAGCATGACGTCGGCAGCAGTGGGACGGGTTCGTCCATAACGACGTGGACGAAGCCATAGGATGTCGGGCTCAGGTCGGTTGTCATCGCAGACGAATCCCGACTGGACACGAATGTTGCATAACTTTCTGGTCGTGTGTCGAAATGACCAGTCGGTCAGGTATTCAATATGGTCGTCGTGGATGGGGCCGGCGGGGTTCATAAACCGCAACTCTCCGTGAATCAATTCGACTTTCTTGGGGCCGATGTGGTCAAACGCGCCGCACTCGACCATCGAATCGAATTCAGCACCCGTTATACGCGCCGTTGTACTCATAAAATTTCATCCCTTGGAGATGAACTATAACATGTTCAATTAAAAAACTCAAATGTTTGCTTTGTTAGTTGATTCGGCTCTTCCGCAGAATCTGTGGGGCAAAATTGACTCTTTATCGTTACGAATAGAAAACCGAAGTTTCAACGGACACCCGTTTCGCATTGGATTTTTGAGGCATCACTCCGATGTCCAAAGTTGAAGAAAAACAACCCACCAGACGATCAGTCCGGCGGGTTGCCGAGCGCCTTTGGCGCATCGGAGACCGAGATATTCCTCAGCGAGTTGC
>Ga0163150_10007660_pt1 | contig 12584 bp, 15 predicted proteins | sample OliLakLV19P2IB_FD_148628 | JGI IMG/M metagenome (GOLD analysis project Ga0163150, IMG submission 148628) | Freshwater microbial mat bacterial communities from Lake Vanda, McMurdo Dry Valleys, Antarctica - Oligotrophic Lake LV.19.P2.IB | ecosystem: Environmental > Aquatic > Freshwater > Lake >...
TGGAGATCAGCCATGGTGGGCTCGGCAATTGGCGGGATTGTTGCAGCGCACCATTCTAACATTTCCAATGCTGGATATCTGGTGTGAGGTATCTTTGCCGATGCGTAGCAGCGCCCGTGCGTTGACTTATAACGCAATTTCCGACATGCTATGTTGACTGATTCATCAACAAGCACATCATGATTCGAACGGCGTTGAACATCTTGGCGGAACGTGCGCACCAGCGTGGCTGGACTGACCGCCAATGGGCGGCTGCCGCCGGCATCCGTCACGAAACGCTGTCGCGCGTCAAACGGCGCGGCCAATGCGACTCGGCCACGCTGGAAGCACTGGCGCGGGCATGCGGCTTCGAGGTTGGCGTGGATCCGACCCCGGCGGGGCCGGTGACCGCCACGGCCGATGGCCTGTTCCCGCAAACCTTCGATCGGCTGTTCGAAGAACGACTGCTTGCGCTGTGTGCCAGCGGGACTCTGGATGCCCACGTGTGGCGCCAGCATGGGCCAGGGTTTTTCGTTGCGGGGCTCGCTTTCTTGCTGGCGTGCCAGGATGACTTCGATCACGCCGGGTACCTGGCCCTGGCGGAGTCATTGCATCCCGGTATCGGCAGCCACGACGCTTTCCGCTTGTGGTTGCGTCGATCGCCGGTCAAGCCGTATCGATTTCTTCCGGCGCTGCGCCACCTGCGCAACAGCGAACGCACGAAGATCGCGGAAGCATCCGTTGGTTAAACCGAGATTCCCCACAAGCATGGAGCCGAGTCGCCTGGCGGATCCAAGGTTCGTCAAAGCATTCAGCGAAATTGCGGCACGCATTGCCGTGCCGTTGGCTCAGGCGGATCGCAAATCACTACCGGTGCGGATGTATCTCGCCGGCGGCACCGCCGTGCATCTGTATACGGGAGCACGGAGCACCGGGGATGTCGACGCCGTTTTTTCCAAGAGGCTGTTGTTGCCCGATGATCTCGACGTGAATTACGTGGACGCCAGCGGGCGTCCCCGGCTGCTCTATTTCGACCGTCAGTACAACGATACCTTTGGTCTCATGCACGACAACGCCCACGACGATTCCATTCCGTTGATCATTTTCGGTGTCGACCCCGAGGTGCTGGAGGTGCGCCTCTTGTCCCCCGTCGATCTTGCCGTCTCGAAGATCGCGCGTTTCGAGGCGCACGACCAACGTGACTTGGCGTCATTGGCGGCGCAGGGTCTGATTACTGCCGATGCCGTCCGCCTGCGTGCGGAGGAAGCTGTTGGAGGCTACGTCGGCAATATCGAGCGTGTGCGAAATTCGATCGTGCTTGCGACCCAACTGATCGCGGCTGCGCAGCCCCTCAACAGCGGGTCGCGTACTACGCATGCACGTTGATTAATTTGTATCTACAAATAAATTGCAGTTTTTGTTAATTATAGATACAATCAAACAATGCAGTTCGAGTACGATCAGACCAAGAATGCGCGCAACGTCGCCCTTCGTGGACTGTCTTTTGATTTGGTCGGCGAATTCGATTGGGGGTCGGCGCTGGTGATCGAAGATCTTCGGCGCAACTATGGCAAACCAAGGTTCCGGGCACTTGGCTACATCGGTGATCGCTTGTACGCCATCGCTTTCACGCCGCGCCAAGGCGGAATTCGCGTAATCAGCCTTCGTAAGGCGAACACACGTGAGGAAAAAGGCTATGCCGAAGGAACCTGATACTCGTCCCAAACGCAAAGTCGCGGCGGTACGCTCGGGGCGTGCGCGAATCGACGACAATCCAATTTGGACAGCGGCGGACTTCGCGCGCGCAAAGCCGGCTGCTGAAGTGCTGCCAGCTGGTCTGGTCGCTGTGCTGCCGAAACGCAAGCCAGGTCAACGCGGACCCCAAAAATCGCCGACGAAGGAATTGGTTTCCATACGCGTCAATCGTGAGGTTCTGGACCATTTCCGAGCCTCGGGGCCGCGATGGCAGACGCGGATGAATGAAGTGCTCGCATCTGCGATGCAAGCGGGCGTGGGTGCGCGCGTTTCGTCGAAGAGCAGGGCCGCTCTTGTCGGGGCACCGTCCCTGAAGAAACGAAAGTCCGGTTGACTCGATCGGCTTTCGTCATTCCGATCAGCCGCCCGCAGGCGGCCTCTTCGCTTAAAACACCAACGCAGACCTACGCGCGATTCTTGAACTTCCGGATGGCTTCGAGCTGCGCCATTGCCACCGACAATTCGGCCTGCGCCGACGCCATGTTGGCCGCTGAGTCCTTGTTGGCCATGGCTTCCTCGGCCTTCTTCTTGGCCTCGATGGCCTTCACTTCGTCGAGGTCGTGGGCGCGGATCGCGGTATCGGCCAGCACGGTCACCTGGTGCGGCTGCACTTCGAGGAACCCGCCCTGCACGAACACGAACTCCTCTTCCGCCTGGCCTGGCACCTTGATGCGCACCGCACCGGGCCGGATCTGCGTGAACAGTGGCGTGTGGCGCGGATAGATACCGAGCTCGCCCTCGATGCCGGGCAGCACGACGAACTCCGCCTCGCCGGAGTAGATCATCTCTTCCGCGCTGACGACGTCGACTTGAAGGGTGTGGGCCATGTCAGTTCAGCGTCTTGGCTTTTTCGAAGGCTTCTTCGATCGTGCCGACCATGTAGAACGCCTGCTCCGGCAGGTGATCGCACTCGCCGTTCACGATCATGTTGAAGCCCTTGATCGTGTCCTTCAGCGGCACGTACTTGCCCGGCGAGCCGGTGAACACTTCGGCCACCGTGAACGGCTGCGACAAAAAGCGCTGGATCTTGCGCGCGCGCGACACCGCGAGCTTGTCGTCGGGCGAGAGTTCGTCCATGCCGAGAATGGCGATGATGTCGCGCAGTTCCTTGTAGCGCTGCAGCGTCTGCTGGACGCGGCGCGTGCAGTTGTAGTGCTCCTCGCCGATGACGTTCGGGTCGATCTGGCGCGACGTCGAGTCGAGCGGGTCGACGGACGGATAGATGCCGAGCGAGGCGATGTCACGCGACAGCACGACCGTGGCGTCCAAGTGGCCGAACGTGGTCGCGGGCGACGGGTCGGTCAAGTCATCCGCCGGCACGTACACGGCCTGGATCGATGTGATCGAGCCGGTCTTGGTGGATGTGATGCGCTCCTGCAGGCGGCCCATTTCCTCCGCCAGCGTGGGCTGGTAGCCCACCGCCGATGGCATCCGGCCGAGCAGCGCCGACACTTCCGTACCGGCCAGCGTGAAGCGGTAGATGTTGTCGACGAAGAACAGAACGTCGCGGCCTTCGTCGCGGAACGATTCGGCGATCGTCAGGCCGGTCAGCGCGACACGCAGGCGGTTGCCCGGCGGTTCGTTCATCTGGCCGTACACCATCGATACCTTCGACTTGGCCAGCTCGTCCTTGTTGACCACACCCGAGTCGATCATCTCGTGATAGAAGTCGTTGCCTTCGCGCGTGCGCTCGCCGACACCGGCGAACACCGACAGGCCCGAGTGCGCGGACGCGATGTTGTTGATCAGCTCCATCATCGTGACCGTCTTGCCGACGCCGGCACCGCCGAAGAGGCCGATCTTGCCGCCCTTCGCGAACGGGCAGATGAGGTCGATGACCTTGATGCCCACTTCGAGCAGTTCGGTGGACGGTGCAAGATCTTCGTACGCCGGGGCGGCGCGGTGGATCGACATCGACTTGGCCGCGGCCACCGGGCCACGCTCGTCGATCGGGCGACCCAGCACGTCCATGATGCGGCCCAAGGTTTCCGTGCCGACGGGCACCATGATCGGCGCCTTGGTGTTGACGACCATCATGCCGCGACGCAGGCCGTCGGAGCTGCCGAGCGCGATCGTGCGCACGACGCCGTCGCCCAGCTGCTGCTGGACTTCGAGCGTCAGGCCGATCTCGTCAAGCTTCAACGCATCGTAGATCGCGGGGATCTGGTCGCGTGGAAATTCCACGTCGACGACCGCGCCAATGCACTGAACAATTTTTCCCTGGTCCATGGATAGTCCCTGCTCGTTGAATGCGAATGCGAATTCGATTGACTGGCTGCATCAGACTGCGGCAGCGCCCCCGACGATTTCGGAGAGTTCCTTGGTGATGGCCGCCTGCCGCGTCTTGTTGTAGATCAGCTGCAGTTCCTTGATGATCTTGCCGGCGTTGTCGCTGGCCGCCTTCATGGCGACCATGCGGGCCGATTGCTCCGAGGCCATGTTCTCGTTGACCATCTGGAATACGATGGCCTCGATGTAACGCCGGAACATGCCGTCGAGCAGCGTCCGCGCATCGGGCTCGTAGATGTAGTCCCACGACCCACCGGAGAGTTCCGCCGTGCGCACTTCGCCGGTGGGGGTCTGGTACTGGTCAGGAATCGGGATGATCTTCCCGTGCCGCGCTTCCTGGCGCATCGTGTTGATGAAGGTCGTGAAGTAGATGTGTACTTCGTCGACCTTGCCGGCCATGTACTCGTCGATCAGTGTCTTCACCGGGCCAACCATCTTGTCGAGGTGCGGCCGGTCGCCCAGGTTCACGACGCTGGCCACGACATTGGCGCCCATCCGCTGTAGGAAGCCCAAGCCCCGGCCGCCAATCGCCACATAGTCGGCTTCGATGCCTTTGGCCTTCCATTCCTTGTGCTGCTGCAGCATCAGCCGCAACACGTTGGTGTTGAGACCGCCGCACAGGCCCTTGTCCGTGGTCACCACGATCGCGCCCACGCGCTTGACGGCTTCTCGAGCCTGCAGGAACGGATGGTGGTATTCGGAGTTGGCCTTGGCGATATGCATCACGATGTTGTAGGTACGCTCGACGTACGGACGCGTCGCGCGCATCCGGTCCTGGGCCTTCTTCATCTTGGAGGCCGAGACCATCTCCATCGCCTTCGTGATCTTGCGCGTGCTTTGCACGCTCTTGATCTTGGTCGTGATTGCTTTGGTACTTGGCATGTCGTTTATTCTTTCGCGCTACCTGGTACGCAACCAAGCTCGATTCTCAGTACGTGCCGGACTTCTTGAAGTCCTCGATCGCCGCGGACAGCGCCTTCTCGTCGTCAGCCGTCAGCTCGTGGGTCTGCGTGATCTTGTCGATGATGGCGGGATACTGGGTCTTCATGAACTGGCGCAGCGCGGCTTCGAAGGCCAGCGCCTTATCCACGGGCACATCGTCGTAGTAGCCCTTGTTCACGGAGAACAACGTAAGCGCCTGCTCGGCCACCGACAGCGGCGAGTACTGCGGCTGCTTCATCAGTTCCGTCACCACTTTGCCGCGGTCGAGCTGCTTGCGGGTGGCTTCGTCCAAGTCGGAGGCGAACTGCGCGAAGGCCGCCAGTTCGCGGTACTGCGCCAGCGCCAGCCGCACGCCGCCGCCCAGCTTCTTGATGACCTTGGTCTGGGCATCGCCACCGACGCGCGACACCGAGATGCCGGCGTTGATGGCGGGCCGGATGCCGGCGTTGAAAAGGTCGGATTCCAGGAAGATCTGGCCGTCCGTGATCGAGATCACGTTGGTCGGCACGAAGGCCGTGACGTCGCCTGCCTGCGTTTCGATGATCGGCAGCGCCGTCAGCGAACCCGTCTTGCCCTTGACTTCGCCTTTGGTGAACTTCTCGACGTAATCGGCGTTGACGCGCGCGGCGCGCTCGAGCAGGCGCGAGTGCAGGTAGAACACGTCGCCGGGATACGCTTCGCGGCCCGGCGGACGGCGCAGCAGCAGCGACACCTGGCGGTAGGCCCAGGCTTGCTTGGTCAAGTCGTCGTAGATGATCAGCGCGTCTTGCCCGCGGTCGCGGAAATACTCGCCCATCGTGCAGCCGGAGTACGGCGCGATGTACTGCAGCGCGGCCGATTCGGAAGCCGTGGCGGCGACGACGATCGTGTAATCCATCGCGCCGAATTCGGTCAGCTTGTTGACGACGTTCTTGATCGACGACGCCTTTTGCCCGATCGCGACGTACACGCAGATCAGGTCCTTGCCCTTCTGGTTGATGATCGTGTCGATGGCCACCGCCGTCTTGCCGGTCTGCCGGTCGCCGATGATCAGCTCGCGCTGGCCGCGGCCGATCGGCACCATCGCGTCGATCGACTTCAAGCCGGTCTGTACGGGCTGGTTCACCTTCTGCCGCTCGATCACGCCCGGCGCGACCTTCTCGATGACGTCGCGGAGCTTCGCGTTGACCGGGCCTTTACCGTCGATGGGCCTGCCTAGCGAATCGACCACGCGGCCGATCAGTTCCGGACCCACGGGCACGTCGAGAATGCGGCCCGTGCACTTGACGGTGTCGCCCTCCTTGATCTCTTCGTATTCGCCCAGGATCACCGCGCCGACCGAGTCACGCTCGAGGTTCAGCGCGAGCCCGAACGTGTTGTTCGGAAACTCGAGCATTTCGCCCTGCATCGCGTTGGACAGACCGTGGATGCGGCAGATGCCGTCGGAAACCGAGACCACCGTCCCCTGCGTCCGCACTTCGGCGGCGGTATCCAGGTTCTGGATTTTGGTCTTGATCAGTTCACTGATTTCGGAAGGGTTCAGTTGCATGGTTTCCTCGCGTCTGCCGGGGCGTTCGATGCACCGGCGTCACGGTAGCAGGTGAAAATGAGTTGAATTAAGTTGAGGAGGTCTAGGAACGCAGTTTCATGGCCATGGCGCGCAGCTGTTCCTGCACCGTTGCGTCGATCACGGTGTCGCCCACCGTGATGCGCGCGCCGCCAATCAATTCGGGGTGGACTTCGACCGTCGCTTCGATCTTGCGGCCGAAGCGCTTTTCCAGCGCCGCCTGCATGTCCGCGAGGTCGGTGCCCTCGAGCGGATAGGCCGTTTCAATCAACGCCTTGGCCACGCCGTCGGCAGCATCCTTCAGCGCATCGAATTGCACGGCGATGGACGGCAGCGCACCGAGGCGATCGCCCTCGACCAGCACGTGCATGAAACTGCGGCCTTGCGCGTTCAGCTTGTCGCCGGCGATGGACAGCAGCAGCGACTCCTTGGCCGGGCCGTCCAATCGCGGGTCGTCCAGCGCGCGCGCCATCTGCGGATCGGCGACGACCGCGCTGGCGAAGCGCAGCATCTCCGACCAGACCGGCAGCGCGTTGCCTTCGCGGGCGAGGGCAAACGCGGCCTCGGCGTACGGTCGGGCGATGGTGGTGATTTCGGCCATGGCGGTGCGGCGCCTACAGCTGGCGCTTCAGCTGCGCGAGCAGTTCAGCGTGCGTCCTGGTGTCGACATCCTTCTGCAGGATCTTCGTCGCACCGGCCACCGCGAGATCGGCCACGGCATCGCGCAACTGTTCCTTGGCGCGCGCCACTTCCTGCTCAATCTCGGCCTTGGCTGCGGTGATGATGCGGTCGGCCTCGGTCTTGGCATCGATCTTCGACTGCTCGATGGCATCGGCCTTGTACTTCTCGCCCATCGCGACGATTTCAGCCGACCGGGCCTTGGCATCGGTCAGCATCTGGGCGTCGCGCTTTTCGGCGCTGGCCAGTTCGCGGCGACCTTGTTCACCGGCGGCCAGGCCGTCGGCGATCTGCTTTTGCCGGTTTTCGATGGCGCGCATCAACGGCGGCCAGATGAAGTACGCGCAGAACCCGATGAAGGCCAGGAATGCCACGGCCTGCATGATCAGCGTCAGATTGAAGTTCACGGCGAAAAACCCCGGTGAAGACGGTTAAGGTCGACGGCGAACGTCAGCTGACGACGGCGAGCAGCGGATTGGCGAACGCGAAGAACATCGCGAGGCCGACGCCGATGATGAACGATGCGTCGATCAGGCCGAGCAGCAGGAATACCTTGACTTGCAGCTGCGGCATCAGTTCGGGCTGGCGGGCGGCGCCTTCGAGGAAGCGCGAGCACATGATGCCTACGCCGATACACGCGCCAAGCGCGCCCAAGCCGATGATGAGACCGATGCCGACTGCCGTGTAGGCCTGGATCATCGCCAGCATTTGTACCTTATCCATGGTGCATTCCTTTCGATTGCGGGTTGCGTGATGTGGTGTGGAGCGGTGAAGTGCGGTGAACGGAAACGGAAATCGTGGCGGTCCTGCAGTACGCGGGATCAGTGATGCTCCTCGGCCATCGCGAGATAGACGATCGTGAGCATCATGAAGATATAGGCCTGCAGGAGGACGATCAGGATGTGGAAGATGGCCCACATCAGATTGAGCAGGATGCCGAAGCCCATGCCGGCTAGCCCTGCCGCGGCCAGCATGCCGATCAGCAGGAAGATGATTTCGCCAGCGTACATGTTGCCGTAGAGCCGCAGGCTGTGCGACAGCGGCTTCGACAGGTACTCGACGATCTGGAACAGGAAATTGACGGGCCACAGCAGGAAGTGGTTGCCGAAGGGGGCGACGAAGAGTTCCTTCGCCCAGCCGCCCAGGCCCTTCGACTTGATCGAGAACGCGATCATCAGCGCGAAGACCGTCAGCGCCAGTGCGAACGTGGTGTTGATGTCGGAGGTGGGGACGCTGCGCCAGTTTTTCAGGCCGAGCAATCCGTAGATCCACGCCATGATGTCGATGGGCAGGAAGTCCATCGAGTTCATCAGCAGCACCCAGATGAACACGGTGAGGGCGATGGGTGCCACCCACTTCGAGTTGCCGTGGTAGATGCTCTTGACCTGGTCGTTGACGAACTCGATGCAGAGTTCGACGAAGGCCTGGTGCTTCGACGGCACGCCCGACGTGGCCTTGCGTGTGACCAGCCAGATTAAGCCGAGGCCGATGAAGCCCAGCAGGACCGACATCACCATCGTGTCGACGTTGATCGTCCAGAACCCGCCCTCGCCGACCGGCTTCTGCAGGAAGGTCAGGTGGTGCTGGATGTATTCGGAGGGGGTTGCGTAGCCGGCGGCCGCCATGGGGATAGGTCGAGTTAGAGTTTTCTGGTGCGGTCGAAAAAGGCCATGCTGAATAACAACACCGTGATCACGAACGTGGCGAAGAAAGCCGCCGGTACAAGGTCCTTGTAGGTCGTCAGCACCAGCCAGAGCTGGAGGATGATCACGAGGATCTTGCCTGCCTCGGCGCGGAACATCGCGGCCACTGTGGCACCCGCGGACGTCGGACTGGAGACACCCAGCACCACCGCGTAAACCACCACGGCGATGATGTTGACCATGCCGCCCAGCAGCGCCGACAGCGCCCCGTGCAGCCCGGCCAGCAGCCCGCACCCCACGGCTATCACGATCGTCGCGCCCGCCTGCCAGATCAGGACCCGGCGAATCGGCTTGGTCGAAAGTGGGGCTTCCATCGCGGTACTTTTGCCAAAACAGCAAACCCGTCGATTTTAACCGTTTTCCACAGGCTCTCGCAACGGAATGTTGCGGCGCAATGCCGTACGGGCGTTCGACACATTTGCTGCGTCTACCCGCCCGACAACGCCCCCACCAGCATGATCCGCGCACCGGTCGGCAACGGCGCCGCCGGATTGCGCTCGATGGCGCCGTTGACGAAGATCTGGATGTGCGGTCGCACGCGGCCCGCCTCGTCCACCATCCGGAAGCGGATGCCGGGGTAGTCGACGTCCAGCGCGGCCAACGCGTCCGCCAGCCGCGCCGGGACGGCCGCCACGGTCACAATTACGTCGGCGCGGCCGTCCGTGTACGACCGCAACGGCGTCGGAACGGCGATGCTGAACTTCTGCTGCCGGGCGGCCGCACTCATCGGTTGCCTTCAGGTCGGCACCCAAAACGCCGTGCCGTTAGGGCCGGCGCATCCGGCAAGAAGCCCATCGATTGATCGCGCGTAAAGATGAAAAAGCCTACGCGACTTCCACCGCGTAGACGTGCGGCAGGTGTTCCGCCAGCCGCTTCCACGATTGCCCTTCATCGCGACTTCCCCATATCTGGCCTTGTGTCGTGCCGAAGTAAACGCCCACTGTCGGATGGTTGTCGGCCGTCATCGCCTGCCGCTTGACCGTCCACCACGCCTGCGCCTTCGGCATGCCGGTGGATAGACGCTGCCACGTCTTGCCCGCGTTGCGCGTGCGAAATACGGCGGGGCGGCCACCGGGCGAAACCCGCGGCCAGACGCTGGTGCCGTCCATCGGCAGGATCCATGCAGTGTCGGCGTCGTGCGGATGGGTGACCATCGGAAAGCCGACGTAGCCGACCGACTTCCGCATGCCGCCGCCGATGTCCTGCCAGCGCGTGGCCGGGCGGTCGAGCCGGAAGAGGCCGCAGTGATTTTGCTGGTAGAGCCGGTCCGGGTTGCCGCCGGCGAAGCGCACGCAATGCGGGTCGTGGCCGAACACGAGGTCGGGGTCGGGCTGGAAGTCGGCGCGCACGCCCTGGTTCAACGGCACCCAGTTGGCGCCGCCGTCGGTGGATTCGAACGTGCCACCGCTCGACATGCTGATGTACAGGTGCGCCGCGTCGCGCGGATCGACCAGGACCGAATGCAGCTTGGCGCCGTCGGGCGTGCCGTCCTGATCACCACCGCACCAGGCCTTGCGCTGCGGATGCGCATTGAAGCCGGCCACGCCGTCCCACGTGACGCCGCCATCCTCTGAGCGAAAGAGGCCCTGCGGCGACGTGCCCGCATACCAGACGCCGGGCTGCGACGGATGGCCGGGGGTCAGCCAGAACGTGTGGTCGACGACGCGCCCGCTGTCGGCCGCGAAGGCCGGCGGCCGCGCGGCCTCTTTCCAGTGCTTGCCGCCATCGACGGAGCGAAAGATCGTCGGGCCGAGATGCCCGGTGCGCGCCGCAGCCAGCAGCGTCTTGCCGTCGCGCGGGTCGAGCCGCGCGTGATGCACGATGTGCCCGAGGAAATGCGGGCCGGCGAGTTGCCACGTGCGGCGTGACGCGTCGCCCGCCAGCGTCCACAGGCCCTTGCGGGTGGCGATCAACAGGCGCACGCGGCGCGGGGCGGTTCGCGGTTGCGGCATCGCTACTTCCTCCATTTTGACCGTCAAGCTTCCGTAGGCGAGGCTTCAGCCTCGCGGCACACGGCTCATGCCAGCTTCCGTAGGCGAGGCCACAGCCCTCGCGGCACGCCTCATCGTCAAGCTTCTGTAGGCGAGGCTTCAGCCTCGCGACACACGGCTCATGCCAGCTTCCGTAGGCGAGGCTTAAGCGTCGCCTGCACGAAGTGCCACCATGCATCGGCCGCGCGAACGCGAGAGTCTGCCTCCGCCCATTCACCACGGCAAGTGTAGGGTTGATCTTGCGGCCATTGCCTGTAATCCTCTACGGCCTTTTCCGGTCCTACCAACAGGAGTTTTCATGACGATCAAAATCGGCGACAAGTTGCCCGCAGGCGCACTCTCTGAATTCATCGAAGTCGAAGGCAATGGCTGCAGCGTCGGCCCCAACACGTTCCAGATGGCGGACGTGACCAAGGGCAAGAAGGTCGTGATCTTCGGCTTGCCCGGCGCGTTCACGCCCACGTGCTCGGCCAAGCACGTGCCGTCCTATCTTTCCAACTACGACAAGCTGAAGGCCAAGGGCGTCGACGACATCTACTGCATGTCGGTCAACGATGCGTTCGTGATGGGCGCCTGGGCGCGCGACCAGAATTCGGCCGGCAAAGTGCACATGATGGGCGACGGCAGCGCTGACTTTACGAAGGCGCTGGGCCTCGAACTCGACCTCGTCGCGCGTGGCATGGGCGTGCGCTGCCAACGCTTTTCGATGCTGGTGGAAGACGGCGTCGTGAAGACGCTCAACATCGAAGGCCCCGGCAAGTTCGAGGTGTCCGGCGGCGACACGATGTTAAAGCAACTGGGCTGATCCGGTTGCGCCACCCAATGCCAACGGCGGCCCGCAAGGCCGCCGTTGTTTTTGTGGGGTGATTGCCCAGCACCGATACCCGCGTGCCGTGGGCGCATGTTGTATAGGCCGCGATTCCGGTAGGATCGTTGCGGTTCATCCCGCGGTACAGCCCACCAATTCATCCACGAGAACAGCAACGACTGCCATGTCCACGCAGGACCCCGCCAAGCTTGCCGACCGGCTCTACGACCTCGTGCCCGAAGACGGCTCGACGATCGGCAACCAGTCATTGCGCCACCAGCTCTCCGATGCCGTCCGCGCCGAGGTCAGCGAGAAGGCGTATCTCGCCGCGCGCGATGTTCTGGTCTCCGCGGGCCGGCTGCTCAAGGGGTCCGGCCGCGGCGGCTCAGTACGCCGCGCCACCGGGGACGCAGCCGCGGCGGCGAACGACGATCACGGCTTCACGCTCCAGGCGCCAGCAACGACCGCGGACCTGCCCTTCGCCACGGCCGCCACATCGGCAACGGGCAGGAGACCCGCCGGCCGCCCCGCCACGGGTGACCCGCAGATCCTGTCCTACCGCCACGCCGACAGGCGCAAGAACAATCCGGAAGTGGGCATGGTCACGCCCACCTCCGACCCCGACGCCGGCAAGACGCGCTGGGCCTACGACCCGCATCTCGATCCGGCGCTGCAGTTCGATGTGGGCCGTGCGCAGATCGAAACCCTGATCGACGATGCGCTCGCGTCCGGCGACGACGCGACGATGCGCGCCGCGCTGCTGGAATTGAAGCGCCTGCAATCGCCCTATCTTGAATGGGCCGGCAAGGCGGAGCGCACGAGCTTTGCCATCGACACGGTATCGCTGCACGTGCACGAGCGCATCGATCCTGCCAGCATTCTCTCCGCCGTGC
>Ga0163150_10007661_pt1 | contig 12584 bp, 9 predicted proteins | sample OliLakLV19P2IB_FD_148628 | JGI IMG/M metagenome (GOLD analysis project Ga0163150, IMG submission 148628) | Freshwater microbial mat bacterial communities from Lake Vanda, McMurdo Dry Valleys, Antarctica - Oligotrophic Lake LV.19.P2.IB | ecosystem: Environmental > Aquatic > Freshwater > Lake >...
TTAGCAAGAAGCCTATTTGGACTGCGGCGGCCCCCAAGGCGCCGCTTTGGCTGTTTATCACAGTTGGCCTACCCTTACCGTGCGCGCACGAAGCCGTCTCCCATAAACAGCCAAAGCGGTGTCGTCCATTGCATTTTACTCAATGTGCTGAGTAACACTATTCAACGTAATGAATAACTTGTATTTTGCGCCTCAAACGCGCCCATCAAGCCCGCGCATTAGCACCGCGTCTATCAATTTGACCCACCCGGCGCGTTCAAGATACCGTTGCCGGATTCTCTCAACCACCAATTCAGCATTGCGATATAACCATGCCTCCGCCGAGACTCCTTCTGAATCCTCCGTCCGACATCGACACAAAACGCATACTCCGTATCGTGTTCCTGATCGTATTTCTCGACATGGCCGGGTTCTCCATTATTTTTCCGCTGTTCCCCAGCATGCTCGATTACTACCTCGACCGGGAAGGCACTTCCGGCATGCTCGGGTCCGTTGTCGGCGCTCTCGACCAGTTTAGGCTATGGCTGGGCGCACGGCCCGACCAGGGCCACGACATCCTCTTCGGCGGCTTTCTCAGCGCGCTCTATGCGCTGCTCCAATTCCTGTGCGCGCCCCTCTTCGGCGTGATTTCAGACCGCATCGGGCGCAGACCCGTTTTATTGTTTGCAATTGCCGGCCTGGCCCTGTCCTACGGACTTTGGTTTTTCGCGGGCACCTTCGCAATTCTTGTCGCCGCCCGGCTCGTTGGCGGACTCATGAGTGGGAACATCTCGACTGCGTCTGCCGTCATCGCCGACATCACCCCGGATCAGCACCGCTCGCGCGGCATGGCCATAGTCGGCTTTGCAATTGGCGTGTCGTTCATGTTCGGCCCAGCGCTCGGCGGCCTCGCGTCGTATTTTAATTTGGCGGCGCTATGGCCGGCTGCCGCGGCCTACGGCGTCAACCCATACTCCGCCGCCGCGCTCGTATCGCTCATGCTTGCGATCACAAATTGGGTGATCGTGGCGCTCTACCTCCCCGAAACGCGGCCCGCAAACGCCACGCCGTCCCGCGTGCGCCGGTCCGCCAATCCTCTTGGCCTGTTCCGGCCCGAAGCGTATCCGGGCGTGACCCGCGCAAACATCACATACTTCATTTTCCTGCTTTCTTTCTCCGGCATGGTCGAATTCGCCATCACGTTCCTCGTCAAGGATCGGTTCAACTACCAACCCGGACAAATCGCCGCCATGTTTCTATTCGTTGGCGTTATCCTCGCCGTCGCCCAAGGTTCCTACGTGCGCAAATGGAGCGATATCATCGGTCCGCGCCGCATGACCATCCACGGACTTATCTGTACTATCCCCGGAGTGGCCATCATCGGCATAGCGCAGAGCCAGATCCTCTTCTACGCTGGGCTCATCCTGACTACGATCGGCTCTGCGCAGGTGCGTCCCTGCATGTCCGCGCTCGTATCCCTTTACACTCCCAGCGACGATCAGGGCCGTATCCTTGGTGTATTCCGAAGTCTCGAAGGGCTTACCCGCGCGATCAGCCCGATTCTCGCCTGCCTTTTGTATTGGAACCTCGGCGCACCTGCGGCCTATACCATTGCAGCGGCATCGACAATCGTGCCGCTGATACTGGCATCGACTCTGCCAGCCCCTCGCACACAAAGGTAATTATAAATAATTGGATTTATCGAATTTATTTTCTCCCGGCACTGGCATATCTTGCACAAACCGCCTAAACGCGGGTATAATCCCGGCGGGTGCCCTGTTTCCAAAACATCAGGAGAAGTACGGATGTTGAAACTACGTCGGATTGCTGCGTATCTACTGGTCCTCGGCCTAGCGGTAGCCGGGCCCGGTTGTCCAAGGAACAATAATATCGACAAAGAAGGCGATGCTAAAGTCACCATCCTGTTCCATTCATCAATGAATTCGCTCGCAAGCGCCCTGATGAAGGCGGTGAATCCTAAAGCGGTAGTCGCAGCGTCGGAAATTTACTCACTCACCGTGACGGTTACGCAAATCAGCCTGGACCAGAGCGGCGATGACGAAGACGGGGAAGAGGAAGGCGAAGGCGAAGACGATAAAGGCGACGACAACGGCAACTCGCTAGTCATTTTCGATGGTTCCCAGGATGTTGATTTGCTTGCGCTCGAAGGCCTTTCTCAGGTGTTTTCGACGTCCGACATCCCCGCGGGCACGTACCACAAAATTCGGCTTGCGATTGAGAACCCGCGGCTGCGGCTCGTGGACGAACCAGAGACTGAAATCACGAACATCAAAACCACGGCAAATGGCCACTTGTTCGTCAGCGAGACAATTGAAATTCCGGACGGCGAAAATACGCTCATCGAATTGTCCTTCGCTGACCTGCATCTCGTACGGAATGGCAATGGCCGCTACGTATTGACCCCCCAACTCAGCGTGGATATTGCCACGTCATCCGCCGATGTGGTGGCCTCCGGCACGATTGCATCGGTCGATGTAGATAATGACGAAATGGATGTGACGCTGGCCGAAGGCGATTCGCTCGTTCTCTACGCGGGCGCGGCAATCTTCCTTCCGGCCGATACGGATACACCGACCGGCATCGAGGCGGATCTCGTAGTGGGCACAAGCGTCGAAATCACGGGCACGATCGATCTCGATGGCGTCATCACCGCCAGCGAAATTCGCGTGCTCTAACCGTTTTTCTCGTAAGGGGTGGCCGACAATGGCCACCCCTTTGTAGTTCGATGGACTGCGGTAGCAAGTCCGCTTCAGAACGCCCTACCGCTTTGGCGCGACCAATAGCCTATTTGGACTGCGGCGGCCCCCAACGCGCCGCTTTGGCTGTTCATCACAGATGGTCTACCCTTACCGTGTGCGCACACAAAGCCGTCGCCCCTAAACAGCCAAAGCGGTGTCTGCGCTACCCGCTTCGCCACCGCAGTCCAAATAGTCCGATCCCAATCGCCGCGAATCCGAAGCACAGGAATTCAATCAAACACCCGAAACCATATAATCGTAAACAGCGCCGCCACCCCGTCGCGCCACGTAATTTTCTTCCCCTCCGCATACCCGCGTCCGCTATACGAAATCGGCACCTCGTAAATCCGATACCCACGTTTCGCGACCTTCGCGGTAAACTCCGGCTCGAAACCAAACCGTTCCGACCGGAATTCCAAGTCCCTCAGAATCTCCGCGCGAAACGCCTTGTAGCACGTCTCCATGTCCGTCAGGTTGATATTGGTCAGCGCATTCGACAACAGCGTCAAAAATTTGTTTCCCACCGAATGCCAAAACAACAGCACCCGATGCGTGCCGCCCAAAAATCGCGATCCATATACCACGTCCGCGCGCCCGTCCAGCAGCGGTTCCAACAAAATCGCATAATCGCGCGGGTCATATTCCAGGTCCGCATCCTGGATGATCACGTAGTCGCCCGTTACCCGCGAAAAACCCGTCCGCAACGCCGCGCCCTTGCCCCGGTTCTGCTCATGCCGCAACGCAACAATTCCATTGCCAACCGATACCGTCTCAACCTGTGCCCAAGTCCCATCCGTTGAAGCGTCATCAACAATAATGATCTCCGTCTCATACGGCGCCGCCCGCACGCGCTCGATCACCTGAGCAATCGTCTGCGCCTCGTTAAACGCCGGAATAACCACCGAAAGTTTCATTGCCAACAAGCATAGCCATCATCCCCCATCGAGTCCACGCCAAATCACTCTTCCTCTCTTCCTGCCAGCCCGCAAAATGGACGAGCTCGCGGAGCGTTGCTCGTCTAAAATCGTAAACGGTGGGACATATGGCTGGCCTTCATCCACCCGTCATACTGTTCGTTCATGACATGGCAGTTGGCGCATGCGCGGGGATCGTTGGTGAGATACGAGGTACCTTTGGCGTAGACGAACGTATATCCGCCGACACCGAGTAGTACGCCCAACCCTACGCTGACAATGATTCCGAACGTGAGAATTGCCCGTTGCACAACGGCGTTTGCCCTTTCAAGGTCTCCCCACGCCTACGGTATCGCAAGCGTCGCAACACAGCAAACGGGCGCGACAGCGTCCGTACCGGTTGGCTCGTCAATGTTTCCTTGATTGCCTCCATGCGGGGCAATATACTCCCCCACGAATTATCTTCACGGGTACCTTCCACGCGGTTTTCAATCAGGGGAGACAACTGGGTTTGCTTGGCGACGCGGCAATACCGTCCAGATGGACATACGCGGGCATCTTCTTCGTCGCGCTTTCGACCCTGATGTTTGAAATTCTGCTCACGCGGATTTTCAGCGTGACAATGTGGTACCACTTCGCGTTTGTCGCAGTCTCGGTCGCAATGTTTGGGCTGACTTTTGGCGCGATGCTGGTTTACCGATTTCCCGCGTTCTTCCGCACTGAATTTACGAAGCAACATCTGGCCTTTTTTGGGGTCGCCTTCTCGGTAACCGTAGTCCTTGGTTTTTTGACGCAACAGAGCGTCCCTTTCGTGACCGACCCTTCGGCTTCTGTTATCAGCTATTACGCGATTGGCTTGAATTACCTGGCAATCTCCATACCGTTTATTGCCAGCGGAATCTGTATTTGCCTCGTGCTTACACGTTTTCCCCTGAATGTCGGCTCCCTTTATGCAGCCGATCTTGTAGGGGCGGCGGGCGGGTGTATCGCCATTCTGCTGGTGCTTTCGGTAGCCGATGCCACGACTGCGGTGTTCGTCGTTGCGACGCTTGCGGGCCTCGGGGCAGTTTGCTTTGCGCGTGACCAGTCGAATGCGACGGTGCGGCGCTGGGCCACACGCGCGACACTCGCACTGGGCGTGATCGCGCTGGCGCAGGGGGCTTCTTACCATCTCGGATCGCCGATGATACGGCTCCTGTGGGTCATGGGGGCGATCGATACGCCGTCGCTGTACGAGCGATGGAACGTGCATTCCCGCGTCATCGCGCGGGGAACGCCGGAAGAGTATAGCCGGCCCGTGAACATGGGCCTGAGCAATGTTTATCCGGGCACGCCGCGGGTTCGTCAATTGATGCTGTGCATCGACGTGATCGGCGCGACGATGGTCACCTGGAACGATCCTGCTCGTAGCGAGGAGCTCGATTTTCTGAAGTGGGTCATTCCGAATATCACCCATCACATCCGACCCGATGCGGATGTCCTTGTCGTGGGCGTCGGCGGCGGCGTGGATATTCTGTCGGCGCTGGTGCTCGATCAGAAGTCCGTCAAGGGCGTCGAAATCAATAGTTCGATTCTTGACGCAATTACCAATCGATTCTCCGAAATGTCGCCTCACTTGAAGGACCCGCGCGTCACTCTCGTGAACGACGAAGGTCGCAGCGCAATCGCGCGCGATCCCAACAGTTATGACATGATTCAGTTCACTTACGTGGACACGTTTGCGGCGAGCGCCGCAGGCGCGTTTGTGCTCACCGAGAATGGGCTTTATACCATCGAGGCGTGGACGAGCTACCTCGACCATCTCAAACCCAACGGCATTTTGACCGTATCGCATTTTTATCTCCGCGAGTTGCCGGTCCAGGTTTATCGCATGCTCGCCCTTGCGGTGGCCTCGCTGCAGGAGATAGGCGTAGAAAACCCAGAGCGGCATATCGTGCTGGTGCGCAAGGAGGAAGGCCATCAGTCCGGAATCGGCAAGGGGCACGATGACATCGCGACGATACTCGTGTCGCGCGACCCTTTTTCCGAGGAAGATCTCGATGCGCTGGATTCGCTCTGTACAAAGATGTCGTTCCAGGTGCTGCAGAGTCCGCGCACCTCTGCAGACTCGAACTTCGCCGACATCGCGAGCGGACGCGAGCCCGCGGAGCTTCTTTCGAAATATGCCGTAAACGTTTCGGCGCCAACGGATGACAGTCCGTTCTTCTTTCACACCCTTCGGCTGACTGGTATTTTCGATCCGGCCCTGAACGAACAGGGCGTGCTTTCAGTGAACTATCGTGCCATTCGCATCTTGGCGTTTCTGTTGTTCGGCGTAACGCTGCTTACTGCGATCTGCATACTGGGTCCGTTATTGCTTAAGAAGGAACTACCGGCCCCGGGACGACCGCTTCCCTTTCTGGGATTCTTCACGGCGATCGGTCTTGGATTCATGCTGATCGAAATTGCGCAGATGCAGCGGTTCAGCATTTTCCTCGGCCATCCGGTTTACGGGCTTGCCGTGGTTCTCTTTAGTCTCCTGATCTCGAGTGGCATCGGAAGCATGATGACCTCGGGGATTTCGCCGGAATCGGGCAGCCGCTCCGCACAGATTCGATTGGCGATGCTTGTCGTGTTGCTGATTGTGTTTGGTTTTATCACCACCCCGCTCACCGAAATGTTTCGCAGCGAATCCAATCCGGTTCGAATCGGCGTTGCCGTCCTGGTCCTGATTCCCATGGGTCTCGTGATGGGCATGGCCTTCCCCATCGGCATGCGCTTCGCAAGCCTTGCGTACCCCACCATGACCGCGTGGTTCTGGGGCATCAATGGAGCCGCGTCCGTTTGCGGGTCTGTGCTCGCGATCGCAGTCGCGATTGCGTATGGGATTTCCGACACTTATATCATCGGAATCCTGTGTTATGTCGCTGCTGCGATCATGTTTGCCTGGGCGTCTCGCCGCGCGCGGACCGTCAAGCTTTAGTCTCGATCCGCGACCACTCGCCTCCCCTGTCCGCACTTTATCTGACGTCCACACCGAATGCGCATACGTTTTTTTGAATTGACGCGTAATCGGTTTACAACCCGCCATTGAATTGCGGGAGATTCGCAAAGGAGGAAAAAGGGATTCGTCAATCTATAGTCGCCCGTTACCCGCGAAAATCCCGTCCGCAACGCCGCGCCCTTGCCCCGGTTCTGCTCATGCCGCAACGCAACAATTCCATTGCCAACCGATACCGTCTCGACCTGTGCCCAAGTCCCGTCCGTCGAAGCGTCGTCAACAACAATAATCTCTGTCACATACGGCACGGCCCGCACGCGCTCGATCACCCGAGCAATCGTCTGCGCCTCGTTAAACGCCGGAATAACAACCGAAAGTTTCATTGCCAACAAGCATAGCCATCATCCCCCATCGAGTCCACGCCAAATCACTCTTCCTCTCTTCCTGTCTTCCTCTCTAATCACTAATCACTACTCGCCACTGGCGCAGCCGCGCCACGAAGGAGTATTCTCGCCGTCATGCGACGCCGCGTCACACCCAGACCAATCGACCAGCCCGCAAAATGGACGAGCACGGACCGCTTTGCCGTCAAAGTTGCGCTCGCCGTTTCTCTGCTCGCTACTGTGCTCGTCGTCGTTGCCGGCATATTCTTTCGCGAACCCAACGCGGCCACCGCCATCGAGACAACGCCGCAACCTATATTGGCCACCGTAGCACCGCCTGAAGCCGCGCAACCCGAGTCGTCACCCGCGCACATCCCGGACGCGTCCACGGACTTCGTACTCACTGTCGCGGCCGCTACACCCGCCCCAGACAAACCGGATAATTCGACGGGACCATTAACGATTCGGCCCAGCGACAACATCATTCTTAAAAACGTCACGCGCTTCGGCCTGAACATCGGCGCGCGCACAACCTACGGCGCGGCGCAGCACCTCAAAAACATTGTGCCCAACCCCGGCTTCGAGTCCGGCGTGTTCGCGAGCATGATTCACTCGGCCAAAGGAGCCACGGCCTCGCGCGTCCCGCAAGCGTTCTGGGACACCGACTGGACACGCGACGACTACGGCATCGGACAGCCAAAAGGATTTTGGGACGGCGGCGAATATGAATTTCTCTACGGCGCGGCGAAAGGCCGTTCTGGCCGCATCACCCGGTTCGCGCTGGAAAACCACGAGAATATTTTTTATCTCGATGGCGGCGGGCCCGCCCCGTCCGAATGGGACGTATTGGTCGTGCGCCGCGAATTGCCCGGCATTGCGTCCGGGCCGCGCATGGACACTGCAAGCGTCGTCATGGGCGATGTGCCGCCCGGAAGTCCCGGTACGCAATCGCTTCGCATCACGCCCGGCGACCAGGGCCGGTTCATCATGTATCTCGACAGCCTGTGGCGTGATGGCGACAAAAGCGCCGGCAAACTGTTGCGCGTTCGCGGCGATTGGAAGATCGAATTCTGGGCGAAAAGCCTTACCAACGCGGGACGCATCCGTGTGTTTTTCGGACGCGAAGGCGAAGGCGCGTTTTTCGACGAAATGGTCCCCCTCACCAGCGATTGGCAAAAAATCGAGCGCACGTTTGCCGTCGCGGACGACGCCGACAAAGCCGGCCCATACGCAGCAGACGCCTATCATCCTCTATTGACCATTGGAATCAGCGTCGAGAATCCCGGTGGAGAAATCCTCATCGATGATGCCACCATTGAGCCGGACGGCCATACTAACCCAACGCCATTCACGGATACGTTCGTAAACCGATTGAAAGAACTGCAACCCGGCGTGCTTCGCAACTGGAGTTCGCAGCACGGCGATACCCTCGAGAATCAGGTGTCGGAGCCGTTCGCGCGCAAGACCAACGGCTACAACCCAAGACAACGCGCCGCCGGCGAATGGGGCTTTTCGCTACACGAGTTTTTACAGCTTTGCCAGGTCACCGGCGCGGAACCCTGGTACGTCATGCCGCCCATGTGGAGCGCCACCGAAGTGCGCCAGCTCATGGAATATCTTGCGGCGCCCGCGAACAGCGCTCATCCGTTCGCGCAACGGCGCGCAAACCTCGGCCAACAGGCCCCGTGGACGGAAGTATTCTCCCGCATCCATCTCGAATTCGGAAATGAAATGTGGGGCGAAGCATCCGCAAACGATCCCTTCTTCGGAGCGTCCGCTCTCGGCGGCGATCGTCTCGGCACAATCGCGAATGAAAGGTTCGCGCTGTTGCGCGAAAGCAGCTTTTACAATCCCGATGCGTTCAACTTCATTATCGGCGGACAAGCGTATTATCCCGGCCGGCAAAGTGAAATCGATCGCACGGGAAACAATCACAACGAGATCGCGCTTGCTCCATATTTCGGCGATGACAAACAACACGCCAACGATGACGAACTGTTCTACCCGCTGTTCGCCCGGCCATTTCAGGATGTCACGACCGGTCGCGTAAAGGCTTCACAATCAGAACTCGACAAGTCCGGCAAAAACACCGGCCTCGCGATCTATGAACTGAACTTCCACACCACTGGCGGCGATTCGCCCATCGACATCACCAACGATTTCGTCACCGGCGCTGGGGGCGCGCTTGCCATGCCGCTGTACATGCTTGTTTATCAGCGCGACATCGGCGCGAAAAACCAATGCGCCTTCACCGCGCTGCAATTTTCGTTCGGCATCAGCGACAACCGCTATGTGCGCGTGTGGGGACTGCTCCGCGATATCGCCGCCACCGCGCGCAAACGCCCGACCTGGCTTGGCCTCGAACTCGTGAATCGCGTCATGCAGGGCGACATGGTCGCGGTAGACATCGAAGGCGCGCGCGAAACATGGACCCAAAAACCCATGAACAGCGTCGAAGAGGAAATCCCTGTTCCCTACGTCCACGCATTCGCGTACAAGAAGGGGAACACGCGCAGTCTCATTCTATTCAATCTCAACCTTCGCGAATCCACCCCTGTTAATATCGCGATCGAAGCCAACGGCGAAATCACCCGCCATCAGCTAGCCCCCGATTCCCTCCACGACGACAACGAAGACACGGAAAACGTGCGCATGCTCACCGATACATTGACAGCAGCATCGCCGTTGGAAATCGAATTGCCGAAGCATTCAATTTCCGCGCTGCAATGGGTAACCCACGATTGAGAAGTACTATGCGCGTTCAAAGCTCAACAGCGTTCAGCAAAGCGATGACAAGTTTGGTAATGTCGTGCTTCTACAAACTCTTTCCACCCCGGATGCAAGATTACAACCTTTCGCCCGACGAAACTATCGAAACGCTATCCGGAAAGTACAAGGACTTGGAAAGCGCGAGTGGATTGGGCGCCGCTGCATCGCTTATTTTTTGCTGGGTGGCTTCCCATCTTGCGTTGTTGGGTATTGCCAAAATTCATGCAAATTCTTTGGGGGATGCACCGTATAAACTGGTTGTTCACGGAGTTTGGCTAATGTTTCCAACTCTCGCGTTCGGGTTCTTGTTGGGCTTTATCCTGATTGAGTATCTTTTCTCGCTATATCTCGGCGATCGGAAATTGGAATATAGAATCTTCCAGGAAATGAAGTACGGACGAATCGCAAGACTCAAAGTTATCTACGTTCTGGGTCCATTGTGTATTTTACCGTTTATCGCCACCTATGCATTGATCGATACCTATACCCTTATCGGTCCGAATCAAATTGTCATTGACCGGTTCGCCAAATTTGTCCCTGAGGAATATGAATTCAGCGAGGTAAAGCGTATCCTGTTGACGCCGATCCGCCCGGCTACAAGTAACGAAAATTTGCTGCGCTACGAAATTCAATTTCACAATAATGCCCGATGGAATAGCGAAAACAATGTCTCATTCGCAAGCGACAAGATACTCAAGGAAATAGCGTCGTTCGTTTCGACACGAGCGGGCATACCAATCGAATCCGTTTCCCAATTGGACAGCGATGTGGAAGAACCATAAATCCGAGTTTCTCCGTTTTGTACTATAAGTTCCCACTCCTCTGGATTAACATCGTGTTCCCCAACGGTCGAATACTGAATGGCATGTTAGACGCTCTACTATTCCTTCGCACTCTTCGTGGTAAAAAGCCTTCGTCCGAGGAGGTATAAACTTAATTCGCGCGGAGCCGTTTACGTTTCAAGGGTTCAACCGTCAGTCGAAGTCCAAGCGCATTGAGAATTTGAGATACTGTCTCAAGGCGGGGCTTGGCTTCCTTCTCATCCGAAAGAATCTTGTAGAGCGCTTTCTGGCTAAGCCCGGCCTCTCTGGCAAGCGCTTCATATCCGCGAACCTCGGCGATGTCCCGAATCGCCATAAGCAGCGCCTCAGGCATATCTGAATTCTCCTCCACAGAAGCTTTCAAATACGCCAACTGATTCTCGGTGCTCTTCAGCCATTCAAAAAGCCCTTCGTTATAGGGTTTGCTTGATTTACCCATGGTTTTTCCTTTTGTAATCCAGCCAATAAGATTTGGCAGTCTCAATGTCTCGCCGTTGCGATCCCTTATCGCCTCCGCATAGCAGAATAATTATTTCATCTCCGAGCGTACCAAAATAAACCCGGTACCCGCTCCCAAACATGGGCCGCAATTCACTGACACCTTCTCCGGCCGGTCTGACGCTTCAATGCATATCATGCAAATGCTTTTCCACTCCGTGTCCGCGCGGCGACATTTAGAATCTATTCGATCCATTCCGGCACATCCTCAGAGCGGACAAAGGCGACATGGCCGTCTTTGTATAGCACGTTTCGTCCCGGGGGCATGTGGGCCTGATCGACCTTTTCGCGAACGATGGAGCCGTCATTCCCGTTCGCGACGAATTCGTATGCGCTCCACATGTCCATGTCATCGAGCGTGCGATGCGTGTTTCGGCCAGATGGGCAAGCGAAAACATTCGCGTCATTAAGATACTTCGGATATAGATCGCTCATTTTCGATGGGCGGGTGTCGCTGTGTTCATTTGTGTAATTCTCGATCGCGATCGCAATTTGCTTCAAATTGTTTTGGCATGATGCGCGTTGCGCCGCTTCCCGAGAACGTGCAAACGCGGGAAGCACGATCGCCGCGACGATTCCCAGCATTGCCAACACGAACGGCGTGATCACCACGAGTAACGCGGCGATAATCACCCACCGGAGTACGTTTCGTGACCTTCCTCCCGCTTCGTGTACAACGACGCGTTCCACAAAATGCGGCGGGGGAACGCTTGGCGTGACTTGTTCGTCGCCCTTCCTCGGCGCCGGCTTCCCGCTCTCCTTGTTTTGGCTGCTCAACATCGACGAGTCTTCGACAATGCTTTCCGGTGAGCCCACCGCCGCCAAGGTCTGCCGAAGTATGTTCAACGTTATCAGCGAACCGGATTCCTGCTCGACTTTTGTCGCAATGTGATCGCGCAAACCAGACACAATTTCTTCCGCGTCTTCTCCAGACGACTTTGCCAGCGCGCGCACTTGCTTCAAATACCCATCGAGAAATTCGGTTGCTTCCGGCGTCCACTCAGCCATGGGGTACCTCGCTTTCATGCTGGAAGCGGACCACGCCGCCCGCCAGTTCGTTCCAATACGTGTTCATCGTTGCCCGCATGCGATGCCCCGCGGGCGAGAGCGTGTAATACTTCCTCGCGGGCCCACTGGTCGATTCCGCAAGCCGCGTCGTGACAAGCCCGAGACGCTTCAGCCGCGATAGGAGCGGGTAGATAGTCCCTTCCGTGACGACCAAGCCCTTTACTTCCGACAATTGCTTCACCAGGTCGTAGCCATACACGTCGCCCTTGGCGAGTACGTTCACGATGCACAGCTCCAGCAAACCCTTTCGTAGCTGGGTGGTCCAGTTATCGATGTCGTCGTTCGCAGTGTCATTCATGAGTCTATACACTGTATCACATACTACAATGTATTACAAAGTATTTAGTGAATAGCTATAAATTAATGAATTGGCGCACGTTACAGAGTAATTAGTAAATAATTAACCCCTCGTC
>Ga0163150_10007662_pt1 | contig 12584 bp, 15 predicted proteins | sample OliLakLV19P2IB_FD_148628 | JGI IMG/M metagenome (GOLD analysis project Ga0163150, IMG submission 148628) | Freshwater microbial mat bacterial communities from Lake Vanda, McMurdo Dry Valleys, Antarctica - Oligotrophic Lake LV.19.P2.IB | ecosystem: Environmental > Aquatic > Freshwater > Lake >...
TGTTGAGGACTGGTTTTGTTTGAGAAAAACGTGAGGCAGCCCCGATGCAACAATCGCTTGATACGATAAATACAAAAAGCCGTCAGCGCAATAATGAACACATTGGACTGAGAAGATTCATTCCAATGCCGTTTCTCTTGCCTGCACTGGTGATTTACGCCGTGTTCGCGCTGTACCCGATGGTCAATGCGCTTGAACTCAGTTTCTACGATTGGGACGGTGTTTCGGTAGAACGTAACTTCGTCGGTGTGCAAAACTATATCCAGATTTTCACGCAAGATCCGGTCTTCTGGACGGCGGTCAAAAACAGCCTCATCTGGGTATTTTTGTCGCTGCTGGTCCCGACGATGGTCGGTATGCTGCTGGCGCTGGCGCTGAACCAGAGGATTTTCGGACGAACCTCGCTGCGCGCCATCTTCTACTTGCCCGCAATCATCGCTTCCATCGCTGTCGCTACCATCTGGGGGTGGATGTATAACCCGATTCTCGGCGTTATCAATGCCTCTTTGAAATCACTAGGGATGAATTCGGCCATACAGGACTGGCTCGGCGACCCCAAAATCGCCCTCTACTCGATTTTCGTGGCCTACGTCTGGCAGTCGAGCGGGGTGGCGATGGTGCTGTTCCTTGCAGGGCTGCAAGGCGTACCGGAAGAGTTGAAAGAAGCGGCGCGTGTTGATGGTGCCAACAACTGGCAGATATTCTGGCACGTGATCATTGCCTGCCTGCGGGAGACGTTCATCGTCGTCATCGTGCTCACCATCATCAACTCGCTGAAGGTCTTTGATCTCATCGTCGGAATGACATCCGGTGGGCCCGGTCAATCGACTCAGGTGTTAGCGCTCTGGAGCTATACCCAATCGTTTGGTCTCCACGATTTCGGCAATGGCATGGCGATTGCGATGGTTCTATTGGCGATTACGTTAATCATCGTGATTCCGTACTTGATTTGGACTTCACGAGAAGGATCGAAATGATTGCGCGTTTACGCAAAGCTGATCCGGTAATCGTAGGGCTGTGGATCGCGCTGGTGCTCGTTGCGATTATCTGGGCAGCCCCATTTGTCTTTATCACCCTGACCGCGTTTAAAACCCGTCCCGACCTGATTCGCACAGGTTCGTTTGGACTACCGACAACACTTGCATGGGAGAATTTCACGACAGCGTGGGATCGTGCAAACCTGTCTACAACGGCACTGAACAGCGCCATCATCGCCTTCACCAAAGTGCCGCTTGGACTGTTCGTGTCCTCATTAGCGGCCTATGCACTCACCCGTATGCGCTTTCGCTGGCAGAAGGCGCTGTTTCTGCTTTTCGCTCTGGGTACAATGATCCCGGTTCAGGTGGCACTGGGGCCGTTGTTCAGATTAGTGCTGAATCTCGGCTTGCTAAACAACTATATTGGCATTCTGCTTCCGTATATCGCTTTTGGCGTTCCCTATCAAATTTTCATTCTGCGAGGCTTTTTCCAGAATATTCCCAGAGAGTTGGACGAGGCGGCGCTCATGGATGGCGCATCGCACTTGGATGTCTATCGTCGCATCATCCTGCCTTTAGCGACTCCCGCTTTAGCGGCGCTGTTCATCCTCGATTTTGTCTCGACATGGAACGAGTTCCCCATGGCACTGGTGATCTTGCAGCGCCAGGAAGCATGGACGATTCCGCTGTCGCTGCAAGCCTTTCAGGGGCAGTTCGGGAATAACTATACCGAAATGAACGCGGCCATCGTGATGGCAATTCTCCCGGTCATCATCGTATATATGCTGTTCCAACGCTATTTTGTTTCTGGTCTGGTCGCGGGCGCGGTCAAAGGATAGTTTCACGGATGACGAACATGATTAAGCGGTGGTCGATCTTTGAGATCGCCATGACGAGTACGAGCGTTTATGATAACCCCCTGCAAGATGTCTCGCTCATGGCGACGTTCGTCTCTGAGCAGGGCGTCGTGCGCTGCCTAGATGGATTCTGGGACGGCGGCGATCAATGGCGAGTACGCTTCTCGCCGCCATCCGCTGGACGATGGCGCTACAGCACCGAGTGTTCAGACCCGCGTAACGTGGGTTTACATGGTCTGACCGATACCTTCATGTGCGTAGAGAGTGCAGCAGGTAGTCGATTTGAGCAGCACGGCCCCATTCAGGTCGAAGCGGGTGGTTGTCATTTCGTACACGTAGACGGCACACCGTACTTCTATCTTGCCGATACAGCATGGAACGGGCCGCTTTTTTCAACCGACGAGGAATGGCAGCACTATCTCGACGTTCGTGTTCAGCAGGGTTTCACGGCGGTGCAGTGGGTACCAACGCAGTGGATCACCGCTCCACATGGCGATCTTGAGGCACGGCTTCCATTTGAGGGTCATGAGCGCATCACCATCAATCCCGCCGTATTTCAGCGCCTTGACAATAAGCTGACACAGCTCAATCAAGCCGGGATGCTCGGCGCAGTCGTACTGCTATGGGCTGCCGATTGGGGCGACTACGAGGTGATGCGTGTCAACCCCGGTCTGACGCTGCCCGAAGATCAGGCCGTTCTACTGGCACGCTATATGGTCGCTCGCTGGGGTGCATATGCTGTCCTCTGGCTGCTGGCGGGTGATGCCGAATATCGCGGCGCGAGAGCCGGACGCTGGCAACGAATCGGACAATCCGTGTTTGGTGGGCGCGAACATGCCCCCGTAGCCCTACATCCAAACGGGATGTCTTGGCACGCCGACGAATTCCGTAGTGAAACATGGCTGGATTTCACTGGCTATCAAGGCTGCCACTTCGGTGACGACAACGCCCTGACATGGGCGGTTTTTGGCCCACCAGCGACGGAATGGTTGAGGGAACCACACCGTCCAATCATCAATCTCGAGCCGCCATATGAACATCATCTTGATCTTTCCAACCCTGAGCATCGTTTCAGCGACGATGAGGTTCGCCGCGCGATATACTGGAGTTTGCTCGTCTCACCGACAGCAGGCGTGACCTATGGTGGTCATGGGGTTTGGGGATGGGACGACGGTACTCAACCACCAACGGCACATCCCACCAGCGGTGTTCCGCTTGCATGGCGCGACGCACTGCGAATGCCCGCCGCCGAACAAATTTTTCATCTGTCCAATCTATTCAACTCAATCTCGTGGTGGACACTCAAACCGGATGCTACCTTAGTGAAGAGGCAACCCGGTGATGAAAACATCCGCCGTTACGTTGCAGCGTCCCGTTCACAAAGCGGCGATCTGGCGCTCGTTTATATTCCGCAAGACACTCGCGTCGCAATAGACCTTTCTCAGCTTCTTCCGCATGTAAGTGGCGAATGGCTAAACCCGCGCACAGGAGAAGCCAACGCCGCAGCCTCTATTGGGGATGAGTTTGAGACGCCGGGTGCAGGTGACTGGATTCTCCTGCTGAAAGCATCACGCTGACCGTAATCTGACGCGAAGGAGCATCGACTAAGAAAACCGGGAGATGTAAGATGAACCAACGCCTAATTTACCGATGGGGCCGCGAATTGGCGACCCAGTTGAGCAGTTTGAACAGCATCCGTGGCAAGTGCTAGCTCGGATGTTGTGGCATCTGGTATACAAGCTACTAGAGTGTATTGATCATTGACATTCAATCGTCGTTGGCATAGATTAACTTTGCCGAATAACAACCCAAACTATTCAATGCGAGAGGACGCCATTTAGCCAAACCGTTCTCTTGGTGAGGCACAATGAGCAACCTTTCGGGCAAAGACACACTTGGCAACCAGATCGCGGACAAGCTCGAACTGTTCGTGCTGGCCGAGCTAAAGCCGGGTGATCGGCTGCCGCCGGAGCGCGAACTCGCGCAGAATTACGGCGTCAGCCGCACCGTCGTGCGAGAGGCGGTGCACGCCCTAACTGCTAGAGGGCTGCTTGAGGTACGCTCACGGAGCGGCGTCGTGGTTTCCACGCCCACTGCCGAACAGGTTTCACACTCGATCACGTCGTTTTTGCGCGCTGGTTTTCCTGAACTTGACTATCGCAAGGTCATGGAAGTTCGCCTGCATCTCGAAGTTCAGATTGCAGCTCTCGCCGCCGAACGCCGCACTGACCACGACTTGCGGCAGATGGAACGTATCCTCGAATCGTATATCGACGTGCGCGTGTTGGCTGAATTCGTGCGCTGGGACATGGCTTTTCACGCCGCGCTTGCTCAAGCCTGTATGGTGGAAAAACTCCGTCTGACACCGACAATGACCTCAAATAAAAGGGAAGACCGTGCTATGCTTCTCTCCTGTTATTCGATATCCGAGACGTGATTCCCTTACCCATGGTCTATCACTTCCTACTGTGCCTCACCACGCTCATCTTCGACGTGTTTGCGTCAATCCGTCTTGCGCCTGACGAGAAAGACCTGCAGATCGTGCTCCTCCGGCAGCAACTCCGCGTGCTGGAGCGCAAAATCAAGAAGAAACCGCGTCTGTCACGTCCTGAGAAGCTGATGCTCGTTGCCCTAACGACCCGTTTGCAGAGACAAACGCAGCGATGGCAGCACCGTATGCGCGAAGCCGTGTTGCCATTTTAACCCGAAACCGTGCTGAAATGGCACCGAGAACTGGTGCGTCGGAAATGGACTTTTCGGCGACCAGACCACGGAGGACGGTCAAAGCTTGACTGCGAGATCGAGGCGCTCATTCTCCGGATCGCGCGTGAGAAGCCGCGCATGGGGTACGATAAAATACAAGGTGAGCTGTTGAAGCTTGGCTTCGTCGTCGAAGCAACGACCGTCAAGAACGTCCTACGCCGCCATCGTCTCATGCCCGCGCCACAACGCGGTCGGAGTTGGTGGCGGACGTTTCTGAAACTCTATCGACAGCAGATGCTCGCGTGCGATTTCTTCACCGTCGAAACGCTGCATCTGCAAACGCTGTATGTCCTGTTCTTTATCGAACTAGGCTCACGTCGCGTCCATCTCGCGGGTTGCACCACCAACCCCGATCATGCTTGGGTCACTCAGCAGGCGCGGCAACGCGTCTGGCAGTTGGATGAGTCTAGAACACCTATGCGCTTCCTCATTCATGACCGGGACAGCAAATTCACGACCAACTTCGACCATGTCTTCGTCTCAGAAGGCATAGAAATTGTGCGGACGCCAATTCGAGCGCCGAGAGCCAATGCAGTTGCAGAGCGTTGGGTGCGTTCAGTTCGCCAAGAGTGCCTTGACCACCTGCTGATTTTGAATCAGCGGCATCTCATCCGCGTCCTAAAGGAATACATCGACTATTACAATGTGTGTCGTCCTCATCAAGGACTTGATCAGCAAGCACCTATTCCCATACCACGTTCTCCGCAAGGAGTCATACGATGTCGCGATGTTCTCGGAGGCATTCTGCACGATTACTACCGCGATGCGGCTTGAATTTTCCCTCGGATGAGGTTTTTCCACCTTACAAGTCTTTCAATTTACGCTCAAATATTAAACACGGGTTCAATTGAGGGGATAACTTTGCTCAACCGACTGCAATTGCTCCCTTCGACAGTGAAATGGTATGCGTTCCTAGAACCGTTGCTGCTTTACCATCGATCGCTGTCGCAAAAGTCATCTTCTCCCACGCTGCGTCACTGTGGAAATCGACGATAACATTGCCTCTGCGTTCTGCGCTCAACCACGCTGGATAACAGGCAGCGCCTCATCCAGTGCGGATTTGCCACCCAGATTGAGAACGGTCACGTCCTCACCAGCGACATTGAGATGAAGGATACCTTTTCCGGCTGTAACGTCCGGCATATTGAAAGGGCGCAAGACTTGAGAGTGTTGATGAACGATCTGCGCTTCAGGTCCATCCCCGCCTTGATTGCGGGACGTGATAACATCGACCCCGTTTTGCAGCAATAGTTCCACCAACTCGGCGGTCATACCGAACCCCTGCCATGGCGTTGAGGAACTGATGGCGCAGTTCTCACCATTGGCGATGATCATATTGAGTTCACCGAGGCTTCCTCAGGTTGACGGAACTGCATGGAGTATAAGCGGGCATACAGTCCGTTTTGTGACATCAGTTCGGTATGGGTGCCCAGTTCGACAACGTGCCCTTCATTGAGGACTGCAATTCGATCTGCCACTTTGATGGTACTCAGACGGTGAGCCACGATCACCGTCGTGCGGTTTTGCATCAACCGCTCCAGCGCTTCCTGTACAATGCCTTCGGACTCGTTATCGAGTGAGCTGGTCGCTTCATCCAGCAGCAGGATGGCTGGATCTTTTAAAATTGCGCGGGCGATGGCAATGCGCTGACGCTGCCCGCCGCTCAGATTCATGCCGCGTTCGCCAACGAGCGTTTCATATTGATTGGGAAACGCCATGATGAAATCATGGGCGTTAGCGGCCTTTGCCGCCTCGATCATTTCGGCCTCGCTGGCATCCAGCCTTCCATACAGGATATTTTCGCGGATGGTTCCACCAAACAGAATGGTTTCCTGCGGCACAATGCCAATCTGGTCACGCAGGTCTTGCTGGGTCACGCTGCGCAGATCGTGACCATCGATGCGAATAACGCCAGTTGTAGGATCATAAAAGCGAGGGATCAGGTTCAGGATCGTACTTTTTCCGGCACCGCTTGGCCCCACCAGCGCGAGAATTTCTCCAGCCCGAATCTCCAGGGAGATATTATCCAGAACAGGCGCATCTTCGTCATAGCGGAAGGAAACCTGGTCGAACGTGATTTGCCCACGTACGGCTGGCAAAGCACGTGCATTCGCCGCGTCTCGCACGGAAGGTTTGCTATCGAGCAGTTCAAACACGCGCCGAACTCCACCAATCGCCGCGCTGAATTGACCGTACAATCCGCCGAGACTGCCCAGGCTGGTTGCGATAGTAATGCCGTAAATGAGAAAGCCCGTAATCATGGAGACGCTTAGCCGTCCAGCAAGCACTTCGTTGCCGCCGTACCAGACGATTGCAGCGATTGACCCGAAACCGAGAAACATCATTAATCCGGTGAACAGCGAGTTATACACCGCCATTCGCACGGCAGCACGAAAGGTTCTTTCCATCGCGCTGCTGTAACGCTGTGTTTCATAACTTTCGCGTCCAAAGCTCTTGACGATGCGGATACCTTGGAGTCCCTCTTCAGCGACAACGGTTGAATCCGCAAGCTGATCCTGAATTTTGGTGCTGCCTTTTTCGATGCGGCTGCCAAACACGAATGCGATCACGATCAACACGGGTGCCAGTGCGAGTATGAACAGCGTGAACTGGGTGTTCATGCTTAGTAGAATGAGAATCGAGCCGATCAAGGTTACGAATTGAGTCAACAACGATGTGAGGTTGGTTGTGAGCATGGTACGCATTTGTGTTACATCGCTGGACAATCGCGACACCAAATCGCCCACACGCCGCACGGCGTAAAAGTCAAGTGATAGCTGCTGCAAATGTGTGTAGAGCGACGTACGCAGGTCGAGGACGATTCTCTCGCCGATATAGGCTAACAGATATGACTGGATAAATTGAAACGCCGCCTGAAACAAAAACAGCCCGATGAGAAGCCCAGCCAGCAGGTTGAGTGAGCTTGCCCCACCTGTTTCAGTAATGGAATTGAGCAGTTGTACGATCACTGCTGGGAATGCCAGTGCCAGGCCAGTGGAGAGCAGCAACGCAATAACAGCGAGAAACATGCGCCCTACGTAGGGTTTCAAATAGCTCAGCAAGCGGCTCCAACTGATCGACTGAAACGTATTATCCGCTTGTTTTTGTTGAATCAAACTTGCCTGTGCCATTTGGTCGTTCTCCAGGTGATGTTCGAGGCTGTGATATCCTTTACGCGCTATCAATGTGATAAGTTGCTATACATACTGGGGGTCTGTGCAGCGCCCAGCGAAATGCAAACGGGCGGTATAACCAAAAACCTGCGATGGACGCGGACTCAAACTCGTACGCCGTGAGGGTTAACCATATTTCTCAATGAAGCTGGCTACATCCTGTAGATCATAAAAGCGAGATTGAAGCATCTCGTGTGACCAGTTCCATCACGCGATTTCGAGCAGCGCTTGAACGATATGATTTTCAAAACGGTGGCGAATCGGTTTCGCAGGAACGTCGACCACGACCGTGTATGAGTCAACATTCTTGGTGACGACTGCACCCGCGCCAACGACCGCACCCGTACCAATACATAGACTGGCCATGATGATCACGACGCTAGTTAAAGAAGTCACCGTCGTCGGTATCACCAAATCCAAACATTTTGTGTCTGTAGGTCATGTGGTGCTCGGTGACCCGGTCCATGGGGTGGTTGCCGGGATAGATACGGACGTGGGACGCAATCGAACAGAACTTGCCGATTTCGGCATAGATGATGTCTACATCGCCAGCCGTATAAAATAATGTCAGCACGAAAACAGGCGAGGTATGTCGTATTGACGTTTATCTACTTAGTGATACTATATAGTGGTACTCAGTGTTACATAGTAGGAAGGAGGTTGTCGGTGGAAAACTTGACCGAGTTTCTAAAGGGTATTCTGGAAGGTTGTGTACTTGAAATCATCGGCCGTGAAGAAACATACGGCTATGAGATCGTGAAAAAGCTCAACGCGCTCGGATTTGAAGACGTTGTCGAAGGAACAGTCTACACAATTTTGCTCCGGCTTGAAAAAAACAAGCTTGTGGATATCCAGAAAAAGCCGTCGGAAATCGGACCACCAAGAAAATTTTATTCACTCAATGAGGCAGGACAACAAGAACTTGCAGTGTTTTGGAGCAAATGGGACTTCGTCGTATCGAAAGTCACTAAATTAAGGAGGAACAACGATGTCAAATAAGATGACCCGTGGTATGCAGAAAGAACTCAATGCGCGCCTAAAAGCGCTTCCGGGAGATTATCAGGTGGTGTTCTACGAAATCACAAAATACTTGTATCAATTCGCCACAAGCGACGCAGGTGTAGTCAATATGCAGACGGGCATTCTGGATATGTTCGAAACGGGGGCGCAAGAAGGCAAAGATGTGTTGGATATTGTGGGGAGTGACGTGATAGGTTTTTGCGATGGACTTCTGGGGGTAGTTCCCGAGCATACCTAGATGGGCAAAATGAAATCCGCCATGAATCAAAGTATCCACAAAAAACTCGGCAAAAGAAAAGGCGGCGGGAAATGAGCGTGTTAGAAGTTGCACCATTCGCTGCGCCATTAGCGTATTCCTCGTTTTAGAGGAGGACAAAAGATGCACATAATGATTGTTTCCACGATCTCTAACAACGACAAGTTCTGGGATTCCTTGAAGAAGTCCCACGGCCATGTACCCAAAGGAGCTAAGTGGATCCTGGCAGTAGCGAGCATCGACGGGACGAAAGCAGTGAACATCATCGTTCATGACTCAATGGACAGCGTCAAGTGCTTCTTTGAGGAATACGCCGGTCCCTTTGCCACAACGGAGTATTTTGAGGCCGATGCCGCTAACGCGGTTGGTCTCCGAAATTAGCTACGGGGGAACACTAAATGACAAAAAGGATAGATGTAAAGCAGCTTCGAGATCAGGTTTCCGATCTCCTCTCGGAATACAGGATCCCGAGTGCTGCGATCGGTGTTTTTCATAACGAAGAAATCATCGACTTCGCTGTTGGTGTCAAGAACCTGTCCACGAAGGAACCCGCGACGACCAACACCATCTACCAATGCGGTTTCATGACCAAGACATGGACTGCCCTTACCATCATGCAATTCGTTGACGAAGGGAAAGTCGCACTGGACGAGCCGGTGCGGACCTACCTCCCTGATTTCAAAGTCGCTGATCCCGAGGTCAGCGCTAAAGTCACCTCCCGTCATTTACTGAACCATACGAACGGTATCGAGGAAGATTACGGCGATCCCGGCGAAGACACTGATGTATATGAGCGCATGGTCAACAACATCGACAGCGCACCTCAAGTTCATCCTCTGGCCTACACGCATTCTTACAGCGCCGCTCTCGGCTACGGGATCCTTGCACGCATCATGGAGGTCATTGACGGCAAGCAGTAGGATGACATTATGCGGGATCGTGTCTTCAACCCTCTGGGATTGACGAGCACGAGCAGTTGGCGTGAGCAAGTGGATCAGGATCGCGCTGCGACGGGATACATTATCCGGTCTCTTGAAGAGGGGCCAGTTGTTTCGCCAGTAGCTTACCTGCCACGTGCTTACGGACCTGGAGGCAACATCAACTCGACAGCTCGGGAAGTCGTCACGATGGCGCACCTCGTCCTCAACGGAGGTCAAACACCAAACGGCACACGAATTGTCTCAACCGAGGCCATTCGGGAGATGACCGATTCTCGCGTTCCGATACCAGACCCATACCTGCTCGGATCAGAGTGGGGACTTGGTCTCACCGTGTATCACTGGCACGGCGAGACCGTCTATGCACATGACGGCAGCACGATCGGTCAGCAGGCTCGCCTGCGGATTCTGCCGGATTTGAACCTTGCTATTTCGATGCTAGCTAACGGAACCCCGCGCGACAGCTTCTATAGGAAGGTCTTCAACGCAATTTTGTCCGATCTTGGAGCAGTTACAATCCCAAACTTGCCGAAACCTGATCCAACGCTAAAGCTTGACTTGTCCAAGTATGAAGGTATTTACGAGCGGCTCGGTGCGCGTTATGAAGTGGAGGCTGAAGGCGGAAAGCTCTACCTAACATTCTTCCTAAATCCCATGCACGCACAAGTTCTTGGTAAACCAGAACGCATTAAGTACGAGCTGCTTCCAGTAGGCGAAACGCACTTCTTGATGCCTTCAGAGGATCCGCTTGAGGACACACAGACCGTGGCGATCTACGACTTTAAAAACGGAGCCGCACAGTACCTTCACACCAATGCCCGTGTAAATCCAAGGGTCAGCAACTAGTATGCAATCACCCTACCCCTATCGAGCTGCTATTTGCAGTACAGAACTCTACTCGAAATCTGCGAGGGAAGAGTTGGCACAGGTTGGACAGGAATTGATCATTAGGGGATGTCCTCTACATGTGCCTGACTTACTTAAACCACCGCGTCAGTTCCGACCTGCGGGATGCCAATCTATGCAGGAAGTCTTGTAGGGGAAATCGCTCGGTGAACGAATTTGTCCTGACCAGCTCAGATATTGCCTCTACCGCTGCGTCTAAAACTGACAATATGGTTTTTTCTATAGACTCATCGGTTAAGTTCAGCCTCTATTTCTTAAAAAGGAAATAACAAGTTTTAATATATTGCCTGTTATTCTCATCGTGATCGTTCGGGACAAACAGCACGGAGAAAGTACCGCTGCTGTTTCCGTATTGCACTATTGAAGAGAATACTAACCATGCCTTTATCGCCTTTTGTCGTAGCGCATCGTGGCGCATCCATCGCCTATCCAGAGAATACACTGATCGGTTTTCAAGCCGCCATCGAACTCGGCGTCGATTGCATCGAATTGGATGTTGTAACCACATCCAATGGGGCAGTCATTGTCAGCCACGATACAACGGCTGATCGCTGCACCAGCGGAACTGGTAATTTTAAGGAAATGACCTTCGAACAAGTACAAGCTTTGGATGCTGGTGTAAAGTTCGGCCAGCAGTTCACGGGCGAGCGTATTCCGCGCCTTGAAGAAGTGCTCGGTCTGGTTGAACATACTTCCGTGCAGCTTTGCATTGAAATCAAAGGCGACTCAGTGGAGGGGTTTTTGTCAAACGCTCGCGCTGCTGTGACGCTGCTCCAACGCGCTGACGCTTTACGTTATTGTTCGATTGCCTCGTTTGACCCCAACTGCCTACAGGCTATTCGGACTTGGGAGCCGTTGCTGGCCGTCAATCTCGACCCGGAACCGCAAGATGGTTCGCTAACGCCGTGGGAACTTGTTCAGCAGTGTCTTCGCTGTGGCGCTAACTTCATGGGTCACACCTATCGAACGCTAACGCCTGCAATTGTCCACGAAGCCCACAGTCATGGTATGGGATTATGGGTGTGGACAGTGAATGACGCGGCTACAATGCGCGACATGCTGAAGATGGGTGTCGATGCGATACTCAGCGACGATCCGGCGCTGCTGAAAACGGTTCTCGCCGAGCGTTAGCGATAGGGGTCGGCGGCATCGCGGATACCATCACCGATAAAGTTAAGCGCCAAAATCGTGATAACGATGGCCAAGGCGGGCGAAAGCATCCAAGGCGCTGAGGAGATGACGCGCAGGCTTTGGGCATCCTGCAAAAGCACTCCCCAACTTAGCACAGGTGGGCGCAGTCCAAGTCCGAGAAAGCTCAGAGCTGTTTCCGCGAGGATCATGTTGGGAATCGCCAGCGTAACCGCCGCGATCAGGTGGCTGTACATGCTCGGCAGCATATGGCGAAACATGATAGTTATAGGCGGACAGCCAATGGCATGTGCCGCTACGATGTAGTCCTCGCGTCGAATGGACAGAAAACGCCCACGCACAATCCGCGCCAGACCCGTCCATCCTACCAGCGAAAGAATGAGGCTGATGACAAAGTAGACTTGTATCGGTGACCAACTGAGGGGCAAGGCCGCCGCGATACCCAACCAGAGCGGAATCGTCGGCAGCGAACGGGTGAACTCGATCACGCGTTGAATCAAATTATCGACCCAGCCGCCATAGTAACCTGAAACGCCGCCGAGAAT
>Ga0163150_10007667_pt1 | contig 12580 bp, 6 predicted proteins | sample OliLakLV19P2IB_FD_148628 | JGI IMG/M metagenome (GOLD analysis project Ga0163150, IMG submission 148628) | Freshwater microbial mat bacterial communities from Lake Vanda, McMurdo Dry Valleys, Antarctica - Oligotrophic Lake LV.19.P2.IB | ecosystem: Environmental > Aquatic > Freshwater > Lake >...
CGTGCTCCCGCGGGTTGGTTTTCCTCAACCCGAATCGTGCCGTTGTGATCGGAAATAATCCGGCTCACAATCGCCAGCCCAAGCCCCGTCCCCCGGCTCTTGGTCGAAAAATATGGAAGGAACAACTTCTCTTTCTCCTCGGCCGAGATTCCATGCCCTGTATCGGCGACAATCAACTCCACCGTGTCCGCGCCCGGACTGCTCGTCGCCACCAGCAGGTTCCGCACCAGCGATTCATTCATGGCCTCCGCCGCATTGTCCACAAGGTTGATCACCACTCGCTTAAACTGCTCCGGATCGATGCTCACGGCAGGCAGGTCGGCCGCAAGCGATAGCCGCACATCCACGTCCTGCAAACGGCCGCTGAAAACCTCCACCGCCGTTCTCACTACTTCATTCAAGTCGCACCGCACCGGATGCGCCGCCGGGAATCTGGCGAACTGCGAGAACTCGTCCACCAGCAGCTTTACGCTCTCCACTTCGCGCGCGATCGTCACTGAACAGCTATGCACGATTCGCTGCGCTTCGAGCGACAGCGGACCCCGCTCAATCTGCCGCGCAATCCTCCCGGCGCTCAGCGCGATGGGCGTCAGCGGGTTCTTCATCTCGTGCGCCAGCCGCCGCGCAACCTCCTGCCACGCCGATGCTTTCTGCGCCCGCAGCAACTCGCTCGTATCTTCGATCACGATCACGAACCCCGGGCTGCTCTTCTCCTCCAGCGCCGATACAGTCACGGCGAGATGCATGATCTTGCCCTTGCTGGTGAACTCCAGTTGGCTCGCCGCCAAGCCGGTCCGCCGCGCGCGCTTCATCAGGTAGCGAATTTCCGTCACATCCTCGACGGAAAACAGATCGTGAAGCTGAGTGGCCTTCTCGATCAGATCCTCTGGAAATATTCCGCGCAGCGCCCGGTTGACACGCTGAATCCGGCCGTCTGAGCCGATGTAGATTACGCCTGTCGGAATGCTTTCGAGAATGGCTTCGGTAAAGCGCCGCCTCGCCTCCAACTCCCTGCTGTTGGCCTCGAGTTCCTGCGTCATCTCGTTAAAGCCGCGCACCAGCGTAGCCAGTTCGTCGATGGCGTTGATGTTCACCCGGTGCGAGAGATTCCCGCGCCGCACTTCGCCTGCCGCCGCGAGCAGCGCGGAGATCGGATTGCTGATTTGATCCGCCAGAATGCGCGCGATCCACGTGGCGATAAACAGCACGAACATCGCGATCAGCACCATGTACAGCACGTACAGGTTACGGATCTGCGTCCGATGCGCCGTGAGATCGTTGTGTAACGCCAGATTCGCGTCGATGTCGGCTTTCGTCCGCGCCAGATCGATCGGCATTCGCGAGCTTTGCGTGAGCACCGCTCCCGAAGGCAGCCGCACGCTTGCGCGGTACTCCGGACCCGACGTATTTCCACCGGCCTTCGGGCACAGTTGGAGCGTCGCCCCGCCCGCCAAGGTGAGCGTTAGCGACGCGATTCGCTGTTCCTGGCAAATGCCCCTGAACAGCGCCGGCCCACCCGTCCCCGTTACCGCGACGCTCGACGTCTCGGGCAAGGTGGAGATCCACAGAACCTGCGCATCCACCTTTGCTTTAAACTCGCCGTGAATCGTAGTGCCGATTTTGTCCAGTCCCGCCTTGATGCCCTCCGCCGGCTGCCCAAACCAGATCCGCAGGTTTTTGTTTAATACCGCATAGTCGAACAGGACCAGAAAGATCACCGGCACGAAGCTCAACGCCAGTGCTCCGACAACGAGTTTCGACCGGATCCGCGAGCCCTCGCGGTTGCTGCGGCGCTCGATGTAAAGCTTCACCGCCGTACGGAACAGCATGAAGCCGAGCGTCACCGTCAGCAGGAAGATCAGCGTCGAGACCGCCCACAACAGATAGGTCTGTTGCGCGCTGCTCGGCGCATATTCACCAAAGGTGAACGATCCCTGCCATACCAGCAGCGAGATGAGGATGGCGAGGAGAAAAGCCCCTAAGCCGAGTACGACGCGCTTCCGCATGGGCCGTTATCCAATTGTATGTGTTTCAACGGAGACGGCGGACTGGGGTTGGGAGGCAGCCAGCGGAGGAAGTCTCACCGATCTTGGCACAGAGGGCACTGCTTTGCGCACGGCTGACTAGACAAAATCAATTGCCGGGATGGAATGAGAGGGAGCGGTTATCGCCACATTCCGTGACCGCGCCCTCTGTTCACCGGAGAGTTCCGGATACGTACCGAAGTCTCGCGAGTCAGCCTCGCTGAACGGCCGATTGCCGGCGGCCCATCCGGCGCCGCCGGAGCGTGTTGCCGGCCAGTACGGCGGCAGCCGCGGTCATCAGAATCAAGCTGGAAGGCTCTGGCGTCGTCGTGAAGTTTGGTTGTTGAAATGTCACCAACGCGTCCTGCCCTGCCTGGCCATTAAGGTTCGTCAAGCGGGCCAGTATCTTCAAGTCGGCGGTGCTGTCGTTAAGGTCGGTAGAATACACGAGCCGCGGAAGGGCGAGCCCTTGGTTGAAGTAAATGAAAAATCCCGGACCTGGCGAGGTGATCGCAGCGGCGATCAGGTTGGCGGCACTCCCGGCGCCGAAGGGTGTAGCCGCATTGGAGTCGTCGTCGAATGTTCGCAGCACGACGATGTCCGCGCCCCCAGCGGGAATGTTAGCCGCCAAATCATTGACGAGGGTTAGAGGGGGCGTGACGCCGAAGACCGCTGCATCGAACTCGAACGTGTCGGATCCAATCGAAAATACGATGCTGGGTTCGCCGCCTACAACTTGTCGTCCTGGCGTGATGAGCGCGTTGGACCCGGCGAAGGGATCCGTGAGGAAGCTGAAAGTGGCTGCGTTGGCCGTTGCGCTGAAAACGAGTAGCGCGAGCGGGACGAAATGGTGAAAGGCGGAGCGAAGCATAGCTGACTAATCCTCCAATTAAAGATACAGAGTTCTTATCTTACGACGCGCGGCAAGTTCGTTTCAATTGGCTACACAAGGATTGAAATTCACCGTCCGTACAGTGCGGTTCCGCACGAGCCTAAATTTACACAACTGTTGTTTCAAGACGGTGAGAGCGGTGATGAAACCGGAGGAAGGATGCCGCCGGCCCCTGACATATAGCCGGGGCCGGGCAGGCTGGAGCTTTTCCAAAGGATAGCTGTAAGTAAGTAGCGCAACCCTGGGAAGTTTCTCAGGTATGCCGCTGAAAATTAGTCCACCCGCAGCGCGCGAATCGGATTCACGGTCAGCGCCTTCCGCGCCGGGATAATGGTTGCGACAACGCCCGCAACGAGGCATATCGCGATCACCCATCCGAACGTTGCCGGATCGAACGGCGTGATTCCTTCCGCGAGAAATGCCGCCAGCGGTTGGGCCGCCAGCACCGCCAATCCAAAGCCGATCGCGAATCCAGCGCCCATCGTGCCCAAACTGACGCCGAAAATGGTCCGCGCGACATTCCATGCGGACGCGCCCAGGGCCATCCGAATCCCGATCTCCGCCGTGCGGCGCGATACGGCGAACGCCATCGTTCCGTAGATGCCGATGAGCGCCAGCACCAGTCCCAGCCCGCCCAGGCTCCCCACCAGAACGGCGCCGATCTGGCTCGGCAGATACGCGAGCATCAGCTTCGTCCGCAGCGGACCCACCTCAACCGCCGCCGTTGTGTCCAGGTTCGACAGCGTCTCCCTCAACGCCGCCGAGAAGCCCGCCGGGTCACCCTCGGTTCTCACCAGTACATTGATCTCGGACTTTGAAGGCTGCGTCCGCGCAATGGATTGGTAATTGGCCGCGACGCCCACGACCACTACTCCCTCGCCTTCCTTCTTTTCGCCGAACCAGATCCTCTCGCCCACCGCGCGCCCATTCCCGAATAGCCGCTTGGACAAGGCTTCATTCAGGATCACCACGTGCGGCGCGCCTTTCCGGTCGGCCGGGCTAAATGCTCTGCCTGCGATCATCGGTATTCCCATGGTCTCGAAATAAGCCGGACTCACGCTGTTCGCGTAGTATTCAGCCATGGCCGAGCCCACGCTTGTCTGGATGGGCGTTCCCACGCGCATGAACCGGTTGAATGGCACGTTCTCAGCCAGTGCAGCCGACCGTACACCCGGAGCCGCAGCCGCTGTTTCGAGCGCCTTTGATGCGAATATTGCGGCTCCTCCATCTTCAATCCGGAGGTCAGCCCGGGGCGGGTCGCCTGCCATGCCGGGATGAGGCCTGACAGCGTCGCGGCGATCGCGGTGAGTGTGATCGAATACAGCACCAGGCCGAGGTCGGCCGTGATCTGAAACGCGATCGGGACCGGCAGCGCCAGCGACATTTCGTTCAGCAGCTTCGTCAGGTACCAGTGCAGGGCCAAGCCGGCCGCGGCGCCTAGGATTCACCCCGATGCCGTACGAGCCTCAACGCCGGGACGCGATTTCATCTGGCCCAGCTTTCCCGCCGGGGTGGAGCTATTTCTCCTTGTCGAGTACGGTCCACTCGTGCGACTCGCGCAATGCCGCTTCATGTGCCGCCAGGAACGGGTCCTGGCCGTTCTTGCCGCTCTTGAGCAGTTGCTTGATCTCCGCTAGTTCGTTCGCAATCATGAACAACTTGTACACGCCTGCGAAAAGCATTCCATATACCACGGTGGACAACAGTCCCCCGACAATCGCCTGTAAACCGTCCACGATAGTCCTCCCCCAGACTATCGGCGGAGAAGTAATAGCACATTAGATTCTTTAACTAAATCTTCTTGGCAAACAAAAGTGAGGCGGCGAGGCAACAACGGCGGATTCGTCGCCGGCGGGCCGCGTGAAAAAGCCAAGACGCTGGTCGCCGGGCGGTTCCGCGTCACGGATGACGTGGATTACCTCCGGATGGCCGACGCTTCGGTCCGGAAGTATGATAGGTCAACGAGTGGGGAGCCGTGACCACGCGTCAACACTCACGCGGAAGGCCGAATCTCCTCAAGCTGTAAGGGTTAAAGGCTCAACGTTAGAGCCACGGTAAGTACTGGGAGATGATCGTGACCTTAAGAAACCTTGTTGTTCTTCTGTTGTTAGTAGGCAGCTCGCTGCTGAACGCGCAAGACCGCGGCACCATTACCGGGTCCGTAGTCGACACCTCAGGCGCTAATGTACCCGCCGCGAAGGTGACCCTGACCAACCCCGCAACCGGCCAGAACATCACGGTAGAAACCAACGAGGCGGGCACTTATACCTTCCTCTCTCTTACCGCCGGCCGCTACAATGTGCGCGCCGAGAAAGCCGGTTTCAGCAAGGCGGAGGCGTCGAACGTAGTTGTGCAGGTGAACACCACCACGCGCCTCGACATTCAGATGCAGCTCGGCGCGGTGCAGGAAACGATCCAGGTGGAGTCCACCACTCCGCTCCTGCAGACCGAGCGCAGCGACCTGGGTACCGTCGTCGACAACCGCGCCATTCAGCAGTTGCCGCTCTTCATCAACGGCGGCCTGCGCAGCAACCTGGCCTTCACCAGCCTCGCGCCCGGCGTTACGATGAACCTGACGAGCGACCCGGACACCACTGGCGGCGCGCCCCGTATCGCGGGCGGCCAGGCTAACGGCGCCAGCCTTCTGGTGGATGGCGCCGAATCGATGAGTGAACGCCGCAACGACCCGCAGATGCGCGTCGTCAGCGCTGAAGCCGTCGAAGAATTCAAGGTTCAAACCTCGGCCTACTCCGCCGAATTCGGCCGCGCCTCCAACGGCGTGCTGAACTACACCACGAAGTCCGGCACCAACGGCCTGCACGGCTCCGCCATGCTTCAATTGCGTCACGAGAAGCTGAACGCCAAAGGCTTCTTCTGGGGTACCACCGCCCGTGGTGAAACCGTCCAGCGGCAACATGTCGAAGCTGCGAATATCGGTGGCCCGATCTTCATCCCCAAGCTTTACGACGGCCGCAACAAGAGCTTCTTCTTCTTCGCGGGCGAGCGTTCACGCGCCAAAAACTATAGCAGTTCAGGCACTAACTCACTGCCCGTTGAAGACTTCCGCAACGGCGACTTCCGCCGCTACGTCGACGCAAACGGCAGGATGGTGCCGTTGTACGATCCGATCGACGCAAGCGGCAACATCATCGCCAACGCCAACAACCGCACGCCGATGCAATGCAACGGAGTCGTGAACGTCATCTGTCCGGACCGCATCAGCCCCGTGGCCAGAGAGGTCTTTAAGTATCTCCCGCTGCCCGACAATCCGGGCGTCATCTTCAACAACACCTTCAACCGCAACAACGGCTCGCGCACGCCGGGCGCATGGCAGGGCGTGTATTCGATTAAGGGCGACCACAACTTCAGCAGCAAGTTCCACGTCAGCGGTTTGTTCAGCACACAGTACTTCGACAGTTACCCGCTCATTGGGCCGATCCCAGGTCCGCTGGCGGAGGCTTTCCAGGAGTTCGGCCATATCAAGTACTGGCGCTTCGGCAGTGACTATACGCTCAAGCCAAACTTGTTGAATCACTTCACGCTCGGCATCAACCGCCGCGAGTTGGGAGAGGGCCCTAACCTCGGTTTGCCGGATTCTTACCGCCCGGCCACGCAGTTGCCCGGTCTCACTGGTTCCGGCGCCGAGAAGACTGGCGCCTACACTAAGTTCAACACCGAGTTCGGCAACTACGGCGGCAGCGTCGATACCAAATCGCCCAGCAACACGCTCAACATCACAGACAGCCTCTCGTGGGTGAAGGGGCGTCACAACGTCAAAATTGGAGGCTCATACATTAGCCTGAGCTACCGTCGTCAGGACTGCAACAACTGCGGCGGTTCTCTTAGCTACAGCGCCGCGGCTACCGGTAATCCCAGCGTCAGCGGACAGAACGGCATCGGGTACGCGGCTTTCCTGTTAGGCTTGCCCAGCGGCGGCTCCTTCAACTTCGGCGCCGATATCGAGTACCGCTACAAGTACTACGCGGGATTTGTCCAGGACGACTTTAAGGTCACGAACAAGCTCAGTCTCAACCTGGGCCTTCGATACGATTACAGCATTCCGCGCCGGGAAGCCAGGCTACAGAACAGCAACTTCAACCCGACGATCCCGAATCCTAACGCCAACGGCATCCTGGGCGCTCTGGAATTCGCAACAGAAGATCGCCAGATCCTGCTGGACACCCGCAAGAACGCCTGGGCGCCTCGATTGGGCTTTGCGTATCAAGTGGGTTCGAAGACCGTCATCCGTGGCGGCGGCGCCATCATGTGGGACATCATCCGCGAAGACGGCAATGCCGACAACGGCATCCAAGGCTTCGGGGGTGGCTTCGGTTCCATCGCCAACAATCTGTCCAATGGAATTTCCTTCACGCAGCGCCAGGGTCTTGATTCCCCCGGGTTCCGCGCGTTCGTGGAAGGTCAGCGTCCGCCCCAGAAGAATCCGGGTCTGGCCATCAATGGCAGTCCCACTTACAAAACGGCCGAATCCGGCAAGCCGGGTTACTACACCGACTATAACTTCACCGTTGAGCACAGCCTTACGCCTTCCACTTTGCTGCGAACCAGCTTCCACGCCAACTACGGCATCAAGATCCAGAGCGGCTTTGACTTTAATCAGCTCGACCCGAAATACTTCGCGATCTACGGTAACCTGCTCACCAGCCCAGTGAGTTCGGTAATCAACAATCCGATAGTTGTCGCCTCCGGTTTCAGGCTGCCCTACGCCAGCTTCCCGCAGAACCTGACTCTTTCGCAGGCGCTGCGTCCCTTCCCGCAGTACAGCGGCTTCGGTTCGGTGACGACACAGAACGGTCACAGCACATACAACGGTCTGGAAGTCAGCTTTCAGAAGCGATACTCCAAAGGCCTCTGGCTGATGAGTTCTTACACCTTCTCAAAGACCCTCATCAGCACGGGCAGTCAGAACGTTTATTCACGGGCTACCGAGAAGGTGATCAGCGACATCAATCGTCCTCACGTCTTCACGCTGGGCTATGTGTACGATCTCCCGTTTGGCAAGGGCAAGTCCTACGGTGCAAACATGCACCCGGTACTCAATGCCGTCGCTGGCAATTGGATTGTTTCGGCGGTTCACCGCTACCAGAGCGGCGTCGCGATCGGTGTCGGCGGTTGCAGCCAGACGATGGCGGGCGGCGGTGCGGCCCGTTGTAACTTCGTCCCCGGACAGGAACTCCGGAACCCAGCCTGGGACCCGACAAATCCGCTCAGCCCATATTTGAACAAGGCCGCCTTCGTTCAGCCCGCCAACTTTACCTTCGGCGATGCTCCCGTCCGGATTCCGCGGTTGTCTCAGCCCAATCAACTGGGTGAAGATATCGCGGCCAGCAAGAACTTCATCTTTGGCAAGAGCGAGAAGAACAGCGTCGAATTCCGAGCCTCGGCCTTCAACGTCGGCAATCGTCACTTGCTGGGCGGCCTGAATACGACAATCACCAGTGCCGCCTACGGTACCTTCTCGAATCCGCAGTCGAACTTGCCGCGCAACCTGCAATTCAGCCTGCGTGTAAGTTTCTAACATGCGTTATTTGGTTCCGACACTATTCGCCATCGCCGCTGTCGCGTTTGGGGAGGACTACTTCCCCAAACCGGACAGCGCCGGTGGCTGGCGTACTTTGAAAGATGCCGCCGCGATCAAGAAGACCGCGGGCATGGATTTGAAGAAGCTCGACCAGGCCTTTGAGTACGCCTCCCGCAGCAGTCAACACGGCGGCTTGCTGGTGGTGCGTCACGGCTGGCTCGTATATGAGCGTTACTACGGGCGCGGCAACCGCGAAGCCAATCCCGCCACCGCTTCCGTGGGCAAGGCCTATACCAGCATCGCCTCGGGTATCATGCTGGCGGAAAAGAAGGCCCAGATCCCCGAGGGTCTCGACACCAAGGTATTTAACGAAAAGTACCTGCCGGAAGCCATGCCTTTGGACGACCCGGCAAAGGCCGACATCACCCTGGGCCAATTGCTTTCCATGTCCTCCGGCCTGCACGGCGAAGGCGGCAATCCCGGGTTCGTCGATGGCGTCCCCGCTGTCAAGCTGACTCCCGTGCCGCGTCCCGCAACGCCGCTCGGCCAAGATCTCGCGGCCCTGCGCACGCCCCTTTGGACCAAGCCCGGCGGCGGATATTCCTACGCTTCAGCCTCGCCCCACGTGGCCTCCATTGTCCTGCGCAATCTGACGGGCATGGAGCTGCATGAGTACGTGGATCAACGTCTGGCCAAGCCTCTCGGCTGGGGCCAGTGGGCTTGGGCGATGCGCCGCGGCGATAACGTGCTGCCCCACACCCCGGCCGGCGGCGACATCGCGCTGCGCTCCACCGATCACCTGCGCTTTCTCTACGCCATTCTGAAGAAGGGCCGTTGGGGCAAAGACCAGGTGATTCCGGCCGACTACATCGAATTGTGCGGCAAGCCGACTAAATGGAACACCCACGCCCCCATGAGCCTGATGTGGGAAAACAACGCCGACGGCCACGTCGTGGGCGCTCCCAAGGACGCCTTCTTCAAGTCGGGCGGCGGCGGGCATGGAGTCATCGTCGTCCCCTCGCTCGACATGGTGATCTACAAAATGTCAGGCGACGACGGCCAGTACAATCCGGCCCGCACCGGCCTGAAGCAGGATTACGCCTACGATGGTTCACGCGACGGCTGGAAGCCCGCGCCGCGCAGCCAATTTAGCGACGGCCCGATTGGTACGGACGACGGCGTGCGCCGCGTGCTGGAGATGGTTGCGGCCGCCGTGATCGACTAGTACCTTGTATCTTTCGGCCCTCGGCGGGCATATATATTGGAGTTACCATTGATGCGATTTAATCCCAAGGCCCTTGTCATTTCAATGGCGGTCGGCAGCTTTCTTGCCTATGCCGCCGACCAGGTGAAGAAGCCGGCGGCTAAGCCGACAGGTAAACCCGTCGCGGTGAAGGCGGGTGCTGACTCCGACGCCACTAAAACGTCGGACGCCACTAAGACGAAGATGCCCGTGGTGCCGCCCATGGCCAAGCGCCCCAGGCTTTGGGCGTTGCAGCCGGTCGTGCGTCCCGAGGTTCCGCCAGCGCCCGCGGATGCCAACCCGATCGACGCCTTCGTTCAAGCCTTGTACGTTGCCAAGAAGGTGACTCCTCTCGGTCCCGCCGACCAGCGCACCCTCCTGCGCCGCGTCTACATGGACCTCATCGGCATTCCGCCGAGCCCGGCTGAGCAGGAAGCCTATCTCAACGACAAATCGCCCGACGCTTATGAAAAGTTGATCGACCGCCTTCTGGCCAGTGACCAATACGGCGTCCGCTACGGCCGTCACTGGCTCGACGTTCTCCGCTATGCCGACGCTGAAGAGCGCATGTACGCCGCGCCCGGCATTCACTACTGGCGCGACTGGGTGATTAACGCCGTCAACACCGACGTCCCCTATGATCAGTTCGTTCGCGCGCAGTTGACCGGTTATCGGACCACCGAGCGCACCACCATGCAGGCCGTCGGCCGCCGCACTCCGCTCGAGCGCCGCCCCGACGACCTCTTCGCGCTCGGCTTCCTGGCCCGCGGCGCCGTGAGCCGCGACGGCAAGGATCTTGGCGAACTCCAGATCTCCGCCGTTGAAACGGTGTCCACCGCTTTCATGGGCATGACCGTCGGCTGCGCCAAGTGCCACGACCACATGTTCGACCCCATCCGGCAGAAGGATTTCTACGCCATGAAGGCGCTCTTCGATCCGCTCGTGATCAAGAAGCAGACCCTGGCCACTCCCGCGGAACTCGTGGTCTACGGCAATCAGATCGGCGAGTACGATAAACTCCGCATCGCCGCTGAGGCGCCCGTGAATGCGCTCGCCGATCCCTACCGCGCCAAGCTCTACGCCGACCGTGTGGCCATGCTGCCCGCGGATATTCAAGTGATCGTCAACAAGAAGGAAAAGGAGCGCACGCCCGCCGAACAGAAGATCGCCGACGACTACTTCCCGGTCCTTCGCATCGACTCCGACAAGATCGAAGAAGTTATGTCGGACGCCGACAAGAAGGTTTACAAAGAACTGCGCGCCAAGCTAAACCAGGCCACCGGCGCCCGCCGAAAAATGGTCAAAGATCTACCGGCTTTCTGGACGGTTGAAACCGACCGCGCCCTGGAGCTTGAGAAGAGCTACATCCTCACCAGTGGCGATCCCGAGCGCCCTGAAAAGACCAACCCCGTCGAGCCCGGCTGGCCCTTCTACAGCGGCCCGATGGACTTTCGCGAAGGCCGCATCGAAGCCTTCTCCGACTGGCTTACCGCTAAGGACAATCCGCTCTTTGCCCGCGTGGCCGTGAACCGGCTGTGGCAATGGCACTTTGGCGAAGGCCTGCACAAAACCCCCAGCGACTATGGCGTCATGGGCGGCCGCCCGCCCAGCCAGCCCTTGCTCGATTGGCTCGCGTCGGAGTTCATCGCGCGCAACTACAGCATGAAGGCCATGCATAAGTTGATGCTCACTTCCAACGTCTACCGCTTGGCCAGCTCTGGCGACAAAGAGGTGACGAAGAAGAATCTGGAGGCCGATCCGTCGGGCCGCTATCTCTGGAGCTTCCGTTTGCAGCGCCTCGAAGCAGAACCGATCTGGGACGCAATCCTCACCGCGGCTGGTAACCTCGACACCACCCTCGGTGGCCCGTCGTTCGACATTGAAAGCCGTGCCCCGCGCGGCCGTGGAGGTCCCGCGATGGCGGATGCCAAGATGAATCGCCGAGGCGCCTACATCGTCCGCGGCTTCTCCACCAGCCGCGAAGTCGTGCCCAACTTCCTTCAGTCCTTCGACGTTGATGACGGCCGCGCCCCTTGCCCCGTGCGCACGCAAACCGTGACCGCTCCGCAAGGCCTCTTCATGATGAACAGCCCGGAGATTGAAAAGGCCACCACGATGTTCGCCGATCGCCTGAAGAAGGAAAGCGAAGGGGAACTCAGCAAGGCCGTCGACCTGGGCTATCGCATCGCGCTCAGCCGTCCGCCGTCGCCCGGTGAAAAGGACAGTGCGCTCACTTATGTCGGCAACGATCCCAACCGGCTCAAGAACCTGGCCTGGTTGATTTTTAACCTGGACGAGTTCATTTACGTCCAATAGAATATGGCTGATCAGAATCCTTATCCGTGCGGCAGGATTTCTCGCCGCCACATGTTCCAACAGTCCATTGGCGCCCTTCTCGGCGGCGCCGTCGGCGCGCTCTGGGCGGAAGACGGCAAGCTCGACGCCCGTTTGCCCGGCGATAAGAAAGCCGACGCGGTCATCTTCCTTTTCATGTGCGGCGGCGTCAGCCACATCGATACCTTCGACCCCAAGGGCAACAAGCACGCCGGCAAATTGATCGACGCCATCGGCTTCGGCGACAACGTCGCTGAGATGAAGCGCCCGGTTATTCCCTGCCTGCGCACCTTCAAGAATTACGGCGAGTCCGGCATCCCGGTTTCCGACTGGTTCCCGAACGTCGGCGGCGTCATTGACGACATCGCGATCGTGCGCTCCATGTGGTGCCACGAAGGCAATCACTTCCCGGCGGTGATCGAAACGCAAACCGGCCATCGCGGCCGCGCTTTCGATAATCCGTCTTTCGGCAGTTGGGTGTCCTACGCGCTCGGCTCCGGCAATAAGAACCTGCCCACCTACGTCAACGTTGGCCGCGCCTCGTCGCC
>Ga0163150_10007670_pt1 | contig 12579 bp, 12 predicted proteins | sample OliLakLV19P2IB_FD_148628 | JGI IMG/M metagenome (GOLD analysis project Ga0163150, IMG submission 148628) | Freshwater microbial mat bacterial communities from Lake Vanda, McMurdo Dry Valleys, Antarctica - Oligotrophic Lake LV.19.P2.IB | ecosystem: Environmental > Aquatic > Freshwater > Lake >...
GGTTAATGTAATAGTCGGAATAGTTGCATCATCTATCAAAATAAAAGAAGCGTTTGCAGAAGCTCCTCCGCGGGATACTGAAAGTGAATATTCAGTCGTTGAAGTGGGTACAAAAAAATCGTCAAGGCTATCTGAGCGTAGAGTCCCTAAGTCAAATAAGTAGTCACCTTGCGTATTCGTTTTTGTTGATAAAAGCTGGCTTCCTTCAGTTGAGAGTAGCACGAGTGTATCAGTCGATGCAGACCCATCCGCTCTGAGAACGATTCCTTTAACAGTGTTTGAGGTGTTTGTATTTTCTAGCTCTCCTCCAGTTATTCCTGTGTAATTTACATTGTCTTGATTTTTGTATGTCGTTCCATTTGAAGAAATATAAAATTCATATGATGTACTGGGTGATAATTTTGTGATCGTTATTCGATGAGAATATGATTCTTTTGTTTGGCCAATTGATTCTTCGTTTTGAGTTTTATTGACTGCGTTGGGTGTACCATATACGACACTTCCTATTGTTGGTTGTTGCGTGTAATATGAAACAGTGAATGAAGTGTCAGTATTATTTGTTACTACAACATCTTGTGGAGTTGTACCTTGAGATGCTCGACCAACAGTAATTACACCCCTACTAACTAAAAATGAGGTGACAAAAATTCCTCCTACAACAATCGCGAGTGCGACAAACGTAGGAATTCGATGGTTCCATATAGATTTTCTCATACCTTATCGTACAACAGTTGGTGTAGCTGTTGGCGATACTATAGTAGTTGTTGGTCTGACCTGAGCAGAGGATGTTGCACTGGGTGTAGGGGTTGATCTGCGAGCGCTTTCAGTTGCAGCTTGTGGTCCTCCTGCAAGATCAACAGGGAGCTGTTGCCTTTTTTGCACAAGACTAATTGCTTCTTGATCAAAAGTAGGAGTTATTGGAATGACGGTTTTTGCCGTATCTTTGGATATTGTTGATGTGGTGAAGTTATGGTAGACATCAAATCCTATCCATGCAGAAACTGTAATAACGGTAAGGATGCCAAGAATGATAAGATTTTTTAACATATTATTTATTAAAGTATATAGTACCTGTCATATTGACTGATTGCTCGGCCTTCTCACCCTCGGAACTTGATTGTGATTTCAGCGTTACAATTCGATCAAATCCTAGAATGTCGCGCGCAAACAGACTGGTTTGTTTTTTGGTGCCTTCTACGGTTATTGAAAATTCAAGCAGTGTAAAGCTTGTTGCAAGTCGAGGTGCAGGATACAGCTCTGTTGTTCCAACATTTAAGAACTTAATGCCAACACCATTGGTTTTGGCAAGGGTCTCAATTTTGCGAGTAAAAGAAGGAATTTCTGGTGACTGTGGAAGTGCATTCATAATAAGTGGTAGCGTTGTTTGGGAAATTTCTGCATACTGTTTTTCAAGTTCTGTAAGTGCTGATATTTTCAGACCCAGTTGATCATTGACCAATACATTGTCATCGTATTGACGTTTTAAGTTTGCGATTGTTCCGAGCGTTGGATAAATCGCAAAAATACTAAAAAAACCAACCGCAAAAAGAGACAATACAATGTATGATGAGCCCATCAGCTTTTCTTGATCTGGTTTATCAAGCGAAGATAAATAATGCTTTGACTTTTTGAAATATGAGGCAATCTCGAATCGTATTTGTTCCATAATTATTGAATTGTAATTGACATGCTAAACTCAATAGCATTCTCAGAGCTTTCTACATTGTCCATGGTAATTGTTTTAACTGTCTCAAGTGCTTTCATGCTTGTTGCAAAGTCATTGAGTGCAAATATTGAGAAAGCAGATCCGGTGAGCGTTATGACACCAGTGCTATAAGCAAGCTGCTCTATAGCGAAATTTGTTGAATCAGTTTTGTCATAGACTGCCTGCAAAACACTCGAGGTGGTATTGGCTTCCAAGGTATAGGTCTTGATAGTAGCAAGTCTCATCTGAATATCTCGGTATTCATTCTCTTTTGTTTTATTTGAGCTGTTTGAGATGATGGATTCTTTTACTTTGATCTCGTCATGTAAATCTATAATCTGTCTATCAATAAAAAATCTATACCCAAGAGCGGATAGTGCGACAAGCTCTGTGAGCACAATAATTACACGACCAAAATTAACCGCCCACTCAGAAAAGATTTTTTCAAGTAATTCTTTTGGTTGGCCAATGAGATTGATCTTGACGGGTTTGTTCTCTGGTTTCATCTACAATTTTAGTGTAGAGCGTTTGAGAAAGATTGTCAAAGAGATATTTGAAGAAATGAGCCTTTGAAAAGATTATTTTGAAGCGGCTGAAGTGCGTGTTTTAGGAGCTTTTTTAACAACTACTGCTTTTTTATCAGGTGATACTTTTTTGGCTTTGACCGGTACATTTGCTTGTGGAAGAAGTTTTGAGAGAGAAGACTTAAGTCTTCCTGCTTTGTTACTGTGATAAATATGTTTTTTAACTGCTTTATCAACTAATGATACTGCGTTTCGGACAGTATCAAGGCTTTTTTCTTTTTGTGCTCTCTTTAATGCAATGCGAACGGTTCGCTCAAAAACATCTCGCAAATGTTCGCGTTTTTTGTCTTGTTTTAGCTTTTTTATAGCAGATTTTGTGACTGGCATGGGCTTATTCTACCATGGTATACTGTAAAACACAATAATTATGGTCAAAAACATTGTTAAAAAGGGCTTTTCTGCGCTCATTTCTTCACAAACAAATATTTTTTCTGCAGCATTTTTTATTATTCTCACAACGGTTTTTTCACAAGTCCTTGGATTCCTAAAATATCGTTTACTTGTTTCTTTTTTTGGTGCATCTGCTGAGTTGGGGGTTTTTCTTGCATCGTTTCGTATTCCAGACTTTATTTTTCAAATTCTTATAGCCGGTGCATTATCATCTGCCTTTATACCTATTTTTTCTGATTTTATCGGTGAAGACAAGAAAAAAGAAGGGTATGCATTCGCATCCTCAATTATTAATTTGGGGCTCATGATATTTACGGTATTGGCGATTATTATTATCATTTTTGCATACCCACTTTGCGCACTTGTTGCACCTGGTTTTTCGCCCCAAGAAGTTGCGCTTATGGCAAATCTCACACGAATTATTTTGTTATCTCAATTATTTTTTACGGTTGGCCTTATTATTACATCGATTCTACAGTCATTTCATCATTTTCTCATTCCAGGAATCGCTTCAAGTTTTTATAATATTGGGATTATTTTGGCACTTATACTTCTTGCTCCTACATTGGGTATATATGGAGCCGCGGTTGGAGTCTTGCTGGGATCATTCTTGTTTTTACTTGTACAGTTGCCACTTCTTCGAAAGGTAGGGTATGTCTACTCATTTCACTTTGTGTATGACGAAACTGTTAAAAAACTGTTACATTTAATGATTCCGAGATCTTTTATGCTCATGGTAGCACAAATTGCCATCACCTCAAACATATTTTTTGCATCACTTATTTCCGCTCGAAATGTTGTTATTTTTGATCTTGCCCAAAGCCTCATGATGGCACCTGTAATACTATTTGGACAGTCAATTGCTCAAGCAAGTTTTCCGCTTCTTGTCACAAAAAAAAATAATATTGAAGAATTTTTATCTATATTTTTAACCTCGTTTTATCAAATTATTTATCTCACACTTCCTATAAGTGTAATTTTGATCGTCCTTCGTATTCCGGTAGTTCGACTTTTTTATGGAGCACAGCGATTTGATTGGCAAGCAACCGTTGATACAGGTCGAACCCTTGCATATTTTGCGCTCTCAATAACAGCTCAAGCGCTTATTTTTCTTTTGTCTCGTGCTTTTTATGCTCACAAAGATACAAAGACACCACTTTTTATTACCATAGTATCAGTATGTTTTACAATATTTTTATCCTACTTTTTTATATCTTGGAAAGAGCTTCCTATTTATTATTTGGCTTTTGCATTTTCAACAGGTAATATTTTGAGTGTTGCGCTCCTTTTATTTTTTATCAACAAAAAAATACGATTACCTAAATTTGAAATTTTGGTGACTGTTACCAAGATACTTTTGGCGACAGTTATTATGGGAGTTGCACTGTACATTCCAATAAAACTCTTGGATCAGTTAGTTTTTGATACGACAAGAACTATAAATCTTTTGCTCTTAACCGGTATTGCCTCGATTCTAGGGTTTTCTTCCTATCTTTTCTTTACATGGCTTCTTGATATTCGTGAGGCTGCATATATTATTGATGTTGCAAAAAAAGTAGGAGACTGGAGAAAAATACTCAAGCAAGTAGAGGAGCCGATTGATGATGGATCAAACCTTAATTCGTAGGTACAACATGTGTTTTCGTTTAATTGTTATTTATTCCTCACAAAGCCGCATTCGTTCTACATCTCGAAACCCTATATCTGTTCTATAATGTAAATTGTTACTTTCTACACTTATAATTGAAATGGCTGCATAGGCTTTTTGACGTGCCTCAATTATATCCTTGCCTACACCTACTATATAAAAGAGCCTTCCTCCATTGGTGTAATAATTTTTTTCATCTTCTCGTATTCCAGCAGTGTAGATTGTTATGTCTTTCATTTTTTGAGCAGCACCAAGTCCAAAAAGTCTTTTATTTTTGGCATTATTATAATCTGTGGGATATCCGCGAGAAACACCTGCTACTGCAACTCGAGTTTGGTGATCTGTCCTAAGGTCTACATTTTTTATATTTCCAAAAAAGCTTGCCATAGCAATTTCATAGTAGTCATTTTGTAAAGCTGGAAGAATAACTTGCGCTTCAGGATCTCCCCATCGAGCATTAAATTCAATTATTTTAACCGTTTGATTGACTACCATTCCACCTAGATACAAAACACCTTTGTATGGTCTTTCTTCTTTTTGTAAACCATTAAGCGTTTTTTCAAATAGTTTTTCAGTTTGTTCTTTGATTGATTCTGTTATCACCTGTGGAGTACTGACGCATCCCATGCCGCCGGTATTTGCACCTGTATCAAAATTGTCTACGCGTTTGTGGTCTTGTGCATATCCAATAACTTTAAATTTTTTTCCATCGCATAGAGCAAATGCTGAGAATTCCTCGCCTTCTAGCCATTCTTCTACGAGATATGTTTGGCCGGCTTTTTTAAAGGAGTCCATCTTTTGGATTGCTACAATTGCTTCTTTCTTATTTCTAGCAAGAATGACTCCTTTGCCTTCTGCGAGCCCTGCTGCTTTTACAGCCCATTTCGTACTCTTTGACTTTTTTACAAAATCGATACCATCTTGAGTACGGTGAAAGATTTCAAATTTGGGAGTAGGTAAAGCATACTTTTTCATAAAATTTCTTGACCATGCTTTGTCCCACTCAATTTGTCCTGCTAATTTTGTAGGACCGATTGTTGAGATGCCAGCCTGATTAAGGGTATCGACAACGCCTTTTTCAATTGCGTTGTCTTGTGCAACATCTACTAGATCGACTTTATTTTCAAGACAAAGTTTGAGAATTTCTACAGTGCTTGTTGTTGTGAGGTGAGGGAAAATTTCCACAGGCTTTTTGGTATTGAGCTTCATGCCAACGTTGCCGGGTACTACAAGGATTTTATCCACTTGAGGACTTTGGGAGTATTTATGTACTAAGGCAGCGCCTCGTCCCCCGCCATCAATAACCAAAACAATTTTTGTAGGAATTGTATGCTTCATTATACCTATTCAGTAGTGTGATAATATCAGAAAACGGGATTAAAAGAATAGTATTTGGTGAAATACTATTTGCAAGACAAACGAGCTTTTTACTCATATTTTCTTACCTAGTCTGTTATAATTTCAACTACAGATATCAGCTATGAATCAAAATGTAATTCGCAATTTTTGTATTATTGCCCATGTAGATCACGGTAAGTCGACCTTGGCCGATAGGCTTTTGGTGCTGACTAACACCGTCACAAAAGAAAAAATTGGAGAGCAATTTCTTGATTCAAATCCTATTTCTCGTGAGCGAGGGATTACTATAAAGTTAGCTCCAGTACGTATGCACTGGCGATCTGAGAAAGATCAAACAAACTATGAACTGAGTCTCATTGATACCCCGGGACATGTAGATTTTTCATACGAAGTGGTAAGAACGCTGTATGCATGTGAAGGAGCAATTTTGTTGGTTGATGCAACCAAAGGTATACAAGCGCAAACGGTTGCGCACTACACTATTGCAAAGAAATTAGACCTGACAATAATTCCTGTCATCAATAAAGTTGATCTGCCAGGCGCAAATGTTGAAAAAATCGAAAGTGATATGCATGAGACTTTTGGTTTTGAGACCCATACTATTTTGAAAATATCTGCTAAAACGGGACTTGGTGTTGAGGCGCTTTTGCAAGAGGTTATTGATAAAGTTCCAGCGCCTCAAGGTTCAGCTGAGGATGGGCTCCAAGCGCTAATTTTTGACTCAGTCTATGATGAGCACAAGGGAGTCATTATTTTTGCACGTGTCAGAAATGGTCAAATAAAAAAAGGAGATGAAATATTATTTACTTCAGATAAAAGGCCTGCGTTAGTACTTGATGTGGGGTATATGCATCCTTCTTTTACCACGGCCGATGGACTTGTAAATGGTGAGGTAGGGTATGTTATTACCAACATTAAAGATATTAGTATGGCAAAAGTTGGAGACACTATAACACTTTTAAAAAACCCTGCAGAGCAGCTTCCTGGATATATACCAATAAAGCCTTTTGTATTTTTGAGTATTTATCCTGCATCAACATCTGAATTTGCGACACTTCGTAAAGCGCTGTACACCCTTAAATTGAGTGATGCATCGCTAGAATTTATTCCTGAGCAGTCAAATATTTTTGGACCGGGATTTCGGTGTGGATTTTTGGGACTTTTACATGCACAAATTATTATAGAACGCATTGAACGAGAATTTGATATTGATGTATTTGCCGCACCACCAAGCATTGAGTACATAATTGACGGAATACATGTCACAAATCCGCGAGATTTTGACATGAGTAAAAAAGAAGTTTTAGAGCCCTACATTAAAGGTGAGATATACACCCCTTATGATTATTTGGGAGGATTACTGGAGTTGATCCACAAAAAAAGAGGACAAGGAGCTGATATTGAGTATTTTGGGTCCCAAGTGAGAATCGTATTTTTGATGCCGTTGGCAACCGTTATCTATGATTTTTATGACAAGATAAAATCAAAATCAGCTGGTTTTGCATCGTTTGATTATGAAATTGTTGATTATCGCGCATCAGATCTTGTGAAAGTAGATATATCGGTCAATGATAAAGTAATTGAAGAGTTGTCTTTTATTGTCCACAAGTCTGAAGCCGAAACCTTCGGACGCTCAATTGCCGAAAAACTTTCCAAGACTATTCCAAAACATCAATTTGTTATAAATGTTCGTGCACAAATTGGAATGCGTGTTGTTGCGTCCGAAAAAATTGCAGCACTATCCAAAAATGTTTTGGCAAAGATGTCAGGAGGAGACGTGACCCGAAAGAATAAGTTGCTAGACAAGCAGAAAAAAGGAAAAGATCGTATGAAACAAGTAGGAAACGTGGGAATTCCAAAAGAAGCATTTATGTCAGTCCTTGAGCCATAAATATGGTACTATAAATTTATTAAGCCCCAGGCGCAAAAAAAACTTATACTGATAGTACTTGATAAAAATCAATAAGAGCTTACCGTATAAGTGCTTCTTCTTTTTTTACTAAGCCTTCTTGCCCAATCACGTACTGCAAAATATTTAAGACAAAAATACTTATTGTGAGTCCTAAAAGTGCTGAGAGTTGTTGTGTGTAAAATGCAAAAACTTGTGTGAGAAAAATCGATACCAGTATTGCCCACTTAAATGCTCTATATGCTTCAAGTCTACGCATTCTTTTAATGAGATATACTCCACGTGCGACAAGAAGAAATGAAGCGCATGACGTGAGAAAATGTGCTGTATCAATAAAGCTATTGGAACGTGCAAGATCAACATAGGATGCGATTACGTTAAATACTGATAACGCTGCAAAAAACCACACAATACTTGTGGTAAATCGAGTATTTTTCATAAGTTTTTGATAGGACTGTCGGGTTGCAAGATTTATTGTGGTGTAGATACTTGGTACTGGTGGGGGGAGCGTACCGAGTGTATGAAGCATGTTTTTGAGCGCAATAACCCCGGGGTCTTTGTGATCACTTTTTCCAAGAAGTGTAAGTGCTTCTTTTTGTTCTTTTTGATCCATGTCATGCAAAATCACATCTTTTGAGAGCTCAAGCGCATTGACTGCGTACTCTTTTTTTGTAATATCAACTGAGTGTTCAATAAAGCGAAAGAGGAAAAAAAGAAGGATAAAGATAATATAAATAAGTGATATTGTTGGTTGAAAAAAATAATTATTATCAGCGGTTACGAATTTCCCTAGTTCATCAATAAAAGTACCAAACCCAATACCTCCGACAACTGCCGCAATTCTTTTTGCTTCTTTATTTAAAAAAGTAATAGAGATAATAAGCGCGATCATGAGTAAAAATCCACCCCAAAGCATATGTGCAATGTGAAGTGTGCCAACTGATATTTGAGGGTAACCGGTGAGATGAAGATACATACGAATCAAAAGAATAGAAAAAATTGCTGAAATCAAAAACATCTCCAGCAAGTCTCCCGCATCAATACTTCGCGCAAAGTAACCAAAATGTTGTTTCATGCTTCTTAGTATTATATATAAAATTCTATTGAGGTTGAAAGTAGAGTTGAGATTATTTCACGCCTACAAAATCTATCCGAGGAAAATAAAGTCTTACTTCTGCCCAGAATTTGTCAGCCAGATTTGATGAAAATTTGCTGTATGTGCCGCTATTTGTTTTGCTACACAATTGTTTTTCGTACTGTCGAATTATTTCAACTGCTTTTTTACCTTCTTCATTAAAAATTTTTTTCCATGTTTCTTCATCCTGGATATACTTATCATGAATTTCTTTAAAGTTCGTCATCAATATTTTATGCTCCTCAAGCATCTGTTGGAAGTATTTGCGGTATTTACTCATTTTTTAAGTTTGTAGAAGTTTACAAATTATATCCTAAAAAAGAAAAAGCGGCAAATTTTATAGTACGAAGAAGACAAGGCCGCCGATTATAACGAGTAGTACTCCTCCGATTACTCCAAAGGTTGTTGTAGTTACGTCACCTGTCGGTGCGAGTGTTGGTGTTGGCTCATCTATTGATGTTGGTGTAGGAATTTCTTCTTCACCAGTTGGTGTTACGGTTCCAGTAGGATTTGTGCCTCCACCTGTTCCAGTGCCGACTTGAATTGCTTGTGCGCATGAAGCGCTTGCAGCACCATTGTCATCAGTAAAGGTGACGGTTGCATTGTACGTACCATTAGCAGTATACGTATGACTCGCTTGGACGCTTGCAGTTTTTTGATCATTCGTGGTAACGTCTTGGCTTGTTCCATCTCCGAAGTTAAAGCTTGCTTTTGAAAGTGTGCCGTTCTCGTCACTGCCATTTGCTGTGAAGCTTACTGAGAAAGGTGCTTGTCCACTTGCTGATGGATTGATTGAAAGCTGCGTACAAACAGGAGCTTTGTTGGTGAGCGAAGTAGTTGGTGTAGGTGAGCCTCCAGGGGTTCCTGTTGTGGGAGGTGTTGGGGTCTGAGTTGCATTTTGGACAACGGTTATAGAGACCTCATCCGTATTTGACAAGACATTTTCTCCTGCTTCATCAGTACGAGCAACAGAGAGAACTTGAGTATCAGTTCCTGTTCTATCAAAAACTATTGCTGATTGTCCAACCGCAAGTGCTTTAAATCTGACGGTTGCAACGGTCTCTGGTGTCTGGATGGCGGATGATACAGATGCGCCAATCGCGACTGAAATACTTGCACTTCCCGATGCGAGGTTTTCTGCGTCGAGAACGACTGGAAATTTATCTTTATTGTGAGTAATTTTGACGGGTTGCAACTTGGCTGAATCAAAGTTGAGTTCAAACTTTACAAAACTGATTGCATTCTCTCCTGGGTCAACAACTATATTTACATCAAATTCTTCACCTATACCTATAGTGGTAGGTGCATCCTCTATAGAAAGATCAGATGATGCCACAGCGCGGCCACGCAGCTCTTGTTGCTGTTTTACGAAGAATATTGTTAGGGGAATTCCTATCAAGACCAAAAGGGCAAGAATTCCTAAGATAAAGAATTTATTGGCAATAAATCTCATGGGTTTGAGTTTTACTTTTAGCGTAAATCATATTTCTTGCTGTGTCAATAACGGAAAGCTGCGAAAGCATCAGAGGCCTTGACAGAAATAAACTTTTTGTGTATAACTATAGCACTCAAGAAATTAGATTGATAGAAAATAAGATATGGCAAAGACATCAACTGTAACAACTTCGATAAAACCACTTTTTGGCAACGTATTGATTCGCCCACTTGAAGCCGAATCAAAAACCGCAAGTGGAATTTTACTTCCAGATTCTGCAAAAGAAAAACCACAGATTGGCATGATTATGGCAACGGGTGATGGCGACTTGACTCCAAAAGGCGAGCGACAGCCTATGATGGTCAAGGTTGGACAAAAAGTCATGTACAAAAAATGGGGTGGCAATGAAGTAAAGGTTGAAAATGAAGAATGGACAATAGTCGAGCAAAAAGATATATTAGCAGTAATTGAATAACTAAAAATATGGCAAAACAAGTTAAATTTTCAGACGACGCACGAAAATCTCTCATAGTAGGAGTTAATACACTCGCAAAAGCGGTTGTAACAACACTTGGTCCAAAAGGGCGAAATGTGGCACTCGATAAAAAATGGGGTGCTCCAAATGTTGTACATGATGGTGTATCTGTTGCAAAAGAAATTGAACTTTCAGATCCATTTGAAAATATGGGCGCACAACTCGTGAAAGAAGCAGCTTCAAAGACCAATGATGTTGCAGGAGATGGAACAACAACCGCAACACTTCTTGCACAATCAATCGTCAACAACGGCTTCAAGCATGTTACTGCAGGTGCCAATCCAATGATATTAAAAATTGGAATGGAAAAAGGCGTTGAAATAGTCATTCGAGAGATAAAAGGAATGGCAAAAGATATTAAGGACGAAGATGTTGCAAAAGTAGCGACTATCTCTGCTCAAAGTGCAAAGATTGGTGAGAAAATTGCTGAGGCATTGATGAAGGTTGGAAAAGACGGTGTGATAACTGTTGAAGAAGGCAAAGGACTTGAAATTGAGATTGATCACAAAGAAGGTATGGAATTTGATAAAGGATATGCCTCATCTTACTTTGTTACCAATTCCGAGCGCATGGAAGCAGAAATTGAAGATGCATATATTCTCATTACCGACAAAAAAATCTCCTCAATCCAAGATCTTCTTCCATTTTTGGAGAATTTTATAAAAGTTTCAAAGAATTTAGTAATTATTGCTGATGATATTGAGGGAGAAGCGCTCGCTGTTCTTGTTGTTAACAAGCTCAAAGGAACATTTAATGTGTTAGCAGTCAAAGCTCCTGGATTTGGAGATCGTCGTAAAGCAATGCTTGAAGATATCGCCGTGTTGACCGGTGGAACAGTTATTTCAGAAGATACCGGACGCAAATTTGATAGTGTGACAGTTGATGATTGTGGCCGAGCTGACAAAGTCAAAGCAACAAATGAAACAACACAAATAATTGTAGGTAAAAAACAAGATTTATCAGCAGTCAGCGCACGTGTTGCACAACTCAAAAAAGAAATTGATCGTTCTACATCTGACTTTGATCGGGAAAAACTCCAAGAAAGACTCGCAAAGCTTGCAGGTGGAGTTGCGGTGATCAATGTTGGAGCGGCAACTGAGATTGAGATGAAAGAGAAGAAAGAACGAGTTATTGACGCAGTTGCTGCAACCAAAGCGGCCCTTGAGGAAGGAATTGTTCCAGGAGGAGGAGTAACACTTCTCAAAGCTCGCGCTGCACTTCTCGCATTAAAAGACAAACTCACTATTGCTGATGAAAAGCTTGGCGTTGAAATTCTGTACAATGCGCTTGCCGAGCCGCTTGCGATGATTGCAAAAAACGCAGGTGCTGATCCAGGCTGGATTTTGAGAACTGTTGAAGAAAAAGCTGCAAAAGACAAAAAGGCAACAGATTATGGATTTAATGCAATGACGATGGATTTTGGATCTATGCTTGAAGCAGGAATTTTGGATCCAGTCAAAGTTACCAGATCTGCAGTACAAAATGCAGCATCAGTTGGCATGATGATCTTAACAACCGAAGCACTCGTTACCGATCTCCCAGAAGAAAAACCCGCAGGCGGTGGAATGTCTGGCGGCGGCATGCCAGGTGGTATGGGCGGCATGGACATGGGCTACTAGATGAGCCTCATCTAATTCTATTCAACTCACTTTCTTTTTGTCATGCGGGCTTTGGTCAGACTCTTACTTCTTAATTCAAAATTAAAAATTCAAAGTTCAAAATTGTAATTCAAAAGTAATAAGTTATTTGTCATTGCGAGGAAGAATGGCGAAGCAATCTGTTTTTATGTCCTTCCGTGTTTGCTTAGGCTAAGTACCTGGGAGTGATGCGGGATACAGAGGAAATGGTGAAGCGTCCGATCTGCCCTTACAGCGTGTAG
>Ga0163150_10007672_pt1 | contig 12578 bp, 14 predicted proteins | sample OliLakLV19P2IB_FD_148628 | JGI IMG/M metagenome (GOLD analysis project Ga0163150, IMG submission 148628) | Freshwater microbial mat bacterial communities from Lake Vanda, McMurdo Dry Valleys, Antarctica - Oligotrophic Lake LV.19.P2.IB | ecosystem: Environmental > Aquatic > Freshwater > Lake >...
AACCTATCTCAAAAATAATGAACAAGACAAACATTAAAATTTTTGAAGGAAAAAACAAAGGATGAGGAAAGAAACCTACTTACAGTAAGGTGATTGACGAAACTTTGTTTTTTACCAAAATTTTGATGTTTGGGTGTTCAAGCGTCCAGAATGGTTTATTATTAGCGGTTATTTTTGAGATAGATTCTTAAATTCACTTAAATGGTAATAACCTATCACGGCTTAGAATTCTTTAAGGTCACTTTTGGTGACACGACAGTCGCTTTTAATCCGATTTCAAAATCTTCAAAATACAAATCAACCTCGTTTGGCGCAGACATTGTTCTCTCTAGCTTAAACGATGAGGATTTTAATGGTTCAAAAACTGCCGCAAGGGGGGATAAGGATCCCTTTGTAATTTCTGGCCCTGGCGAATATGAATATAAAAATATTTTTATCCAAGGCTATCCTTCTCTGTCAAATTATAAAAACAAAAAAAGAATAAACACTTTCTATAAAATTCTACTTGAAGACACCTCCCTTTGTTTTTTGGGAGCAATAGATTCTACAAATATTAACGAACACATGAAAGCTTTTGATGGGGAAGTCGATGTGTTATTTTTGCCAATCGGGGGCGCTGGCGTTCTAAACTCAGAGGAAGCTTATAAACTTGCGGTTAGCTTGGAGCCAAAGATCATTATTCCAATGCACTACGGTGAAGTCTCTGATAAAAACAGCCTAAAAACCTTTCTCAAAGAGTCTGGAAGAGAGAATTTAAAGAGTATTGATAAGTTGGTGCTCAAAAAGAAGGATCTAATTGGTAAAGAAGGAGAAGTTGTTGTGTTGGCAGACCTTTAGGCAGTAGGCTTTAGGCGCTAGGAAATAAAATTAAAACGCCGAGCTTAGAATTTTCCTAAAGCCTAGTGCCTAGAGCCTAAATAAAATAGCTAATATATGTTTGATTTTTTTGAGAGACTTCGAAAAAAAACAAGACGTGAGAGGCAAATTTTTGCTCTAGTCTCTTCTTTAAGTGTCACTATTTTTATTTTAGGGATTTGGGCAATCTTCGCTCTTCCAAAAAATTTAAGCACTGTGGCGGAAGAGAAAAAAAGTTCAATAAGCCCAATTGCAAATGTGAAGAAAGGCTTCGAAAGTGCTTTTGCTTCAATTTCAAAGGAGTTTTCTGATTTAACAGAGAATTTATCATCTTCTTTTGATGAGCAATTCGTTGCTCCGAATGTTGAAGAAAAAGACTTCAAAAACAGCACTGAAAATGGTAAGCTAGAGAACTAGGTTTTAGAGAGGAACTACCACAATATGTCAAAAAACAAAGACGAAGATAAACAAGTTGTCCGCACAAGCAGGATAATCGCCAGAGATATTGTCTCCGAAATGAAGGAGTCTTATTTAGACTATGCAATGTCTGTTATTGCTTCCCGTGCTCTACCGGACGTACGTGACGGCCTTAAGCCGGTACATAGAAGGATTCTTTTTTCGATGCATGAGATTGGTCTCACCTCGAGCGCCAAAACCAGAAAATGCGCCAAAATTACTGGAGATGTTACTGGTAACTATCATCCGCACGGAAGTGTTGCTGTTTACGAAGCCTTGGTGAAAATGGCCCAGGATTTTTCGATGAGATATCCTCTGGTTATTGGTCAAGGAAATTTCGGATCAATCGATGGGGATAATGCGGCGGCAGAAAGGTATACGGAAGCAAAAATGTCTAAGGTGGCAAGCGAACTTCTCCGAGATCTTGATAAAGACACTGTTGGTTGGAGACCGAACTATGAAGCTACAAGAGAAGAGCCTATTGTTCTTCCAACCGCTGTTCCAAATTTGCTTTTAAACGGAACTTTAGGAATTGCTGTCGGAATGGCAACTAATATTCCACCTCACAACTTACGAGAAGTAACTGAAGCGACTTCATATTTGATTGATAATAAAGAAGCAACAACCGAAGATTTACTTAAATTTGTTAAAGGTCCAGATTTTCCTACTGGTGGAATCGCTTTTAATGACAAGGATATTCATCATGCTTATGCCACAGGGCGTGGTGGAGTAGTAGTTCGAGGCGAGGCAGAAATTGTTGAGAATAAAGCCGGACAATCACAGATCATTATTTCCTCCATTCCTTATCGTGTTAACAAGTCTGATCTTATAGTCAAAATTGCGGATTTAGTTAGAGATAAAAAAATTGAGGGCATAAAGGGTCTCCGAGATGAGTCCACAAAAGATATCCGTGTTGTTATTGATCTTAAAACATCAGCTTATCCGGAAAATGTACTGAATTATCTTTACAAACATACTCCTCTCGAGGAAACTTTTCATTACAATACCGTCGCTCTGGTTGATGGCGCCCCTCAGACACTTTCTCTGAAGGGACTGCTCGAAGAGTTCGTTAAACATAGAAAAATAATTGTCCGCCGCAGAACAGAATTTGATCTCCGAAAGGCGGAAGAGAGGGAACACATCTTGCTAGGTTTAAAAAAGGCCCTAGATCATATTGATAAAATAATAAAACTCATTCGAGCAGCCACTGATGCGCATGCGGCTAAGATAAGTTTAATAAAAGAATTCAAATTCTCAGAAATTCAAGCAACGGCCATTTTGGAGATGAAACTTCAAAGGTTGGCAGGTTTGGAGCGTCAGAAAGTCGAGGATGATTTACGTGATACTCAAGCTTTAATTAAAAAACTGAAAATTATTCTTGGAAGCCCAAAAATGATTTTGGATATTATCAAGACAGAACTCCAGGAAATTGCTGCAAAGTACGGTGACGATAGAAGGACTAAAATTATAAAAGGAGGGGTTAAAAACATGTCTCTTGAGGATTTAATTCCTAACGAAGAGAATGCTCTTGTCTTAACAGCTGGCGGGTACATCAAAAGAACAAAGCCTGACGAATTTAAAAAACAAAAAAGAGGGGGTGTTGGAGTTGTTGATCTGGATACCAAAGAAGAAGATTTTGTTACAAATCTTCTTAGGGCCAATACTCATAGTGATATTCTGTTCTTCACTGATAAAGGGAAGGTGTTTCAGACCAAGATGTATGAATTGCCGGAAGGAAAGAGAGCAACTCGCGGCAAATCAATAATGAATTTTATCGCCCTTTCGGCCACTGACAAAATAACCTCCATTCTGCCCGTAGAAGGTGCCGCTATTGATCCGAATATGTCGGTACTCATGATTACTCAAAATGGTATTGGCAAAAGAGTAAAAGCTGACAGTTTCAAAGATGTTAGACGTAGTGGAATTTTGGCTATAAATCTGGCAGAAGGTGACAGTCTGATCTCTGTCGAACTGATTAGTCCTAAAGATGAAGCCGTGGTTGTAACGGAGGGGGGTCAATCAATTCGTTTCAAGGCTTCTGATTTGCGTGACATGGGACGCATTGCGGCTGGTGTGCGGGCAATAAAACTATCCAAAGTGGATAAGGTAATTAGCGCTCAAGTTATAAAAAAGGAATATGAAAATCCAGAGCTTTTGGTTATAAGCAGTAATGGTTACGGCAAAAAATCTCTACTCGAAGAATATAAGAATCAAAAAAGAGGAGGTACGGGAATAAAAACAGCAAAAGTTACCGACAAAACTGGCCACTTGATTTCGGCTAAAGTTATAAGCGATGAAGAAGAAATTGTAGCGATTTCACAGAAAAGCCAAGTGATAAGAGTAAGTTTGAGCGAGATTCCAGTTTTGGGTCGCCAAACTCAGGGAGTAAGAATAATGAAACTCAGGGAGAAGGACAAAATAGCCTCGTTGGTATGCTTGTAAGATAGATAGGACAATCTAATCTCTCAAAAGATTTATTTAAATAAATATTATCCAAAAGCACAAAACACAGATTGCACAAATCACAAATAAAACCAAAAAACACAGACCACCAAAAGACTAAAATGATATCAGTTTGTGATTTGTGTTTTCGGTATCTGTGTTTTATTTGTGATTTGGTTCCCTGCATACCGGCAGGCAGGCTGTGTTTTGTTTTTCCAATCACTATTCGTAGAATATTTCCAGTAAGTACATTAGTACCACATAAGTATCTTGGACTCTAAACAAATATCATCTATAATATAAAGAAGTTATCATAAAAACATGTTTACTAATCCTCAAAAAAATGTCGAGAGATTCGAACTCTTACCCGGGTATCAAGTCGCTGATCTAGGGTCTGGCGCAGGATTTTATGTTTTGAGTGCCGCGCGTTTGGTGGGTGATAGTGGAAGAGTCTACGCTGTAGATATCCAAAAAGAGCTTCTTTCAAAAATTAAAACAGATGCCATGAGCAAGCATCTTACAAATGTTGAAGTTATCTGGGGGGATGTGGAAAAAACAGGAGGTACCAGGCTTGCTGATTCTTCTATAGATACAGTTATTGCTTCAAATATTTTATTTCAGCTAGAAGATAAAGATTCATTTATAAAAGAAGTAAACAGGATTTTAAAACCACAGAAAGGGAAAGCCTATATTATTGATTGGATCGATTCTTTTGGTGGCTTAGGTCCTGAATCTTCGGCTGTTGTAAGTCTTTCGTCTGCAAAAGAAATGTTTTTAAAAAACGGTTTTGAAGTATACAAGGAACTCAAAGATGTTGGCGACCATCATTACGGGATTGGATTCAAAAAAGTGAAATAGAAAGAAATAAATTGAAATAATCTTCGCGAAATAAGAAATAGGACCCGTCCCGTTAGAAGCCTCGGTCACGGTTTGGTCAAATCTTATAAAATACACATGAAACCAACAAAATTTATTAATAAATTTAAGCATAATCGGTTGACCGAGACCTGCTTCTAACGGGATGAAAAATATCTCTAAATTTCAAATCGCTATTCTCGGAATCTTTGGAGTTTTTATTCTAATAGGAGTTTTGATTTTTGCGTTTGGAAAGATTGGAGGGGGAGGTCCTGTAGTTCCACTTTTGGTTTGGGGGACAATGCCAAGCCTCGAATTTTCAGAAGTTCTCTCGGCGACCGGACTTGATAAAAACGAGTCTGTTAAAATCAGTTATACTCAAAAAAGCAAAGACAATTTCGATATAGAATTTCTTGAAGCTCTAGCAAGTGGAGCAGGTCCCGACCTATTTTTTCTTAGTTCCGATTCACTTTATAAATACAAAGATCGAGTGTTTGTTGTGCCGTTTAGTAGTTTTGGAGAAGGGGATTTTACAAATTCTTTTACAGAAGGCGCGGAGATTTTCCTAACAGAGGCAGGGGTCTCAGGTTTTCCGGTTTTAATTGACCCTCTTGTGATGTATTGGAATAGAGATATTTTTAATTCCGCAGGACTGGTTGCGCCACCTAAGTTTTGGGATGAGATTTATGACCTAGCAGGTTCTTTAACCCGTAAAGATTCTTCTTCAGAGTTAATTGAGAGTGCTGTTGCGCTAGGTGAGTATGGGAATATAAATAATGCTTTTGAAATTCTAAGTACGCTTATAATGCAGGCCGGAAATCAGATCACTGAACGAGTTTCTGGGGGAGGAATACAAGTAGTGTTAAACCAGAAATTTAATTTGCCGACCTCCCCGGCAGAGCAAGCTTTGAGTTTTTATACAGGATTTTCTAATTCAGATAAAACTTTTTATTCTTGGAACCGATCTTTGCCACGTTCAAAAGACCATTTTCTATCAGGGGATTTAGCTATCTACTTTGGGTTAGCTTCAGAACTTTTTGAGCTCCGGGATAAAAATCCAAATTTAAATTTTGATGTAACAGTGCTTCCTCAAACAAAAGAAGTTGGAAAATCAATTGTTTATGGAAAAGTAGAGGCAATAATGTTGAACAAGCAATCACCAAATCTTCCTTCCGCATTTCTTCTGGCCAGAGCCCTCTCGGGGGATTTTGCAGTTTCAGCGTTAAGTAAAATTACATCTTTGCCAGTTGCGCGCAGAGATTTGCTTAAGGACCGGCCAGAACGTGCATACATGGAAGTGTTTTTTAAGAGCGCAATTATATCCATCCCTTGGTTAAATCCAGATATGTCGTCAACCAAACTCATATTTAAAGATATGATAGAATCTGTCACTGGAGGAAGAATGCGACCATCTGAAGCAGTGAATCGGGCGCAGATCGAATTAAATGCATTGTTCAATAAATAATTAGTTTTTTGTAGGGGTCTAGATTTATATTTATATTATGTTCTATCGTTATATTTTATTGGTTGCAATTTCTATCTCACCCCAATTGCTGTTTGCTGCTGCTCAATCTGGACCAATTGATCCCGGAGGACTTCTCCCTAATTGTGGAGCAAATTGCGATTTTAATCATTTAATGGAATTGGCTAATAATATAATGCGTTTCATTATAATGATTGCTATTCCTCTTGCAGCCATAGCATTTTCTTGGGCCGGTTTCCTCTATATAACGGCCGCTGGAAATGAGAGCCAAATCCATCACGCTCACGATATTTTTATTAAAGTTGCAACCGGCTTCTTTTTTATTCTAGCTGCTTGGCTGATTGTTTATCTTATTACTTCCACACTACTTTCCCCAGAGTACAGAACAATTTTAAATAACCAATGAAAATTAATATGAAAAGAATTTTTAAGTTTAGTTCACCATTTATTGTTTTGTTAGTTCTCGGACTTTTTTTGGTTTTGCCAGTTGTAATTTTTGCCCAGTCCGGACCAATAACTTGTCCCCCAGGAACAATTTGCTCTCCTTATCCTCAAGATTTTACTATCGTTTCCTTCCTAAACTTCATTTTGGAGAAAATTGTTCTGCCGATCGGTGCCGTAATCGCCGTCTTATTTTTAGTCTATGCCGGATTCCTTTTTGTTACCGCAAGAGGGAATGAAACACAGCTTGAGCATGCTAAATCAACTTTGCTATGGACTGTAATAGGAATTGCCATCCTTTTTGGATCGATGGCTATTGCAACTGGAATACAGAACACAGTTTGTCAGATTGCGAATATCCCTAGTTTTTGTACAAACCGATGACAAAAATAAAAAAAATCTTCCATTTTCTGTTCTTGAATAAAATATTTCTTTTACCAGCGATATTTTTATTGTCTTTGCCAATTTTGACTGTTGCTCAATCTTTCCCCAGCGCTCCATCTCCTAGGACTCCATCAAACTTTGGAGATTTTATAAGCATGATTTTGGGATTTATTTCCTATCTAATCCCAGTTCTTATAGCTATTGGACTCCTGGTGTTCCTCTGGGGTATGGCCAAGTTTATTTTGCATGCTGAAGAAGAAGACAAAAGGGAAGAAGGAAGACAGTTAATGATGTGGGGAGCAATCGGACTTTTTGTTATGGTTTCTTTCTGGGGACTTACAAAAATTTTAGTTGGGACTTTTGGTTTTGATTTTATATTTCCTAAATTGAAGACCAGTTAAAATGAAAAAGATACTCAAATCAACTAAATATCTTGCTTTAACAATATTCTCTTTGCCATTTCTTGTTTCGGCTCAATCTACAAGGATCACTAGCTTACAAAGCTTGCTTCAAGTTGGGATGAGTTATATTTCCTCTCTCACAAAGATAGTTGTAACTCTAGGAATAGTTTTCTTTTTCTGGGGCATGGCCCAGTTTATTTTACATGCTGAAGAGGAGGACAAAGAAGAAGATAAAAAGAAAATGTTTTGGGGCATTATCATAATTACTGTCATGTTTGCCATTTGGGGCATTGTGAAATTCTTTCAAATGGCTTTTTTTGGTAGTATATATCCTGGCGCTCCAACTTTTTAATTAAAAATTTTTATGAATAGTGGCAATAATTTATTAAACGGTTTCCAGTCAGTTCTGAATGCTTTAATTCCGGTAATTTTTGCTTTCGCCCTTGTTTTCTTTTTCTGGGGACTGGCCAAACTCATTCTTCATGCCGGAGAGGAAGAAGCAAAAGAAGAAGGGAAAAGACTAATGTTTTGGGGGGTTATTGGTCTTGTTGTAATGTTCGGTCTCTGGGGGATAGTTAATTTTTTACTTGATATAATATTTGTAGGTGGTCCTCAACAATCAATTCAGATTCCTCCTTTTCCTTCAAGTCTGCCGTAGAGTGAAGTTTATAAGTTGTCATTGATTATTTAAGGTTTCCGTAGTACCATTTAAGTATAATTATTATTTAGGTCGCATTATAAATTAATTAGATTTATTAGGTAATTAAACATTAAATTACTATGAGTAAAAGATTCGTACTATTAACAGGCGCTCTCTCATTGGTCGCAGCATCCCCATTTTTTGCTTCGGCTCAATTACAGTTTGGGACGCTCACAACAACACTAGAACGTTTTAAGGATATTCTCGGTACTCTTACTAGTGTTATTGTAGCTTTGGCCCTAGTCTTCTTCTTCTGGGGTCTTGCAAAGTTCATCCTTGCCGCTGGAGAAGAAGAGGCAAAAGAAGAAGGAAAGAGAATCATGTTTTGGGGCATTCTAGCTTTTGTGATTATGATCGGCATTTGGGGTATCGTTAATTTCCTTATTGGTGCTTTTGGTATAGGAGGCAACAATGCTCCACAGGTTCCTCGAGTTCCTAATTAAATTAAAATAAGTGTTACCGATCATTTACAAGATAAATCAGTTCATCGTTAACCCGATCATTTATCTTATGATCGGAGTATCTTTAGTTGTTTTTCTATGGGGGATAGTCGAGTTTATTGCCAAGTTTGATAGTGAAGAAGTCAAAGAACGTGGCAAGAGAAATATGCTTTGGGGCCTTGTTGGGATGTTCATAATGTTTTCCGTCTTCGGAATCATCAGGCTAATTTTAGGAACATTTGCTATTACTCCAATCGACCTCCTGAATCAATAAATAACTGAACAAAACAAATTAAAAACCACCTCAACTTGAGGTGGTTTTTAATTTGTTTTGTTAGATACATAAAGGGTATTAACCCTTTGATGTCGTCGCTCGCTCGGAATAGAAAATGGGTACATATTCTATTCACTCACTACGCTAGACAATAAAAAGCGGTAGAGAATTGAATCCTCTACCGCTTGCTAACGCTCCACAAAGAACTTCATTGGCACCCTAAACTCCTTTCCAGCCTCCATCCAATTGTACCAACCTTCGTACTCGTCGGTTTTAATACATCCTAGGAACCATTCTCCCTTTCCCTCAGGATAGCACCTGGAATAAGTTCCAACATTTATCTGGTACTTCTTCTTCCAACGATATTCACCGCACTTTCCGAGGTTGTCGTGCCAGATATCGAAGTTGAACTCATCCTTACTTATGAGGACGTTTCTGGCATTTAGGAGGTACACCTTCGGCCAATCTGGTCTTATCGCCAGAACATCCGGTCCCGGTTCGCACTTGAGAGTCCCTCTCGGAAGCTCCACCTTTGCCACCGGCGTCGTTGGAGTTGAGTTCCATTTGATGCTCTCCGTCCAAGTTTTCACAGCGGCCATTCCGAAGAAATGGTAGCCAACACTGAAACACAGTATGGTGCCAAAGAGAATGGAGACTCTCTTTGCTGTTGTGGAACTCATGATACCGGATGTCAAAATCCAACCGATGAGGATCACTCCCAGATTCGAGATCCAAAACAGCGTCTTGTTACCCCAATAGCTTTCCCAGCTCAGCATCCACGAAGACCAGATAAGCAGATGTAGCAAAGCGAGAACCAGTATGATCACTCCGATCTTTCGAACGGAATTGAGTGCCAGGAATTGCCCGACTGGACCAATGGGGTAGCGAACCCACCCCAAGATTCTGCCGTACAAGGGCCTTCTTTCTCCCACTACAAGGGCTTCTTCAACCGCTTGAACTCTCGCTTGACCTTCTCCTCGAGCTTTTGCTCTAAGACTACGATAGAGGATGATCAGTAGGACGATCACACAAATGGCAATTATCACATACGGGTTTGCATTGCCAGATGTGGAACTAACCAGATCTGGAATATTTGTGGTGGAATCTGGTTTTGACACAATTTGGTCAAGAAGAAACCAACATCCAATTCCAAGTGCGATCGCCATCATCAAGATCGCGATTCGAAGGAGCCAGATTTTTGTTTTTCTGGGTGAAGGTGGAATTCCTGGCGGAGGTTGTTGATCCTCATCACCTGGTTTCAAAATATACACTTCTCCCTCCTCACGATGCATTCTTGACCTTTGTTCTGCGCGGTGTTTGATAAACAGAGCATAGACACATAGGCCGAGGAGAACGACACTTACAATCACAAAAAGACATAGAGCAGTGAACATTGTAGCCTCCGAAAGTTGAAAAGGTTTTGAAAAGTATCAAAGAACAAAGAACCCTATCTCTTATATATCATATCTTGTTTATAAAGTCAAATATAAAAAAGACCCCAAGAAAGACTGACTTTCTTGGGGTCGGCGTACGAAAATCCAACTGATCACTCGCTATGAGGGCTTCTTTGGAGCTACTGGCGCTGGGGAGGAACGTCGTCCGGAGGTTTGGGCAAAAGTGTTGGTTGCACAAGTTTTGAAACTAGATTCTGCCCCGCAACTGCCATAGCACCCATGATGGCGGTAGTTAGGTCAGGTCCAGCCAGGATCACCTTGTCGTTTTGGCTCAAGGTTGCTCTGATTGTGTCCATGGTTACTGCGACCTGTCCGCCCGGCGTATTTATCTCTTTGGCCATTGCCTTCAGACCTTTTGCTCGACTCTTGAGTTGGGAGGCTTCACCTTCTCCAAGGCCAGTAAGTCGTGCTTTCTCGTAGCCACCTTCACCTTGTCCCTCGAGCACTCTTTGCTCCCTCTTGAAGCCAGCCGCGGCCCTGTCGGCTATAGCAATATTGACTGTTCTGGTGATTCCCAGTGTTTCGATATAAGCATCTTGCAGGTTGATGCCCCATGGGTCATGCTTAACGCCACCTGGTTTTTTTGCCTCTTCCCCGATTAGGATTTCTGCCGCTCTATGGACTTCTGTATTGACTTCCGGGATGCTAGCAATAAGCAAAACTGGAGTTTTCTTTGCAAACTCAACTTGGGCAGTAGCCACGATCGTGTCGGAGATTTGTCGCTTGGCGTCATCAATGTCGCCGATGGTCTGAACAAATCTCATAGGACTCATGATAGTGAACCTGAAGACAAATGTTGGCTCAACCGTTAGTCGTTGACTGAGTGGATCTTGGCTATCTCTATTTTCAAGTGAGGTAGGTCCGCCAGTAGTGATTCGGACAACAAAGACCTCTTCGTTGTCTTTGTCCACGTTCTTATACTTGTCTCTCAAAATAGGATCGTCTGGAATTACGACTTGAATTCTCTTGGTTGTGAAAATGACAGTAGAACAAATTCCCCACAAAACAAAAGCCGGTCCAGACTTCAAGTTGCGCCACGGTCTGCCAAATATCAAGAGAGCGGCTTGCTCGTCAGGCCCAATTTTCCGGATGCTCAATATGGTGTAGGCAATGAGAGCCGCGACCGTAATGAGTCCACGGTTAAGCTCGATAACCGCAGTGTCCCTCAGATACGTCAATCCCCAGAACAAGAGTGCCGAGAGGATAGGGTAGACCACCACCGCTATTACTAGATAGTAAATCATGGTAGCGTCGCTGGGGTAATTTTCTGTCCAGGTGATCTTCGATGCCTTATCATCGGGGGATTGCTTTGATTTAGAAGGAACTGGGTTATCGAGATTTGTGCTTGAAGAGGTCATGCTTGGACTCCAAGTAAAGCCGCTGAAGGCTTTTTTAGTTGATTTTCGACGTCAAAGAGCAGTGTTTCCTACGACAAGTAGGGAACGGTTCTGGAAAGGACTATATATTTATTTTTCTAAAAAGTCAAGTTTTGGGAAATGGAAAAGTTTTAACTGACCTTGACTCAAATGTATTAAAGCATAGAGTAATTGAAGAGATTTTTTATCTGGCCTAGTGGCGAAGGGGTAACGCGGCTGTCTGCAAAACAGTTATGCGCCGGTTCGAGTCCGGCCTAGGCCTCAAAAAGTTCTTTTATAAAAAAGAGTTTCTATGTGGGTAGACACACTTATTTAGATATTGATTGTATGTTTACCGTTTAGTATAATTATTTAGTGATCACAACAAAAAGAAAAAGGTCATGGACGGTCGACCAATTAACAAATGCCGTTAAAAAATGTTTTAGCTATAGACAAGTTTTGGTTCAACTAAAATTGCGCGAGGCTGGAGGAAATTATTCCCAAATCAAAAAATATATTAAAGAGTATAATTTGAATATAGAACATTTTAAAGGTAGAGGATGGAATTTGGGAATGAGGGGTATTGGTAAGCCGATTATTCCTCTAGAAAAAATTTTAGTGAAGAATAGTTACTTCCAGAGTTTTAAATTAAAGAAGCGATTGTTCCAAGTAGGTCTAAAACCCCAGTATTGTGAGCAGTGCGGCTGGGCGCAAAAAACAAAAAATGGTTATTTACCATTAGAAATTGACCATATTAATGGAAATAGATATGATAACCGTTTGGAAAATTTGAGAATATTATGTCCAAACTGTCACAGTTTGACTGATAATCATAGAGGACGTAAAAATAAAGCCCGGGTGGCGTAATTGGTAGCCGCACATCACTTAAGATGATGCGCCGTAAGGCTTGCGAGTTCGAGTCTCGCCCCGGGCACCAGAATGGAACTTAAAGGTTTTGAAGAAGCAGAAATGCGGGACGCGCGAAGCGCGTCCCAATGGTTTCCCCCCATTTTTCCAAACGAATTCGGATTCCCGCCT
>Ga0163150_10007673_pt1 | contig 12577 bp, 12 predicted proteins | sample OliLakLV19P2IB_FD_148628 | JGI IMG/M metagenome (GOLD analysis project Ga0163150, IMG submission 148628) | Freshwater microbial mat bacterial communities from Lake Vanda, McMurdo Dry Valleys, Antarctica - Oligotrophic Lake LV.19.P2.IB | ecosystem: Environmental > Aquatic > Freshwater > Lake >...
ACCCTCTAGTGTATATATGATATTTATTTGTTTGCATCGGAATGCACCGTGCTCTTCGAACTGCTGCCAGCGTTCTGCGGGAGCGGCCGCGCGACAGCGGTAACTTCACCGGCTGGCGGTTTGATCGCGTTTCATTCCTTTCGCCTGTTTAACGAGTGTGAGGAATTCCTGACGAAATCCTTCCGGGTCTTCGCCGATGCCGCTTTTTGCAAGTGTGAATGCCGCGTCGTAGTCGCTGCGGCCCTTATAGGGCGATTCACGGAGGAGCATGCCGAACTGCGCGACTGCGCCGGCGAACTGGAGATCCGGTGATGCCTGTTCGATGGGAGTTGCGCGAACGGGCACCGCGAATGCGATGAGTTTACTTTCATCCGAATCCAATGGCTTGTATCGCAGTTTTACGGTCATGAGCTCGTTCGTGGCGGAGACTGATGAGAGCGCGGGTGTTTGCTGATAGATCAGGGGATCGACCGTGCCGGCAGGTACGGGCGCGCCCACGGGCACCAACTCATACAGCGCAGTGACAGTATGCCCCGCGCCAATCTCGCCGGCGTCTATTTTATCGTCGTTGAATTCCTCGGCCCTGAGCAGCCGATTTTCATAACCAATGAGCCTGTAACCGGCGATTTGCGCAGGGTTGAACTCGACCTGGATTTTCACATCCTTCGCGATAGTAAATAGCGTGGACGGAAGTTGATGCACAAAGACTTTCTCCGCTTCCCGCAGACTGTCGATATACGCGTAGTTGCCGTTACCGAGATCGGCCAGCGCTTCCAGCGTTGCGTCCTTATAGTTCCACATGCCGAACCCGAGCACGGTCAGGTAAATCCCGGTGGCGCGTTTCTGCTCGATCAGCGAGGTCAATGCACCTTCACTGGTAACGCCCACGTTGAAATCGCCATCCGTTGCGAGTATCACGCGATTGTTTCCGCCAGGAATGAGGTTCGCTTCGGCGGTGGCATAGGCAAGTTGAATGCCCGCGCCTCCGTTGGTCGATCCGCCGGCTTCGAGGTCGTTTAACGACTTCAGTATCTTTTCTTTCTCGCTTACCGGCGTAGATGGAAGGACCAGCCCCGATGCGCCCGCATATACGACAATTGCTATTCGATCATGAGCGTCAAGATTCTCGACCAGCCGTGCCAGCGCTTGTTTCACCAGCGGAAGTTTGTTTTCATCGACCATCGAGCCTGATACGTCGAGCAGAAACACAAGATTGCACGCGGGACGTGCGTCAGCGGAGAGTTCACGGCCTTTGATTCCGATCCGTGTTAAGTAGTGCGAAGGTTCCCACGGGCACACGGTGACCTCTGCTTGAACTGCAAAGGGTTCGTCACCGTCCGGTTCCGTGTAGTTGTAGGAGAAGTAATTGATCAACTCCTCGATGCGCACCGCATCCTTTGGCGGAAGATCGCCCATGTTCAGGAACCTGCGAACATTGGAATACGAAGCGGTATCTACGTCAATCGAAAACGTCGATAGCGGATTCTGGTTTACGGCAAGAAAGGGGTTATCAACGATGCGGTCGTACGCCTCGGTGTTCATTGGCGCATCGACATCCTGCACGCCTGGAATGAGGTGCGGAGGCTCGAAATCTGCTTTCGTATACATGGGAATCGAATACAATGCCGGCTGGACAGGGCTTGTCTTTGCGGACATACACCCTTGGGCGAGCAATACGGTAAGTCCAACGACGATTGTTCGTCGCATCATGGCCTTCTCCTTTGTCGTTTTCCAACCCCAAAGTCTTTGGTGCTTTAATACGGATGACCGGAAAAAGGTTTCAGGCTTATTCACCTCATCCGTACTTCGCGTGGCATTCCTTCGAGGACATCTTTGGCGCTTTGATGAGGCCGCCGTCGAGTTTTTCGCCTTCGGGATCGAGATAAAGCCGGCCAGATGCGAGGGTGATGTCGGGGTCGTAGCCAATGAAGTGGGCGTTGAAGATATAGCCGGCTTCGGAGGCGCACCGGAACCAGTGGATGTTGTCCTTGTGATCGGAAATCGTGGACACACCCCCGACGGGGAAATCCTGGTCGATGGTCGGTTTAATGATGTAATGATCGTCGGCGGTTTCGAGGCGGTCATAGTGCTTGCCGCGGAACTGGCCTTTGAGCACGATGAATCCGGTACACATGTTGCTGTGTCCGTGCGGGACGATTGCGCGATCTTTTTTCATGCAAAAGATTTGTTTGCCGAAGTTGAGCTTTTCGGGCAGGCCTTCGACCATGCCGAGGTTGAACGATGCGCTGTACGCGCCGTTGTCAGGAAGGTCAACGCGGCTTTCAATGCTGGAAAGGTCCACGTATTGCATCAATCCATTGAGATCGACCTTCCGGTACAGGTCTTCCAATTTCGCCTGGAATTCGGTGTCCTTCAATTTTTGCCCGTGCAGGTCTTCGCCGATATCGTAGATGTCCCTGAACCATTGGCCGACAATGGGTTTGACGGTATCTGCGAAAAGGTTTTGGGTCCATAACGATTCCAGCAGGCCGTAGGCCAGGATGGAGCCGGCCATGCCGGAGGTGAATTGCCGGCGGGAAATTTGCTTCGTAGATTCGCGTGAGTCGTTCATAGATTTGTCCTTGTTGGGAGGGCTCGCGTCCTCGCGGGCCAAGATCATGCCGTAGTCTCGATTAGCCACAAGTCCGCGGGGACGCGGACCCTCCCGGTATTTGGCGAATATTTTTATAGACTCACGCACACGGCTTTCGTTTCCGTGTAATTCTCCAATGCGTCGTGGCCCATTTCGCGGCCCCAACCCGACTGTTTGTATCCGCCGAAGGGGAGCGCGGCGTCAAATACGTTGTAGCAATTGACCCAGACGGTGCCCGCGCGAAGTTGCGCCGCGGCGCGATGGGCCTTCGAGATGTCGCGGGTCCAAATTCCGCCCGCAAGGCCATAGACGGTGTCGTTGGCCGCGGCCTGGATGTCGTCGCTACTTTTGAACGGCATCGCGGTGACCACCGGGCCGAAAATTTCTTCCTGAACGATCTTCATGTTCTGGTTCGTGTTAACCAACACGGTGGGCTCGACGAAATATCCGCCGTCTCCTGTGCGCTTGCCACCGCACACCGCTTCCGCGCCTTCGGCGAAGCCGGCGTCGAGATAGCCCGCTACGCGATTGAGTTGCTCTTCCGATACAAGCGGGCCCATCTGCGTTTCGGGATCAAATCCTGCGCCAACCTTGATGTTTCGCGCGGCGTGCGCTACGCCATTGACGACGTCGTCGAAGATGTCCTGCTCGACGTACAATCGCGAACCCGCGCAACAGCACTGGCCGTGATTGAAGAAGATCGCGTTGGCGGCGCCCTGAATTGCGAGTTCGACGTCGGCATCGGCGAAAACGATATTCGGCGATTTCCCACCGAGTTCGAGCGTGACTTTCTTCAAGTCTTTCGACGCGGCCTGGACGATCAGTTTGCCGACCTCAGTCGAACCGGTGAAGGCAATCTTGTCTACGCCCGGGTGTTGGGCGAGCGCCGCGCCGGCGGTCTCGCCGAGGCCGGTGACGATGTTGATGACGCCGTCAGGGAATCCTGCCTCGCCGATCATTTTGCCGAGCAACAATGCGGAGAGCGGCGTTTGCTCGGCGGGTTTGAGTATGACGGTGCAGCCTGCGGCAAGCGCTGGACCGAGTTTCCACGCGGCCATGAGCAGTGGGAAATTCCAGGGGATAATCTGGCCGACGACGCCGACGGGTTCGCGGACGGTGTACGCGAAGAACTTAGCGCCCGGTGCATAGGGCACGGAAATGGGGATAGTATTACCCTCAATCTTCGTCGCCCATCCCGCCATGTATCGGAACAGATCGGCGGCGAGCGGCACATCCGCCACGCGCGCTACGGTGAGTGGCTTGCCATTGTCGAGACTTTCGAGTTGCGCAAATTCTTCCAGGTGCTGCTCGATTAGATCGCCGAGCTTCCAGATGAGTTTACCGCGGTCCGACGGCGTCATCGTGGACCACGGCCCTGTCTCGAATGCGGCGCGCGCGGCTTTTACCGCGGCGTCGATGTCGGCTTTGTCGCCGGACGCGACATGGGCAAGGATTTCGCCGGTCGCGGGGTTGTATACCTCGAACGTCTTGCCCGACGTGGCCTGCACCCATTTGCCGTTGATAAGCATCGGGCGTTTTTCCGCTACGAACGATTTGACGGAAGGAAGCACATTCGGAAGGGACGGAGCAGATACGGTAGCCATCGGAAATCTCCTACGGCGGCAGCCCGCCAATCAGGTTCCACCCCGGCGTTGCGCCGGACTTTTGCACCATGGACTCCGGGATCATCATAGCGCAACGGGAGACGGAGGGCCAATCGAATCAATTTAACCACGGGGACACGGGGAACACGGGGGAATGCTAGGATTTTGTTATTCTCTTGCAATTGCTATGGAGGCTTGCAAAGGAGAGGCTTAGTGATTTTAACGTTTTTGTTTCCTAACCTCGGTCGGTTTTCTCCCACAGATGGATTTCATTTTTTAGAGCAGACCTCCAACGACGCATTTGTCGTCGGTAAAGCCGGAGTGCAGGCAATCGCCGCTACCGGGGACCGCAAGGTCGAGTTTATTGCGCTTGAGGAAAAGACGCTTGCGTATGTTACTTCCTCGATGGGGTATCCGGCGTATTACCCCGTGCATCCCGTGCGGATTGATCGGCCGGTGCGGGCGGTGCTGATGGACCTTGATGGCACGAGCGTGCGGAGCGAGGCGTTCTGGATTTGGATTATCCAGTGCAGTATCGCGAGCGTGCTGGGCAATCCGAAGTTTGAACTGGAAGACGGAGACCTGCCGCACGTGTCCGGCCACAGCGTATCTGAACATTTGCAGTATTGCATAGGAAAATATTGTCCGGATAAAACGGTGGAGACGGCGCGCCAGCATTATTTTCAGCACACTGAACGCGAGATGCAGGCCATACTCGAGGGGCACGGTAAGGCCGGGGCGTTCACGCCGGTCGAGGGTTTGAAAGACTTCCTCCTGGAACTGAAATCGCGTGGCATCAAAATTGGGCTGGTCACTTCGGGGTTGTATCAGAAGGCGTGGCCGGAGATTGTGTCCGCGTTTGATGCGCTGGGCATGGGTGATCCGAAGGATTTCTATGATGCGATCATCACCGCGGGTTACGCGGTGCGCAAAGGCGAAGTGGGCACGTTGGGGGAGTTGTCGCCCAAGCCGCACCCGTGGTTGTATGCCGAGACCGCGCGTGTGGGGCTTGGCATTGATTTTAAAGATAGGCACAGCGTGATTGGAATTGAAGACAGCGGCGCGGGCGTGTGCTCGATACGCCTGGCGGGATTCGCGCCAATCGGTTTCGCCGGTGGAAACATTATCGAAAGCGGCGCCAAAGCCTTATGCACCGGATACGTTGCCAATTTCGAGGAAATTCTTCCATTCCTTTAATACCATTTCACCGCGAAGGCACGAAGAACACGAAGAAAAGCAAACCACGGAGACACCGAGCACACGGAGAGATTATGACAAAAATTAGAATGCGACTTTTATCCCGGTTTTGAGTTCTCCGTGTGCTCCGTGTCTCCGTGGTTAAATCCGTAGTTCCTTCGTGGTGAAAACTGTCTTGTGATACGATGATTGCGTTGGGACGGTTACCGTCCCGCGTTTCCGGGGGAATTTTATGCAGATACAAGACATCATGATCGAGGCGCTGACCAGCCGCGCGTCGGATATTCATCTCAAGTCGGGCAATCCTGCGGTATTCCGGATTGACGGCGACCTTGTGCGCCAGTCCGGCGTGATCCTGAATGAAGACGATATCATGGGCATGCTGGCCGGGATCGCGAAGCCCGTGGACATTGAGCGATTCAAGAAGGTGATGGAGCTCGACACGTCGTACATGTATGAGGATAAAGCACGCTTCCGCGTCAATGTGTGTCGCGACGATGGCGACACACGGATAGTCCTGCGCCTGATCCCCATGCAAATCAAGACCATAGATGAGTTGAGCCTTCCTCCTGTGGTACACAACATTTGCAAAAATGTAAACGGGCTTGTTTTGGTGACGGGTGTTACCGGTAGTGGCAAGTCAACCACGCTCGCGGCGATTATCAATGAGATCAACGACACACGCCCGTGTCATGTAGTGACGGTAGAAGACCCTGTTGAATTCATCCATTCCGATAAAACCGCGATCATCACGCAACGCGAGGTCGGCCACGACACTTTATCATTTGCGAATGCGTTGCGCGGCGCTCTTCGACAGGACCCCGACGTGATACTTATCGGTGAAATGCGCGATCCTGAAACGGTGCGCACCGCCATTGCATCCGCCGAAACCGGCCATCTGGTGTTTTCCACGCTGCACACGGTGGATGCAATTGAAACGTTAAACCGTATTCTCGACTTTTTCGAGCCGCACCAGCAGCTTCAAGTGCGCAAACAGCTTGCCAGCGTGCTGCGCGCGGTGATCTCGCAGCGTCTGTTGCCGCTCAAGGAAGGCGTGGGCCGCTGTGTCGCCGCAGAAGTGCTCATTGGCAACCGCACCGTGCGCGAGTTTATCGAAATCGGCAAGAGCTTCAAGGAAATTACAAAGCTGATCGAAGAAGGGCAGGAACAGTACGGCATGCAGACCTTCGACCAGGCGCTCTATGCGCTGTGGAAAGAAGGGCGCGTGTCCCCCGAAATGGCGCTTACCAACGCCACCAGCCCGCGCGACCTGAAACTGCGCATGCAGGGCATGCGGTCGGGGTAGTTTGGTTCCTAGATGACTGTCATATGGACCGACTATATGTTGTACCGCTTGATTTTACGTGGCTTTGACCAATCAATGGCCGAATACGTACTTCGGTATTCCGAAGAGCGGTATTACGACACTGAGTCGGCGCGTCTGGTAGCCATTGGCAAGCACGGCAAGGATCTTGTTATAATTCCTTACGAAAAGAATTTAGACCAAATTACGCCAGTTACAATCCATGCAACGACGAGAACTAAAGTCAACCTCCGAATCCGCTCAGGGCGGTTTGTGAGCAGCTAACATGCGTATGACTTATTTTGAAGAAGAGGATGTACTCCACCTCATCATTGCGGAAGGTCGCGAGTCTGACAGCATAGAGTTGATGCCCAACGTCACGGCAGAGCTCAATGAGCGGGGCGAACTCATTGGGGTGGAAATTCTTCGCGCAAGCGAGTTCATGCGCGATTTCGTTTTGGAATCTCTACAGGCAAAATTGGCCGGCCTAACCACGCCATCTGAATCGAAATAGCCCACGTTATTCCCGCGTACCGAGAAACGTCCCCGAGTCGCTGATCTCCCCGATTCCTGCTATTATAAAGTACAGTCTTGGGACAGTTTCCCGGCAACCAAACGTGTTACTGGCGACTGTTTCCTCAGTTCGAGGCTTTGGACATGATTCTGGCCCCCAAACGTAAAACCATCGGCGTAATGGTCGGCGACATCCAGGTCGGCGGCGGCGCGCCCGTAATTGTTCAGTCGATGACGAATACGGAAACCGCCGACGTCATCGGCACGGCGGACCAGATCATTGCGCTGGCGAATGCGGGATCGGAGCTGGTGCGCATCACGGTAGACACCGGCGAAGCCGCGGCAGCGGTGCCGGAGATTTGGCGGCGCGTGCGCGGGGCGGGGATTACCGCGCCGATCATCGGCGACTTTCATTTCAACGGTCACAAGCTGCTGACTGAGAATCCCGAATGTGCGGCGGCGCTGGACAAGTACCGCATCAACCCGGGCAACGTCGGGCGAGGCAGCAAGCGCGATATCCAATTCTCGACCATCTGCAAGATCGCAATTGACCACGGCAAACCGGTGCGAATAGGCGTGAACGTGGGTTCGCTGAACCAGGAACTGGTGATGCGCAAGATGCAGGAAAACACCGACGACGATCTTGGGCTGGAATCCGATGAAATTATCAATCAGTGCATGGTGATTTCGGCGCTACAATCCACCGAACTCGCGCTGGAGAATGGCCTGCGGAACGACCAGATCATCATTTCGTGCAAAAGTTCGACGCCGTTGCATTTGATTGAAGTCTACCGCGATTTGTCGTCGAAAACGGACCAGCCGTTGCATCTCGGATTGACGGAAGCGGGAATGGGCATCAAAGGGATTGCCTGGTCTGCTTCGGTGCTTGGCGTGCTGTTATCCGAAGGTATCGGCGATACCATTCGCGTCTCGCTTACCCCGCAGCCCGGTGGCGACCGGTGTGAAGAAGTGTACGCGGCCTGCGAGATATTGCAGTCGCTGGGACTGCGCTCGTTTGCACCGAGCATTACGGCGTGTCCCGGATGTGGCCGCACGACGAGCACGGTGTTCCAGGAACTCGCGGAACAAACGCAGGCCTACGTGCGCAACAAAATGCCGGAGTGGAAACAGAAGTATCAGGGTTTTGAAGACCTCAAACTCGCGGTCATGGGTTGCGTGGTGAACGGCCCCGGCGAATCCAAGGCCGCCAACATCGGAATCAGCCTTCCCGGCACAGGCGAATCGCCGAGTTGTCCGGTGTACATCGATGGACAGAAATTCAAAACACTCACGGGAACGCCAGACGAACTCGCCCGCGAATTCCGGCAGATTATCGACGACTATGTTGAATCCAGATATGTACGGCAGGGTGAAACCGTAGGCGTATAGTCCGCGCTCGTCGCGCGAATAGGGGAGCTTCCACGATGACCGCTGTCAGGATTGTCGCACTTGCCCTGATCATTCTCGGCATTCTCGGGCTGGTGTACGACAAGTTCAGCTACACCGAAGACAGCCAGGAAGTGAAGCTCGGCCCGCTCGAGTTCGAAATCAAAGAAAAAAAAACCGTCAACGTTCCCACATGGGCAGGCGTCGCCGCCATAGTCGTCGGCGCCGGCTTGTTAATTATTCCTTTCAAGCAACCGTAGTCTTCAGCCCGCCCCCCGGTAAAGAAAAAACCACGAAGACAAGGAGAGCACGGAGATTATTCAACACGTAGTCACCGGTCGCATCGAAATTGACACTCCAAAAAAAGTTTCAACAGAATGTATTTCCATCCAAACTACTCCGTGCGCTCCGTGTCTCCGTGGTTCAATTCACTCCTCTTCGTGTTCTTCGTGCCTTCGTGGTAAATACTTCTTACCAGCTCCAAAGTCGTCAATTAGAATCCCGCCTCCCAAACCGCTACGATTCGGCGAGTGCACCACGAAGGGGAACGCGTGAACACCTCGCTACGGTTACTTCCAGTTCTGATTCTCGCAATTACGTTGTGCGGGTGCGACGCGATCTCGCACCGGGCCGACGCGGACTCAAACGTTCGCGTGGTCGAGGCTGCGTTTTTCGAGGGTGGCTACGGCATTCACTGGCACCAGAAGATCGCCGAAGAGTATTCGCGCGCGCACAAGGACGAGGGGGTGGTGGTCGAATTGTGGGGCGACCCGCGCATGCGCGACAAGGTGAAACCCCGCATTTTGCGGGGCGACCCGCCGGACGTGATGCTCGATCAGTATCTGCCAATTTGGAAAATGATCGCGGCGGGAAAGCTACTGCCGTTCAACGACGTTCTCGATCAGCCTGTAAACGATTCCGGTGAACTCTGGCGCGACCAATTCATTCCGGGCACGCTCGATTCATTCACGAGCGACGGGAAATGTTACGGCATTCCGACATCGTTCGGTGCTTGGGGTTGCTGGTACGACGCGAAATTGTTTCGCGAACACGGCTGGACGCCGCCGGCGACGTGGTCCGAGTTTACGGCGGTATGCGCAGAAATAAAAGCTGCCGGCATCGCTCCGCTCGCGTTTCAGGGCAAGTACCCCTATTACGCATGGTACTCATACATCTCTGTCGCGCAACGCTGCGGCGGTCTCCCGCTCATCAATAGAATGAACGCGCTCGAACCCGGCGCGTTCAGCCATCCTGATGCTATAGCCGCCGCAAAATTGTGGCAAGACCTCGTGCGCGATTATTTCCAGCCCGGTTACGAGGCGATGAACCATCTCGAGAGCCAGTTGGAATTTGTGAACAACAAGGCGGCGATGATTTTTTGCGGGGTATGGCTATTCAACGAAATGAAAGAATCGACGCCACCGGATTTTGAGATGCGCGTGTTTAACGTGCCCGCGGTCGAAGGGGGAAAGGGAAACCCAAAATTGTTCAACGGTCTTGGCATGGAGCAAATGCTGGTGACATCGGATGGCCGCTACCCCGAGGATGCCATGGACTTCGCGCGCTACATGATTTCGATGCAGAATGGCGCGGACATGGCGTCGTCCATCGGCGTCATCTCGCCCCTCAAGGGAGGATGCCCACGCGAAACCGTGGGACCGCCGCTGCAGTCCGTACTGGATATGATCGATGCCGCGCCGGGCGTGTTCAACGTCAGGCTGTACGATCTGTTGCTCGAATGGCGCGAGCAGGTTGCGCATATCGCGCTCGCGTCGCTCATGCAGGGCGACATTACGCCAGAAGAGTTTGGCCGACAGCTCGATGAAGGGTTGGTGCGTGCGCAGCAAGACCCTGATGTGATCATCCCTCCGTTTACACCGTACGACCCGGCATCGCTGGGGGAGACGCCGTGAAGCGCAGTCGCGAACAGACCGTGTTCATGATCACATTCCTGGCGCCGGCGTTTTTGCTGTTTACTGTGTTTGTGGCAATGCCGGGCATTCGCGCATTCGCCTATAGCTTTGAAAAATGGGACGGCCTTTCTGCGCCAAAATGGGTGGGGCTCGATAATTTTGCGGCACTGCTGCGCGACCGCGATGTGTTTGCCGCGGCGCTGTGGCACAACATTGTTTTGACGGTCGGCGCCGGACTGCTGATCGTGGTGCTGTCGCTGCTGTTTGCATCCGCGCTGCACCGTCGCGTGCGTGGCGCGGCTTTGTTTCGCGTGACGTTCTTCTTTCCCAACGTGATTTCTTCGGTGGCGATCGCGTTGTTGTGGGTGCTGTTGTACAGCACGACTGACTTTGGCGTGATCAATAGTCTGCTGGGTTGGTTGAAGTACGAAGATTTTGGCAGATTAAACGGCGCGATGGACGTTGCCCGGGGATGGACCGGCCTCGCGAATCTCGAATTGCCATTTCCGTTTACAGGAAAACCGTATCTGATCTACTCACTCATCCCGATTATTGTCTGGGCTTCCACAGGATTCTATATGGTCCTGTTTCTCGCGGCGATGGAAGGGATACCCGAATCCTATTACGAAGCAGCCACGCTTGACGGCGCGTCGGAAATTAGCCAATTTTGGCACATCACACTGCCACTGATTCGCGAAGTGTTGACGGTCGGTCTTGTGTTCCTTGTGATCGGGTGCCTGAAAATATTCGACATGGTCTGGATTATGGACAACGAATGGCCGACGAAAGAAACGCACGTGCTCGCGACGCTCATGTACCAGAAAGTTTTCAGCGAGTACAACATTGGGTACGGCGCGGCGGTGGCAGTGCTGATGTTCATCGTGGTGTTCATGGCATCGATGTTCACGCTGCGGTTGTCGCGCAAAGAGGCGCTCGAATACTGATGTTGCGACATGTCAAAACAGGTTTCCTATACGCCGCGCTGCTGGTGTGGCTTATTGCTGTCGTGGTTCCGCTCGTGTGGGTCGTCGTGAATTCACTGCGCACGTCACAGGAATTTGTGAAAAACCCCTTCGGGATGCCGTGGGTGTTGGCGGGAAACGCCAATGAATTGCCCGTGACGGATACGGAATCCGCATGGGAATCGGTGAAAAACAATTACACCAAGGCCTGGATCGAATCGCGGTTTCAACGTTATTTTTTCAACAGCATCCTGGTAACCAGTATTTCCTTGCTGGGCATCATCGGATTCGGCGCGATGGCGTCTTACGTGCTTGCCCGGTTCCGATTCTTGGGCAATCGAGCATTGTATCTCTATTTTATCACCGGGTTGATGGTGCCCGCGCAATTGGTGTTGGTGCCCTTGTTCTTTCAGTTTACCTATCTGTCGCATGCGGGATCGGCGTTGCTCGCGCCACTGGGTCTGCAGGTGGAATTGCACGACACGTACACAGGCTTGATCCTGATCTATATTGCGCTGAGTCTTCCGTTCACCATTCTCGTGCTTACAGGATTCTTCCGGAGTTTGCCGGGCGCATTGCGCGAAGCGGGCATTATCGACGGGTGCAGCGAGTTCGGCGTATTCCGTCACATCATGATGCCGTTGGCAAAACCGGGGTTGGTGTCTGCGGCGATATTCAATTTCATCGGATTGTGGAACGAATATTTGTTGGCGTTAGTATTTGTGAATTCGGATGCGCACAAGACCTTGCCGCTCGGTCTTGCTGCGGTGAGCATGCAGGCGCAGTACAAGGCGGATTTCGGTTTGATGTTCGCGGGATTGGTGATCGTGCTGGCGCCGACGCTGGCGGTGTACGTGGTGTTGCAGAAACAATTGACGCGGGGTATCACGGTCGGCGCGTTGAAGGGGTAAATGGAATCGGGTATCGGGTATCGGGCATCGGGTATCGGGTTTCGGGTTTCGGGTTTCGGGTTTCGCAGATAACATCTAGTACGTACTCGTGCTCCTCATCGCCATCGGTTTTTCTACCGTAGCGCACAGCCGCCGAAGTAGATTCCTCGCTACCCGCTCGGAATGACAGTGAGTGGGCGGCGCGTCGGTTGTATG
>Ga0163150_10007676_pt1 | contig 12575 bp, 11 predicted proteins | sample OliLakLV19P2IB_FD_148628 | JGI IMG/M metagenome (GOLD analysis project Ga0163150, IMG submission 148628) | Freshwater microbial mat bacterial communities from Lake Vanda, McMurdo Dry Valleys, Antarctica - Oligotrophic Lake LV.19.P2.IB | ecosystem: Environmental > Aquatic > Freshwater > Lake >...
GGAACATTTTTCTTTGGTGTTGCCGAGTGAAGCGAGGCAGTGGCGGAACGATTCATTCCATATCAGGATTTTGTTGGAAAAAAGTTCGGATTTTGTTCAGGAGACACAGCCACGTATGTGTTATCAGAACTTCAATTATGAATCCTAAAATAAGAGCAATTTACAGAAGATTAAAATACTTACTCCAGCAAATTCCTCTTCCTGATAAACAATATAGAATAAATTCATCAATTGTTGACAGTTATCATCAAGCTATAACAGAACTCAATATCTTAAGTGATGAACCCTTTGATCAATTTAGAGTTTCTCCTTCTACCTCAGATAGTGGGTGGGGTAATGACGGAAACAAAGTATTGTGGGAAACAACACCGGTTAGGACGCAGGTTGGAAGCTTGATAGGATATTTAGAAGGAATGTATTCTTTGGGAGAACAAATTGGGTCAGCAACTGGAACTCAGCCCGCTATCACCTTGATAAATCAGAATACTATTGCAATCACCCTTAATTTCTCTTTACAACAATTAATCGATAAGTCTCAGAGCAGAGAAGAAAAAGAGAAGTTAATTCTGTTAGAGCAAGAATTAAGCGAGCCCAACAAAAATTGGGACAGTATAAAGTCTATACTCATTTGGGCGGCAAATTTTAGTAAAGAATTATTTTTTCAGTTACTTCCTATAATGCTCAAGCATTATGGTATATCTTCATGATAGCTACTTAACCAGGTGGTTTAGTGAATAGTTTTTATGGAAGAAAACCAACCAAAATGTCAAGCACTCCTTTCTTTAGACAACTTTTAAACGACTTTGGAACTGCTGTTTGAACTGGATTGGTGACATTTTGAGAGCTGAGTGGATACGGTGGTGATTGTAGTCATGGATAGTTTGGTGGATAGCTTCAGTCAGTTGTCCAGTATCTGTGAATCGGTCAAACTCAAGACCTAGATCAGTTTTAAAGTTGTTGAAGAATGATTCTTGATAGCCATTTTCCCATGGGGAAGCTTTAGTGCTCATCGAGACAGTTGTGCCAAATCTTTGTACAAAACTGGTGTATTCTTCTGCTGTATACTCACAGCCCTGATCTGAGTGAATAACTTGCGGTGGGTTCATCTCTAGGGTAATGAGAGCATCAAGAAATGCCTCTAACACTAGCTATTTTGTGTGAGTATGTGCGATATGCCAGCCAACAATCTGTCTGGTAAACAAATCCATGATCGTAGCTAAATAGATGAACTTCTTCTCAAATGGAATGTACGTAAAATCTGACACCCCTGTGGTATTTGGTACACAGGGACAGCTGTACCTGATATGGTTCTGAAACTGTGCAGGTGCTCTGCGTTCATCACGTCGCTTTCTCCACCTGGCTTTTCTCTTGTACGGACGGATCTTGTAGTCCCGCATCACTCGTCGCACTCGCTTCTTTCCGAGCCCTAATGCAATCGATATTCTGCGATATCCATAGCTGGGATGACCAGCTAGTACCTCGAGAATGAGATCAAACAACTCCCGTCTATTTTTTTAGTCTTCTCGAGCTTTAGCGTCAAAACTCCAATTATTTGCTTCAACTGCTCATTTTCCTTCTTCAATGTTGTGTGTTCCAACGCGCTTACACTTCCTTCAACCTTTTGTTTCAACCAAGCATATACTGTCTATTCGCTCACCCCGTACTGCTTTGACAGCTCCACCACCCTAACCCCACTTTTTACCTTCAAAATGATCTCATTCTTAACTTCCCGTGCTATCCCTGCCATATCACCACCTTCAAAGATTACTTGTATTCTACGTTACTCTTTGTCTAGTTTATGGGGTGCGGGTCAATTACTCAGTATACCCAAGTTTAGTGGCGGATCGGTAGCCAAAGCGACGAGACTTCATCAAAAAGAAAGTCTCTTTGACCGCGCCATAAATGACGTCCCAGTGCGCACCAGTTTGCGCACCATAGTGACGAGGGTAGTGGGTTACACCAACTTGATCATAGGCAAAATCGTGATCAAGTACCTTCAACAATAGTTCGGTTGAGACCATCGCTCCACGACTTTCTAGCGGCATCAAGTTATCAACTACACTACGGTGGATCAATTTGAATGCACAATCGATATCAAGAATCTCGGATGGGAACTGAAAGAACACGCTGTTCCAAACTCTGAGGAGTTTCGCGAGGAGCAAACGCGACCATTTGTCTGCACGCTTCATACGGTATCCAAGTACTGCCATGTTGTTGGTTGTTAATGGAACGAATTTTGAGAGTTCGCTCAAATCAAACTGCAGATCGCCATCGGCAAAGAAAACCCAATCATACTTGGCTGTGGCAAATCCGGTTTGGAGCGCACCGCCGTATCCCATGTTGAGCTGGTCTACAACCACGATGTGCTTGTCTTTTTTAGCGAGTTGATGAGCAATGGCAGAAGTTCGATCAGAGCTGCCATCATTGACCACGATGATTTCGTAGCGCTGCGCAAGTTGCGGAACAACTTGTTGAGCCTGTGAAATAACACGAGCAATGTTTTCTTCTTCATTATGCATTGGGAAAAAAACGGAAAGAGAGTTCAAACGTTCTACAGATTTGAGTTTGGCACCATCCATGGCTTCCACTGGCAGTGGCACCGGAGCAGACCATCCACGCATTTTTGTGTAGAGCTGGTAAAGGATTGATTCAGGCAGTGAAATCACCAGTGTGGCTTGGGCAAAAGTCGTAACTAAACCACGAAGATTAGGGCGGTAGCCGCGTTTGAAGACCGCATTCCAACGAGCTCTAGCGATTTGCCAGAAATCTTTCTTAGGGTGTCGAGAAGAAATGTTCTTGCTATGGATGCGATAACTCAATAACTTGTCTGGCAAGTTGGCGAGTTGACCGTACTGCAACAACCGAAATAACAGTTCGTGTTCTTCGGCAGTCGCCAAAAAAACTTCATACCAGTGGAAGTTCTTTGGCAACAATGCGGCATTCACCATCATCGTTGGTTGCTGGATACTGGCGAAAGAAAAGAGCATTTTACGAACGTGAGAAGGCTGAGTAGGGAAGCGTTTGTGACCAATGACTTGATCGTGCTCATTAATCACGTCACATTGTCCACCAAGAGCAATTACTTCAGGATGTTTGAGTAAGAACTTAACTTGAACAGCCAGACGATTTGGAGCGGCAATGTCATCACTGTCCATACGAGCGATGAATTGACTTTTGGCCAGCTTGGTAGCTTTATTGGCAGTGAAAGAAACACCTCTGTTCGTTTTGTTACGAATCGCTTGAATACGTGAGTCTTTCTTGGCAAATTGTTGTAAAACTTCCCAAGAACCATCTGTAGAGTGGTCGTCAATAACGATCAACTCCCAGTTGGAGTAGGTTTGTTTTTTGATACTTTGAAGGGCAGCCGGCAAAAACGAAACCGTGTTGTAGACCGGCATGATGATGCTGATCAGAGGCTGTTTGATTATGTTTTTTTGCATTGTGTGGTGAGGGGTTGAGGTTCACCCCGCAGCCTTGAAACAGTGAGCAGATGCTCAGTTCAAAACTCTGGGGTGAACCCCGGGCAGCCACTTGTAGGTGGTGCCCGAGGTTCGGTCAAACGGAGAAGATGATTCGGTGGATTCCGATGGTTAGCGGGTAAAATCGGATAAACCGTCAATACCCTCGACATCGATTTCCGTGCCAACGCGGGCCGACGCGACTATCTCGTCCATCACGAATTCGCCGATATCGGTGCCGTCCCAGTCCGAGGGGATCAGGTAAGCGCCGTAGACGAACTTGTAGCTGAGGTTTTCATCGGTGCCGACCAGACCGTACAACTGATGCGTTCCATCTGGCAACTGCCAGTAGATGATCGTTGTGCAGTCAAGTGCGCCAACAGAGGTCGAGCGGAATGAGCCGTCAGCCGAGACGTAAATGCCGGTAATGCTCATTTCCCGCGGTGCGGTCAGTTCGCAACGATCCACATCGTTCGCATCAGTGCCGAACGCGCCGTAGGCGAAGTCCAGTTCCGAGCCATCGATTGTGTGGATGACGAACGGCCAGCGATAACCCTCACGGGCCATCACGACCTGTTTGTCCTGTGCGAAGAAGCTGACCATCGGGGCATGTTCCAGCGTCTGTCCGGTGTTACCAGCGGCAAAACCGTGGCCAACAGACCAATCTGCAGGGTGAATCCACGCGCCTCCTTCGAGGAGCCACATGAAACCGTTTTCCAGATAGTGAGTTGAGGTCGGTGCCCCCGCGTCCCGCACGATCCAGTAGTGGTGGAATTCGGTTTCTTCCTGTCTGCCCTCATAGAAAATCGGGCAGGCAGTGGACATCGCATCGTGCGTCCAGCCATCGTTGAAGCGGATATCGACATCCGTCGGTGAACCGGCTTCAGTCAGTGAGCAGGCGGGCAGTGCGGGGGTGTCGAGGGCTTCGATTTCAGTCAAGTGGGCGGCAGTTTCCTGCACCCAGCCAGACCCAACATAGCCGTCGGTGTCCCAGCCGCGAACCAAGAACCAGTTATGGTTGCCGGTATCGACAGTGGCGACGACTTGGACGGTGCTTCCCGGAGCGAAGGTGAAACGTTTGACGTTGCTGACATCCGTCGGAATCGTGCGGGCGTTGACCGCGTCGCCGACACGAGCGAAATATGCTTCATCGAGCCATTCAGCCTGAGCGGGGAAGGTGTAGTTTTCGACTGCGCCGCTTTGAGCGGCAGCCGTCCCAATATTCCCAAACGCCAAGGCGATCAGGAGAACTGCGAGCAACAAACTGTACTTACGCATCTGAAATTTCCTCTCGAATGAGTAAACTTGCGTTGACGAATTCCCTTACAGTTGCCTTTCGGCATCTGACCGGCAAGATGCACTCGAAATAGCTTATAAGCCAAATCCAGCGCAACTTGCCGACCAGAAAACTGTAGTGTTTTCAATCGAAAAATCTTTCCGTTTGTTAAAGAACTTTCGATACCGCCCGAAGGCAATAGCGAACATCTTGTGTTTGCTGGCAGGGAGTACATGCCACTAGATTCCTCGCGATGAGAAATGGAGTGGTGGTAGTACTGTTTCCAGCGAGATATCTCGGACATTCCGGGATATTCCGCTAGAGACAGCGGTTATAGTTTAAAGTGTTTTTTGGATACACAGTCTTGGTAGATTGAGTTGTTGACGGAAACTTCTTGAACACTCCACTTGCCGTTCCCATTGTTACCTTCAGTAACAGTATGGGTTTGGGCGAGGTTCAAGCAGCTCTGTGTGTTGCTCATAGTCATAGCTTGTTTGCCAAGGAACAGACTTCCCAGCACGCCGATAATGATTGCAACTGTAGCGCCAACAGTCATGGCTGGCTGGATGTATTTTATGGTCATAAGTTTTTGTGTATTTATCACTATCTAACTATATCAAAATACTTGCCATCTGTCAATGTTATGGGCTCACTAAGCCTGGTGGGTGGGTTTGGGGTACATTCTATCTATCTCAAAAAAGCAGCGATCTGCCAAGAAAATAGGCTGAGTGTATACTCTTGCTAAGGCTTTTCTGCATCACAAAACTCAGTCTAAGTTAGTTACAATCGATCAAGCAGTATGAAAAAAATCTGGGAGTTACTTCAGCTTCATTGGCCAAAACTACTTTTGTGTATTATTTGGCTGGCCATCGTTGTCACCAACTACCAGCCAGGTACTTGGTTAAGTGGTTGGGATAATTTACACCCGGAATTTGACTTTTGGTTAAGTGTAAAAAGATCTTTTTCGGCTACATGGCAAGAATACCAGGGAGTGGGCTTACTGGGTGGCATGAGCCATGCCGCAGATGTCACCCGCCAACTATTTCTATGGGCTCTATCATTTGTTTTCCCCCGTGACACATTGCGTTACATCTGGCATTTCTTAATGTTACTCATCGGACCACTGGGTGTACTTTCCCTGGCTACTTTCTTACTTTCACCAAAGTCGTCTCGGGAGAAACTAAGTCTTAAGGCTGCTAGTTTTATGGCTGGCTCATTTTATTTACTCAATTTAGCTACTGTTCAATACTTCTTTACTCCTTTTGAAACTTTTTCTAGCTTCTACGGGTTTTTACCTTGGCTATTATATGGCGCGCTACGCTACTTAAAGTCACACAGTTCCAAAGATTTACTGCTCTTCTTTGCTATCTCAGTAGCAGCTAGTTCTGCCTTTTATGTCCAAACTTTATTTGTGGTTTATAGTTTTGTTTTGGGGATTTTTATGCTTAATGCTACTTGGCCGTTTAGGGCTTCACAACTCAAAGCCTCTCTTAAACTAGCCCTAACAATTCTAGCTAGTAATGCTTTTTGGCTATTACCATCACTTTACTCTACCTTAACTGCCTCTGCTACCACGCTTCAAGCCAAACAAAATGTGATTTCCACTCCAGAAGTTCAGTATATGAATCAATACTTTGGGACTTTACCTGATATTGCCTTACTCAAAGGGTATTGGTTTAATTATCTTGACTTTGATACCTCTCAGAAGGAGCCTGTCTTTTTATTTCAAGCTTGGCGAGATCACTTGGCTCAGTCACCCACGCAATGGGTAGGTTTTGGTTTTTTTATCATGGCGGTGCTAGGAATAATCTTTTTGATTAAAAAGAAAAACTTTGCTTTTGCTCCATCCATTGCTTTTGTTTTTGCGCTGGTGGTTTTAATTCTGACTGCCGGCAACGGTATCTTTGGCGTGGGTTTTACTTTTTTGTCTGACCACGTGCCCTTGTTTGGTCAAATTTTTAGAACTGTTTTTACTAAATGGTCAATTGTGGCTGCGCTCATTTACAGTTTAGGTTTATTTAATTTTTTTCACACTTTACTCAGTTTTAGAATGCATCGTTTTGCTGCCTACCTCAGATTACTGATCGTACCCCTCTTTATCAGTCTGTTAATCTTCTACACCTTACCTATTTTTAAAGGTCATTTTCTGGCTGACTTAGTCCGAGTTAAGATTCCCACGCCCTACTTTGAATTATTTAGTTTTTTTAAAACGCAACCTAAACAAGCTCGAATTGCTTCTTTTCCCGTTCAGTCTGGGTGGGGCTGGGGGCTGCATACCTGGAAATATAGTGGTAGCGGTTTTTTGTGGTATGGGATTGAACAACCAATTTTAGATCGAGCCTTTGATGTTTGGAGTCCTCACAATGAAACCTATTTCAACCAGATTTCTGAGGCAGTCTACGGTAATGATCCTCAAGCCCTAGCCAATACGCTAAAACAGTATCAAGTGTCATATGTTCTGATTGATGAAAGCATCACCACTTACGACCGCGACCAAGCCTTTTTACTTTTCCCTGAAACTAAAAATTTGTTAAGCCAAATTGGCGCAAAAGTCGTCTGGCAAAAAGATTTCTTAACTATTTACCAAACTCCATTTAGTTCTCGTTCTTTTCTTAGTGCTCCAGCTAGTTTTAGTCATATTGATGTTGATACGGTTTACGGTCGAAGGAATCAAGCCTTTGCGCAATACGGCAATTATGTTTCGCTTAATGACATTGAAACTGAACTACCCTCAGTAATTTTGCCTTTTCATTCTTTGTATTCAACAAATCTTAAAAATGTGACCGTTGAGAATCAGCACCTAGTAATCAAGGAAAATGTCCCGCTTCACGGACAAACTCAAGTAGTAATACCAGCCTTAGCCACTGGTCAGAACTATACAACTCCAGCCGAAATTAGCTACAGCAATGCTCAAATAACAATTACTTTTCCCATTCCTAAACTAATCATCAATGATCACTCATTTACTCTGGCTCAGCTCCCAGCAGTGTCAATCAAGGCTCCAGTGGCTGCAGAGAATATTGTGCTCCAGATAGCTGATCAGCAAATTCCCCTTAAACTTCAACAACTAGTGTTAGTCAGTTTGGTTTTGCCGGCTGGTAAAGAAATACCTGCTTCAGTTTTTGATGAAGCAGATATTGATTTCTCCACTTCTGAGCCTGTCATTAGTCAAGAAAATGTGATTGAAGATGCTCTCTATCCTAACATCTGGACAGAGTTACTTAACCCTCAGATCTTCCCAGTTAGTCCAGAAATGAGCTCAGTCAATGTAGCCATTTCATTGCCCGTCACCGCCCAAACCATTCCTTCCACCCAATCTTCAGATACAAATTGTGATGCTTTTAAACGAGGCGAATTTACCAATCTAACAGAAGGTGCTAAAACTTTTTTCACCGCTGATAATTTTGCGATTCTCTGCCATATTTCTAATATATATCCAGTCTCAACTCGTAACAGCTATTTAGTGCATATTAAAGGCGAAAATCTTCTAGGGCGCAGCTTGCGACTCTTTGTCTACAATAAAGAAACAAACCGTTCTGATCTGGAAGAAATTTTACCCAAGAAAATTTTTGATAGTTTTTACAGTCTTTTGAGTTGGTCATTCATACCAGAAAATTTTTACGACTTAAATTTAGAGACTCGTTCATTTGGCCAGAAAAGTCAGAATGTAACTGAAAAAGTTGAGATCTACCCTTTTCCTCTAGAATATGTATCACAGATTTACCTGTCTGCGGCTGATCCCCAGAGCTCACTCAATCTTACTAATTCCACCAAGCTTTCTCAAACTTGGAAATGGGAGACCTATCAATACGGCGGCCATGTAAACACAGCTAGCAATTCCGGACTATTGACCTTAGGCCAAGGTTACAACTCAGGCTGGATCGCTTTTAGTTTGCCACGCTTCCAAATAGTACCCCATGTCAAATATAACGGCTGGGCCAATGCCTGGATTTTGCCCGAAGGCAACTACAGCCTTATGATTTTCTATCTGCCGCAACTATTTAATACTTTTGGCTACCTTTTTTTCGCTGTTACCTTAGCTTTCTTGGTTCGAGCACTGCGGAAAAATGTAAGCTAAATGCCAGAATTCAGGTTTATACTTGAAGCATGTGACCTGACACAGACACTTCATATGCATCAGAAGCTTCCAAAAATTCAAAATTACCCAGTGCTTTCCCAGTACTTATATCCAGTAATTGTTGAAGTTGGTTCCAAAGTTAAGGGAGGCGCAGCTACTCAATCGCGAAAATGGAAATCGATCAATCACCTATCTCGAATTCAAACAGCTCTTAAGTGTTATGCAAAAGAAAAAGGTTAATAAGTAGAAAGGCAATTGAAATTCCAATTGAGTATCGACTGATGATTGGAAATATCATTGCAATGCAAAATCTGCAACAGAGATGAGTTTTTCAAGAAAGCAACGGAGCTGTTTGCTGACAAACGCAGTGCATCTGCTCGTGCTCTCTCTCTCAGGGTTTTGAACCCGGTCAATCACCAGAAAAGCTCAAAGCGCATCATCGGTGAGTATGCTACTCAGTTGGAGATTGTAAAAAAAGCGCAGGGGTTGCTGGGACTACAGTAGCTGACAAAAAACTAGTGGCACACACACTGCTTTCAGACAACCCGACATATACTAAGTCTATCATTGCCCGAGCACTCCTGTTCTCTAGAGATTCCTGGTACTACAACTCAAAGCTTGAACACAAAGACAAAAAACTGTCCATACAGATTACTGATTTACACGATGAGGTTGATGACACCTTGGGTCACAAGAAACTCGCGCCACTGCGCAGCCCAACCTTGCCAATCAAGCAGATATGAAAGAGTCACTTAACCCGATCACCTTATAGTTTACACAGATTCTAAGTAGAATTAGGTAGCTAGGGAGGAGAAAATATGGCAGGAATTTCAGCTGAGGTAAAATCGAGATAGTCGCAAAGGTCAAAACAGGCCAAAAAGTAATAGAGCTTTCAAAACAGTATGTAATAAGTTCGTGTTTCACTACTTCAGTTGGGAACCTATAGAACAAAGCTCTCTGCACAATGGTGTACTATCAAGCGTAACTTTTGTTATTGGTTTTTTGCTATCTGCAACCATAGCAGACTACAAAGAATCCGAACGCATTCCTGCAGAATTCGCAGCTACCGTTGAAGATATCTACGCAGATGCCAAAATGATTCACGGGAGTTATACTGATTCCGATCTAGAAAGGCTTCGTAAGCATCCATTGGATATTACCCAGAAATTTAATGCCGTTGTTAGGACTAATGATCGTGGAGTCAGCAATGAAATAAAAGACCTTGCCGTGTATTTTGCTCAGATGGAGAAAGCTGGCGTACCACCGAACTTTATCGTTAAGCTTAAACAGCAACAAGCCTTGTTGTTGAAGTACCGTAAACGCGTGACATATATACAGCGAATTAATTTATTCCATCAGCAACTATATTATCTCAATCAATCGTAGTGTTAGTAATTGGCTTATTGATTCTCACAAATGTTGATCCATTCTATGGCAGCTTGGCAATAATTGGGATCATAAGTTTTGTCTTGGTGTTTATGATGATTCTTATAGACGTTATAAGCATTCCGTTTCATGCTGAGGGTAAAACCCAAGACGATGTAAGTATGTTTCTTCTCGATGATGCAATTCATTATCTTAAGACCGAGTAGTTTACTCCAAAACTTCCTTAATTATTTGTAGCTTACGTTCGTCAAAGTCTACGCTGACAGTTCGCAACGTGTCTGCTAGTATATGCCATAGTTGACTATCGGCATAATTCAAGATTGTGTCGAAAGGTTTTACAGCGTCATATCGGACTAATTTATCTTCTACCCTAAGGTTCGATAGTACGAGCTTGATTAACTGCCTTCTTTCTTCAACTTCTGAACTTTTGAATAGCTCATAAGCCCGATTTGCCAGTTCTAGTAGATATTTAGCCGTAATGTAGTAGTTGTCCTCAGCCTATTGAGGATAGTCGCAGGCTACGAATTCTTTCAGAACTCAACAAAAAAATTACTTCGAGTAGGGGAAACAAAACTTGGCCAATTTTGGCACTCCAACCCACGGACACTATTGTTTTTCGCTTAAAAAAAGATTGGTTTCGTTTCTCATCATTTGAGGATGAAAAAACTATAATTAAAGGCAAGGGTGCTGAGCTGAAAGAACATCTGGGAATTTAATTCGTAGTCTGTTTTCTTAAAACACTCTCAGAGACAATAACGTACTCGGGGAGTAATAATTAGACTTATTTATTTTATAAATGGTCTTTATTATCAGCTTCCGCCTCTTGTTTGGTTTTGTGTTTGGTGCCATCTTTGTGGTGTGGCGGGGAATATACAGTATAAAGTTTAAGTAATTTTTGGTTTGAAGTATTAATCACGTTATGTTGAGTACCGGCAGGAACAACAATTGCACTACCATCTTTAATAGGTGTTTCTTCACCATTGATGATAACTTTTCCTTCACCTTCTTCTATCCGTAAAAATTGGTCAACCATCTCATGTATTACTTCTCCAAAATCTTCGTTGGGTTGAAGGCACATAACAGCAAGTTGCACATGTTGACTTGTATATAGTACTTGTCTGAAAAATTCATTCGAAAGAGTCAATTGTTCTATGTATTTACAAAACCCGTCATAATTGGAGATTATACACTTTATATTTCAAAGACAGTTCGGGTGTTTTGTAAACTAAATCCAAACTCTATTTCTCGTTTCCAAACCTCTTTCATATTTTCAGAAAGTTGTTTCCTGTATGTCCTTTCTAAAAACTTTTTGACATCGTCATTAAGCGTTAATTGTTGAGATTTAGTCATGATGAACCCTTTCAATACTTTTTTGATAATATTTGGCTCTATATTCGGGATCTTCTTTCATGAGGCGTTGATCTATGCTAGCTAATAGCTCGCAAAAACCAGAGAGATGGTTAAGAGCTTCTCTTTCTGAAAAGGCGTTGTCAGGTGTTTGTGATAAATGAAATGAATCTTCCGTTAGCATTAAACAGAAGTTTAGGAGAGTGGACTATAAATTGATGTGAGAGCGAGGTGTCGTACCAGTTGATACAGACAGTTACTGATACTTTTTTTGTTTTATTTTCCATCGAGAATAGAGATTCTTAACATAATCTTCAGTAAGAAGATCATATATCTCAAGATTGTCTTCATATTCTTTGCTCAATATGTCAGCTATTTCAGAGAATTTTTTACTACCTTGATCCCGCAATTTGGCAACCTTTTTTGCTAAATTCGATCTAATCATTTTATGTGTCGAGACAGTTGGTAAATTTTTTATACCATCTTCTATTTCTTGCCAGTTTTTATCAATCAATTTTTTGAGTTCTGCTTTGCTCATTTTTTTTCTGATCATTAGCATCACTGCTTTTTCGTCAACTAAAGATAACAGATGCTTTTGTATCGAATCTGTATTCATTGCCCACGAATCATCATCAAACGGGTCATCTATAGATCCAACCTTAGAACTGGATACTATATTAAACCCATTTGTATCAGGAGCAGTTAGAAAATTTGTCATTAAAAGCATCATTATTGATGTTGACCAGTATGCTGGTAATTTAAGATTCTTTACTAAATCGTTACATTCATCTAAGAAGCCTATTTCAGCAAATTCTCCAATTTTATCCGACAGTACTAAGAAGTCTTTTTGCGTCTTAATAGAGAAACCGTCTGCAGGTATCTGGTACTTAGATTTAATTCTTTGATTTTCGTCATCAAGTGTTTCAGAGGCTTCAAGCAAGTCCGCTATTTTTCTCAATTTGTTAAGAGAAAAATCACTTCTACTCATTAGATCTTTACTTATAAATATTTTCATTACGTTTTCAGATAC
>Ga0163150_10007677_pt1 | contig 12575 bp, 12 predicted proteins | sample OliLakLV19P2IB_FD_148628 | JGI IMG/M metagenome (GOLD analysis project Ga0163150, IMG submission 148628) | Freshwater microbial mat bacterial communities from Lake Vanda, McMurdo Dry Valleys, Antarctica - Oligotrophic Lake LV.19.P2.IB | ecosystem: Environmental > Aquatic > Freshwater > Lake >...
CAGTTCCAGTTGGCTGAACCTCATTGAACGTTGGTTTGGCGAACTGACGACCAAACGCATCCGCCGCGGTTCGTTCCTGGATGTCGGTGATCTCATCGCCGCCATCGAAGAATATCTGGTTGCCTGGAATGAAAAGCCCAAACCCTTCATCTGGACGGCCACCGTCGAATCCATCCTCACCAAACTCTCAAGTCAAGGTGCCGCCAAACTCTGGAACAGATTCAGCCCGGCTGCACGCTTCCCAAAACACGTAAACGAAAGGCCAGCTAATTCATGGACACTACACTAGCGGCGTTTGAAGACCAGGGTCTGGTCCATGTTTCGGCCGTCGGAGGATTTGGCCACGATTTGCAGGTCCATTTCGCGGCGGTCGGCGGACAAGGTTCGAATCCACTGGCCTTCCACCCCACCTTTGTCGATGGTGGCTTTCCAGTCCGTTGTCATTTTGTTGCCGTCGAGTGTAGTCTTTGACACATGCATGAACGGACCGATCTGGTTCTGCTTTTCCGTTCCGTCAATGCTCAGCGGGAGCTCATACGTCATCACACCGACCCACAGCAGCGGGTACATGGCGGATTTTGGCTCTTTGTAATTCGATTTGACGAGCAGGCCGTTGCTGCCCTGCGACTTGATTTCCATCTGGAGATCGTCGGGAACGCCCGCGGCCCTGGTTTTCGATTTGTCGATTTTCCATTTTCCGAGGAACGGGTTATCCCCGGCGGACAAGATCAACGTTGCAGATACGAGAAGTACGATCAATCGGTGCACGTTCTGTTGGACGGTGCGGAGCGGCGATTATTTCAGGGCGGCGCGAACGGCTTCCAGACAAAGGGCCGCCGCGTGGCGGGACTCGGCGGGCAGTCCACCGAGTGCTTTCTCAATTTCGGCCCGGCTGACGGCGGCGAGTTCCGACCGCGTGCGCCCTGTGACAAGCTCTGTTAACGCGGATCCGGCGGCGATGGCGGCGGTGCAGCCTCGGGCCTGGTAAGCGGCTTCCTCGACAACATCCTCGTCCCACCGGAGGCTAAGACGGAGGACGTCGCCGCAAACGGGGTTCGATACCTCTACCGTCTTCGCGGGCGCTGGTAGCTCACCAGTGTTCCGGGGGTTTGTGAAATGATCCAGCAACTGTGGTGAGTACACGTGCCATTTCAGGTTACCAGAACGGGTCTGGCATGAGCCGCGTCGTACAATGTGTGCAATTGGCTGACCCACAGCACAGACTGCCGCGCAGACCTGACATCAAGGTAGCCGCCGCGTTGATTGTCCGCGACGGTAAGATTCTGATTGGGCAGCGCAAGAAGGCCGATTCCCACGGTCTTAAGTGGGAGTTTCCCGGCGGCAAGATCGAGCGGGGCGAGAGCCCGTCCGACGCGCTGGCTCGCGAGCTGGAAGAAGAGCTCGGGATTCAGGCGCACATTGGCCGCGAAGTGGTGCGGTACACGTGGTCCTACCCAAAACGGGCGACGATCCTGCTGATGTTTTACAGGGTGACCGAATTTCAGGGTCAGCCGCAGGCTCTCGCGTTTGAGCGGATTGCGTGGGAACCCCCCACCCAATTGCCTGCCTATGACTTTCTCGAGGGCGACATCGATTTTGTCCGGCGACTGGCAGCCGGCGAATTCGACGTACTGTCGTGATGCGGCGTCGAAACTTTCTTTTCACCGCAGGAGTGAGCCTGGCCACTGCTCCGGCAGCTTCTGTGTTGCGCACTCCGACTGAAGTTGAGGCGGCGGCGAAGCAGGCCCGGCCGGGCGATATCCTGGTGCTCGGCGACGGGGAATGGACTGACGCCGACCTTGTGTTCGAGGCGCATGGCGCGGAAGGCCGACCCGTGGTGGTTCGGGCTCAGACTCCCGGCAAAGTGATTCTGACCGGCAACTCGCGGCTCCGGTTCGGGGGCGAGTGGATCTCGGTTGAGGGCATTACGCTGCGTGGGTGCCGTTATTCCAGGGACGTGCTGGAATTCCGGACCGCGCCGGGCAAGTTTGCGTCGCACTCCCGGATGGCGGACTGCGCTGTGGTCGACTGCTCACCTGCCGACAAGGAGACCGTAACCCGGTTTGTGTCCCTTTATGGCGAGGATAACGAGGTCTCCCGCTGTTATTTCGCGGGTAAGACGAACGCGGGCCCAACCATGGTGGTGTGGCTCGGGGGAAAGCCGAATCGCCACCGGATTGCAGCGAACTGGTTCGGGCCAAGGGTCCCGCTGGGACATAACGGCGGCGAGTCGCTGCGAGTGGGCGACAGCACGACGTCCATGCGGGATTCACTGACGGCGGTAGAGCGCAATTTATTCGACCGCTGCGACGGCGAACTCGAGATTATTTCGAACAAGAGCTGCGGCAATTTGTACCGCGGCAACCTTTTCGATTCGTGCGTGGGCACGCTGACGCTGCGGCACGGCAACCGGTGCCGGGTGGAAAAGAACCTGTTCCTGGGACACGGTTTGAAGGACACGGGCGGTGTGCGGGTGATCGGCGAGGATCACGTGGTAGCTGGCAACTACTTTGAGGGCCTGCGCGGAAAAGCGTTCCGGGCGGCGCTGTCGGTTGCGAACGGCCTGCCGGATAGCCCGCTGAACGGCTACTTTCAGGTGAAGCGCGCGACGCTTCGGGACAACGTGATAGTGGACTGTACCGAAGGCGTCGCGATTGGCGTTAATGGAGGCAACGTAAAACTGACGCTGCCTCCGGAAGATGTCCGCGCCGAAAACAACGTGGTTCGCGAGCGCGGGGAAGAGGCTCCGGCCTTTGACCGTTCCGGCGCAGGGCCGGGCTGGTGGCCTAAGGGAGCCTTCTCCGGATAGACTATGAATGTGAAAGCCGCGCTACTGGTTCTGATCACTGCGGCCCTGCTGGCTGCCCAGCAACCTCCAGCTTCCGCTCCGCCGGACCCGCCGGAAGAGGACCTCAGCCTTTCCGAGCAGAAGGTGTACGTTCTGAATCCTCTTCAGGCCACCAAAGAGCTAAAAATCGGAAACTTCTATATGAAGAAGGGCAGTTTCCGGGCGGCGGCTCGACGGTTTGAGGAAGCCACGAAGTGGGATCCCAATTCCGCCGAGGCGTTCCTGAGGCTGGGCGAAGCGCAAAGCAAAGTTGGCAATCAGAAAGCGGCTCACGAAGCCTGGGAGCAGTTTTTGAAACTACAGCCGGACAGCAAGCTGGCTCCTGAGGTTCGCAAGAAGCTGGGCAAACGTTAGTAGCGGCCCATGCGTTTCCCGAACTCGACCCAGACGGACTCGACAAGGCAGCCCACTCCGCGTTCCCACTCAGGGAACAGGTCGACATGCTGGATGGCGTCGATGTGGCGGGGCATCGTGCAAGCATCCAGGCGCACGGGGAGGATGAAGCGGTCGTCGAGCGGCATCTGGTCGGCGCATTTCAGGGCGAGGCGCAGTTCGTGCGGAAACTGACCGCGCTTTCGGACGGCGGTTGCTGAGAAACAGCCGACAAAGAAATCTGCGCTCTCGATGGCTCGCTGGATGGCCCGGGGCCAGTTCTGTCCGGGCATCAGACGGTGCTTGTCGATCCACGGGCGGATCCCGGCCCCGACGAGGTCGTCGTAGAGTCGAACCGCCATATCTGCGTCTTCCTGCACGTATGCGATGAAGATTGTCGGCGCGGAATCGGCGACGAAGCGGAGGTTTTCCAGTTCATCTTCATCGAAGGTTCCGACGCCCGTGAGGTTGACAGCGTCGCCGTCGCTGACGCACTGTCTAATGATCAGGGCGATCAATTCGCCCATTTGGCGATCGTTTTTTGGCATCGGCGGCATCCTCCTGTCGGAACTGTGTACGTGGTCCTGGTGTCAAGGTGCCCAGCCCCGGCAGACGAACAGGTCTGCCGGAGCGCAGGCGCTTCCGAATACTGGCGATCAGCTTGTCCAGGTTGTCAGCCACCTCTTCAGGCGGCGAGTTTGAGGCCTCTGCGAGGCGATGGATCAGTCGTTCCATACGCCGATCAGTGTAATGTACGGGTTTTAAGAATCAGGGGGGTGGGAGACGGGTTGAAAAAGTCAAGTACCTGATTACTGTTAGAGTTGCGGGCGAAAAATAAATGTTTTCGACGCGTCAACGCGGTTTTGGAGCGGGACGGATGAACGTTTTTTAATTCTCGGTTAAGCGGGCCTTAAGAATCCGGTGACAAGATGGCTTTGACGAATCAATCCGTCAGACTGACCAAGGAGAACAACACAAATGAAAAAGATCATGACACTCATGCTGGGCCTCGCTCTGGTAATGGGCACGACCGCTTCCGCTTTCGCCGCCGACGAAAAGGGCGCAAAGAAGGAAGGCAAGAAGAAGGGCAAGAAGGGCGAGAAGAAGGAAGAAAAGCACTAGTCTTTTCTTTAACAATTTTTTGAACGCCGCGATTCGATCCGCTGCTGCCAGAAATGGCGTGCTGGTGGGTTGAACGCGGCGTTCGTGTTTTTGGGATGCAGGGTGTAGCTCGTTTCTGTTAGCTCCCTGGCGCAGCCAGGGTGGGCCGGTGTCGCGGGTAGTTACTGAGGGGTGGGAGCGACCGGCTAAAAGCCGGCTGCGGGCAGGATTGCCCGCCTCACAAACTCTGATCGAAACAGTTGTCTGTTCCCGTGCGTTGCGTGTCCCCTTTCACGGTTTGTTTCCGCTGAGATCGGTGGAGACGAATTTGAGACCCCTGCAAATTGGATTGATGGCGGTAATGTCGTTGTCGACGACGGCTTTCGCTGCGCCGGTGGATGTGATCACCAACGGTGGATTCGAGAACGGTTTGAACGGGTGGACCGGAGTCAACACGGAACTTTTTGGCGCCCCGCTCACCTGCGCGAGTCCCTTTAGTTCGCAGTCCAACGGTTCTACGACCTGCGCCAGCCTGATGGACCCGGTGTATGGGTCATATGCGGCTTACGGCAGCCTGACGCTCGGAGGAGCGTCGGATGCCCGGTGGTTTCTGGTGCAGTCCGTGGTAGTGCCGGTGGGCTTTACCTCGGCCGAATTGTCCTTTGTGAGTGCAGCCCGATCCATTCCGACGAGCATCAACACCACGGCTATATGGGGCGCTCGTTTGTATGACGGCAGCTTTGGGGACGGTAACGTGATTATGGTCGGCGAGTATTCCAGCATGATGCCAGCCACCTTCTCGTGGGGCGACACGTTCTGGGACGTCACGGGCGACCTGCAAAGCCGACAGGGTCAGACCGTTACGGTGGCGATGTTCGTCGGAGCGGTTAGCTTTTCGGGGTATCCGATGACGTCGGTGGCGGGGCTGGACCAGGTAGCGCTCACCTTCGAGATGCCGGATGAAGCCGGGGTGCCGGAGCCTGGAACTGCCGGGCTCCTTTCTTTGGCGGGAGTCGGCGCTATTCTGATTCGGCGTCGGAGGGCTTGCCGGGCTGCTTCGGCTTAGGCTTCTTGCCGGGCAGGCTGGCCGGGTTTTCGTGGACGCGCTCGACGTACTGGCCCTTGAGGCCGGTGGCTACGGAGACCGACTTCTCGCCGAAGCGGTCTCTTAGTTTGTCGACTGCGGTAAGTGCGGGTGCGCCACTTACGGGACTTATCGCCTTCGAGTAAGTCGAGCTGCCCCTCCTGGTGGTCGAGCTGAGATGCCTGTACGCCGAGGAGCCGGACTTTGGCGCCGGTCCAGTTCTTTCGAAATAACAGGCGCGAATGCTCGATTAAGTCGAGGTCGATTTGCGTGGCGTGGTCGAGTGTGTGGGCTCGGGTGAATGTGGTGAAGTCGCTGTAGCGGAGCTTGATCTGGATGGTGCGGGCGTGGAGGTTGTGCTCACGCAGGCGGCGGCCCACCATTTGCGAGAGGCGGGCGAGGGTGGATTCGAGTAAGTCGGGGTCGGCCGAGTCCTGGTTGAACGTCGCCGGCCGAGTGAAGACAAGGCTATGCCCGCCGCTAACGCCGGACCAGGCGGCCGGGCTCCACTCGGCTTTGGTGCGGGACATGAACGAGATGCTTTCGACTTTCTCCGGGTATGCGAACCCTGGCCCGATGTGACTGTGCCCCGATCTGTCCAGGCTGAAGGCGATCTGGGGATACGGATCTTCCATGCCCTGGCAGGCGCTTTGACGTCCGGGCGCGAGATGGCGATAGTAATTGGAAGCAACTCCGGAGGCCTGCCTTCCGAGGCCGATGTGACCCCTGGCCCAACACTCCGATGGGGGATTCTTTTGCGATTGCGTGCCGTCGCGTACATGCCAGAATATTCGGCCGGGTTCGCTGGTCCACCGGATTTACGCTCGAAGATGTGGCCCGAAGCGCCACTCAGTGCGGCTTGAGCTTTCGCGATGATTCGGCAGTGCGGTCTCATGGCGATGGAGCCGGCCGAGGGCCAGGTTGCTGGTAGTCTGCAGGTTTGAACGCAACGCCAACCGCATGCGAAATTCCCGCCGGCAGCGCGGCTTTCGACGAAGCGAGCCTGATGTTGACATAGATTCTTTGGACTTGCTCGAAAACTTCGGTGATGATGACCTGACAGGAAACATTCGTATCGAGCGATCTGCGGCGTTGCGCAAAGGACCCTTTGCAGGACGCTGTGAGGTTGCGATTAAACGCTCCTTCCTTGCCTCCACAGTGTTGCTCAAGTCGTCAGGCTTGTCCTGTGACGAGGCTTTCCCGCGCAGCCATCAGTTGCGGCCGCGGCCAGCGCTACTGTAGGGCTGCTTGCCGGAACGCTGTCCGGCGGCAACAGCGTCGGGCTGCCGACCGGCACTACCCCAGGCGCGAGCGTGGGCGCGAAGCTCACCGCTGCCGCCAGCAGCGATACAGGGGGGGGACCAGGCAACGCTGTGCGTGACTGATCAGGTCCTTTCTGCGCCGAAGGTGACCACCCGAGCCGGGAACCGGCGCGGATTGATGTCACTTTTTCTATGGTTTTCCACGTTCGGCAACCAACGGGAATAGCTCCTGAGTAACGGCGATGTCGCCGTTAAAGATCTTCCGGTCGGAGGCCAGTTTCCTTGCCGATCCTGGTAAGCGCAGCCGGTCTTACTTCTTCGCTGTCGTGAAAGCAGAAGGTAAAATTCGGCCAGCCAGTCCGCGGGAGTTTCCGATGTGATCCGACCTGCTTCCTGAGCGCCCAGCCCAAACGCAGCAACGCGGCGTTGACGCGTTTTGCCCTGGCCGCGCTCCATGCGCTCATGCCGTGAACAGGACCCGGAGAGGCTCCGGTCGTGACGTTTGAGGACGCCTCTGCGTGATTCGGTCGTGTCGATGAGACGGTGCTGAGTGAGATTGTTCGCCGTGTCCTTTCGGTGGCGCGGCCAGACAGGATCATTCTTGAAACGGGGGCAGGGGCGTGCTGATCAAACTTGTTGACATATAGCAAAAACGCTATACTGTGAGTATCCGCAATGACATGGACTGTAGAGACCCTGAATGACGTTGTGGATGCGGAACTCGCGGAGTTGCCAGCCGATATGCGCGCCCGCTTCGTTCATATTTCCCGGCTGATCGAGAACTTCGGTCTTGAGCGAGTCCGGGAACCGCATGTGAAGCATCTGCGCGGGCCTTTGTGGGAAATGCGGATGAAAGGCAAGGACGGGATTTCACGGGCGTTGTACGTCACGGCTGTGGGACGGCGGGTGGTGGTGGTCAGGGCGTTCATCAAGAAGACGCAGAAAACACCGAAGCGCGAAATCGAACTGGCATTGAAACGGGCAAAGGAGATATCGCAATGAGCAAGGTTAAAGATCTTCACCAGCAGTGGATGAAGGACCCGGAATACCGCAAGGCGCATGACGATCTGACGCCGGAGTTCGATATTGCCCACGCAGTGATTGCTGCGCGCGTCGCTGCTGGGCTTACGCAGGAGCAACTTGCTCAACGAATGGATACGACTCAATCCGTCATCGCGCGCCTCGAAGGCGGGCGTACCCGCCCCTCGACTCAGACGTTGGAAAAGCTGGCGGCGGCCACTGGTACGACGCTTAAGATCAGCTTTGAACCGGGCGGCATGCGGCCAGCTTAAGGAAATACATTAATGGCACTGCTCTGCGGCCAATCAAGGCGAGCAGATGCTGTTGATGATATTGAATTCATCAATATCACCTGCACGTTAAAGTCTTATTGATCTGGGCGGCGCGAGCATCGTAAGACGCCGAACCAAAAACGCTTGTTGCTGTTGGGACGCAACGAACTTTGTGCGGCCGGAGGAATCCGTCCCGATTGGCACTACGTTGCCAGCCAAATCAGCCCAGAAAGGTCTGCCGCATACTCGGCTTTGTGGGCCAGATGCGTACGCCCCTCCTTCATCTTCGTGATGCGGGCATCGGTATCGTGCGGGTGCCGCCGGTCTTGATCGAGCCCTTCTTCTTCCGCTTGCGATCGAATCTTCACAATGCCTCTGGGTTTTCCGTCCCGGCGCGACTGCCGAAAGGCGGATGGGAACTCGAGTTCGTGGCCGGGCTCCACCTCAAGAAGAGTATCGGATTATCCGGAGTTTGGTGGCCAGTGCAGTCAGGAGTCGGTCCGCGGGTGACAGTTGTCAAAGGTTAAGTGTTAATCGCACTGCCCCCCGAGTTGCAGGCATGCGGCTTGGTTCCGGCAAGCACCTTGAGCCGCTCACCAACTTTAGGTTTGGCTCGGAGGCGGGGGAGATGGTTGCTGGTGGCCATGACAGCCGGACAGCGATGGCGGGCCAACCTGAGATTGAAGACAAGTGGAGAGCCTGCCTGGGTGGCGTAAAATCGTCTCTTTGTTGCAGGGCTGACAGTAACGCGAGCAAAGCCGTAGCGGCGTTTCAACGCGAGCCGTGGATATCGGACTGGTAATCGCACACCTCCCGGTTGCTCACGCCTGCTCGGGTGCCCCCCCTTTTACGACCTCCTCAATTGTCCTGTGTACTGACCAGAAGAAAATAACTCTTGACACAAACAAAATCCAATGTTAACTATTACATTATGGTTAGATTCAGTCGTCTGACGGTGTTCGCAATGACTCTGCTCGCCTCCGCTGGAACGCTTCTGGCTCAGGAGGTCCGGGGCACGATTCTGGGACGAGTTACCGACTCCAGCGGCGCAGTTGTACCGGGCATCACAGTTCGGGTCGTAAACGCCGCCAGCAATGTTTCCTTCTCGACACGCTCTAACGCCGAGGGCAATTACGAAATTCCATATCTCGTTCCCGGAACCTACAGGCTTTCGGCCGCGGCGTCAGGTTTCAAGACCGTCGTTCGCAACAGCATTGATGTCCGCATCAGCGAACGAGTGTCGATCGACGTGCCGATGGAAGTTGGTCAGGTCACCGAGCAGATCACGGTTACGACTGAGGTTCCACTGCTGGAAACAGCCACTGCGTCCATGGGCCAGGTGATCGACCAGCGGCGAATAGCGGACCTGCCCATGGCTCACGGGAACCCGTATCTCCTGATGGCCCTCAGCGGCGGCGTGGTTTTTACCCAGGCCCCCGGACTGGATCAGCCGTACGCGCCGACGCACATTGTCGGCTACTCGATGGATGGCGTGCGGACCAATCGCAGCGAAATCACGATGGACGGTTCCACGAACGTTGGCGTGATCGGCCGCTATGGCGCCGATCTGATGGCCGGGTACACTCCGCCCGCCGACGTCGTGCGCGAGATGAAAGTGGAGACATCCCCATTCGATGCGAGCGTCGGCCACACCCAGGGTGGCGTCACGGCGGTCACCCTCAAGACGGGCGGCAACAAGTTGCACGGTACCGCCTACTACTGGCTGCTGGATCCCACGCTGACCGCCAACACCTTCTTCGCGAACAAGGCCGGCCAGCCCATAGCCGATTACAACTACAAACGGTGGGGCGGGAGCGCCACTGGCCCGGTATATCTGCCGAAAATCTACAACGGCAGAGACCGCACGTTCTTTACTTACGGCTTTGAAGGGATTCACGACAGCCGGCCCTACGGCGCGACCTATGGTGAGGGCACGCTCACCGTGCCCACGGTTGCGGAAAAGCGGGGCGACTTCTCGGCTTTGCTTGCGCTTGGCTCGCAGTACCAGATTTACGACCCGGCCAGCCGGATCGCGGCGCCCAATGGGCGAACGATGGTGCAGCCGCTGGCGGGCAACATTATTCCCGCCAACCGCATCAGTCCCATCGCCACGAAAATTATCTCCTACTGGCCGGATCCGACGGGCCCGGGTACACGCGATGGCGTGAACAATCTCATTCGGGTGAACGACCTTGAGAGAACCACCTATACCAACAATATTGGCCGCATTGATCATGCTTTCAGCGAACGGCACCGCCTTTCTGCGCGCTACAACACGTTTCACCGCTTTAGCAATCTCCGCGAGTGGTTTCGTACCATTGCCACTGGGGGCGGCTCCGACTGGGCGCAGAAATCAGCGACGCTCGACGACGTTTACATGATCAACCCCACAACCATCGTCAATCTGCGGTATTCGTTCTACTGGCTCCAGGTTCACCAGTCCCCGAACCAGGACGGCATGGGGTTCGATCTGACGACACTGGGCTTCCCGAAGGCGTACGCCGATGCGATCGATCCGCAAGTGCGCACCTTCCCCCACATCAGCATCTCCGGCTATTCTGGCTCGCAGAATACCTGGTGGCGTTTTCCAACCACCACCAACAGTATGGAGCTGAACCTGACCGCTATGCGCGGTAAACATACCCTGAAGTTCGGCATGGACTCCCGGCAGTTCCGGTCCTACCAGTTCCAGCCCGGCGCCTCCTCCACCGGCGCTTTCAGTTTCGGCACCGGCTGGACCCAGGGCCCATTCGACAACTCGCCCGCGTCTCCCATCGGGCAGGGACTGGCGTCGTTCCTTCTGGGTCTGCCCACCGGGGGTGGCGTGGACGTGAATGCCAGTTTCGCCGAGCAGTCCACGGTTTGGTCCGGGTATTTCCAGGATGACTGGCGGGTGACGCCCAAACTGACTTTGAACCTTGGCCTGCGCTACGAGATTGAGGGTCCGTTGACTGAGCGGTTCGACCGCTCGGTGCGAGGCTTCGACTTCCAGACTGCCAGCCCCCTGAACGACGTGGTGCGCGCGGCCTACGCCAGGAACCCGTTACCCGAGGTGCCTCTGGCCCAGTACAACCTTGTGGGCGGTTTGACATTCGCCAATGTGAACGGCCAGCCGCGGACGGTAATCAGCCGGGACCTGAATAATCTGATGCCCCGCGTCGGTTTTGCCTATTCGCTGGACAAGAAAACCGTCGTTCGGGGCGGCTTTGGCGTCTTCTTCGGTCCTCTGGGGACCCAGCGTGGCGACGTGATCACCTCTGGCTTCAGCCGGAACACGAACCTGATCCCGTCGCTCGATAACGGCCTCACCTTCGCCGCCACCCTGAGCAATCCGTTTCCGAACGGGATATTGAAACCGCGGGGTTCGGCCGACGGCCTGATGACTTTCATTGGGCAGGATATCCGCTTCTTTCAGGAAAACCCGCAGGCTGCGCGACAGCAGCGCTGGCAGGTAAGCATGCAGCGCGAACTGCCGCAGCGGGTGCTTTTTGAAGTCGCGTATGTGGGGAACACCAGTTCTTCGCTGGAAGTTGCGAAGAACTACAAAGCGCTTCCGCTGCAATACCTCAGCCGTTCCCCGGTGCGCGACGTGACGACCATTAATTATCTCAGCCAGCAACTGCCGAGTCCATTTGCGGGCTTGCTCCCGGGCACTGGTCTGTCGGGCTCGACGATGTCCCGCCAAAACTTTTTGTCGGCGGGCAACTACCCTCAATTCACCAGTATGACGGGGACGACGTACGACGGATATGGCAACTACCACGCGCTGCAAGTGAAGGTCGAGCGGCGGTTCGCGCAAGGCTGGACGGTCAACGCATCCTACCAGTGGTCGAAGAACATGGAAGCCATCAGCCGCCTGAACGGCCAGTACTCGCCGCTCGAATACGTTGTCAGCGACCAGGATCGCCCGCAGCGTTTTGTGGTCAGCGCGATCTGGGAACTGCCCTTTGGCCGCGGCAGGAAACTGCTCGGCAACGCCCCCCGGCTGGCTGACGCCATCGTCGGCGGCTGGCAGATTCAGGGCGTTTACGTCAGGCAGGCGGGTCAGGCCTTTGGGTTTGGCAACGCACTATTCACCGGCGATATCAAGAATATTGCGTTGCCGGCCGGCGAGCGCACCCCGACTCGCTGGTTCAATACCGACGCCGGCTTCGAAAAGAACACGCAACAGCAGCTGGGGTCCAATTACCGCCTGATGCCAAGCAGGTTCAACGGGATCCGCGGCGATGGTTTCAGGAATTGGGACCTCTCGGCCATTAAGAACACACGTATTGCAGAAGGCGTCGATTTCCAGTTCCGCGCCGAGTTTCTCAACGCGCTGAATCACCCCAATTTCTCCAACCCGAGCACCTCCCCGACCAGTTCGGCATTCGGTACGGTGACGAGCCAGAACGGCAGCCCGAGGCGCATCCAGCTTGGAATGAAGGTCATTTTCTGAGTAGCCGGTTCTCACATTTCTGCCTGTTAGCGGGCCTGACTCTGACGGCCAGGCCCGTTTCCGGAGCCGAAGCCCGCATTCTCGACCTCAAATTCCAAAGCAAAGTGTTGGGCGAAGAGCGTGATTTCCGCGTGTTTCTTCCGGCGGACTATGCGCAGGCCACAGGCACGCGTTACCC
>Ga0163150_10007678_pt1 | contig 12573 bp, 15 predicted proteins | sample OliLakLV19P2IB_FD_148628 | JGI IMG/M metagenome (GOLD analysis project Ga0163150, IMG submission 148628) | Freshwater microbial mat bacterial communities from Lake Vanda, McMurdo Dry Valleys, Antarctica - Oligotrophic Lake LV.19.P2.IB | ecosystem: Environmental > Aquatic > Freshwater > Lake >...
TTCAGCTTCCGGTAGTCGATGCTCTCAGGGAAATGGATGCGCTAAGCCGGGAGCTGATGGTTGACGTCCTTGTAGGCAAGGCCGAGAGTAAAAAGAGCTTGCAACTTTCTAAAAACGCTACAGTAGAAGTAGGAAACTTAACCCGTTAACTACGGAGACCAATACCATGACTATTAAATATGTCGGTCCATTTCTCAGTATCTCTGCGTTGAGCTACAGTTTCACTCGCCACCTCCCCGTCTCGGTCAGTGTCGAAGACGGAAAGTCCCTTCTGGGAGCCAAGTCTTTCGAGGGCAAAATCCTTTTCGAGGATGTGACGGTACGTTTGAAGTCTGAAGTTCCTCCCGTTCTCTCTGTTGCTTCTAAGTAACGAAGTTGAACCGTGGATACAACAAGCGCAATCAAGCAGAGGCTGGCCTCTGCCGTAACCACCTATCTTTCCCGAGAGTCTGCTTTTCCCGAGAAGATCGGTCCAAGCACTCGGACCTCGAAAGGTATCGCCAAACGGTTAGTCAAGCTAGACGGTAAAACTCAAAAGGATCAACCCGATGACACCTAAGCAACTCCCTGACGTGACCCCGACCAAGTACGGTCGTCTCACCTCCGCAACCCGAAGCTCGGATACCGGACCTCGACGTATGAGCGTGGAAGACGGTTTAAAGGAAGCTATCGTAAAGCAAGGCATCAATAAGCCTCCATACTTCGATAAGGATTCTCCGATTATCCTCACTACGGGGGCCTCCAGGCATGCGTCTGCCTCCTAAAAGCATCCCAGAACCTTCTCCGGTTCTCGACGAACCCCGCTCTTCACAGAGCGGGGTTTTTGTCTTAGATCGGGAGACAGGTAAGGACTTTCCCGTACTACCTTTAAGCGAGGTGATACTGGCTGTCATCTCCTTGGCTCAGATTGTCTCTGAGCGTAAATTCTATCCTTATCAGGTTCAGTTTTCTTACCGTTTCATCGAGAGTATATTGCTCCGAGACGGTGCAACGATTACCGCCATTCTCAGTCGGCAATCGGGCAAAACAGAAGCACTAGCTTCGTCTATTGCAGCGATACTTCTGATCTTTCCTTTATTGGCTCTTAAGTATCCGAATGACTGGAGATTCAATCTCACGGATAAAGAGGGGCGTTACCGTGGATTCAAGCAGGGGATCAAGGTAGGTATTTACGCGCCTAAGCTGTCTCAGTCCGAGATAATGTACGAGCGGGTAAAAATGTTCCTAGCCACTAAATCGGCGGAGAGGGTTCTACGTGAACAACATCTTACGATTGAAGTATCGAACGGCGACACGCTCCGGGTCAGCCACGGATCTCGCCTGCTGTGTCAGACCGCTTCGGATACAGCTAAGATCGAAGGCGAGACTCACAACTTGCTTGTACTGGAAGAGGCGCAGGACATTAGTGAGACTAAAATTAAAAAAAGCTTATCGCCTATGGTAGCTGCTACCAAGGGGAGTACTGTAATGATCGGCACGGCTTCTACTAAGAAGTGCGTTTTCTACACCGCCATCAAGCATAACGAGCGTTCGCAGCTTGCAGGCGGTCCTCGTAACCACTTCGCGTATAATTGGAAAATCTGCGCACGGTATAATTCTCTCTATTTCGATTACGTGATGCAGGAGCAGGTCAAACTAGGGCCTAGCTCCGACGAGTTCCGTCTGTCCTACGAGATCGAATGGTTGTTCGAGCGTGGAATGTTTGTCTCGCAAGAGTTGCTTTTGAATCCCGGAATGGCACTCTGCAGAGGAGAGATTTTCAGCGAAATAGTTTCTCCAGAGTTTCGTATCCCAGAGGAGTTCTCGTTAGTCATCGGCATAGATTGGGGAAGAGATCACGACTCCACCGTAGTTTCGGTCCTAGCAGTGAACTGGATGCATCCGGTACACACTATAAGCTCCAGCAACGAACACGGAAACTACAATGTCCAATTATTCCAGAAACACTTACTTTCTTGGAAAGAATGGCATGGGGATAACTACGAGCTTCAGTATAACGAAATTCTTCAGTTCATCCGTCGTTGGGGCGCGAAGGTCAAACGCGTAGTCACCGATGCGGGCGGTTGCGGAGCGCCAATCTACGACCGCCTAGTAGCGACTCTAAGTCAGACTAACATCGAAGTGGTGCCTTTTGTGTTTTCGGCTCAATCCAAGTCCGACATGTATAAGGCGCTTTATGCCGAGATATGTGGAGGTAGAGTCACCTTTCCCGCAGCCGTAGCGGCGAGGAAAACGACAGAGTTCAGAAAGTTCACCAATCAAATGCTAGACTTGACTAAGACGTACAAAGAGGGAAAGATGTCGGTCTCGCATCCAGACGAAAAGCACGCCCACGACGACTACCCCGACAGTTTTGCTCTAGCCACATGGGGAACCTTACACCGTCCGGTCGATGCCGAAGTCGATTTTCAGGATGTTAACATTTTCTTCAGACGTTGAAAATTAAACGTTTAATCTTATATGCCTACGACCCAAGCAGACGTTGCCATGTTAGCCCTGGCGCGTAAGAAATCATTCTCGGGACTCACCGATAAGTACGCAGTTAGACGCCCTACGGATTCCAATCTGGAAGAAGAGGTCGCGTCCAAGCTGGGCATGCTAGACATTGCCGTGTCCGCAGGCGTCTACAATGCCGAGTACGTTTCGAATGCGCAGACGCGAACCGCGAAGTATCAGGAGTATATCCGATTCTTTAAGGGAGAGCACTGGATCTCGGCTTTCGATGACGGAGAACTCAAGCCTGTTACTAACTTCTGCAAAACTATCGTAAACAAATCGTCCTCCTTTTTTGTTGCCGAAGGTTTAATGTTTGGGTCTACCGAGGGTAACGAGGAAGTCGCCGCTGCAATGCAGACGGTGTGGGAGGGTTCCGGTGGAAATCACCTGTTTCGTTCGACTGCGATGGAGTGTTCCTTGCTAGGGGACTCCTATTTACTCGCGTACATCGAGACCAACGACATGTTCGGCAACGAATTACCAAAAGGTAAGTGGTCGATCAAACTTAAGAAACTGGAGTCGGTCTGCGTCTTCCCCCTCTTCAACTCCCGGGATCCGCGAGTACTAGACGTCTGCGTAGTTCAGTATCCAATCGGAGTACGCGAAGGGTCGGTCCAGTTCGTTACGCATATCTACTGGCCCGATAAGATCCGAACGTATTCCGATGCCGCAGATGCTAAGGCATACATAGAAGTACCTAACCCTTTCGGCGTAGTTCCAATCGTCCATTTCTGTAACAAGCTGGACCCCACATCTAAGTTCGGGCAGTCCGACCTTTACGGATTGACGGAACTTAATCGCGAATACAACTCGGTTAAACTTAGCATCAAACGTATTATTAGTTATCACGCCGAGCCGACTACGGTAATTTACGGAGCACGCGCAAGCAACCTTGAGAAGGGCTCTAAAAAAGTATGGTCGGGACTTCCTGTCGATGCGCGGGTAGAGAACCTGGCGTTCGACTCCGATTTACCAGCAGCGAACGGATACCTTGCCGATCTGAAGAACGAGATCCGAGAAGAATCCGGCCTCCCGGACGTAGCGTTCCAGACTAACAATCCAGTTTCGAATACTTCCGGTATCGCTCTTCGCATCTTGTACGCTCCGCTTTACGAAAAGCGTGCGGAGAAGCAAACATCGTTTACTTACGCGTTCGGGCACTTGGTGTACCTTCTCGACCGGGGATTTAAGATCATAGGAGTCGATCTGTCCTCTCTCGCAGACGATCCGGCCAGACTTCTAAGTGTTTTTCCGAAATACAGCGACCCTCTTCCGAAGGATATGTCGGCCGAACTAGATTACGATATCAAGCGTCGCGCCGAAGGTATCGTCAGCCGAGCAGCACTCTTGCGTAAGTACAATCCGGGTGAAAACTACAACCGGCTTACGGTCGAGATCATAGCGGACTCCGTAGAGGAGCTTGCTAGGAAGCGAGAGGATGCCGTGGCACTCGCAGGCGGCAATCCAAACCTCACAGCCCCACTACTATCGTCTATTGCGATCAACGAAGAGGTTGCAGATCTTGGAACCTTTTTGAGCGACACTTCCGAGGAAGTTGTCTCCGATCCAGCGGTCCCTATCACTTAACTTGTTCAGATAAATAACGAAAAATAAAAAAGTTATGGCAAAGAAACGAGTAAATACCCGTCCGCGCGATACGTCCGCGAACCGTGCGAAGAAAAACAAAGACAAGCGGTATCAACGTTTTGGAAAGTCCAACGGGTCTTTCAAAAACGGAAAGAGTCCGCATAGTTACCGTAGAATCGCAGGAGCGAAACCTCGCGAAGTGGTCCACCACAAGGACCATAACAAGAGCAATATCTCCAAGAAGAACCTTGTCCGTTTGAAGAGCACGAAAGGATCTACGGCGATGGCTAAGCATAATAAAAAGCATCCCGAGAAAGGACGTAAGGCGGCTGCCTCCCGTCGTAAGAAATAATTTCGAATAGATATTGACTTCCTATTTTTAAACAGGCACATAATTGCGTGCAACCATTAGGCGATAGTTAGTTTAACAAATCCAATAACATGACGAAAACTATGACGACCGACGGTGCGAAGAGTTCGTTTGCCGCTGGAATCGGAATGGTTCCGGTCACTCCCCTCTCCGTAGGGAAGAATGATCCGGTCCTTCCGATCAACAGCGACTCCAACGACTCCAATCGCGCCAATCAGCACCGCAGTCCAACGGCAAAGCATTTCGACCTACCCGCCGACCGGGGTTCTTCGATTTCCAATTCCTCTGGCGCTGCAGGTATGAAGTCCACGCCGACTTCCCGCTAGTACCGTTTTTCTTTCCAAAGAATTAAACGTTTAATTTCAACGCAGTAATCGAAGACAGGAAAATTTATGGCAAACGAAACGACAGTCCCGGAGACACCTCCCGCAATTGATAATACCGTTAAGGCAGCGGAAGCAGCCGCAAAAGTAGAGCAAGAAAGAATGATTGTAGAAATCAATTCTCTCAAACTACGGCTCTCCGAAGTCCAACAGTCCGCTCAGAATGAACTGGGAAGCAAAACTCAAGAATACACGAAGACGGTTTCCGAGCTTCGCTCGCAAATCGAAGTTCTCCAGCGAGCCACCAAGAGCGACTTTGACCCTGTAGCCTACGCTAAAGAAATCGCTACCGATACTGCGCGCATTCTTTCCGAGCGCCACGCAGAACAGGTCAAGACCTTGAGCGACCGGCTTACGTCACTGGAGAAGGAAAAGAAAGACGCCAATTTAAATGCATTGCGTACCAAGTTGATTGCGGACGCAAACGGTAAGATCGTTGCAGCTATGGTTCGAGGCGACAGCGAAGAATCTATAACAGCCAGCGCCGAACTAGCTAAACAGGAGTATTCTCGTATTTTCTCCGAGGTGAGTCAGCAGCCGCCAGCGGCACCTGCTCAAGTCGTTCCTGCTATCATGGTCAACGGGACAACGATTCCAATCGTTCAAACCGGAAACCTTTCCCCGACCGATTACAATAAGAACCGTCCGAAAATTCTGGCCGACATCCGTGCGCGACACGGCTAGAGATATTTTTTGCGCATAATTTAGAGTCCTCCTCCCACAATGCCCAATCTTACGAATATCGCCGGTACTACCAGCGGTAATAACACCCAGCTTACCAACGTAATTCTCGATGTCTTCTCGAAAGAGATTCTCTTTCAAGCACAACCGAGCCTTCGTTTCAAACAGCTCGCCACCGTCAAGCAGGATCTCACGGCCCTTCCCGGCCAGCGGATCAAGTTCTTGAAGTACAACTCGATCACTGGAACCGCCGCTCTCACCGAAACGACGGCCATTGAAACGGGAACGATCTCGACCGCAACCCTTCAGATTTCTGTCACGGAACACGGCAAAGCTCTCGCCTTCAGTCAGGCGTTGCTTAACGCCTCCGTTACCGATCTCTTGTCGGATGCGGCCAAACTTCTCGGCATGCATTATGCCGTTTACGAGGACGGGCTCCTCCGCGACATGCTGCTCACGTCTGCGAACGTTCTCTACGCTAAGGCGCGTGCTGACCGTGCTGCGCTTATCGCCACGGACGTGTACGACATCGATCTTATCCGCGAAGTCACGGAACTCCTTGCCACGAACAAGGCTCCCAAGACTCCCTCTGGCGACTACATTACTGTCGTGCATCCACATCAAGCGAAGTCGATCCGTAAGGACAGTGCTTGGATCAACTTGGCGCTTTACAACGATCCAAACCAGATCGTTCAGGGAGAGATCGGTAAGATCGAAGACATGCGATTCGTTCAGACCTCCACGGTAACGTTCATCAAGAAAAATACGCAGGACATCTGGGCGGACAACGCAGACACCACCGTCAATACCGGCATTGCAGCGAACGCCGCTACGGATGTTTACCAAGCGATCTCGGTCGGCGATTTCGCAGTCGGGTACGCTACGGCGCTTCCCGTTGAAATGCGCGACGATGGCGTTACGGATTTCGGACGTACCCACAAACTGGCGTGGTACTCCATCTTCGGCGTAGGTCTTCTCGAAACCGGTCACACGGTCATTCAAGAGACTGCCTAAGTCTTAGCAGTTCATACCATCGAAAAAGGGGAGCTTCGGCTCCCCTTCTTTCGTTTACAGAACAGTGCAATTTTAGAAATTAAACGTTTAATTTGTTCAGATAAAACAGTAGTAATATCATTACAATGGCTAAGAAACTCTCCCTCCCTAAGAAGTCGAATAACGTAGAAGAAATCGAAGACAACGATACTGTCGTATCGGCAGAATTCGATTCTCAAGATGAAGTGTCCGAAAACGAGTTAACCGCCGAAGAGGTCAAAGTAAACGCAATGACCGATCTGGTCTCGTTCACCTCTTACGAAGAAATTCGCCCCGCACCTACCGTTGGAAACATCAGTATGGTTCGCGATCTGGGTATGTCTTTCCTTCCCCGTGGCGTCAGTAAGATTCCTCGGAACATAGCAATTGTTCTCGAAGACAAAAAGCTTGGTCAAATCTTCCGCTAGTCTGTTGGTCTAAATTAAACGCAGCGTTCACATGCCTACTTCACTTCAGGTTAAAACTTCTATCAAGGATAGTTTGATTCGAAGGTCCGAAGTGACTTCGACCGAACGCTGCCATGCCAATCTCGACGAGTTTATTGACGAAGCCTTAATCGAGTATTCTGAAGAAGATACTGCGGATTTTGCTCCACTTCATGTGCTGGAGCAGCGGATGATTGTTTGGCTTGCTTGGATTACAGTATGTTACGCTAGAGCTTCCGGTTTTGCTCCCCAGCCTTCTCAGAAGCCGGGGAGCAATGTCGGTTATGGGTTCGGTACAGACCGGGACACTCCATATAAGAAGTGCATGGATATGGCCGCAAAGCTCAAAGAAGAGTACTCCGATATGAAAGCTGAATATGATAGTAAGTTCGGAGACGACGACGAGGATTCCGAGTCATCGACAGGAGATGTCTTTGTCGGCAGTCTGCTAAAGACCGAAGCCGAGCTTGGAGCTTTCGTTCCTCCGCAAAAAGCAAGTTCGGTCGCTATTCGGAACTTCGATACGGTATCGGTCGGAGCTGGATTTGCCATTCTCGGGTGGTCACGAACAACGTCTACCGCATTCGTTCAGCTTTTCATTTTCAAATCCTCCGCTTCGGGAATCGTAGAGAAGTGGAACGCCGACGGAAACAGCGGTGTACCGTTTATAGCTGCTGCTGCAAGTAAGATTTACGGAACCACCGATTTTATTTCGAAGCAGATTAAAGTAACGGGTCTTACGGCAGGTACTCACTATTTTGTACTCGTCACTGTTTCGCTCAACGGACTCTACTGGTACAGCGATCAAATTACCGCTGTCGTACCTTAGACCATGGCTACGACTTTTCAGCGAGATATCAGAGGCGGCAGAGTTTTTACTAAAATCGTAGTAAACGACGGAGATGTTCGGGACCTGTCGAGGAGTCTACGCTATGCTTCCACGCAGGGCGCAGTTTCTACGTTTCTTCAGGTCAAGGAAGTAGCGGAGGATGCCTTGAGTTTTCTTCGTTCGCGTTTTCCCGAAAGTAAGACAGTTCCAGGCGGACTCTATCCGACCTTCACAAACGGGAGGCTCAACAAAGCCAAGGCGTACATTGAGCAGAAACGTTCGATGGAGCTTAATAAAGGATGGAAAGTTTCGCTAACCGAGAATGCAGTTACCAGCCGTGCAGCTTCGTTGCTAGGTTTCCGGATCTATCACTCCAAAGAAGCCAGGCAGCGGGTAAGAACTATTTTAGCTTCGCTAAACTACGGGTCTAAGGGCTTCACAGTGTACCCTAAGCGGGTAAAGTGGCTTAAAGCTTTCTTCGGCGGTGCGGACGGTTCTATCTTTTTTTGGAACAAGTACATTAAAGTTCCTTCCAAATCCGGTCTTTTCTATATCGAGGAAACGGAAAAATATATCGAGAGAAAGTATGCGGCAAAATCGGACGAGATTCAGGATGCAATTGCCGCTCTTATCGAAAAGGGAATCAGGCCCTCGAAGAGGCTCTACTCCGTTGCCCCTTTTCAAAGAGCGCCTAAAAGTGGGTTGAGTCGTATTCGCCGCGCGTCTTTCCTAAGTAGCGGGCAGAATTTATTTGCCAACGTGGCCAGACAAGCTTCTGAGATTCGTAGAGGGGGAAGAAACTAATGCCTACCGCACTTGAAGTTTACGACGGATTAAAGGTAGTATGTAAGCGGCTTAAAACCGTAAACGGGTACGTTACCGACCTCCCGGATGCTAATTTTAATTCAGTGATAATTGCCCCCGACGAGGGGGCAACTTTGGAGGTTTCAGAGTACCCTAGGGGGTACCTTGTTTCGCTGGGAGCCGACTACGCTGAAATGCCAGGTAAGCGTATTCAGGTAACTCAAACTTATATTTTCACGCTCCTCTTGGGGTTTACTCCAGCTTCGTTAGAGCTGGACCCCGAGCTGAAGCTGAGAGCTGCGTTAAACGCGCAGGCAGATGTAGAGCGTTTGGTCGCTCTACATCCGCAGTTCGCCAGTACGGACTCCCTGTCCTTATCGGCCTTTTCTTCCGATCTTTCACTATCCGGACCCGAAGTCTATATGGTGTTCGATCTCAACGTTGTGTACCGGAGAAGTCTCGGGTAACCACAACTAAACTTATCTACTAGGAGTTATAATCAAATGGCTGTTGGACTAGGCTCAAAAAGTGAACTGACATACGGGGTTGAAGTCACCTATGGTGTATTTCCCACCACCCCTACGGGTACTGCCTTGGGCATTCTCAGTGAGAACGTTCAGAATACCCGAAACACCTTTATCTCTGAGGAAGTAAATCCCGCCCGCGTCGTTACCTCTATTCGTACCGGTAACGTACAAGCAGGCGGACCTATTTCTACGGAGCTTTCTGCCAACGCTCTCGGTGTCTTCTGGCGACACCTACTGATGTCCACTGTAGTTACGACTACCGTGACAGGCACTGCAATATCTGACGGTCTCGTCGTTACTCGCGGAGCTTACTACTCCCACAGTGGCCGGCTGTATCTTTGTATCGTACTCGGAACCACTGCAGGGTCCGGTGCTGCCCTCGTGTCCACCGATTTCAGCGAAGAGACGAGCGGAACTGCACGCTTCATGTATGCTGCTGCTGCGGGAGGCGTATACAAACACGTTTTTCAGGCGGGTAATACCAAGCCTGCCGGCGGACTGTGGATCGAGCGTAAATCGTTTCTCGATACGGGTTCGGAGTTCTTCCGCTATACGGGAGGACGTATCAACAGCGCAGCGATCAATCTCCCGCAGGAAGGTATCCTTACCGCTAATTGGGATCTGGTATTTTTGGACATGGATTCTCAGTCCGGAGCTACCTCGACCGGGTCGATTCTCCGTCCAGACGACGAACCCTTTGCCGGTTCGCAGTCTCAGATTCGTTTGAAAGTCGGCGCAGGATCGTATGCGGAGGATGCTTCGGTATCCTCGTTTTCGCTCAACGTAAATAATAACTTCCAAACGGACATTTACGCAGTCGGTGCCCGTCGTCGTCGAGACCTTCCTGAAGGTCGGCGGGAAGTAAATGCCAGTATCTCCTGTTACTTCGAGGACATCACGAAGTTTAACTACTACCAGAACGAGACGCTATTCAGCGTCGAGTTCTCCACGTACCATCGAGGTCTGTACATGTTGGTCGAAATGCCGCAGGCTCGTTTTCAGGGAGGCCAGCCAACTCCAGTCATTGCAGGCAACGGCGTTACTACGACCTCTTTCGACTTGACGGCGTTCGGAACCAGTGACATCAAATTGGAGCTGTATAACACTACGTCCTCCTACTAAAAAACGGACATCTCGATCTAACGGACGTTACTGCTTCGGCGGTAACGTCCTTTTCGTCGAAAAGATTAGAAAATTAAACGTTTAATTAAAAACACATGGACAAGACATTACTAGATCAGTTGTTCTCTATCCCGGCTGCGCCCAACGCGTGGTTCGATTTCAAGGAAGGAATCAGTTTTAAACTCAATTTCGTGCCGAAGGCTAAGTTCAGAGAGATCAGCGACGAATCTCTCGAATGGGCATATGACGAACGCACCAAGACCCGTCAGCAAAAGCTCAATTCCAAACTCTTCCAAGACAAGTTCCTCAAGGTAGCAGTCAGTGGTTGGAGGAATCTGACGTATGTTTCCCTCTCTAAAATCGCGGAGATCAACTTGGATACCGTTGTAGCTTCCGGTGCGGACATCAACGAGGAGATTCCGTACAGTCACTCCATGATGATTAGAATCGAACAGCTTGCTTACGATTTAGATCAGTTCATTTCCCAGCAGGTTTGCGACATCCGTGCATTTCGGCCCAACTTGGATAACGAGCTAAAAAACTCGAAGTCTACGCCGAGTACCACCTCGACAGGGTAAATCTTCCTTGTAGGGAATGCTCCGAACTCTTCATTAAGCGGTTCAAGAAAGTCCCAGACTGTGCTTCCTGTAAGAAGCCGTTCATGGACTCCGCTAATGAAGTTGCTTGGGAGGTCTGGGAAGCGTCCGCAAGCCAAATACGAACAGCAGGAATGGGGACGTATCTCGGTGTAGACTTTAATGTTCTTCCGTTCGTACTGAGTACCCTTTCGGTCCCAAAGAGTGAGTGGGAAATTACACTGCATAAACTGCTAGTAGTTCAAAAGGTGGCAATTAAACTTCAGCAAAAGACTGAAGAGAGAAACAGGGCTGCTAAAAAGTAAACAGGACTCTCTATGAGAAATATCGGCGTAAAGATGGTGGTGGACGATTCGCAGAGAGTAAAATTTGCTGCATTCGCCTCTGCTGCAGAACGTGCAGCGTCAGACATCAACAACCGGGTCACTCTTCCTCTTTACCGGGCAGAGCTGGCACTCAACCGCATCGGAACTGTCGGTACACAGATCGCCGCGACAGGATTCGGAGTGCTCACCGCTTCTGTGGGGGCACTCTCTTATGCTTTAGTAGGGCTAGGTAAAGAGTTTATCAGCGTAAACGAACGCTTCTCCAATCTGCAGATTACACTGTCTTCTGCACTCCGATCTTTCTCGGCGGGCAGAGACATCATACGTGAGTTGTCCGCGTACACCTCGACCAGCTCTTTGCCTTTTCAGGCTCTAGCGGAAACCGTGCAGAGTTTGTCTTTGATTCCGCAGACGACCAATCGTCTCCTGAGTCAAGTTCGTACAGGTACTCTTTCTAATAGGAACGGGTTTTTCCGTCAATCGCTCGATACTGTCGAAGCGATGAACGTTTTTCGCCCCGACCAAGGCGCTAGCAGTGCCGTGTTCGCCTTGCGCGAAGCCTTGGGAGGGCAACTGCGTTCGCTCGTTCGTCGTTTCGACATCCCGACCACGCTCCTTCAGAGGTCTTCAGGCTTATCGACAAAGGAGCTTCAGCGCGACCCGAACAAGATGTTCGACGCTATCTATAAGTTGTTCACCGACATCGTTACTCCCGAGGCACGTTATCAATTTGCTCGGCAGCCACGAAACCTTCTCCAGAACACGCGAGAGCAGTTAGTAGATATTCCCCTGCTCCGTATCGGGCAAGCTGGAGTCAGGTCGGGAGCGACGGCTACCGAGGATCGTTTCGGAAAAGTATCGCCCTACGAGCGCCTACTAACTTCGGCTCAGAAGAACTTCGATCAGCTAACCAGACTGTTTAGTAACGAGGAGGAGTTCGATTCGAGATTTGGGTCGAAGGTTCGTGGGATCATCATCAATTTCTTTGACCGCTTTCAGGATAGCGTGTCGAGTTCTCTCGACAAACTACTAGACTCTCTCGGCGTAGAACGGGCGGACAGTTTAGTCGAGCGCGTAGTAAACGGCATAATCAGGGGCCTTGACAAGGCCCTTAGCTTTGTCGCGACTATGGCTGAAAAACTTTCCGATGTAGGACCGTCAGTTGTCGAATTATTCAACGGCATGATAGCGGTTGCATCGAAAGTTTTCGATGCAATCGTTTATTTGAAAGATAAATTCGGCGCAACTGCAGCCGCAGGGATCGCAATTGCATCTCCGCTGCTGCTCAGTAATATCGGTTCTGTCATCTCGCTCCTCGCCGTCACCCTTCCTAACGCCATTTTGGGCCTCGGAAACAGCCTTTCTAAGCTGTAC
>Ga0163150_10007681_pt1 | contig 12572 bp, 6 predicted proteins | sample OliLakLV19P2IB_FD_148628 | JGI IMG/M metagenome (GOLD analysis project Ga0163150, IMG submission 148628) | Freshwater microbial mat bacterial communities from Lake Vanda, McMurdo Dry Valleys, Antarctica - Oligotrophic Lake LV.19.P2.IB | ecosystem: Environmental > Aquatic > Freshwater > Lake >...
GGGCAGCCGACGATGGCGGAGCTGGAACGACGAGCCATCCTGGAAGCATTGCAGCGATCGGGCGGCAAGATCTATGGACCGGGCGGCGCGGCCCAGGCACTGGGACTGAAGCCGACCACACTCTACGGAAAAATGCGCAAGCACCACATCAGCAAGAAGCACGCTGCCGGCAGGTTTGCCTGAAGCGTGTGGCGACATTGCATACCTGCCTTACTAACATAACTTTTCGGTCGGCTTGGCGAAAGGGGCCTGTGAGGAAGGTATCGTGAACGAGGCCACCCGGATAGCTGCTTTCGAAGACGCCGTCGGGTGCATTTTGCATTATCACCAGCGGACCAAGCACCACCTGCACCAATATGCCCGCTCGGCTGGCTATCTCGACTGGGCCAACCAGCCCGATCCGTTTCGTACCTTTGCCGGTGCGCCGCGGATCGACCTGCCCCTGGGCGACGTGGCCACGCCGTACGACGATCTGTACCGGCCAGGCGCGGTCCCGTCTCGTCCCCCGATCTTGGCAGCCTGGGCATCTTTTTCGAGCTCGCCCTGGGCCTGTCCGCCTGGAAACACTACCAGAATTCACGCTGGGCGCTGCGCAGCAACCCGTCCAGCGGCAACCTGCACCCGACCGAGGGTTACGCCATCCTTCTGGCACTGCCGGGCGTTGAAGCCGGGGTCTATCACTACGTCAGCCGGGACCACTGCCTTGAGCGCCGCTGCACCTTTCCCGGCGCTGAGGCAACGAAGCTGGCCGGGGTACTTCCCCAAGGGTCGTTTTTTGTCGGGACGACAGGATTTGAACTCCGATGCGGCCGTGGGTGCGCCAGCGCCATGCGCTTCTACACCAACAACTCCTTCACCACTTCCCCATGCACGTCCGTCAAGCGGAAGTCGCGGCCTTGGAAGCGGTAGGTGAGCTTGGTGTGGTCGATGCCCAGGGTGCGGAGGATTGTGGCGTTGAAGTCGTGGATGTGTACGCCGTCTTTGACGATGTTGTAGCAGTAGTCGTCGGTCTCGCCGTGGCTGATGCCGGGCTTGATGCCGCCGCCGGCTGCCCACATGGAGAAGCAGCGCCCGTGATGGTCGCGGCCGTGGTTGTCTTTGGTGAGCGTGCCTTGGCTGTAGACGGTGCGGCCGAATTCGCCGCCCCAGATCACCAGCGTATCGTCCAGCAGGCCGCGTTGCTTTAGATCTTGCACGAGCGCCGCCGACGGCTGATCGACGTCTTTGCACTGGCCGCGGATTTGCGTCGGCAGGTTGCTGTGCTGGTCCCAGCCGCGGTGCATGAGCTGCACGAAGCGGACGCCCCGCTCGACCATCCGCCGGGCAAGCAGGCAATTGCGGGCGAAGCCGCCGTCGTCTCCCTGTTTACTGGCGCCTTTGTCGTCCACGCCGTACATGTCGAGCACGCTTTGCGGTTCGTCCGCCATGTCGGTCAGATCGGGCACCGAGGTTTGCATGCGATAGGCCATCTCGTACTGAGCGATGCGGGTGTTGATTTCCGGATCGCCGAAATTGCTGGCGGCCATTTGGTTCAACTGGCCGATCGAGTCGAGCATGCGGCGGCGCATGGCCGGGTCGATGCCCGCGGGGTTCGAGAGGTACAGCACCGGATCGGCCCCCGAGCGAAAGCGGACGCCCTGGTGCTGGCTGGGGATGAAGCCGCTTCCCCATAGCCGCGAGAAGAGCGGTTGATCGGTCTTGTTGCCGCTCCCCTGCGAGATCATCACGATGAACGCGGGCAGCCGCTCGTTCTCGGTCCCCAGGCCATAACTGAGCCATGCGCCGAGGCTGGGCCGGCCCGGCTGCTGGTGGCCGGTTTGAATGAAGGTGGTGGCGGGGTCGTGATTGATGGCCTCGGTGTTGAGCGCCTTGATGACGGCGATGTGATCGACGATCTTGGCCGTGTGCGGCAGCAACTCGCTGACCCACGTGCCGCTCTTGCCGTGCTGCGCGAACTTGAACATGGGCGCGACGCAGGGAAACGACTTTTGGCCGCTGGTCATGCCGGTGATCCTCTGGCCCATGCGGATGCTGGCCGGCAGTTCTTCGCCGTGATGCTTGGCCAGCGCCGGCTTGTGGTCGAACAGATCGATGTGCGAAGGTCCGCCCGACATGAACAGGTAGATGACCCGCTTAGCCCTCGGAGCGTGGTGCAACGCCGAGAGCACGCCGTGAGTGCCGGCGGGCTGCGCGCCAGCGGGCGCAGCGCTCGCGGTGCTTGGCGTCCCGGCGAACAACTGCGGGTTCAGCAGCGAGGCGAGCGCCGCCGTGCCAATGCCCGTGGCGGCGCGACCGAAGAAGTGGCGGCGGGTGAGTTGGAGCTGGAGTTGGTCGAGGGGGTTCATGGTTGAGACCTACTGATTTCAGTTTTGCTCTTCGGCCAAAGTGTGATTCGCATCCAATACAAGTGAGACGGCTGCTCTGAGATTGGCTCTTGCTTCCGCTAGCGTCTTGCCCTGCGTGTATTGGCGGGCAACTCTTCGACAAAGCCGATGTACCCTTCAGATACCTTCTGAAATACTGCCGTGAAGTTCATCGTCGGTCTGCGTTCACGAGTCAGCCCTTCGTCACCGTCTCATCCAAATTCAAGATCACGCTGGCCACGGTCGTCCAGGCGGCGAGCTCTGCCGCGTCGAGCTTTTCGTTCCTTGGCGCTTCGCCGACTTTTAGCAACTTGGCGGCGGCCCCGGCGTCCGCGCGAAAGAAGGCCCATTGATCCTTAAACGTCTGCTTTAGCACGGCCAATTCATTCGCACTGGGCTGGCGGGCCGTGGCCAAGCGGAAAGCCAACGCGATCCGCTCGTCGGCGGTCGGGCCGGCTTCACTCATGATCCGCTCGGCCAGCTTGCGTGCAGCCTCGACGTACGTGGGATCGTTGAGCAACACCAGGGCCTGCAGCGGCGTGTTGGTCCGCGCGCGGCGGACGGTGCAGGTCTCGCGGTCGGGTGCGTCGAACGTCGAAAGCGTAGGCGGTGGCGAGGTCCGCTTCCAGAACGTGTACATCGTGCGCCGGTACAGATCGGGCCCGTGGCTCTGCGTGTAGGTTTGCGCGGTCCAGTTGGACCCGTCCTGCCGGGACGCCAACTCTTCCCACAGTCCCCCCGGTTGATAGGGCGAAACGCTCGCGCCGCCGATCTTGTCGTTCAGCAGCCCGCTGACGGCCAAGGCCTGATCGCGGATGAACTCGGCCTGCAATCGCATGCGTGGACCGCGGGCCAGCAGGCGGTTCTCGGGATCGTGCGCCAAAAGCAGCGGCGAAACGGCCGACGACTGCCGATACGTGGCCGACGTGACGATCAGCCGGAGGAGCGCCCGCATGTCCCACGCAGTAGAGCTACCGCTGCCGGCGGGCGCTGCCGACGGCGCGGGGAACTCGACAGCCAGCCAATCGAGCAGCTCTGGATGACTCGGTTGTTCCCCCTGCGCGCCAAAATCCTCGGCAGTCTTCACTAAGCCCGTGCCGAAGTACATTTGCCAGTAGCGATTCACCGCGACGCGGGCCGTGAGCGGGTGCGCGGGATCGACCAACCAGCGGGCCAGGCCCAAACGATTGGACGGCGCCGCAGCAGGCAGCGGAGACAAGCTCGCCGGCACGCCTGGTTTGACCTTCTCGCCGGTCTTGTCGTATTGGCCTCGGACTAAAATGAACGCATCGCGGGGTTTTTCCATTTCGCTCATGACCATGGTCGTGGGGACATGGCGATCGAGATTCTCACGCTGCTTGCGGAGCTTGCCGATATGTACCCGCCGCGCGGCGTCGGCTTCGGGGATCGGCCCGGAAGCCTCGGTTTCGATCTTGCGGACGGCGGCCGCGAGCTCGTCGAACGACTTCTGCTGCTCGGGCGTCGGGTGCTTGAGCAGCGGCGAGGAATTGCCGGTGCTGCCATCCAAACCATTCTCGGGGACGTTGTAGAAGTAGGCGTAGAGCTGGTAGTACTCTTTTTGCGAGACCGGATCGTACTTGTGATCGTGACATTGGGCACAAGCGACCGTCAGTCCCAGCCAGACCGTGGCCGTGGTGTTCACGCGGTCGACGATGTAGGCGTTGTGATATTCCTGCGGGATCGCGCCCCCTTCGAAGTTGATCATGTGGTTGCGATTGAACCCACTGGCCAGACGCTGCCGTAAGTTTTCTTGCGGGTCGTCGGCATCGGGCAGCAGATCGCCGGCGAGTTGCTGGACCGTGAAGCGGTCGAAGGGCAGGTTGCGGTTGTAGGCGTCGATAACCCACTCGCGCCAGCGCGACATATCGCGACCGTTGTCGATGTGATAGCCGTTGGTGTCGGCAAAGCGCGCGGCGTCGAGCCAATCCAATGCCATCCGCTCGCCGTGGTGCGGCGAGGCAAGCAGCCGATCGACAACCCGCTCGTAGGCATCGGGCCGATTGTCCAACAAGTACGCGTCGACTTCGGCAGGTGTCGGCGGCAGGCCGGTTAGATCAAACGAGAGCCGGCGGATGAGCGTGGCTTTGTCCGCTTCGGGCGAGGGCTGCAAGCCGTCGCGCTCCAATCGCGCCAGGATGAAATGGTCGATCGCGTTGCGGGGCCAGACGGCGTGGGCGACCTTGGGCAGATCCGGACGCTTGGGCGGCACGAACGACCAATGTTGCTGATACAGCGCGCCTTCGGCGACCCAGCGCTTGAGTAACTCGCGCTGGGCGGCGGTGAGCTTTTTGCCGCTGTCGGCCGGCGGCATGCGTGCGTCTTCGTCCTCGGCAAAGATGCGACTGACCAGCGCGCTGGTTTCCGTCTTGCCGGGCACGAGGGGGATATCGCCCGACTCGCCGGGCTTGAGCGCGGCATCGCGCTCGTCGAGCCGCACGCCGCCCTTGCGCTCGGCCGCGTCGGGGCCGTGGCACTTGAAGCAATTGTTCGAGAGGATCGGCCGGATGTCGCGGTTGTAGTCGAGCGGAGCAGGTTTGGTTTCGGACTTCGCGGTTTTCAGTTCGTCCGCGCGAAGCACTGACGCCGGAAGCACTGGCGCCGACATCAGCGGCAACAACAAGCCCACTGCGGCGATGCGAAGTGCGTGACCAACCATCATCAATGCGCCTTTCGTGCGGCGTGAAATGGACTGCGGCGAGGCGTCGGGCGTGTCGCGGCCCCGGGAGGGCACGGCAACGCCAGCGCGGGCGGGCGGCAGCAACCATTATGACCGATCGAAGATCGTTTGTGGAGTAGAAAGCAGGGGGCCTGCCCCCGGTGGAACAGGGGCGTGCGGGCGAATGGGTGGCACGTCCTGATCGCAGCGAAGGGTGTGGAAGGCGTAAAGCGAGGAAGGGGTCGGGAGTCGGTGTCGGATTGACGCCCTACGCTCGGCCAATCCGCAAGGGCGACGCCGAGTCCCGACCCCCTGTGCTGCACCACACGACATGGGGTAGCAGCGAGCAAACCGTCGCCGCCCCTGTAAAGGGATTTTAGCGAGTCGCGCTTGAAAACTCTCGGGGCGTTTTCAGCCTACGGCTTCGCCCCGTCGGCTGGAGGAGGAGGTACGTCAAAAAGCGGGATGTCCATGTCCTTAATAAATACTACGTCATCCGCGGCAATTTCTATCTCCGGCAACTTCTTCTTGAGACCTGTCATACCGGCCTTCGTAACCTTCGTTCCGCCCAAGCCCAATTCGTGCAAAGTTTTGATGCCGCCGAGTTGCTGAAGGCCGGCGTCCGTGATCTTCGTGCGTTCCAGCATCAATCGCTGCAGTCGGGGCAGCGTGGCTACCACAGCCAGGCCGGCGTCGGTAACCGCCGTGCCCGTCAGATCGAGTTCTTCCAAGGCGGCGAATTTTGCCAGGTTCGCGAGGCCCTCGTCGTTGAGTTTTGTTCCGGCCAAATTGAGACTACGGAGATTCTTGAGGCGAGTTAGTCTAGCTAACCCAGAGCCGGTGGCTTGCGTATGCGACACGTCGAGCTGATCCAGGTTTTCCATCGCGGCCAGGCTGGCCAAACCTCGATCCGTGACGGCCGCCCCGGAGAGCGACAGGGTCGTCATGTGCTTCAAGCCGGCCAGGCTGGCGACGCCGTCGTCCGTGACTTCGAGCGGTCCCGTTAGCGAGAATCCACGGAGCTGCTTCAAGCGTGCGATGTCGGCCAGTCCTTCGTCGGTAAAGTGACCGTGCCCTAGCGACAGCGAATGCAATTGATCGAGTGGGGTTAGATGCGAGAGGCCCTTATCGGTGAATTCACCGTCGTCGCGCTCGACCAAAAGCGTCTCTAGCGATTTGAGACCTCGCAAGTGCATGAGTCCTGCATCCGTGAGGTGCGTGTTGTAGAGGATCAGGTTGCGCAGCCCTGTGAGCTTCGACAGGCTCATCGCCGCCTGGTCGTCGAATGCCAGGGCCTGGTTGAGCATGAGGTGTACCAGGTTGGTCATTTTCGCGAGCCCGGCGAAGTCGTCTGACTTGAACTTCGCGGCGTCGAGCGTCAGCCGGGCCAAGCGCGGCAGCTTAGCCAACTCGGCCAGCCCCTGGGCCGAAAGGGGCGTGACCATGACGATGATCTCGTGCAAATTCGGCAATGCGGCCAGCGAACCGAACTTGCTGCCCGACAGCTTGCCGCAGACCGTGAGTTGCAACTTCTCCAAGGCGGCCAGATTCTTGAGATTGTCCATCGCGTCGTCAGTAATCGGCGACGTAACTAGCGACAGATCCTTCAAACCAGGCAGCGTGCTCAAGGGCGCCAGTCCCGCATCCGTGTACGTGCCGCCTTCCAACGTCAACGACTGCACGTTGCGCCAACCTTGGACACGGGCAAGCTGAGCGTCCACGGGATTCAAGAGATGGACCGATTCCAATCTGTCGAATTGGCCAAGTCGGGCAACTCCCTGCGGCGTAAATCGGCGGCAATCCAGGCTGACGAACTTCAGATCGGTCACGTCGTTGAGCAGGTCGACCCCCTCGTCGCCGCCGGTCCATTTTTCGGCCAGCCCGATGGAAACGAACTTCTTGCCATTGGGCATGCGAACGCGTTGCACGACGCCGCCGAGTTTTTCGATCTCGGCCACGGCCTTGCGATGGGCGGCGCTGTCGGTGTCCGACGCGGCGGGGATCACCTTCGGTTCGGTGGGTTTGTTCTCGGAAACCTCCTTGCCGTTTTCGCGGGAGGGTACAACGGCGCCTGTTGTGTCATCGTCCCTCGACGAAATCCCCGAGACGGACCAATCGGCGTAGGAGAATTCGACCGTGGGCACCCTCTCTTTCAGCCATTGTTTGCCTTGATTCGTAACCGCTGTTTTCTCGACCAGCAATGTGCGGAGGTTCTTAAGGTCCGCGAGTTGCTTGAGTCCTGCATCCGTGATTTTCGTTCCTCGCAATGTTAGCTGCTTCAATCGTGCTAGCTTCGCCAGTTGCGCGAGTCCAGCATCTGTAATCGAGGTGTCTGCGACGTGCAGCTCTTCCAGGGTCTTTAGTTGCGCAATTGATCGCAGTCCTTCGTCGTTGACCCGGCCACCATCAAATCCTAGCACACGGAGCTTGGCAAGTCCGGTCAGCTTGGCTGTGCCTCCCCCTTGAATCTGACTACGAGTGAGAAAGAGTCGCTCTAATGCGACAAGGGGCGAGAGACTCGCAAGTCCCTGGTCGGTGAAGCGGCCCCGTAACCGCAGCACTCGCAGATCCGTCAAGCGGGACAGTTGTGCGAGCCCTTTGTCGGTGAACTGGTCTCGCACACTCTCGTCGTTGAATACCTGCAACGCCATGAGTTTCGTTAGGCCCGCCAGCGACTCCAAGCCGACGTCGCTCAATCGCGCGTCGTAGATCGCCAAGTCCCGCAATTGCGAAAGGCCGACGAGATACTTGCTCGCGGCATCATCGAACATTGTCGCGCGGCTTAACTGGATGACTTCCGCCTTTTTCAGATTGGCCAAGGGCGCGAAACCGGCCGCCGTAACTTTGGAACATTCCAAGCTGATTATTCTGAGTCCCGCGAGCTTCCCCAATTGAACGACGCCATCGTCCGACAACGGCGCGGCATATACAGTCAGGGCGTCGAGACTCGTCAGCTTCGCGAGTGCCCCTAAACCGCGCCCAGAAACATTCGGGCACTGAACGAGTGAAAGACTCGTCAATTCCTTTAAGTCCATTAAAGGAGCCAACCCGTCGTCGCTGACCTTGGACTGCGTCAAGGACAGGTTTTTCAACTTCGTCAGCCCCGCAACATGCGCCAGCCCTGCATCGGTATAGGTTTCGTGCTCGAGCTGGAGATGCTCTAGGGTCGCGGGCAACTGCATTCGGGCAAGTTGCTCGTCGTTGACGCCAATCAGAAACATGGACCGGACAGTTGCGAGACCTTTCAATTGCGCTAAGCCATCACGTGAAATCACCTCGCCGAGAATCGTCAATTGACTGAGGTCGGAAATGTCCTTCAAGTTCGATAGCCCCTTGTCTCCTCCCTTCCATCGTGGCGGCAATGTCACATGCACGAACATTGCGCCATCCGGCTGACGATATCGGTAGATCTGGCCGCCCAAGGACTCGATCTCCCGCACTGCGCGGCGATGGGCATCGCTGTCGGCATCGGTCGACGCAGACACAACGGTCGGCGTTGTCGGATTCTTTTTGGCTGGCGCTGCTGTGCCGCCTGCCGGTTTTTGCGGCGTCCGCTGATCCGCGGGCACGACCAAACGACGCGCGAGCTCGTCAGTCGGACTAAGCGCCGAGAGGGGATCCGATGCACGAATGGTGAACTGGTCCTCGTCCTCGGCGCCGCCGCCGACGACCAGGCGGGGTGCGTCGCCGTAATCGGCGGGCGGTTTTTCGCCGACGTTCGATTCTCGCTCCCAGGTCATCCCCGCGCCCGGCAGCACGATCAGCAGTAGCACGACCGCCAACAACCACTGCCAATGCGGCGTGCGGGCGTGGAAGTGTTTGGCGTCGCGAACGATGTGCGAGAGCCGCCGCGCGGTGACTTCGAGCATGGGCACGCCGGCCAAGGCGAACGGCTGCCGCTGGCGGACCAATGCGTCGAGCAAGTCCACGAGCACGCGGGCGTACTGTGCCGGCGGATAGCCCAGCCCAGCCACGACTTCTTCGTCGCAGGCCCGCTCGCGTTCGCGGCGGGCTTCGCGATTGGACCACCAGATGAGCGGATGAAACCACCACAGGAGCTGGGTGGTCAGTTGCAACAGGCTGGCGGCCGAATCGCCGCGGCGGACGTGAATTAACTCGTGCGCGAGAATCGGCTCCAGGTCCGCGGGCCTGGCTTCGAGCACCACTTGCGCGGGCAAGAGGATCGTCGGTCGCATGACACCAAACACGGCTGGGCCAACGTGTTCGCTGCTCACGAGCACTCTCACCCGCCGTCGCACGTGCAATCGCTGCGCGAGCGCCGCGAGCTGACGTTCGACCGTCGCGGGCGGCGCGGCACAGCGTCGCCAGAGTCCGCGTGTGCGAATCCATTTGGCGGCGATGATGGCTGAGAAAATCGCGACGCCGGTGAGCCAAACGATGGCTGCGCCGATGGCAACCGGTCTAAGCCATGCGTTTACTGGTTCGGCGGCCGTTGTCGTGGACGAAACAGACGGCGTTGCAGCGATTGAAGCGGTCTCTGTGCTTTCAGCGTCCGCTAAAGCGGACCCTACCTCGTCAGTACCGGCTAACGTGGACGGAAAACGTGGTTTTTTCGCGTGCTTCGCAAAGTCGTTAGGGTCGTGCGAAGCAGCCGTGGCGATCGCTGCCGGCGATTCGTTCACCTGTGAGCTGGCAGCGCTCGACTGCATGCGATTGAATTGTGCCCAGCTAAACAGACTTGTCGGGCTGCTCACCACGGGCGGTGTCAGGCACTTGACGACGACGATCATCCACAATAGGTACGCCAGGTGAGGTCGCCGCTGAGCGGCCAGACGCACGACAAGGCCCACGGCAATTGCCAACAGCGTCACTTGCCAAAGCTGCGTAACGGCCAGCTCCGCGAAACGGGTCAACATGCTTGCACTCATGTGCGAGGCCCTTTGCGTGTAGTGGTTTTTGCTTCTTGCTGCGTTTCCAGATCGTCGAGCAACGACCGCAACTTGGCGACTTCCGTCGAGGAAAGTCCACGGTCCTGGATCAGATGCTCGACCAGCGGCAGTGCTTCGCCGTCGAAGAGTCGGGTGACGAAGTCCTCGATCGTCTCGCGCACGACTTGCGTGGCCGTCACGCGCGGACGGTAGAGCGTGCTCTTGCCCTCGCGCGATGCCCGCAGATAGCCCTTGGCTTCGAGCCGGCGGAGGTACGTCTGTACGGTCTTGTAGTCGACTTGCCGAGACGCCGGCAGGGCTTCCAAAACCTGGCGGACCGTCGACTCTTTGTTGCGCCACACAATGCGGGCAACTTCCAACTCGGCCTTGGAGAGACTGGGGCGGGCGTTCACGGCGTGCGACTCCGACGGACAACTGCGTGCATGACGAGACTCAATGTCGTACACTTGAACGACATGATATCGTACAAATGTACGAAGTCAAGCCGGATTTTCTTGTGACGGAAGTTTGAGGCCGTTATGGCCCTGAATGGCGGAACGCCTCGCGAGCGAGGCGGCTAAGGAGCGGTTGCACGGCGACTAAGTGGTACGCACCATCCGCCGGATCGCTAAGCCGATTACTGCCAACGCGGCCAGCGCGATCGTGCTTGGCTCCGGTACGGGCGCGTTCGCCGCACCGGTCCAGTTCGACGAGATCAGGTTCACGTCGAAGATGTTGACCGTGCCGTCGTGATTGGCATCACCCAGGGGACCGGTCAGTCCCCAATTCGACGACACGAGATTGACGTCGAAGATGTTGACCTCACCGTCGAGATTCACATCGCCGGTCGTGGCGGTCAACTTGACGACGTCGCCCGAGCTGAAGAGCGCGAACAGCTCGCCGTTTTCGTCCGCGCCGATGCTGTAGAGTTGGCCGGGAATGCCCACGCCGCCGGCCGGCAGCTTGAACTCACTGATCAAGTGCGTGGTCAGGTCAAGATAAAAAAGCCGCCCGCGATTTGCGTTGCCCGCCAGATCGCCGAAGACGTACTTGCCCACCAGCGGTCCCAGGAGCTCTCCGCGATAGACGAACCCGCCGATGACGGCGTTGCCGTCGGAGTGGGTGTATTCGCCCACAGGCGCGACAGTCGCGGAAAACGCCGGGCCTCCGCTGCGATTGGCTCGCGTACCTTCCCAGTAGACCCAACCGTGGTTGCCGCCGCTGACCACCTGGTCCACCTCTTCGCGGCTGCCTTGGCCGACATCGCCCGTGTAGAGCTGTCCAGTCGCCGAGTCGAAGCTGATCCGGAAGGGGTTGCGCAGCCCGTAAGCATAGATTTCGTCGACGCCCGCCGTGTCACCGACGAACGGATTGGTTGCCGGAACGCCATACTGGTGGTTCGTCGACCCAGTGCCCAAGGGGTCGATACGCAGGATTTTTCCGTAGACATTCTCCAGGTCCTGAGCGTTGCCCGTGCCGTTGGTGTGACCGTCGCTGCTATTGTTCACTCCACCCTCGTTGTCGTTTCCGCCGCCGCCGTCACCCAGGGCAATGTAAAGATTGTTGTCGTGCCCAAAGGCCAGCGCGCCGCCGTTGTGATTCGATTGAGGTTGATTGATCTTCATCAAGATGCGGGACGAAGTCGCTCCGGCAGAAACGTCAACCTTGTTGGGGTTGGCGGGGTCGACCTTCCATTCGCGGATGAAGCTGTAGTGGTCGCTGGCCGCCTGCTCGGAAACCGTTTGGTGTCGAAAGTCGGCGGCGCCCGATTGCGGCTCGCTGGTGTAGGTGTAGAGCAGGCCACGGCCGGGCGTTCCTTCCGAGGCCGAGTAGTTCGGATGAAAGGCCAGACCGAGCAGCCCCTTCTCGCTGCCGGGACTGAGGGGCACTCCCGATGTGGGGATATTGAGAAATGGCGTGCCCGCGATGCTGCCATTTACAATCAAGTTGATAATCCCGCTTTGACCGGCGACGAACAGACGGCCGCTGCCATCGGCGGGGTGCGTGAGCACGATCGGCGCCCCTGATGCGCCCGAGATATCAACGAGCGGTTGGAGATTGATCGTCGCGCCGTTTAGGTTGATGGGCTGCTGCGCAATGGCGGGGCGGATACCCACAGCCACAGTTACGCAAGCCGCGTAAACAATCACGGGCAAACGAAAAGCATTGCGCGGACGAACGTCGCCTAAACAACCGTTATCGAGAATTGGACGGACGGAGCGGAAGCCCTCGCGGAGAGCGGCTGGTGATCGGCAAGGCATGGCGCGTTCCTGGTTGATCCCCTGACCTAGCTGTCGTTCTTGTGCGGACTGGCCAGTCGCGCCCGCCCCGTCTTTCCAACTACCCCTGATCTATCCTTAGCAGATCGCAGCAAAAAATGCGCCGGAAAAGTGTTGTCGATGCACGGGTGCCCCGGCTTTGTTGCACCGGCAGCCGGGTGGGATAAGATGGGGCAAGTATCGCGCCCAAGCGAGACTGCCTACCTTCCCACACCTCGCCCTCACCTGACAAGTGACCCCAACCATGAACGCCTCGCGCACGTCTTCAACGATCCGCTGGCTCGTGTCTCGTACTGTTGCAATGCGATCGCTGGTTATCGGTCTCCATTCGGTATTCCTCATGGCCATGTGCGCCGGATGCCTC
>Ga0163150_10007682_pt1 | contig 12570 bp, 9 predicted proteins | sample OliLakLV19P2IB_FD_148628 | JGI IMG/M metagenome (GOLD analysis project Ga0163150, IMG submission 148628) | Freshwater microbial mat bacterial communities from Lake Vanda, McMurdo Dry Valleys, Antarctica - Oligotrophic Lake LV.19.P2.IB | ecosystem: Environmental > Aquatic > Freshwater > Lake >...
GAAGCGACAAATTCCGCTCGACTTGTTCGACGAACTAGTCCGCGCGACCCGGCTCTTTCCTCACCCGAACCTGACCATCGAAGTGGCGATGGTCGAGGTCTTGGAGCTGCGCTACCCCGGTCACGGGCGGCGGCGCCGCTGGCGCAAGAACGACTTTGTCGTGCAGGATCAGCAACTGGTCGAGATTAGCGAGACGGTGGAGCTGTCCACCCCGGATGATCTGCTGCGATTGGCGGGATTTTCCCGCTGTCTGCCAGCGAACAAAACCGGCCCGATCAAAACGGCACGTAAGGTAACCTCCCTCCCGCAACAGTTTCATACTGCCGACATGGCAAAGTTCCTGAGCATCCCACGCTGGCGAGCGCAACAGATTGCCTACGTCCTACGCCATTGCGATGCACTCAGGGTGGTCGGCAAATCCCGCAACGCGGTGCTGTATGAGATCTCCGCTCAGGCGCCAGTGTCGGCAACTCTGCCTGCCATTCCTGCTGCGCCGCGACCAATAAAGAAAAGCGGCGAGAAACGGAAGCGGCGGAGTGCGGCGTGAGCCCCGATTTGCTAGATACCAGTTTTCGGTATACTATTAAGGCATGTCCTCCATTCGTGCACATTTTGATGGACGAGTTTTTGTACCTGACGAAGCAGTCTCGCTTCAGCCCGGTACGGCTGTCGTCGTTACGGGCGTCGTTAAAACGCAAGCCGCCCCCTCTGCCGACTTTCTTCGGCCTGTCTTGTTCCCGCCTGATCCGGCTGCTTCGGTCAAGTTTCTGGATGATCCAGAAACGAATCTGGAGAACTATTGACCGATGCCGCTGAGCCTTCCGGACGGGTCGGTTTCGGTCAATTGTGTGGGTTTGTATCGAACGGGGTGCGAGTTCGCAAATTACGCCGTAGGCGTTGCATTCCAAAGCCCAGTGGTCGCTGCGCAGCAGCGCACCCTGGGTACACTAACCCAAATCACCAGTTACCGCGAAGCGGTTAAATTCAATCGGTAGACCATTGCTCAACGGCTCATCAATCCCAGGCATACCGCTCGTCCAATTCCAGATGATACTTCTTGCAAAGTCGGCGAAACTCCTCCTGAAAACTTTCGGTGCGATGATGTTCTTCCTGGTTAGCAATGTACTTGCGCAGTTGCGGTATATGGCTAGGACTAATCGAGAAAGCGCCGTACCCTTTTTGCCAATGAAATTCGGCTAGCGCTGGGCTTTGTGTTTTGAGCCATTTCGATGAGTCGCGTTTGAGTTCGCGAACTAGCTCGGCCACATCAATCGCCTTTCCCTGGCGACACAAGATGTGAACATGGTCCTCGACGGCACCAATTTGCAGGGATGGACATCCTTGTTGGCGGCAAATTCCAACCAGATAACCTTCTGTCTCGCGGCGAATTTGCTGGTCTTGCAGGAACGCACGACGCCCCTTGGTTGAAAAGACAATATGAACATAAATTTGAACGAGTGACTGCGACATCGGTTCGACCCCTCTCAAAAAACCAACAACGAATTGTGGAACCCCTACGGGGTACATGAATCGATTCTACTTTCACCCAGGGTGCGCTGCGCGACCCTGGGCTTCGGAATGAAACGCCTTCGGCGTAGAATGGTTCAAAATGTCTGGAAGTAAAATGGAGTGAACTGGCTCCGGCCTATTTGCACTGTGCATTTCCCTGCCGTCCGACAAGGGAATAAATAGTACCTGCATTAAAGCAATGGACGGTTTGGACGGTGCGGAACGCGCTTGTCCGCCTCTCACCCACCGCGCAAAGAAAAAGCGGCCGATTTTGCAACCGGCCGCTCTTTGTATTTTCAGCACTGCTGGCAAGCCAGCAGTGGCACCCAATTTTGGGCCGTGACTTCGTTAGTCCAAGAACCCAACCAGTTCCTGGCTGCGGCTTGGTTGCTGCAGCTTACGAACAGCTTTGGCTTCGATCTGACGGATACGTTCGCGGGTTACCTTGAAGATGTGCCCGACCTCTTCCAGGGTGTAGCTGTATCCGTCACCTAGCCCGTAACGGAGCTTGATGATTTCACGTTCACGATAGCTCAGAGTCTTGAGCACCTTGGCAATTCGGCCACGCAACATTTCTTGTGCGGCACCGATAGCGGGGTTCTCTGCACCACCATCCGGCAACAGATCGCCAAAGTGGCTGTCTTCACTATTACCGACCGGGCGATCGAGACTGATCGGGTAGCGGCTCATCGCCAGTACGCGACGGGTCTCATCGATGGCGGTGCCAGAGGCAATCGCCGTCTCTTCGATGGTTGGCTCGCGGCCAAGTTCTTGCAGCAGTTGCCGCGAGACATTCCGCACGCGAGACATCGTTTCGACCATGTGGACCGGAATACGAATCGTGCGGCTTTGATCGGCCACCGCTCGGGTAATCGCCTGACGAATCCACCAGGTGGCATACGTACAGAACTTGAACCCGCGCCGGTATTCGAACTTGTCGACCGCACGCATCAGCCCGGCGTTCCCTTCCTGAATCAAATCCAGAAAGCTCAGCCCACGGTTGCGGTACTTCTTGGCAATACTGACCACCAACCGCAGGTTACCTTCGGACAGCCCGCGCTTGGCGTGTTGGTACTCGGCAAAGATCAGCCGTAGAAACTTCACGCGATTACGCAGACTGGTTGGGGTTTCTTGCGTGACGATCAAGATCGTGCGCAGTTCCTTCAGCCAATGCTGACGTTCGATCAGCGGCAGGCGGTTTTTCTTGTGCTGTGTGATGGCAGCACGCAGGTCATCCACACGGCGGCTGAACTCTTCCAGCGTGCGAATCAGCGGCTCAATCCGCTGGGTACGCAGGCCTAGTTCTTCGACCAGCTTGACCGCTCGCATGCGGCCACGTGCCAGACGGGACCAGGCATCTCGGCGAGCCGAGACCTTGGCCGTCTTGGACAGTGCCGTGCGATAGTCGGCACGATTGCGACGCAACAGCGACTCAATGGTCCGCAGGTTATGCGGCAAGCGGCCAAGAATCTGATCCTTTTCCAGCCGGTCGGTCACCGAGACTTGCACGGTGCGGTCAAACGGCAGTTCGCCACGATGGACGCGGTTGAGGATTTTTACGGCGATCTGAATCACATAGTCGCAGGCCAGCAATTTGCGGCGGAAGCGAGCACGAGTGACTTCGATCTTCATGGCCAGGGCAATTTCTTCCTTGCGCGTGAGCAAGGGGATTTCACCCATCTGAGTCAGATACATGCGCACCGGATCGTCTGACCAGCTTTCCCCCTCTTCGTCGGCGGCCAGCAGTTCTTCGGTCTTACCGTCGAGATCCAGATCCAGCGAAGCCGAATCGACAGTCAGATCGTCATCACCATCCAGGTCAACGGACTTATCGACCAGATCGACCGCTTCGTCAACGTGTGGTGCCACATCGTCTTCTAGGTCATCCAATAATGCGTCAAACAAGGCTCGCTCCTGTTTCTGCCAAGTGAATAGTATGCAACAACTATTTGCAGCGACTAATAATGCAACTTTATAGACCAGTGTCCAACCACGGCGTTTCACCGCGTCTGGACAGGGCCAAAACCTTCAAATTCTACCACTCAAAGCAGTTCCGTCTGCCAACTTCGCCTATTTGGTAAGAAATTACGACCAGGATCTCCACAATGCGATAGACAGGTTTCCCTAGTCCGTTCAGCATGCATTATCGTGTGCCGTCAAACTCCTCCCGCTCTACCAGCGCGATACCAGTCCCGCAAAGACACACTACGGCAGTTTTCAAATTCCCCACTTGAAAACGCCATGCATGCCGACATTGAACCAGAACCCACATCCTGTAGAAAAGCAAACTTCGACGGCGAAAGCGCAAATGGCATTTCACTCCTTGAAGTAGCTGTCAAAAACGAAGCACTTAACCACACCGCGCGCAACAACCAACCCAGTCGATTAGCAACTTGTTGCGAACAGTACCGTTAGTACTAGACCTTTTAAATGAAACAGACGAACAAAAATCCGGCCCGAAACTCTGATGCCCAATAAAATAAAGTAGACACCTTGTTTCAGACTCGTTGGTCCAGAATAGATTTGGAAACGGAACACACGTGTTAAAAACACACTGCTCAGAACCCAAACCACTCTGATGCAATTCTTTTGCTCATCTCCAAAACGACAGCTTACACGGCGAAGCGGCGACCAATGTGGGAGGCCCGCCAGCAGTTCGCACTCTGTCCACAAGCAATACGCAGGGCCTGATCAAGGTCAGCCGCTACGTATCACGACAGGTGTGCCACGCTCTGGTTCGTATGTATAACAATTCTAATCAGACCAACCCGCGGGTCCAGACCTTGCCGTCAAAACAGCGGGAAATATTAAAAAATCATCACAAACGACTCTCAACCGATTTTCGGTCCACTGGATCAGAATAAAATTGCCTAAACCCCCAAATTGGGCCATGTCCTGTCAGGCTATTTCGGGCCGCGGCAAATAGCGGCCCGTCGCCCCCGTCGGTCGTCCACGCTAAACTGCACAATTGCCGCCGTCCGGCAGTAAAACCGTCAATCAGCCAGTATCAAACTTCATGATCACCAGCCTGCAAAATGCCCGCGTCAAACAGGCGATTAAGCTGCGTGAAAGCGGCCAGCGCCGTAAGCAGATGCGGATTCTGATCGACGGTGCCCGCGAGATCCAGCGTGCGATTTTGGCGGGTATCGAGCTGACGGAAGTCTTTTTCTGCGAGGAACTTTGCCGTAGCGAGGCGGCCACGGAAGTACTTTCGCGTCTGCACGATCCCGGCCAGACACCGGGTACCCCCGAACTGTTGCCGGTCACACCCGCCGTCTTTGAAAAAATGGCCTTTGGAGACCGTGCCGAGGGGATCCTGGCCGTGGCCGTTACCCCGCAACGGTCGCTCGAAAATCTGAAACTGCCGGAGAACCCGTTGATTGCGATTTTGGAAGGGGTCGAAAAGCCGGGCAACGTCGGGGCAGTTCTCCGTAGTGCCGACGGAGCTGGCGTCGCGGCATTAATCGTGGCCGACGGGGGGACCGATCTGTTCAATCCCAATACGATTCGCGCCAGCCTGGGGACGATTTTCACCGTGCCAGTTTGTGCGGCCAGCACGGCGGAGACACTTCAGTGGCTGGCAAAACGGGGAATTCCCACCGTCGCCACTTGGGTAGACGCGGCGCGCTCGTACACCGCGGCCGACTATCGCGGGCCTGTGGCCATCGTCCTGGGGAGCGAAGCGGATGGCCTGAGTGCAGCTTGGCAAGAAGCGACAACCGCGCCGGTGACACGCTCGCTTTCGACCACCGACTGGAGCGCCGCTGGAAATTCGGGCAAGCCGAAGATCACCGCGGTGCATCTGCCGATGCTCGGCATCGCGGATAGCTTGAACGTGTCGACTGCCGCAGCGGTGATGTTCTATGAAGCAGTGCGCCAGCGTGGCGCAAACGCAAAGTAGCAATCATACTCCGCTTGCACGACAGTTTTGAATCGGCGCGTTTTAATTCACCGCAAAGAACGCAGAGAGCGCGAAGGACGCGCAGAGGTTGGGACCAGTCGTTGGCACTAATTCAAACCTCATCCTGTGCATCCTGTCTATCCTTGTTCAATATATAAAATTGAAACGAAACCATAAACAAGGATGAACGGGATGAACTGGATTGGGTCCGAGTTTCTTCTCTGCGCGCTCTCGGCGAACTCCGCGGTGAGTTTGAAATGCGACAACTTCTCACTTCACGCGCTTAAATGTCCCTTGTCCGTCGAGATCCAGATTCTCCACGACGACTTCGGTGGCCTGATTGCCATTGGCGATTGTGAAGCTTACACCCGATGTGCCGATGGCCGATTCACCGCTTGGTTCATAGACAAACACATCGCGGTCCCAATGTCGCAGAGGAAACTCCGTCAGTTTTGGTCCGACTCGCAGGACTAACCCATCATCCTTCTCAGCCAGTTCAATCACACCGAAATAGTCGTTGCTATAGCGACCAGCGTATGCATTGAGTTTTAGTGCCGCAGTCGGTTCCTCGGGGTCCTTGCTATAATCACGCAACCTCGCCGCGTCTTGCTTGACTTGTTCGTCAAACATCCGATTGGCAAACTCGACCCAATCGCGTTGCAGCTTGCCATCTAGTACCAAGTCGAAAAAGCTCTCGGTCAGCCCTTCGGGGATCCCGGTCGGTGCGGCATTTGAAAGCACAATGATCCCCAGATTCTCCTCCGGCAGCAGCGAAACTTCGCTGCGCATACCGAGCGCAAACGCCCCCGAGTGGTTGTAAACCGCCTGGCCACCGCGCTGGACTGAGACATTCCAACCTAGCCCGTAGGAGCCGATGCGACCCTGTGCCGGATCAAAACTGGTCAACATCTGCGGGGTGTGTGTATCGGCCAGTGCCTCGGCGGAGATCAGCCGCTTGCCGTCGATCTCACCACGGTTGAGTTGCAGGCGAACCCAGCGCGTTAGATCATTCAGCGAACTGCTGGCACCACCGGCCGGCGCTTGTGCATCTGGCTGGCGTGTGTATTTGCCGACCCATTTGCCATTCTCACGAACATGCAATAGCGCTCGGTTCTCGGCCTTGGCATAGTCGGCAAAAGCGTAGCTGGTCGAGGTCATTCCCAGTGGTGCAAAGAGTTTGTCCTGTGCCAAATCTTCCCACGACTTGCCGGCGGATTGTGCGGCGGCATAGCCCGCTTCGCTAAAGCCAAAGTTCGTGTATGCATAGTGAGATCGAAACGAGCTATCCGGCGGCTGATATCGCAGACGGTGCAGAATCTGTTGCCGATCGTAGCCGATGTCCTCCAGCAGATCGCCCGCATGATCAGGCAGACCGCTACGATGACACAACAGATCGCGCAGCCGCAATTCTCGCGTGACAAACGGTTCATACATTTCAAAGCCCGGGTCGTGATCCGTCACGCGATCATCCCAGCCAATTTGCTTTTCGCTGACGAGCACTGCCAATACGGTTGTCGCAATCGGCTTGGAAACCGAGGCGAGTTGGAACACCGTGTCGGCATCGATCGGTTCTGGCTTGCCCGCCTCGCGAACGCCAAAGCCTTGCTTATAGACGACTCGATCATTGTGAACGATTGCAATCGCGATGCCCGGTACGCCGGTTTTCTTCAGCGTCTCATTGGTCAGCTTCTCTAGACTGGCAATCGCCGCAGCAAGTCGCTCCGGCGAGATGTTCCCCTTCTTCGGCTCGTCGGCTGCGGCGTCATTGGATACCACAGCCGTGCCGAGCAACAGCATGGAAAGACCACAGCCGACCACGATCGCAAGAGTTTTCAACATAACAATTTCTATAAGTGATTGGGTGTAGCACCCTTGTTTCAACCCGAAGCGCCAGCGAGGAAATTCGCCAAATGTGCTGCGCCTCGCTGGCGCGTCGGGTTACTCTCTGTTGCCATTCACTCCGTGAAAGTGTACCGGCTTGCGAATGTACCGATATTCAAGTTGAGTCTGATTCAAATCATAGACACTCTTTCGCGGAGCGAAAGGCGACTGTGACTAAAACGGTGCCTTGGCATCCTGAAACTTGTCTGTCACATTGCCGGATAGGTCGATGTTCTCTGGATTCAGCGTCTTCACCGGTGCTCCGACCGAGAGATCGAATTTAGTGAGATCGGACCAGATCACGTTGGGACAATTCGTCATCTCAAAAAAGTACTGCAAGCTGCTCAGGTCCATCACGGTACGATACTCGGTATTGTAGACGCCGAATTGAGCGTCGTAAGGTGCTCCGAATGGTACCGAAACATTGCGTGCGATTGCCAGCACATCGGCCACGGCCTCTCGTTCGTTCTTGGGCTTCGGCAAGATCTGCGAGAAGTATGCCGCTCGCTGAAAACGATCAATTGCCGAGACGTTTCCTGGTAAGGGAGTTTCACTTGTTGGCTTCGAAAAGTCCTGCTTCTTCAAAAGTGCCAATTGTTCGTCGTAGGTTGGATCGTTGGTCATGATCGTAAACTGTCGGCCATGATGCACAACCGGTTTGCCATTGATGTATTCGATAATCGCCGAGTCCCCACTGGCATCTTCCATCGCCAGGTGAACCGTGGCATCAAATCCATGTGCCTGCGCCATGACGATTTGAACCCCGTTCAGCAGTTCCAGCGCCTCAGCGACCGTTGCCGCATTATCCAATACATACTGTCCCCACAAGGTCGCCTGCACACCCGGCTTGCTCACGTCGCGCACTCCGTAGTCAGTGTCCTTCAGAAACAGTAGGTGAATCCCCAAGCCTTTTTCGTTCAATCCATCCGCCGAGCCAACACCATAGATCGTGGTAACCAGACTGCCATATTTGGAGGTCCACTTGGCCGGGTTCTCCGCAACGACCTGCTCGCTGCCGACCATCCCCCCGTTTCGCTCCATTCCACGCGGCAGAACGGTCAGGACCGGCTCGGTTGAAATCGGCCAGTCCATCGTTCGTGCGGAGACCACCGCCAAACCATTGTCATTCCACAGAATGCGGGTACAGGTTTCGCCGATCGAGGTAAAAAGTGTCAGCGTCAATAGTGTCACACTCGCAACGATTGCCATGCAGTAACGGTTCATCAGGCACCTTTATAGAGTTGAGTTTTTACGAGTGATCCGGCAGACGGCCCAATCGGCCAAATGCGGATATTTCGCCTTCCCGGAAGTCTAGCTTGTGATCGACCGGGCTGCAGTCTGGGCCAGATCCGACGCGACTACAACCCGCGCAAACGCGCGTTTTTGGGACAATTATCTGCTGTAATCCTCTGTTGCGGAAAACCGCCAGGGACAGCCTAGTCCGATTCTTCTGTCCGTTCACACCTTCACGCCGACCGATTACAATCCACTTGTTCTGACTCACTGACTGCAATACTTGACCAGCATCGCACGAACAGTCCTGGGCTTCTCAGATTCAACAGATACCACACATGCTACGCACCACGCTCATCGTATTGGTTCTGCTTTCAACAACGGCAATCGCTCAGCCCCCTGCGGAGTCTCGCAATCCGAAACGGCCAGGTCGTGCTACGCGTGAAGCGAGGTTGAATCACCCGGCGCTAAAAATCGAACGCAACATCCCCTACGCGGCCAACGACAACCCGCGCCAGCAGTTGGACCTCTATCTGCCCAAGGAGCGCAAAACCAAAAAACTACCGGTGATCGTTTTTATCCACGGCGGCGGCTGGAAAAGTGGTAGCAAGAATACCGGTGCGTTACGTCTGATGCCGTTCATTAAAACCGGCCACTACGCCGGTGTGTCTGTCGCGTATCGACTGTCTGGCGAGGCTGTCTGGCCCGCTCAGATTCATGACGTAAAGGGCGCCATCCGTTGGATTCGCGCGAATGCCGCGAAGTACGACCTGGACCCCGATCATATTGCCGTCTGGGGAACCAGCGCGGGGGGACACCTGGCCTTGATGATCGGGCTGACCGGCGATACGTCGGAACTCGATGGAAAGCTCGGTCCTCACACCGATGTCAGCAGCAAAGTGGCTGGCGTGGTGAATTACTTTGGCCCGACGGAATTGATCGCAATGACTGGACGATCGGGCAAGTTGGACCGTACCAAAGGAGATTCACCGGTAGCACAGTTGTTTGGCGGTCCAACACAGGCAACTGACGAGAAATCGAAGCAGGCCTCGCCCGTCACGTATGCATCGGCCAATGATCCACCGGTGCTGACCATTCATGGCGACGCCGATCACATCGTTCCGCTAGATCAGGCGGTGCGCTTGGATACGGCAATGAAGAAGGCTGGCGTAACGCATTACTTTATCACGATCGAAGGTGGTGGTCATGGAAAACTGTCCACCGCAGCCGACGAGCCAACGGCACGATTCTTTGCTAAGTACCTGCGCGGAATCGATGAAGAGATACCGACGGGCAAGATTCCGATGGCGAAGTGAGTCCACCACTGCTGATGCATCAATCGTCGCACCGATGTGGCACAGGCTACAGTGCCGCCGCTTCTTGCTCCTGCACTTCTTTCAGTGTGCGACCGTCAGAGGCTTTCCACTCGGTTCGACCGTTTGCTGCTTTGCCGAGTATCACCCCTGCTGCAGTCGATGGCGAGCTGAACACATGGTTTTGAACAAATAGCCATTGGTCGCCTTCCGTCGCGATAACCTCCGCTTCAAGCAAATCTTTTCGCAAGTTGGACATATACCGCGGAATCGTGGCGGTCTCCGTTCGGCAGACTGCAGATCCCTGGCGAACGATGAATCCCTTGGGATCTTCGTACCCGGTGGCCTGGACCCCCTTGGCGTTCAGATAGAGCAGTTCGTGTGGAGTGGTCCGCGGCTCGACCTTTTCAAACATCCCCAATCCAAGCAGCGGAAAGATTCCCAGCATATCCAGCGCAAAGCTATCCGCGTCGGCGGCATCTGCCTCGGACAACGTTGGCGGAAACGGCGAGTTGCCATTCTCCAGCTTGCACTGCTTGGCGGCTTTGGCCAGCTCGATCAGTCGAGACTCAATCCGCTGGACATGCGCCTTATTGAGATTACTGTCCTTGCTAACGAAGAAAACGGCCGAGTCCCAAAAGTCCTTCTTGCTATAGTGCGAATTCAACCGATCGCGAACCGGGTCTCCTTCTCCTATGTAAATCAGCGGCAGCGTGCTTTCATCACTGTGACCAACCAGCACATAGACGCCAGTCCGATTGAACTCCGCGCGACCGGCGGCCTCTTTGAAGCTGGCGCGATTGAAGACCACGCCTATCCCGCTCCAATTCGATTTTTCGACAAGGCGCAGGCCATCTGGGTCACCGTCGGGCACAAAGATCTTAATCGAAAACGGCCGGAGAGAGTTTTCTGGCACAGGTGCCCCTTCTGGAAGAGAACCAGATCGAAGTTATAAACCGCATGGGCGGCACTGGACTCGAACCAGTGACCCCTACCGTGTGAGGATAGTGCTCTAACCAACTGAGCTAGCCGCCCGATCTGGACGATTTTAATACATTGCGTGCCGACCCGGTAGTCCCTGGCCCGGCAGGCAATTTCGTCCGCCATTGCCGATGAAAAGGGATCTAGCATGGAATAGAACGGACCCGCAAAAGACGAATTCAATTCACCTCTCCCGCCCCGCCGGAGAGGTCGCGGTATCAGCTGCGGGTGAGGGTGCGGCCAGAGGGCAGTGCAGGTGGTGTTGTAGCCTGCCACTTCACTGCACGGCTGGACGCTTGCTTTTGCCGCACGGGGCAGTTGTAATGGAGTCAATTATCACTTTTTTTGTTGGCTACTATACCTCCTTTCTCAGGGGCGTTCTTATGAGTCGGACTGCTGCGTCTGCTTCGCTAGCCGCCAGGCTTGCCTGCCTGCTGTCTCTTTTGCTTTTGCTCGTCGGCTGCTCGGGTGGAGAAGCTACATCGGATGCCGAGGATGAAGCTGCGCCCGTGGCGAGCAACACGCCCGCTCCAAGGAGGCTTAATGTTGCTCCTCCGCCGGTGAAGGCGGGTGGTGCGCAACCGACCGTGACTCAGCAGGTGAATGCAGACGTAGTGGGAGACCCAGCGCCGGAATCTGACATGGCTGATTCTGCCACTACCATTTCGACTCCGTCCAATCCGAAGAAGAAGCAGCGGGAGCGAAAGACGGTTGAAGTGGTTCTTGCTACACCCGAGCAAGCCTTTGAGACTTACCGGCAAGCGTGGGTTCATGGCGACTGGAAAGCAGTTATTAACTGCGTAACGCCTGAGTCGCAAGCTGGATTGCTCGGTACGGCATTTTCCATAATCGGTTCCTCCGTTAGCGGGACGCAAGAGGAAATCCGGGCTTACGAAGCGAAGGCGGAAGAGATCGTTCAAAAATACGGTATTCGTTCCAGCGACCTGTATCGACCTCAAGTTATGCAAAAGCTGAAAGCCATGCCGAATAAGGCCGATGCGTACTACGAGGTGACTGAATTTGTACGATCCCCGCAGAATTCCCGACAGACCTATGACGACTGGGACCTGGAACGCTGGGAGTCATTGGTGGTTGAATCCGTCGATATCACCCCCAAGCGCGCAGTGGTCAAATGTAAGCCAACTGGAAAAGATCCAAAACGCCTGGAATACCCCGTCTATATTCTGGAAAAGAGCGGCGACCAATGGTTGGTGAATACAGTCGAATCGGAACTGGAAACGCGCAAGCTTTCATACGCCAATTCCGAGCAAGGCAAGAAAGCGGCGCAAGAGAATGCCGCCAGCACCTCACCGGGTACGTCCGATGCAAGTCCGACCACGTTAGGCAATCCAACAACCACTGCCGATAAAACTCCCGTCGAAATAAAGCTATCGACGCCGGAGGAAGCTTTTGAGACGCATCGCCAGGGGAATATCAAGAACGACTGGAAAGCAGTAATTCAGTCGACCGCGCCGATTGAGCACTCGCCCATGTTCACTGACTCAGCGCATGAGGTCAACCGGACGCAACTGCGCGGATCAGCGGAAGATCAATCCAAGGCTGCCGAGGCGAGAGACCAAATCTGGAAGAAGCATAAAATTGATCCAGAGGACCTCAAATCGGCAACGCGTGTTTCAAACTTAACTAAGGTCACGGGCCTGTAAAGTCTTTTGTGTCAGGCGAGCAGGGTACGTTATTTGCTAATGTTTTCCGGCATCCGTTCCTCGAATAGGATGGCGAAGTGATTGAGGG